>Ga0207676_10000274_pt1 | contig 44788 bp, 49 predicted proteins | sample KBSSwiS72_FD_184307 | JGI IMG/M metagenome (GOLD analysis project Ga0207676, IMG submission 184307) | Switchgrass rhizosphere microbial communities from Kellogg Biological Station, Michigan, USA - KBS Switchgrass S7-2 (SPAdes) (version 2) | ecosystem: Host-associated > Plants > Roots >...
GAGGAGAAATGGCGACAGAATTCTGTCAGAACTGTAAGCAAGCTCATCCTGGCCGAACCTGCGATTACGACAAGAAGGGCGACTGTTCGGAAACTCTAACGCTGATGAGGTCGCTGACGCATCCAGCAGCAGGAATCAAAAGGACAACGAGATAAAAAAGGATGCGGGTTGAAGGCGGCAATTCTCTGCCGACGGGATTCTTACGAAATGTCTCAGTTGGTTGAACCAGTGGCGCGAGGAATGCGGCAATCCTGAGACCGGGTGCGCGTTCGCGAACGCGAACGGCGAACCACGCAATATTGACGCACTTTGTCGTCCGGCCGCGAGGGTGATCGAGCGGGAAAGTGACACAGTAGATGAAGCAGGTGCTGCAAGTGACATCCCACCAATGAGATGCCGGACAAAAGTCGCTCCCATAATTCTGGTGGCGGCGGTAGGACTCGAACCTACGACCTACGGATTATGAGTCGCCAACCAGGCGATGAAAACAAAGAAAATCAGCAACTTAACTCGGCAGAATCCGGCAAACCTCTGCAAAATCCGCAACCCCCGCGCAACAGGGAGACATCATGAATTCAATCGGAGATGAACTACTCTTGGAAAACTCACATTCAGGCAACCTATTGATTCGAAAAGAAGTAGCCGGAAAAGCCACGGGGAATTGACGGTGCATAAGCGTAGACAGGGTCGTGGCTGGCATCAATATTTTTTGGGTTTTAAGAACCGAATCAACTGTGAAAGTGTTCCTCGGCTACCGGCAATCATCGTTCGATATTTTCTTGAAGCCGAGGGAGTGGAATGTGGCTCTCTGGTTTGGCGTTGGATGTATGAAAGCGAGATCAAGGAAAGTTTGACACTTCATCGCATGCCCGGCCTCAGCCAGGTTGAGCTGAGACGCGGCAACGGGGCGTCGCAAGCACTTGAGTACACCTGGCACAATCTGCCGCGAAACGGTGGCCGGGGCTTGCTGGTGGTATGCCCTCGTTGCAGGCGTCCACGTCGCTTTCTATACGCCTGGCAGAACGACGGAGAATGTGTGCGACGCTCATTGTGGCAATGCCGAGAGTGCGCTGGTCTGCGTTACAGATCAGAGGGAACTTATATACCTCGCGAATGGCGCTTCTGGGGCGGGTATCCTCGCACACCCCCGTGGAACCCCATAATCGTAAATCTGAGGAAGAGGCCCAAGCTAGAGCTCACAGTCGAGCACGCGAATTGCTATTGACGGCAAACCTCTCACGCTGATTGCCGCGAAAAACAAATGTTTTAGGAACGCGGTGAGACACCGAAATCAATACCCCTCATTGACTCGCGCCACCCCGGGGCCTAGGATTCCTCGCTCATAGATACTCCAGGCCGTTCCGCACGACTACAATGACCCACACCATTGAACAAATGCGCGAAACTTCGCCGGCCTTCCGCCATGCGCTACTAAGAAGCGAGAAAAGGCGGATCGTCGGTGTCATTGTCTTTGTAGCTTTCTTTAGCGTACTGGCGATCGTGCGCATCTACGTTCTGGGCTCGGCGATGAGCCGCTGGGGACTGTTAGTCTCTACTCTGGTGATCGCGTTCGAATTGGGCCTTTATCGTGCCGTGAATCACAGTTTGCACTCCGGCCAGAGTATCTCCAATTTCCTGTGGTATGGCAGCAGCATCCTTGAATGCCTGTTTCCCGCTGTGGGTGTCGCCTTCCTGGCGAGCACCCGACTCCTGCCCGACTATCGACCTTTGGCTACTCCATGGGTCCTTGCCTTCTTTCCATTCATCCTCTTGTCCGTTCTGCGATTGACCCCGCGACTCTGTTGGGCTTGCGGAATCATCTCAGCACTCGGCTATCTGACAGCCGCCTACCTGGTCGGTTGGCACTTCAGTCCCGGACCGGATGGTCACACGGTGACCCAGACGGCTGTCTTATACTTCGCGTTTGTAATTCTTATTACCGGCGCGTTGGCGGCCGGAGTGGCGGCCGAAATTCGCACGCATGTCGAGGCCGCCCTTCGCGAAGCCGAAGCCCTTCACCAGCTCAAACAGGTTGCACATGAACTGCAGATTGCCCGCTCAATTCAGCAATCGCTCTTGCCAAAAGTTCGACCTCAAATTACCGGATTTGAAGTAACCGGTTGGAGTCTCAGCGCCGATGACACCGGTGGGGACTTTTATGATTGGAAGAAATTGGGAGACGGCCACTGGGTCTTGGTCCTGGCAGACGTAACCGGCCACGGCATCGGCCCTGCCATACTGGCTTCCGTATGCCGTGCATATTCTCGAGCAAGCTTCAATGTGCGCGATCCTCTGGAAACGGTTCTCAAGAACATCAACCAGGCCTTTGCTGAGGACCTCACTTCGGAACGGTTCGCCACTTTTGTCGCTGCCGTGTGCAAGGAAGGCAGCGACGAACTGGAACTCCTCTCCGCCGGTCACGCACCGATTTTCGTGTACTCCTCAGCCAACCAATCGTTCCGGATTTTGGACGCGCAGGCGCTTCCCCTGGGAATCCTACCGGATTTGTGGGACGCGGTGCCTGTCAAGCTCAGCATGCAGCCCGGTGACATCGTGCTCCTCGTCACCGATGGCTTTCTTGAATGGGAGAACAGCGCGGGAGAAGATTTCGGAAGCGAACGGCTCGCCGCAACGGTAAGACAATTCAGCGACCGCGAACCCGAGGTGATCATCGCCGAGCTTTACGACGCAGTTCTGAAGTTCGCCAAGGGAACTCAGCAGAAAGATGATCTCACGGCAGTCCTCATCAAGCGCTCCCTCCGAACTGGTAATTCCGACGAGGAATTGGTTGGCGCTTGATCGAGATTGGACCAATTGTTGAAAACAGGCGATTTCACCAACTACTCAGAAAGGGCATGCGAGCAGGTTGTTGGTGTAATGGCGGTTTTTCGCCAGGGCCATTCACAACCATCGCCAGGTAGAGCATAGTTTCCGCCGTGCTCAACAGGGCGGCAGGAGTTCTTTCGGGGGAGGGAGTTTCTGCCGCTTCTGCCGTGTTCGCAGGTCGGCAATCGCAGTGACAAGTGCCTCTGGCGGATACCTAGCATCGCACCCTAGCAAGTAGCGCGGCTCGGTACTCGAGGCAGTATGATCGATGATATCGACAATCGTTTGCGTCACCTTTGCGATCTAGCAAAAGTTGAACACCAGCCTGACAAAATAAAGGTGCTTGCTCAAGAGATAGCGCAGTTGTTAGTGGAAAAGCTGAAGTGTCAGCCGCCTGATCGCAAAGCTGGATGAACGCCGCGTCGGCCACCGCTAAAGCTTGGTTACGTTTGCCGCTTGCGGACCCTTCGGTCCCGCAACGATTTCAAACTCTACCCGATCATTTTCCTGCAAACTCTTATAGCCCTCTTCTGCGATGGCACTGAAGTGAATGAAAACGTCCGCGCCCCCATCGTCGCGACCTATGAATCCAAATCCCTTTGCATTGTTGAACCACTTCACAGTTCCCCTGATGCGTTCCATGGAGTCCCCTGTTCTTGCCGAACGCTCTGTCTGAGAGGCGGGGGATTCGGCTGGCGAGGAAGCTTACTACTGAATGGAGGCAAGATATAGAGAATTACCTTGGATCTAGCACGAACGTACGAACCACCGCCAGCCACAATCGCGATAATGAAAGCTGCCAGCGGAACAATTTCCCCTGTAGACGTGGGTGTCTCCGATTTTCACGTCGACGCGTGTCGGTACACCTACCAGCTTGCGCCTAGAGAACTTGGGGTCGGAGTTTATCGAGTGGACATCGCATCTACGGGATAATGGTGGGCCACGCGGTTTTTTCGCTCAAGTAGTTATGAGCGCAAGCACCGCGATACTGCGAGCAGGCTGCATGCCACGGTGCGAAGCCTGACAGTGCAAGCCGGCCTACCTTCTCAAAAGTGATGGGCGCATCCGCTGACAGGCTGCACAGCGGACGACGACACACGAGCGACCCGAGGGCGACAGGCGATTTTTACCAACTACTCCGTCAGATCACTATGACCAAGGGTCATCTGGTGTAATAGCGATTTTACATCGAGTCCAAGGCGGCGCTTCGATTGCTCGCCTCGCCGGTCTGATATTTCTGCAAAGAAGAGTGCAAGATTGCAAAATCGAGTTTTTACCCGATGGTTCGGCCTTATCTGACACGCAACACTACTTTGTGGACGTGGCAGAATCGTAGCATTCACACTCTCGCGGTGAGAGTCGCGGCCAGTCCTCGGCTCTGACCTCTTGGCGAGTGGGCACCCAAATCCAAAGTCCTCACTTCGAGCCATCCAACGGGTTCCGTGTCATGGAATTGTACAAATTGCACATGCTGGCGCATCCTCCTGAATTACCCTGCTCCGAACCCACCTACACGCTCATGATCGCGAGAGCAGCCAGCCCAAGCGGTTCGGTACAGTCGGTAAACCTCCCCTCGTGGGACTCACTTGCGCGGAAATTGGCGAGCGTCGGGGTGGGTGAGAGTGAGCTTCAGAAGGCCAAGAGTGAACTGGATGTAAATCGTTACTACGGAATTACGGGAGTGTCCCTGTCAGCTGCCCAAATCGAACTACTCGGCTTAATTCCGAAACCAGCTCCGACCCCGCGCTGATCAGGCCGCACTTCGCGAGAGCCTAGAGTCGGACCTGTTTGATCGCGGCAATCATCGCAAGCATAGTTAACGAGTATCGGTGCGAAAGTATTAGGGGGACAACTGGGGTACAAAATAAATGCGCCCCGAAATTCGTAAGCGACACTAGGCCGACGAGTTGGGGATCCGCCCACATCCAAAACCGCTTCTCGCAACTCTTACTCAAAGGTTTACAGGGTGCACCCGGTTTGTTACGAAGCGTATCATTACAGACGCATGTCCACGACGGGACCCAAGCGAGGGCATCCTAATCGGACCCGCCCTTCATCCCCCATTCCCGGTGCCGCTACTGAATTTGAGCGGCATGCAAGGGGATTGGGCCTTCGACCGCCGATGTACGCCTCTTCGCCAGAACTGCGAGCATGGTGCGACGCCAACAGGAACCGAGTTTATATACCTGAATGGCTCCTTAAGGAATGGGGCATGCGGGTAGATGAGACTGCCGCCTAACCGCCAGTTGATACGCGTGACCCAACCAGCCGCGACTATTTTCCCTCTACGAATATTTGCCCGATTGACGCAGGCTGCCCGTCTGGTGTCAGCTAGAGCTACTAGAGCTAGTCGCTTTCGTTTCCCGGAGCCTGGGCCACTTAACGCGAATACGGGATTCTGCCTATCGCAGAAAACCCTTTTTCTAATAGCGCTCTGGAGGGTTGTTTAGATGGGCTGTGAAGAAGAGGCACGCTTAACGCAAATCCTGGCAAAGAAGAGTCTGGAGCTGGATGCACACTCAAAGTCTCTAGAGGGCCGCGCAAAAACCATCGAGAACTTCCTTGAAAATGGCCACTTAGAAAAAGCAATGCGTAAAGCGCGTCGCGTTCTTGATAATCATCGCGAGACCTGTGCGGTGTGTAATCGAGGAATTGGTACATCCGGTATGAGGGCGTGAATTTCACTCTGGATTGAATCTTAATTCGATCGGTTCGCTGGTATCGTGCGCAACACGTTCCCATTTCCACTTTTGAACCGCCCTTTCGGCTGCCTGTGCAAGAACCGGATGCCCGCCTATCACCTTGACGGATTTTGCAGTTCCATTTGGCGCGACCACGACCTGTAATCGAACACTCCCCTTTACATTCATGGCTCGGGCCAATTCCGGATAAGCTGGGACCACGCGGCTAGTCACCTTGCGGGTCATTTCGGATGAGTCCTGCTGTGCCGCCGCAAAGGCAGGGACAAGCATCACGGCCATAAAAGAACTCGGCTGATCGGACCATTGCGTCTCATTGTTAAACGCGGGCCTCTTCGCATGAGCCTACGTCCGTTGAGACGGCCCGGAAAATGACGAGGTAACCGCTACTCTGCCCCTTGGGTAGCTATGTAGCACGGTTATCAGACCAATTCTCCCTTGACTTGAAGGCTTACATAGGAGTGGTCGAGATCTGTGATCTGGGAGATTTCGAAATCTCCCCGGCAACTCTTTCGCCTTGCCCACGCTCAAAGATTGAGGGTTTTGGGAGAACGCATTTGCCAGAAAATGAGCCTAGGAAAGGATCGACAAGAGATTATTTCCAGGCGTTCGCCACTCGATGCTCGCAAGTTGCGGGGTCACGGTGGGCTTTTCTAACTGCCGTTTTCCTAATTGTCGTATGGGCGGCGACCGGTCCCATCTTTCGCTACTCTGACGCCTGGCAGCTCGTGGTCAACACCGCGACGACGATCATCACCTTCCTGATGGTATTCCTCATTCAGAATGCGCAGAATCGAGACTCTCACGCGCTACATCTCAAGTTGGACGAAATCATTCGCGCCAAGCGCGGCGCCAACAACAAGATGATTGATATCGAAAAGCTCTCTGACAAAGAACTGACCCTTTTGGCTGCAGAATATGAGCGGATTCGCCAAGAGTGTGACAACTCTAAAAATTCGGCAGCGTGAGGCGATTTGTCAGTCGGAGTTAAGATTTCGGTAGCCGATCTTTCAAGCTCTGACTTATCGACTCAATTGGGGCGTTTTCGCTAAGCTCACGTACTTCGCTGTCTGCAGCCAGATGCTGAAGTCCCATGCGTTCACAAATCCCGCCCACCATTTGCAAAAGCTTGGTGATTTCCTTCTCGGCCAATAAGTCCACCTGCAGATTCAGGTGGTCTCGATGATCTGCTCTGCGCATCATCCGATTTTGACGCATCAAAACGAAGCTGGACAGAATAACTGCTTCCACAGCCACGATAACCCCGAGTAGTGTGAACGGGAATGGATCAAACGGGTGCGCGCTGGGCATTCTCAACGCATTAGCGAAGACCCACCCGAGCACGAAAACAACATGGAGCGCGATGAAAGCTACGCTCCCGGCAAATGATGCGACCGCGTCAGCGAGTCGCTCTGAGCGCGATCTCTGATCGAGAGCTTCATGCTCTTGCCTAACGATTGAATTTACATACGACTCGCTCTGCTTCAGGGCTTGGGCCATCGCTAAGCTGCACCTTTTCCTAACTGTATGAACTCACTTGCGACGATATAAGCCGCATCTCAAATTTCAATCCGGACTACACCGTAAACTGCGACCTTGTTTAACTGAGCCGTTCCAGGACCGATGAAAGTGTTTACCACAACCATCGCGGCATACCCACCGGCATTCTTGTTTACACGAGTTTTCTAAGTTTCCAACTCAAAATCGATAACAGGAACCAAACGAGGGTAGCAACCACGAGTATGACCCATGACTTGTGATTGGGTAACAATTTCCATACCAGAACTGCAAACGCCAACATTCCAATGCTTCCAATCGAAGCCCCTGCGGCATCTGCACTGGCGGCTTGTTTGCCGCGAATGTCCCCGCGAAGTCTCACTTTCTCTTTTTTATGTCTCTCGTGTTTTTCCACCAGGGTGGCACTTGCGGGGAAGATGGCTGGGAATGCCAAAAACAACCCCCCGATAACGGGACCAAACTGCTTTGCAATCAGTCCCGCGATTGCGGTGATGAGGCCGCCGAAGAGAAAGCGGATCGCGTAGTCTTGCCAGCGCGCCTGCGAAAAAGAAGATGCATCAACCTTAATTTGCATGTGTTATTTAAACCACAGATGACAAAGTCCGAACGCTATCCCCAGCCATAGCGGAATTGCGCAGATAGTAGAGAGGAGAGCCTGAGTTTTGTATCTCATCATCACCAAGCTTACGACGGAAGCGTATGCGAAGAATGCCACGGAACCGGCGATCATCGAGCGCGCTTCAATTGAGGCATACGACCTCCCCTCAGCCACGATCGTGAGACCCAATGTCGCGAGGGCAACCGACGGAGCGGCCCCAAATAACCCGGCAAAGCTCTTCGGCTTAAGCAGATCGCCGATAACTGCGAAAACTGAAACAACAGCGCCGCCAACCAGAAATCTGATTAAAATCTGGGTCATCGCATTGCTGACTTAACCAACTTTCGCGCTTGGCCAGGCCCTCTCCTGTCTAGAATTCGGTACTTGGTTCCCGACAGCTTGTGATAGTTGACAAAAAACTCTTCAAGTTCACGACAAAACTCTTTTCCGAGATCCGAAATTGACTTTGTGTTGGCCCAGCTGTGTGCATCTTGCTCAACGGCCACAATCCGATCGTTCCGCTGCGTGGTGCCTTTTTTCTTTTGCTCGCCTTCAATTACACCGACCGGGCGACAAGCAAGGACACATCCCGGAAATGCCGGCTCGTCCATTAATACCAATACGTCTACCGGATCGCCGTCGTCCGTCTTCGTGGATGGTACAAATCCGAAGTCATATGGAAATGCCATCCCTGTGGGCAACACTTTCTTTAATTCAAAGATTTGTTCATCGGAATTGAACGCGAACTTGTTGCGACTCCCCTTGGGGGTTTCGATCACAACTCGAAGTAGCTGCTTGTCGTGAGAATCGAAAGGGTTGAGGCGGCTTGGATCAGCGAGGCCATTCCGCTTGGTCATTTGTTACTCCCGTGCAACTAGGTGGATGCGACTCGAGATAAGAAGGTTTATCGGAGCGTGTAGCACTGCTGCTGCAATTGCTTACATGAAGACGGGGCGCGGCGACGTCCTCGAGAGACCGGCAATTGGTGCTACCGCCGGAAAAGAAGCCGAAGCTCGTGCCAAGGCAGGCTATTAAGCACATTTGCCCTTCGCAGACCTGCGCGGCGGGCTTGATCCAGACCGCAGCGAACGAGGCCTAGTTCGCCGGTGCTGTGGGAATCGGTTGAAAGGGCGATCATCACCCCCGCGGCAGCTGCCTTGCGCGCGTTCTCCGCCGACAAGTCTAGCCGGTCTGGACTGGAATTGATTTCGAAGAAGCAGCCGTTCTGTCGCGCGTGATCAATCACGCGTTCGATGTCGATCTCATATCCAGGGCGCTTAAGCAGAAGACGCCCGGTTGCGTGCCCGAGAATGTTGAAATACCGGTTATCCATAGCGCGCAGGAGTCGCTCCGTTTGCGCTTTCTTGTCCAGAGCGAACCGGGAATGGATCGAGCATACCGTGTAATCAAGCTCTCTAAGCAAATCGTCCGGATAATCGAGAGTCCCATCCGCGAGGATATCCACTTCACTGGACTTCAGCACGCGAAAGCCCCGCAGTTTGCCGTTGAGCTTGTCGATATAACGGAGTTGCTCCCAAAGGTCGTCAACGGAAACACCGCTCGCAATCTTCAGACTCTGGGAATGATCCGTGATGCCGATATATTCGTAACCGCGGTCGCGCGCGGCTTGCGCCATGTCTGCGATGGAATCAACGCCGTCGCTCGAAGTTGAATGCGCGTGTAATTCACCGTGAATATCCTTTGCCGTCACGAGGCGGGGCAGTGTGCCTGCCTTCGAGGCTTCGACCTCGTCATGACCTTCGCGCAGTTCCGGTTCGATGTATTGGAGATCAAAGCGGCGGTAGAGCACTTTTTCGGATGCAAAGTCTTCGTGCTTTAGTTCTCGCAGCGGCCCCGTTTCTGCTGCGAGCTTCTTCAGGTGTGCTTTCGACCCAGTGCACGCGACCAGATGAAATCCCCAGTCTTTGTCTGTCGCCCGCTGCAGTCGCAGCAGAATGCCCGAGGAGAGAGCGAACGATGCATGGTCCGTGCCGAGGTCAACGAGCGGCGTTCGTCCACCGTAGCGTTGAAGTCGGTCGACAACGGTAGCAAAATCGTCCGTTGCGATAACAAAGACGAGTTCCTCTATCACTTCGACACGCCGCCGGTAATCACCAGCCGCTTCCGCACGGCTTACGCGACAGGTAGTCAGCAAAAACTCCTCGATCATTTCACGGAGATCGTCTGCGCGATAGAGCAGCATCGCATGCGCCTTCGTCAACCCTTGTCGGATGTGCTGCGCCATGCGATTTCCGAATACTCTTTCTACTTCTCCTCTCTCGATTCGCTGACGCAGCTCGTCCAGGGAGCCGATGTTCAACTTTTTGTAGACTCGCATGACGCGTTTGGGATCAAGCCTTGGATGTGCGCTAAGCTCTGCTAACGCTGGGTCCGCCCCACTTCGCAGCCTTTCCAGCTTTGCCAATGCCCCAGTTGTTGCGATTTCCCGGATGGCGCTCGCGATCGCCGCCCCGATTCCGGGAAACTGAGTGAGATCTTCCCCACGTCGCACCATTTCATCGAGACTCTCCGGACGGTCGCGGATGCGTGCTGCGGCCCGACGATAAGCCTTCACCTTGTACGGATTTTCCTTTTGCGTAGACAGGAGCTGCGCAAGGCTCTCCAGCCGGTCAGCGATCTCTGCGTTGCTCAGAAGCGACTCGATGTCAATCGCTCCCCGAAGGAGGAGTTACGTGGATCGTCTCTGGCTTGCCGTGAGGTTGTTTTCTTATCTCCTGACGCATGGTTGGCCGTCGCTTCTTTTCGAAGGCAGGCAACTTAACAACGCTCATTGACTTTACGGCCTTATAGATGCCCTCGATCACCCTGATGTCCGCAAGACCTTCCTGACCTGAAGGTTCTGGCTCGCGATTTTTAAGAATGCATTCGGAAAAATAACTGATCTCTGCCGCAAACTGATCGCGCTTGGGGTATTGTCTTTTTTCCATCTTCTCGCCCACCTTTATCTGCAGTTTCAGTCCTTGGGCATATTCGTAGGCCGGATCGGCTGTAAGTACGCCCTTTGTTCCTACGAGGGTGTAACGTCCGATATCCGCACAGCCAAAACTTGCCGTAAAGGTTGCGAGGCGCTCGCCAGGAAATCTCATCGTCACAGCCGTCATTTCTTCCGCATTGCGAAAGCGAGCCTCCCCGGTTGATGCGCTCGTCGCCCAGACTTCCGTTGGCTCCGCACGGAATAAATATCGCGCGGCATTGATGCAGTAGATGCCCATATCGAAAATCGGTCCGCCTCCCTCCCGTGTTGGCTCCGTTAACCGCACGTTCGATCCCACGATTTGTTGCCCAAAATCGGAACTGAAGAAGCGCACCTTTCCCAGTTTGCTGCTTTCCCCTATGGCAATTGATTCCAAGTTCGACTTTTCGAAGTGCAGACGGTAGGCGATCATCAGTTTGCGACGATGTTGATGCATCGATGCGATCATCTTGCGGCATTCTGCGACGCTGACCGCCATAGGCTTTTCACATAGAACGTGAACACCGGCCTTGGCGGCACGCATCGTGAATTCGCAGTGCCGATGGTTTGGGAGGACGATATAGACCGCGTCGACGTCTCTAGCTAGGCACTCTTCATACTGGTCATAGTCATACACATCCTTGACCCGGTACCGTTTCGCAAGAATCCCCGCTTTTCGTTTGTCACTCGTCACGAGCGCCGCAATTTCAGCATTTTGCAGGCGGGCAAACGCTGGTAAAACCGCGACTTGGGCCAAATGCCCTAATCCCACAACAGCGTAACGAACCTTTTGCACTTTGCGATTCTTGCTTCCCATCTCTACCCCCAGCGTGACTGCAAAAAGATACCGCTGGCGTCGTCAACCAAGACTTTTGATACCGTCGTACGTCAATGCCGTGCCAATGCCATAAACCAAATGCGAGGTAAATTCTGCGATTTGATCCGGCACGGGTTCCTTGAGAGGATTCGAAGATAGTTTCAACGCTGGGACGACAAGCTCGTGCGCAGCAAGGAAAACAGCAGCGCCGTAAGCGGCTCCCACCAAAACGGGGTTGACACCACGCAGCGACTTCGGTTTCGCTTCCGTGGCCAGACCAAAGACAGCACCCGCCGACGTACCAAAGGCGTAATGAACCCATGGTCCCGCTTTTCGTCGTTCCGCACGAGACAGAGGCCGCCCAATTTCCTCGGAGAGCTTGCCCGCGGCCTTCATAGTCGAGTCTTCTTTTTTCCGTTGCTCCGCGGTCCTCGCCTCCTGATCCGTTTCAGTTTTATGTTCTTCGAAAATCATGTTCCAAACATTTCGAAACTGCGTCATGATGATCGTTCCAGCGAGGCCGCTTATCGCTCCAGCGATCAAACCTCCGAATGGATGCCGCACCTGGTATCGACTTCGCATAGGTCGGTTGGAACTACGGGCCGTCATGGGTACAAGGACTCGTTTCCCCATTGGCAAGAATTAGCTCCTGCAGTCCTCGTTGCAATCCGGCCAGTACCCTAGGAACGCGGCTGGAGTTTCCTGAGAATAGGGCCATCGGGCTACCCTGAGTAGGCGAATCGGAGTCGGTCGGACCTAAATGGATGAACGCAATCAGTGCTGACTTCTTCTAGAATGCGTCAGTACGGCAAGAATCGATGATGCCCGGCATTGATTTGCGCGCGCGGTGCAGTTAGATTATCCGCGGTCTCCATGAGTAACGGCAACATTGTTAGCGTCGCAGCCTTCATCGCGGGAAATGTAACCTTTTCGATTTGTCCATCGTGATGTCTGGAGCGGGTTCTTTCGGCGGCACTGTTGATTGGAGTTTTAGGCTGCCCTGTCAGTATTTTTTTCTCGGATCGCCTTCCCGTATACCTCGACGTACTGGAGCACCATCTTCTCGATTGAGAAATTCTCCTCTACGTATCCCCGCACGACGAACGGGCTAATGTTCAAATCCAACGCCCTATGTGCCATTTGGCGGACCGATTTGCAAACGTACCCTGAAATCCCGTCCCGTACGACTTCTGGTACGGACCCTCCGGGCATAGCCAACACCGGCGTTCCACACGCCATGGCTTCCACCATTACTAGACCAAACGGTTCTTTCCACTGGACTGGAAAAAGCATCGCCATTGAATTCCCCAACAGATCGTTTTTGACGGAAAGGTCGGCCGGCCCGATGTACTCCACCAACGTGTTGTCTATCTGAGGCTTAATCTTTTGTTCGAAGTAGTCTTTGTGTACGGGCTGTACTTCTCCCGCGATTTTCAGAGGAATTCCCGTGCGCTTAGCTACGTCTATTGCGATATGGACTCCCTTGACCGGAGCAATCCGTCCAATAAAGCTAAGATACTTCTTCTTGTGCTGCACAAAATCGTACTGGCTTATGTCAACGCCGTGATGGATCGTACTCATCTTTGGCATCACTTCTTGTTTGCGCTGATCATCACTGATAGCCACATAATGTGCGCCAGGAAAGTGAGCATAGTAATCGCTCAGATTAGCCTCGTGTGGACCGTGAATGGTAAGTACTATCGGAACATCGATAAAGCGCGAGAACGCCAGCCCTTGAGGGGACTGGATGTGGATAACGTCACAACCAACGGTTGCATCCCGCATCGCCCACGAGGTGTGGTTCAGCTCTTTTATGAAAGCCTGTTCCGGACTCTTTAGGGGCCATTGTGAATGGGCATAGATCCATCGATTGGGAGCTTCCGGCATTGAATCCCCGTTGGCATACACCACCACCTCCACATGTGCCTTTTGAAGACCGCTGGCGAGATGCGCAACGAAAAGCTCCGTTCCCCCGTATTCAAGGGGAGGGACTGCAATGAACGGTGGCGCAATCAAAGCAACTTTCAAACCAACCTCGTGCTGATATTGGATGCTTGCGCGATGTCCCCAAAAAGGCAGATTAGCCGGTTAAATTCATCTGACCATCCGGTCAAACTAGTATGTCCAGCGATTGGATAATTGACCTCCGGCGAGCTAGCGGAGAGCTGTTTAACAACGTCGGTTTTTTAAGACGATAGAACGCTCCCGCTCCGCTGTGCTTTTTCACGGGAGACGTCTTCGGCGTTTGTTGGCAACCTATGCCCTGTGACGATTGTCCAATATCTGGTATAGCAAGATGAGCTGGCTCGGCAAGCGCGAAGTATGATACTGGCAATTCTGCTTATGTCAGTTGGCACGATTGTCGTTCTTGCCTCGCGTCTTGTCATTGGCTTTTAAAGCGAATTTCTTACACATCCCCCGCTACGCCATGGTCGGACCCCAATGCCGATCTGCTCGACTACCGAACTCTTGGTTCGCACGGCAGTTTGCGAGGATCAAAGAGCATGGGTACCGGCAGATTCTTCTAGTTGTGACCGATTCGAACCGGCACTGTCTTTGGAGTAGCGGGCAACCACACATCATCGCGCACGGTTGGATCGGCTTTGATAATTCACCTTGAGGACACCAAGGAACAACCAATGAGGCTCTTTCGCATTGTTGTTATGTCGATCATCGTAGCGGTTGTGATCTTGCCAGTGTTTTCGCAGTCCTCCGTCCCAGGGGGAGTCAGGAATGTGTTTTGGCAGCCGAACGAGCTCCAACAGGGCTCGGTTGTTTTTATCACGATGGAACTAGAGCGAGTCCCGCTCCAGGTAACGGGCAAGTGGATTGGCAAGGATCTGGCGTTCTTCAAGTCAGACAATCCGAAGATCTGGCATGCGCTCGCGGGTGCCGACCTCGATACACAACCTGGAACCTACGATCTAAACCTCACGGCAGCGATGGGCAAGAAGAAAGTCATACGCTTTTTAAAGAAGATTGACATCAGTGCGGCGAACTTTCGGAGCAGCGCGGTAGAGGTACCGGAAAACTTCATCGAGCCGGATGAGGCAAGCAAGAAGAAAATCGCGGCAGATCAGGTGCTGAAGAACCGGGCATTCTCGCACAGGATCGCTGCTCCCCAATGGTCGGGCGATTTCGTGACGCCGGTAAAGGCTATGCCGACAGACTCGTTTGGCACCAGCCGGGTATTCAATGAGGAGTTGAGCAGTACACATCGAGGAACGGACTTCCCGATAGACGAGGGCGAACCCGTTGTGGTGTCGAACTCCGGGACGGTGGTACTAGCGAAGGAATTGTTTTATGAGGGCAACTGCGTCATCGTTGATCATGGACAGCGGTTTTTCACTATTTACATGCACCTGTCGAAGATAGACGTGAAGGCGGGGGCCAAACTCAGGAAGGGTGAACGGTTGGGGCTCTCCGGCCAAACCGGACGCGTGACGGGACCGCATCTGCATATGGGAGTCAGATGGAATGGGGCGTATCTGGACCCGACGAAGCTGATGAGACTAACTCTGCCGAAGTTAGGCCTTCAGAAAGCGCGTCATTGAAGCCAGGGGTTTGTTGAGCGGGTCGCGAGCGCAGCGTATTTTCAGTGATCGTTTTTGCCCAGCATCTAGCCGTTTGAAGAGGGTCGGTTCCGGTCGCCTTTGAACCCGGGCCACGGTCCCACGTCTTCAGCTGCGTTCTCCTTCTTTTGAGTCAGTTCATCGGAAGCTAAATCGTCGGCGAGTAGTGAGGCGACAACGTGAAGGCTCTGGATTTCGTGGCGGAAGAGCTGCCTCTTTCTGGTGCAAAACCTCGTGTACGTCTCTCATCGGCACTCCTTGAGCGTACCCATCACCGGCATCCAGTTCTTGAAGATATCAAGGAGTAGCCTTTAGTTCCTGCAACAGGATACGTCCGGTTGCTGTCGCTTAGCACTTTGGTTCTACGCGCGCCGATCGATAGACTCCTGCGAGCGATCTGGATGGGTCTTCCGCCGAGTGGTCCACAATCGATCCGAGCTAACCTCACTTCGGCGGTTGCGCTGGGTTGGGGCTTTTGCTGCTTCTTCTTTCCAAATAGGCCAATGAGTTGCTGAAGCGGACCGCTTCTGGGGCTGTAGCCTGCTGTTGTAATCATTATCGAACTACCGCAGTGTCATTATTTCGCGCTTTCGGTGCCACGGAAGTCTCTTTACGCTGTTCCTCCGTGAGTCTTTCGGCAGACTTCCAGCACCCCTGCGACCCAGCTCTACGGCGGCTGGTTTTTTTGGCTATGAATTGAGAATTACAGCGTCGGGAGGCGAACTGAATGACCGAAAAGTGCCAGGGCATAGCCCAAAAAGTGCCATAGGATGAAAGCAATCTCTTGACAGATGCCCAGCGCTGGGCATAACGTGATCCCGAAAATCGGCCCTCCGGCTCAGTTAGCGTGAGCTAGACCCAAGCTGCCAACTCGCTGGCGCTTGCGCTTGAGGGCTCGGTTGCGTTGTCTTGCGTTTGCCGAGCCCTTCTTGTGAACAACAAGAATTCCGAGGTCGCCCTTGTCCACGGCGATTTAGGCATTGCGAGTATTATCGTGCGGCAAGGCGGCAAGACGGTGAAGGAATCGACGATCTGCATTGCTTTTTGTGCTATCGGACAGACCGTGTGCAGAACTGAGTATTGTTAGCTAAACATATTTCGGGGTGCAGATGGATAAGAGGGATTTGAGGACTCTTAGGGCGTGGCGCACCACGCTTGAGCGTGTAATAAGCGACACGAATGACGGCAACAGTGCTAAAGAACTTCAAGGACTGCTAGACGCCGTAGACCGAGTGATTGCAAGAATCCAGCGCGATAACTCGTACGCGATGATGCGGGCGACCTCTTAACGGGGCGAAGTTTCTCATGTCTGGACAGTCACGCACTATTCTTTCTTTCAACGATTTCAGGAAAGGACAGGAACTACGTGCGTCGTAGAGCCCGTAGGCGCTTCCCTAGCGGGTGAACCCTCAACGTGGGCTCCTATGTGAGGGATTTCAGAGACTTTATCTCCATCCCCTCAGAATCAAGAAGCGCAACCTTCCGCCGTGAGGAAAATCAAACTCATTATGGTCAAGAGACGCCGCCGCAGTAGCGACCCGGGGAGCAGACGATGTCGTTCGGACTTTACGCAACAGAGTTTCTAATCTTTATCGGCGGATTGGCTTACGGAGCTCATCTGTTGCATGCGCCGCAGCACTGGATTGTAGCGGGCGCGATCGTACCTATTGGGACTTGGAATTGTGACAGGCGTCACGGCGACGCGTCAGAAAGATCCTCCTGAATAACGCCCCGACGACGACCACCGATTCGATGCGCACGTTAGGTCTGGGCGATAAACGCCGTTTGCCCACCTTGCTGCCAATTTCATAATCGCGCCGTCCAAGAAATTGGGTCGGGCAAGTCTCCGGCATTGCACGGTACGGCCCAGTCAAGACGGGGTGGTCTGTGTCAGAGGCTATCCCGTTCTTGGTGACGATCCTCCAGGTTTAAACGTTGCTCCACACGTCGGACAGAGAACGTCCGTCGCGTTGATGCGACGAATCTCGGCTGCCGGAATCTCATAGCTGCACTTCACGTAGCGCCAAGAAGTGGAAAAGCGACTGTGGGAGTAGTTGGTGTAATGGCGATGTTACGTCAACTATGGTCGGCAACTGGGTGCCCTAATGCCTTGAGCCTCTCCAGAGATGCCCCAACACGCTCTCGCAACTGGGATTCGCTGAGCGTGTATTCAAGATGAACAACTTCGTCGAAATCGTGTGCGTCGCTAAAGCTTGTTGGAGAATCTTGCTTTCCTCCTCCGACACAACAAACCTCTTTACATTCAACTCGCAATAGCTACGACAATATTCATACACGTCCATGCGCTTGTCTAAGAAGTCTTTCATCAAACGACAAAATCAAGCACTGCGATTTGAGGATAAGCCTCGATCTTCCGAATCTCCTCGGCGCAATCAGGGTCATCAGCATCGCCCATGCACTGGAGGGAATGCTTCCGCAAACGACACTCCTTGGGTCTTCCACGTTTTTCGCGCGCGTGTCCTGGCTCATAGCTCCACAGCAGACCCTCCTCTCAATTCTGCCCGAAGCGAGATTTTGATTTCCTATGCTTCAAGAAGAGCGACACCCAGGCCAAATGCCCACAATGTATGTCAAAAGCTGCTTAGACGATCAGGCCACCGGCTGCTTCATTTCCTCGGGCATCCCATGCAAGTTTTTCACTTTGCCCCTAACCGTTCGCCACAAAGCGATGGACAAAAGTCACCGCCATGGCGCCTTCGCCCACCGCTGAAGCGCAGCGCTTGACCGAACCGTGCCGCACGTCGCCGGCCGCGAACACCCCGGGCATGTTCGTCTCCATATAATAAGGATCTCGGTCGAGATGCCAGTTTTCCGGGCGATTGCCATTTTTCATCAGATCAGGACCGGTAACCAGGTAGCCCGCTTCATCGCGAACGATGCCAACTTCCACGGCCCACTGCGTGTGCGGCACGCCCCCCAAACAGAGAAACAGCCAGCTGGTGTTCTCGGTCCACTCTCTGCCGGTTTTTTTATTCTTCAGTATGATCGCACTCAAAGCCTGATCGCCATGAAGCACCGTGACCTCGGTCTGCAGCAGCACTTCGACCCGGGGGGCGGAGCGAATGCGGTCGATCAGGTATTGGGAAACAGTCTTCTTCAACGAGTCGTCCCGAACGACCATGGTTACTTTTGCCGCATAGCGTGAAAAATGCATTGCCCCCTGCGCCGCTGAGTTTCCGCCTCCCACGATGAAGACGTGATCGGTGGCGGAGCAAAGCGATGCTTCGCTCGCTCCCGCGCCGTAGTAAAGGCCGGCTCCACGAAAGCGATCTTCATTCGGCAGGCCTAGCTTCCGGTATTCAACTCCGGTTGCACAAATGGAGGCGCGCGAAGTGATGGTCGTGCCATCCGCCAGATAGACCTTGCCTTTGCCGGGCTGAAATTCTCCGCGTACTCCCTCGCGGAGCAGCAGGATCTCCGCACCGAAGTGGCAGGCCTGCTCGCGAGCGCGTTCTGCCAACTGCGCCCCGCTGATGCCTTCCGGAAAGCCGAGATAGTTTTCAATCTTCGGGCTGGTGCCGGCTTGCCCGCCTACGGCGAAGCGCTCCACCAGAACTGTCTTCAGTCCCTCGGACGCGCCATACACGGCAGCGCTGAGGCCCGCCGGCCCGGCGCCGTAGATGCTCAGGTCGTATTCGGATCGAGAAGGGTTCAGGAACCAACCAAGTTTTTCAGTGATTTGACGGACCGTAGGATGTTCCATGCGAGTTCCGTCGGGGAAAACACAGACGGGCAGGCGATTGTCGTTGAGGCCGCTTACTTTTGCCTGCACACGCGCCTGTTCGTCATTGGTCAACTCGGTCCACTGGAACGAGATGCCGCAGCGGTGCAGAAAATCGCGAATGGCATAGGCCCCGGAAGACCCGTGCGTCCCGAAAATCAAAACTTCTTGTTCGGGCTGACTCATGAACACTCCTATCTGCCACGACTCACGGGCCAGGGACGTGGCAGAAGCAAAAGCATCAAGAGCGCTCCCAGCAACGCCATATTCTTCATAAATTAATCAGGTCAGCCTGTTTCGCTTGCGGGTCCTTTGCGTTCCAAAAGTCGTGCATGGGGAAGGAAGCTCCCAGCAGAAAGATGATCAGCAAAGCGATTCCGACGTTGGGGTACACGCCCAGGAGCATGCCGAGCCCTCCCAGCACAAGTATGACACCGGTTCCGGCCACGGCCAGCTTGTGCGCGGGCACGCCTTTAGCGTTTGCGTATCCAGCCAAGACGCGAACCCGCTAAACAGCAATCATGTGATTCCTGAGCGCATAGCGCACTAGGTCAGCGTTATTGCGCACGCCAAGCGTTTCCATTATCCGCTACTTGTGACCGTTCTGGGCGTCATGTGCAAGATGCTGCTCACTTCCTTCATGGCTTTTCCCTCGACCAACAACTGCAATACCTCGCGCTGCCTCTCGGTCAGCTCGCTTCTTCATTCACTATCTCCGCCCTGCCAGTCCTATGTGTCTCCGGACTTCTCCGCCGACCGTGGCTGGTTACACCTGGAAGCACGTTACAACAATGAGGCTCTAGAGACCGGGTCGCTGTGGGCAGGGTACAACTTTAGTGTGGGGAAAAAACTGGTGCTAAATGCGACCCCAATGGTGGGTGGGGGGCAACTGTAAATTCCATCGCCATTGCGGGGTGACGGGTGGTGGTATCCGGTTTTTCTGGCCGGCTGGAGATCCTCATTCGGCGAAGGATCGGAGAAGATTCCGGCGCGGGATGCTACCGTGCTTCCGAGTGCTTCCGCCACATTATTCCTCACACTGGAGAATACTGGCTTCCCTATCCGTATCTGCGGGTTAAGGGAACCTTGTAAATCATCACGCCTCACCTCACTTCGGTTGTTTGCATGGGTTTACCGGGTTTCTGGAGATCTCGCTTAGCGGCTTGGGGCTCGGGTCTTCTACGCTCAGACGAAGAGAAACGAGCGCCAATCCGCAGCCGACCCGCTTCGGTTTTTAGAACAGACACACACGCCTCAATTAACCGTTTCTCAGCAACAATTTTTGAGACGTGGTGTTCGCAAGAGTTGAGGCCCGGATGCCGAAGCTAACTCTGATATTGGTCGTCGGGATCTTTGTTGGACTAGTGTTTGTTCTAGCTGTCCAGGTGCTGACGCATTGTTGAAAGAGTTTGGCATGTCTGTGATGCGCATAGTGCCGCCCTCCTCCATTACAAAGCCGATTGTGCTTACAAAGATGTTACAGGATCGTGCTGAAGTTCTCCTGTGAGGTTTTCTATCCCCGCTTTAGATCAAGGCTCTCTTACGTGATAGAGCAGTGGTAGTGTTCAGAGCTTCGAGACCAATTACCTGGTCCTCCATGTGTTACCCAGATATTGATACCGTCGAATGCGGCGCCCCACAAATCCGCGTCCGTCTCGAACACTGCCCTTTTCGAGCCGTTGGTGTAGCAGCCTGTTTACGCTAACAGAGCATCTTTTCAGTGAACGACCTGGACGAAACTCTTCCCTAGATGGGAATGGGACATTAAGCGACTCGCGGCAAGTTTCCGGACGTGTTCGTGCATTTGGCAGGCGGCTTCCGCAGCTTGCAAGAAGGACAGACTGTCGAATTCGACGTCACGGCTTACTCGGGTTTAGAGAGGCGGCCCCGCGACCGGGCCTTTTTTATTTCTCCGAGAAAATCCCAAGCTTGAGCAACGGCAAGCTTACTGCCCTCGCTTTACCGCAACTGAAAGATCTCCACTAAAATCGCCGCCTCACCAATTACTACGCCGCAATGGGTCGACTGCAGGAAGCCATTCAAGAATCGCAACGCGCCCGTTTTCCGAGTAGTTTGTGTAATCGCATGATTTCAACAATCAAGTAGCTTTCGCCCCCGCCCTCCGCTCCCTGATGAACGCGACCTTTTGGGCCATGCTCGGTCGTCCTTTTTGGGGAAACTGTACAAAATTGAGCATCGTTGAACCTATCGAGTCGGTAACCTGTTTTGGGAACGAAATCATGGGTTAACCAGCCACATGCACGTTTCTAGGCCGAACCCGACAGGGTCCGGCCTTTTTCTTGTCAGCATTATCGGCGACATAAGGGGCGGCATCAGGATGCTGCGAGATGACGATTCAGCATCTCGTTAAGGTGGTGATAATCGCCTGATTTCGTCAGTGATACAAACCGTTGCAGTCCGATGGCTTATCCCACCGCCAGACCCAGGCGTAGCTCTCGAAAGTAACTTTTTCTTGATTACTGTTGCTCATCTTTTGGGTTACACGCGTCATCTTTTCATACGTGCCGATCGACCATAGCATTCACTCTACTTTATTGCCTTCCTCCTAGAATCGAGTTTGCGGTTGTACTCGTGTATAGAAACAAATGGTTGTCCTATATTTTTCGCGACCGCGCCTACCTTTAGATAGACGAGGTCAATAGGCTGCGTAGCTTCCCTAGTTGGCAAGCGGATAGGACGTTGTTCGAAGCGGAGGCGCACGAAATGAGACATAAGACATCGGCAATTTGGTTGGTTGTACTTTCATTAGCGCTTTGCCCTTTGCAGGCAACCGCCGGAACCATCAGTTATCTACTGCGCACTCCCACGGCAGCTCAGGCGCAAGCAGTCTGCCAGCGGTACGGTCTTCAGCTCGTGGGGAATCTTGGTCATCCTGACGTCTTCCTCGTCCAAGCCTCGGACGCGCTCCCCGCAGATGTGCTGAAGGGATGGGTTAAAGATGATAAGGACGTGGAACATCTTGAGATTGATAAGCGCGCCGGCTTAGTGGAGAAATCATCTCGACTCACTCTGCCATATATTCCGACTCTCCCCGCGACGTCTTTTGTGGCCGATGGCAACCTCACGAAACTGTACGGCACAAAAGCTTGGGCGGGCTACGTTCAACAGCCAGCTATGTATTCAACCAATGCCGCTACGATCACCCAGCAGAATTTCATCGGAACTGGAGTTATCGTCGCCATCATTGATACCGGAGTCGACGCTACCAACCCGCTCCTGGCACCGTCACTCGTACCGGGCTATGACTTCACGCGAAACGTGGCCGGTAACACCTCCGACTTAGCTGACATCGACAGCGCCACGGCGGCAGCTCTTCAGCAACGGACCGTGGCTGTGCTGGACCACTATAATGTGACTCAACTCAATCAATTTTCAGCGGCTTTCTTAGAACAGCGCACGGTAGCAGTTTTGGACGGCAATCGCGTCCCCGCGCTGCTCGGGCATGGCACAATGGTCGCCGGGCTGGTGCATCTCGTCGCACCAGGAGCCCAGATCATGCCTCTCAAAGCATTCAGTGCCGACGGCAGTGCAACCTTGTCCAATATCGTCCGTGCTATTTATTACGCGACAGACAATGGGGCAAAAGTTATTAACATGAGCTTCGAAATTCCTCAGATCTCTGACGAGCTAGTCCGCGCTGTAAATTATGCTACTCGGAAAGGTGCGATTTGCGTTGCATCGACGGGCAACGATGGTGAACACACGGTGGTTTATCCGGCAGGTCTAAGTAGCGTTATCGGCGTCGCGTCCGTTTCACAGGATAACCAGGCATCCTCTTTCACGAACTATGGTGAGGATCTGGTGACTGTGGCTGCCCCCGGTGAAGCCCTAGTGACAACTTATTTTGGCAATGCTTATGCTGCGGTTTGGGGTACTTCGTTCAGCGCGGCCCTAGTTTCCGGTGCCGTGGCGGACTTGGCGAATGCTAGCGATAACAATACTCGGCATCAACTCTTGTTCAACGACCTCCAGCGGGCACTCTCGAACGGTAACTCGGCCTGTTCACTGGACGGCAGCCTGGGTGCCGGTTGCGTAGACCTCTTTCAGGCTTCGCACTACATTCATGACATTCGTATTCCACGGAGGCGTCGCTATTAGGACCGTGGTTGAAAAGTCGCCGAGTAGTCTACCTCTTTCATTCTAATGGACATCGACTCGATACTAATTTCCCTCAAACAGGAGCAACGCCTCGCGCAAGTGATTTCGGCCCTGGAGGGGCTCGCTTCCGCGAAAACAACGCGAGGAAGACCGGCCGTGAAGCGTCGAGCACTGTCTGCGGCATCGCGCAAAAGCATTGCGCCTGCTCAGCGCAAGCGGTGGAAACTCTGGAAGGCTCGACAGAAGTAGCCTCATTCCACCAACAGCCCGTGTGCGGAATCAACAGGGGCATTTCTATGCCTGCCGCAAAATTGCGGTGCTTTTTGCTATTGCATTGCTGCTATTGTCGCCATCGTTGCAGGAGTGGGGATCGTAGAGATGATCTCCCTCAGTGCTGTCATCGCAATCATGGCCTCGATCCTGGCGGCCAGAAAGCTCGCGCAATTCGACAGTAGCGGAAGAGTGCCCGCCACAATCAATGCGATTGCCGATGCGGTGCGATGGGCCGAACGAATCATGGAAGCTGCCGTGGCGACCGATAGCTCGCCCTGGTCTAGAATTTGGTCACCGCTTAAAACGGGTTCAGCCGTCTTGACATGGGCCAGTTCGTCGGCGCCTCTGGGCACGCACGGCTGGCCCTTTAGCTGGGCGTCGAACTTTAGTAACACCACTGGCGTGTAATTGTCGGTGCTCGTCGGTTGCGGCATAGTGGGCATTCGTTTGAGTACTTCGCCAAAGGCGGCAGTCGCTGTGCCGTTTCCTGGAGAACGGGATTGCCGCTTTCCTTCAAATCGTTAAGGAGACTTTTTATCAGTGGCCCCTCTGAAGGCGAAGACTACGTGAAGAGTGCGTCAGTCCGAGCGGTCCAGAACCGGGCAAATTCCCGTTCTCGAATTGCTCGGCTTCAGCGATCAATGGCTCTGTGAGCTTCGAGGGGCAACGCGGTCTCTAAGAGAGACATGTAGCTACTGAGCACTATATGGCTCGGCAAAATCCTTCATGTTGAGGAAGAAATCTTGTCCATCCTTTAGCACCATCACGCCTTTACGGCTTCGACGATAGATAAGGGACTCTGCGTCGAGATGACCCGCGAAAGCCGGAACCCCGCCCCGCGTAGTAATTTTGCGAACTCGGCCTTCGTTCGTTCACGACCGCGGGGCGTAAGCACAAGCATCTCCAGATCGAGTAGCTTGCCATAATGCGGCATGTTGCGAGGGGGAACGACTGGATCGACAATCAAGACCTTGCCTCGCTCCCCGAGCGCTCGATGACATGTTTGAAGAATCCGTGTCGCTGAATCGTCATCCCAATCGTGAACGATATGCTTCATCATGATCACGTCAGCGCCCAATGGCAGTTCTTTGAAAAAATCGCCGCTCTCGATGCGCACTCTGCTGATGATCCCAGTGCGAGTGAATGTAGCGGTTGCCCCGGCCGTAACATGGGGAAGATCGAACAGTACACCACGCATCCTTTTATGCTTACCTAAGACGGTGGCCAGCAGCAGTCCATGTCCACCGGCAACGTCCATGAGCGTTTCGACTCCTCTGAAGTCATATGCTTGCGACGTTGCGTGGGCTTCCATAGCACTGATTGAGGTCATCGCTTCGTCAAAAACCGCTGCAGCCTCTGGATCTCGCGAGAAGTACTCGAATACAGACGCATGGAAGACATGATCAAAGGCTGGCATTCCAGTCTTAACGCTATAGCCGAGTTTCCCCCAAGGTCGCCACGTGATGTCATGCCCGGTAAAGCGAGCGTATCCAGCAAGACTGTGGGGATGATCGCTCCGAAGCATCTGCCCCATGGCCGTAAGTCGAAATCTGCGGTCGGCACTCTCCGCGAACAACCCCACGCTCGCAAGTGCTCTCATCAATCGATAAAGCCCGTCTTCTGACACTCCGGCTTCTCGGGCTATATCTCTGCATTGGCGTCCTCCCTTCGCGAGCTGGTCCGGGACGCCAATTTCAACAATGGTGCCGAGGGCCTTGCTGATCCACTTGCCAATAATCATCTGGAAGACGACATCATACGGACGCATTGCAGAAGCCCGACTTCTTCGGCTCTTAGCCATAGTCTCCTCGCCATCTGTGTCGCATGGATTTTAGTGACATTCTTTTTGAAAGGTAAAGCGAAAGTGTTCCTCAGTTATGCACGTCCTTCATTGAGCCGAATCGGAGGGGACTGCTTTAGGCTGGGCCGTCAGCTAACCGCGGGTTATTTAATGATTGACGGTAAATCGCCATTACACTAGTTGACCCCCGAATCTCAAACACAAAGAGCGCCCCGAGGGAAGTCTCTGAGCGCTCTTTGGAGCGGGCCTCCCCCTCAAAGGTGAACCAAGGCACGCTCTGGCGGGAACATTAGCAGTTCAAATTCCGCGGGGACAGCCCAAAGGTGGAAGGGGCGGCTCAGAAATCGAAGCCCCTCCCGGGTGGTGGGCCGAGAGGGGCGGGTAGGTCTAGCGGAGAAACAACCCCATGCCTTCGTGGAGGCACTGGTCTTAAAAGAATGATGGCTTTATTTTGAGCCAGAGTAAATGGGGTGAAACCTGTAGTCACATTCGCTTTGCTGGCCAGTGCCGATCAATTTCTTCCATGATCCGCGCTGCCCAGCGCACAGCATCAGCAATGGCGTTAATCGTGGCGGGTATCCTGGCACCACTGTCGTACTGGGAGAGCTTTCTGGCCGCCAGGATCGAGGCCATGATTGCGATGACGCGCTTGCGGCCTTCGTCCATCGGGGCATGGCGAACATAGTGTTCGCTTTATGTTCGCCACACGCAGGTATGGAAAAACCCCCGGACGCCGCGTTTACAGCCGCACTCGTTTGTTCCTTGCTTAGATAATTATTGTGGCTAGCCCGATTGCCGGTTCGCGCATGTTCCCACAATCACAACGTCAGCAGCGGACGGTTCTTTTACTCCTTGTCAAAAACCACTGGACTTTTTTGAACGACACTCTCATACTCCGCCAGGTTGTACTCCAGTGTGACCACAGACATTTGTCCTCCCTTGGCCCTCGGTCATCCACCTGCCGTCTCCGAAAGAAAAAGCCATGTCCAATCGAATTGCGCGTCTCTGTCGCTCCTGCTGTTTTTTCTTCGCACTGGCTGCCCTCGCGATGTTGCTGACAGTTCGTGGGTCCGCTCAACTCCTCATCAACACCACTGTCACGTATGGAGCTGGTGTCCCGTGTATTAACGGAATTTCAGTCGGCGACTTTGACAAAGACGGCAAAGTCGATGTCGTACTCGCAAGCGGCTGCTCTTTTCAGAGCGCACCAGAACCGGGCGCTGTTGCTCTGTTGCTGGGAAAGGGAGACGGCACCTTTCGACCGCCCAGGAAGTTAGTGACGGGCGGTTTTCGAACCGTTTCCGTTCAAGCGGCTGACGTCAATGGCGACGGGAATCCAGATCTCGTAACTGCGAACACTTGTGCGACCCTGGCGTGCACGAACGGCAACATTGCCGTTAGGCTTGGCAAGGGCGACGGAACCTTCTTTGGCCCCATCCGGACACCTACTTTCAACGTGGGTCGGATTGCAGTAAGCGACCTAAATGGCGATGGTAAGCCCGATATCGTCTCCGACGGCTGCCCCACTTTGGGTTGCCGTTTCTCAGCTATCAATGTTCGCCTTGGAAAGGGAGATGGCACCTTCGGCGCTCCAGACACCTATGCGTCCACGGCTGGCATTTTTGGTATCGCGATTTCTGATGTGAACCAAGATGATATTCAGGACATAGTCATATCTTCGGCCACCGTCGGGGTGATGCTGGGCAAGGGAGACGGCACCTTTGAGAACGCCACCTCCTACGAGTCAGGCGGCCTTTCGGCCCAAGGGGTCACTGTTGCCGACGTCAACGGCGACGGTCTAGCCGATATTATCGTCGTCAATTCCAAGGCGTGTGATAGTTGCCTCCACAGCTCTCTGGGCATTCTGCTCGGCAATGGCGATGGCACATTCCAGGCAGCTCACGTTGTTCCCTTGGCCGCTCCGCTTGGCTCGGCGGTTGCCAGCATAGATTTAAATGGCGACAGCATTTCCGACATGGTCGTCGCGCATTGCACGCTAGGATTCAGTGACGGTTTTCGCTGTCCTGACGACAGTGGCATCGTGGAAACCATCCTGGGAAGATCCGATGGCGCGTTTTCATCGACGAACACTCTGCGCTCCGGAGGTGTAAACGCAATCGGACTCGCAATCGCCGATGTGAACTCTGACGGTCTGTCAGATGTTTTGGCGGCAAATAATCAGGGTGTGAGCAATGGAAACGGCACATTGGGTTTGATATTGCACAACAATCGCTTGCTGAAGAGTTCGTCCGTCGCGGTCGCTTCCGATCACAATCCATCCTTAGTGGGTGAAAGTGTCACTTTCACGGCCACAATAACTGCGGCAGGCCACACGATTCCCAATGGCGAGCTAGTTACATTTTTCGACGGAGCGATCGTAATAGGTACCGCGAAAACGCATGGCGGAAGGGCAAGTTTTGCCACGTCCACGCTCTCTCCCAAACAACACACCATGAAGGCTATCTATTCGGGTGATGCGACATTTAAGCCTAATGCTTCCACGGTGAAGCAGGTTGTTCAGAAGTAGTCATGCATCGCTTTCGCGGCAAGTCCCACCTTGCGGGTTGGGAAGTTGTTGGTGAAATGGCGATGTTACGCCAACAACCGCATGGCTTCCGGTGGTCGGCGATTCGGGAGTCAACGCGGTCGGCGATCTAGAAAGCTTCTCCGATTCCCATGCTGAATGTGTGGCCGTCTTTGCCTTGGGCGAAATCGAAGCGGAAATTGAGTTTGTATTTCTGGCTGATCTTGAATCGCACACCAGCGCCGCCGGCAGGAAGAAGATGATCGCCTCGCATCTTACCCAATCCGGGCGCAACTTCACCGACTCCGACAAAGGCGACCATACCAAATCTCCAGGGTAGAGTACGGCGATACTCGACCTGAGTCGCGATCATATTTGTGTCGATGTATTGTCCCGCCACGTAGCCCCGCAGTTCGTTGTTGGACCCGAAGATGCACTGCCCGTAGAAAGGCGCGTTTCCGGCCGTCGCACAGTTGAAAAGGTTGTAAGCGAGAACCTGCCTCGCTCCGAGGCTGTGATAGTAGTTGAAGGTGAAGCGATAGGATTCGAATGAGTACTTACTTCCGAGTGCGTCAGCAAAAAACATCGATGTAAAGTCGAAAAACGTGCCCTCTTCGGGATAGAAGCGGTTTGGCCGCGTGTCACGGCTGGCGTGGAATCCAACGGCGGTGAGTCTGGTTTGGATACCGATATCCGGAGGTGGAGTGACGCCGTTTTCGTTCTCGGACCGTAGGCTAATCTTGGAGTTGCCGGTCAGGAAGCGAGGGCCGACGGAGAGCTTCCATCGCAAGCGGTAAAGAAAATCTCCGAGGAACAGCTCGCCGGTCTGTTTAAGGGGTATTTTCTGGCCTGCGTCGCCAGATGCAGCGCCAGTGCCGTAAAAGTCGTAGTTGATGTTGCCACGGAAATAGATCGTCGTGATGTGGTAGGTGTCCTGCTTGAAGTAGAACTCGCCGCCGAGACCCCATGCCCGAGTCCCGTTATCGGTGATCAGAACAGCGCCTCCGATGGTTGAAGGTTGCGAGGTTTTGTCGGACCCGGGCGGAGCAAAGATGTAGCCGCCTGCGAGCACGACGCCCGAACCAATCGCAGGACTGGTCATGGGAATGGGAGCGGCGACGAGAGAGCCGCGCTTCTCTTTGGTTGTTTTTTCTTGCCGTGGGCTGTCAGACGCTTGTTCTTGTTGCATTTCCTGGTCGATCGGCTCGAGAGCCTGAGCAAAAAGAGAAATGAGGGTCAGCACCCACGTAGACACAAATTTCCGCTGGGTAAGGGCCGTCCAACTCACGAGTTACACCTCGATAGCCTCGCCACGGTTGGGTAGTCTGGCGGCAACTTGAACCGCTGCCGAATAACCGCCCAGAGAGCTTTGCGGCGAATATCTGTTCGATCTCGTCAATTGCTGGGGGACGAAGTTGACACAGGCAGTCGTTTCCAAGCCAATACTACGCCTGGGATACAGTTCAGTGATTTATGGCCAACAAGGCTGCTGTTGCATGTCAGAGCATTTTGCTCACTCCGTTAGCGTGAACAGGCGATTGCACTCAAAACCACACCATTTGCTAGCCTTCATCCGTGCGCCAGCGCAACGAACATACCCTTCCTGCTTGGTAGAATTCGAACTGCCCTAGAGTCTGTTTGAAGTGAGGTTGTGATTTCTTGCGTCGCAACTATTTCCAGTATCCTCTTCTTGTTTCTATCCTCAGCTCTCTGATGATCGCCATCCCTCATCCGAGTCCGTCCGATGGGCTTGGTTATCGCTTGCGGTTCTATCATACCCACACAGGAGAACGACTCGACGTGGTGTACCGCCATGGGGACAGTTACGATTCCCGCGCTCAGGCCCGAATCAATCAATACCTGCGCGACCATCGAACAGGGGAGGTCCATGAATATGATCCCCGCCTTCTGGACCTCCTCCGCGATCTGATGGTTTCGCTGGGGCGGTCGGACACCGAGATCGATGTCATGGAATGGCGGTCGGGGACCGGGTACTCGTGACTTGTTGACGTACATGGTCTGGCCAACTGCGCTGTCCAAGTAGCCAGTGTAGGTGCCTCAGGGTTCTGGTCGCATGCAACACCTTCCTGCCGGCACTTTCACAGGCGATGACGGCTAAATACGCGAAGATTGTTAGAAGTGCGTCGTCCCAGAGGCGCTCGAAACGGTGGGTCTATTTACCCGGAGCGTCACCCTCAGCCCGGGCAGGGGCTTCGGTGGCGTCCTTCCGTGTGTGAACCTTTCGAAAATGCTCAGAGAACATCCCATGCAGGAGAGCCAAAGAAGACTCCGTGCCGCGACTCAGTGAGAATGTGACATTCTCACAAGCGGAACATCGGCCTTTTAGCACAGGGTCTTGGTCATCCGACAGAATTTCAAGATGGGGGGTCATAATGAGCCGTTCTCACGGGGGAGACTTTACCTCCGCTTATTTCCAGTTGCACTACAGGCATTCCTTTAGAACTCGGAAACACGCGATCAGCCATCTTTGGAATGCTGCTGTGGCTACAAAGCGAGGGCAACGATCGCCATCTTCTCGCTCTACTGAAAGAAAAAATCAAACCAGACGAGGCGAATCAATTTCCCCGAGTCGGCGGTCATTCAGGACCGAACCAGCGTATGACAACGAAGTGTTTCTGGAAATGCCCCGCAGACAAGTTGTCTACAAAAAAACAATTCGCATAGAATGGGCAGCACTTAACGTTGATTTCACACCGCATTTGGGGTGGCCATGGCATTCGCGCTCAACTCTCGCAGGGACCAATCCTCGACGGCACTTCGACGCCATGACCGCCTAACGCTAGGACTGATTGGGATGGGAGTGATATTCGCTTCACTCGGTCTTGGCGAAGCTGTGTATCGGTTCGCGTTCCACGATTTCGATGGTGCCACCGATCGCCTTCCAATCGAGATGCTGTTCGGGCTGGTGTTTGCCTGGATGGCGACGAAACTCGTTCGGAGGATTTACCAGTACCGAATGGAAGCCTCCGAGAGAATCAACTTCATTCGGGATCGCAATTGCAAGATTCGTCACGCGGTAGAAGCAATAAGGCCCGTGCCCTATCCGACCAACCAGCAAGCGATCCGGGTGATTCGCGAAGAAGTGGAACGAATTGAGTGCGCGGTGACCGAGATCACGTCCCGGTCGATAACTCGGCTGTAGCGGTAGCTCCGTCTCCTTGCGTCCCTCGCTATTGAAATTCTGGTCAGCCAACGAACGGGATGGCACGCTACGGCATAATTCTAGGATTCGGAACGCTGGGCGCGACATGCATCGGCTTCGGACCGGACACGCCTTTCTGGTAACTCCTCCACCTTTCCGGCAAGTCGCCATTGTCGGCGCGGAAGTGCCTCAGGTAGTTCGGGCGCAGAGCCGCAAGGAGATCCCTACGGTTCTTAACCGCGAGCGGCCTGCCGACATAAATCTTGCCCATCCGCTGAAGGATCACTTCCGGTGCCACCCCTGCAAACATCATCAGTGGCCAAGTGAAATTTGGCCCGTTCAGTCTTCGCAGACGGTAGAGCCACATGAACAGGGCTCCGATGCGCCAGGCCATCGGTCCCCACCAGCTGTACTGTCCAGGGCGCAGGTTGTGCTTCCAGCACTTCATCATGAGCTGCCATTGCAGTGGGCTGAGCTGTTGGGTTTGAGTGACACCGGTTTGATGCTCCATGCGCGTGTCGTGCAGAGGAGTGAAGATCGAAGGCACCAGAAACGCGAATAGCCCGCGACGATCCATCTCGTAAACGAGATCAAGTGTCGCTTGAGTGTCCTCATCCGATTCGCCCGGGTTGCCAATCATCAGTGTCATCATCGGAAACCAGTTGTTCTTGTTGGCGATGCGCAGCCCTTCGAGAACGACACTAGGCCAATCATCAATCGAAAACGGGACGCCTTTGCTCGGCATGATCTGCTTGGCCATGCGTACCGATCCCGTCTCAAGCCCGATGAGGGGGACCAGCGCCTTTTTCTGTGGGTGGCTGCTGAGCAGCGGCAAGTGAATCGGACTCTTGGGGAGCAGGACATCAGAGAGCTGCTGGATCAATTTTGGATCTACGACGAATGGTGCCATGGTGCAGTGGCTTACCAAATGGCTCTCCACTCCCGGGGTGTTGACGATTTCGGTGTAGAGGTCCACTAGCGCTTCGCGATTGGGAAAAAAGAACGGGGTATCGGTACGGACCTGACCCCAAATGAACATGTCCTCAGTAGCGAGTGAGATCACTTTGTTGCCCTGCCGTACGTTGGCACGCACAGCGTCCATGATCCGTGCTTTAGGCATATCAATTTGTGGATTCAAGTCGGGCACGCAGAACTGGCATCTGCGACCGCAGCCTGTCGTCATCTCCACCACACCGAAAGTAGTTCGTTTGTCCGGAAACAAGATGGCGTCTCGCGAAGTGGGATGCGCTAGCTTGATTTCGCGCGGGAGGGTTTCTCCTGCAATCGCCTTCCGGAATAGCGCCAGAGCGTCGGTAGATTCGCTGCGGCCTTCCGCCACGCAGTCCACGCCGAGTTCTTCGAAAGCGTTGGTTTGCGTGATCTGCCAGCCACCCGAGCCGCCCACCACCACCTGAAAATTCTTGCGGTGGGGGCTGGATTTGATCTTGTCAAACATCAGCCGGGAGTAAATCGAATTAAGAGGCTCCTTCGACGAACCGTAGATTGATGTGTACACGCCGGCGGCAAATGTGACACCCAGCGGGTTGTGGGTGGACACCGCTACCACGCGGGTGTTGGGGCCGATGAATTTGTCCAGGTCGTCGGGAAAGCAGGCCACCACCTCGTCGGACGTGTATTCGCGAAGCAGGGACTTCTCGAGCACACGCACACCGGCTGGCATGTATCGTGCGGAGCCATCCGCGTTGCGCTCAACTTCGCGCCACAGCGGATACTTCCTGTTGAGCACAAACTCCAGCCACTTGGGGATCGAGGCCAAGGCCATCTGGATGAAGAAACCAGCATGGTCGATCGACTCTGTTAGCGGTGCAGTCAGAACGATGAGCTTGCCGCAACCGCGTGCACCCTCCGGGACTCGATGAGGAGCTATTTCCTTCTGGGTGGCCGCCCGCACGAACACGATTCCTCCCCCTGTAAGGAGTGATGTCGCACATTCAATGGGCTCAAATGCGCCGAATTATACACTCGACTGCGTACTACTGCTTCGTTTCAAGGATGAAGGCTGGTTCACCCGATGAGCCAGCAATTAGTTCTTACTCACAAAGTTAAGAACGGGTGATTCGCCGTGTCTGTTCGCCACCGTACACAAGTTGCAAAAAGAATTAGCCTGCGCGGTTATTCTTTTCTTCGCGACGCTGTTATGAGCGATTCCCGAGAGTCGGGCCACCGCTCCAAGCTCGTACAGTGAGACACACAGAACTGATTCCGCAATAAATCGCCGGCGAACACTAGTTTCGAGACGTCCGCCACGAGGGACTTTAGGCTACCCGGTCTGCGTTGCTGTCATGGACTGCGTTGCGATAGAGCGCGACGTAGCGTTCGACCATCTTCTCGATTGAGCAATTCTCCTCTACGTAGCCCCTCACAACGAACGGGCTAATGTTCAGATCCAAAGCCCTATTTGCCATTTGGCGGACCGATTTGCAAACGTAGCCTGAGATCCCGTCTCGTACGACTTCCGGTACGGACCCTCCGGGCATAGCCAACACTGGTTCCACACGCCATGGCTTCCACCATTACTAGACCAAACGGTTCCGTCCACTGGACTGGAAAAAGCATCGCCATTGAATTCCCCAACAGATCGTTTTTGACGGAAAGGTCGGCCGGCCCGATGTACTCCACCAACGTGTTGTCTATCTGAGGCTTAATCTTTTGTTCGAAGTAGTCTTTGTGTACGGGCTGTACTTCTCCCGCGATTTTCAGAGGAATTCCCGTGCGCTTAGCTACGTCTATTGCGATATGGACTCCCTTGACCGAGCAATCCGTCCAATATGAGAAGGCGCCCAGACTGGCCTTTTAGGCAAAGACACGGCTCAGAGCGGCATTGCTTCACCTTGAGGGCGAGGCAATCTGCGTTGTAGCGCGGCAAACATCCGCTCCGCACTCAAAACGTGAGGCCCAGAGATAGAACCTCGGTCGGCGTGGTCCATCCGAAATTGAATAGATTGGTTGTGAAGTTCACTCTTTTATAGGTGAAACTTATCAGCAGCCCACGCTGTACGTCGAGACTTGTCTGGTAGACCCGGGTTCGTTGCGATACGAGGCCCACTTCTAGCCATTTCAGCGGCGAATATGTGATTTGGTTCCAACAGTAGAAATAGCTGCCTCCACGATTCTGCGTATCGAACACATACTCGCCCTGGCTATAAAGCTGAATCCGCTTGTAGGTGAGTGTGAGGAGGTAACCCGGGGCGACGCCGTTCAGATTACCGAAGACGGCGCCCACCATCGGGGTCGCATCCAGCACCAGTTTTTTCCCGACACTAAAGTTGTACCCTGCCCACAGCGACCCGGTCTCCAGAGCCTCGTTGTTGTAACGAGCTTCCAGGTGTAACCAGCCGCGGTCGGCGGAGAAGTCCGGGGATACATAGGACTGGGCGTCGGGCACAATGTAGCCACTGGTGATGAGAGAAAGTGCCCATGGGTTCGGATTGGCGTTCGGGGAAGCCGCAGGAATGTCTTGGGTCAGATCTGGAGCTGGGTCTGTGCCCCACTCGTGTTCAACGTTCAAGGAGATCGGAAAGACATTCTTGCGATCAGGAATGACCTCGACCAGTTGCGCACTTGCAAGCGGCGCAAGTATCACAGCGGTCATGAGGAGACACCATTTCATCTTGTGAATTACTCTTCTGCCAACGACCGAATTGTACTGTGCACAGTTAAGATGTTTATAAAGGCCAAAATGCTGAACAAATAGAACCAGTAAGCGATTGAGCATGTTTAAGGTCCACACGAATAGATCACACGTAGCGGCGTCCGCTGAAACCTCGTCAACCAACTACTGCGGCACGCCGGATGCCCGTTTCCGAGTAGTGGGAGTAAACGCCTGATGCGACAGGTGACCCAGCTTGCAGGGATTCGTTCGGGTCGTGTCGAAAAGAATATCCAGCTCAATTTAGGCACGGGAGTCGCGTGCTATTTGGGTCTCCCCAGCCAGGAATATTGCCAAGCAACGGACACGTTCTGGTAGTTGCCGCCAAACCGGATGTAGGTGCCGTTGCTATAGCCGAATTTCAGAGACTGGTGCTTTGCAATGCGGAGCGCGACGGTGCCTCCGAGACGAGAGTTCGTCTGTTTAGTGATCGGGTTTTCTAGGCCGTCCACGCTTGTGATTCCACCGAACCAGAAATTGCCGTCGAGCGAGACCCAGAACCCCGGCTTGAAGTCGTAACCGAGGTGTCCTTCTAAAGCGCCCATTGGCTTTTGTGATTGAGATCGCGTGCCTGGAAAGAAGCTATTGCGCGAAAAGAAATCCTGATTCGTGGTGAAGAACCACCCTCCGCAGTACCCATCAACAATCCATTTGCCCCAGCGCTGGGAATAGCCAAATTCAGGTTTGAATGACCAGCGATTGGTGCCCCAGTTAATCAGCTTGGTGGGATCGTATTGGCCTGTCGGAGCTATCACCTTCAGACTGACGCCTAGCAGGACCCTCTGTTTCCATTTCACGAACTCATGCGGTGGCATTGCCGGGCCACCCTTAAGATTTACCGAAAGGCGATAGACCGAATCCACAAGACCGGAGCGGTACAGGCGCGCCTCCGCTCCCGGCACAGTTCCCTGGAAGTTTCCTACAGCATATGGCACTGTGGCGACGATGTTGGCCGAGCGGCCAAAGAGGCCGAATGAGTGGTAGTAGCTAAAGATTGGGACGCTGTATCTGCCCTTGGCATCGCTTACTGGGAGCGCGCCATTGAAATTGATACTGCCGTCGTAGAAGGACCAGGTCAACGTGACCGCGTTGGCATGGAGCGGCGTGATGACGTAGGCGCGTGGCGCAAGGTCTTGGGCGCTAACCGCTTGTAGCGAACCTACTGCAAGGCCTACTGAGAACGTGAGCCTGAAGAAAAATCGCATCTTCGATGGGCAGCACCAGTTGCAAGCCCCGCCTGGGGCATTGTACGGCACTACTGTGATTGACCTGCCCTCGGGACGTCAAATCATCGTTTCAGCAGGTAGTCTGCCTCGAATGCCCGTTCCGTGTGGCGGATGAAATCGGCTCATTTACAACAGTAATCATTTCGACTTGGGCGCAGTCTGGTTGCGGCCTTTGAAAATCGGTTTCGCGCCGCGCGAAAGGCGCTAATGTCGGAAGCGATGTTCTGACGGCTATAATTTTGGGTTCGGTCGGGTGTGTCATCGCTTCGATACATTCAAGCGATGGGGCCGCAATTTTTGGGGCGTTTCGGTGTCGCTGGCTGTGCTTGTCTCTGCTCGGGGAAAGCTGGACACTAGACGAAAGCCGCAAGCGCGTCATTGCAATCATGGCCTCGATCCTGGCCGCTCGAAAGCTCGCGCAATTCGACAGCGGTGCCAGAGTACCAGTGACAATCAATGCGATCGCAGACGCCGTTCGCTGGGCGGAGCAGATAATGGCTGAGATTGACCGGCGCTGGCGCGATCGGTGAATACGGATTTTACCCGATTTTAGGCTCCTTTCCGTTTCGTCAGAATGGAGGTTGACCTCAGTTCTCTGTCTCCGAAAAGCCTATTTGCCCCTCTACCCTGAGGGGCCTTTTTTTGCCCCCCATTGTACGGTAGCGGACAGACATCTGGCTCTGTGAAGGTGATTTTTTCGTTTGGCTGACACAGCCACAACCCCACAGCTAAAAGAGGCCGCTTATGGCTGCCCGATCCATAACTTTCGACTCCCCTTATTCATGGAGAGAGTTGTATATCGCCGCCATGATTGAAACCGACAACAAGCGACTGCCCGAGCGTATTCGTGCCGCTGAAGAGGCAATTGCCTTGCGGCTGATTTCACTGACAGGCTGCACAGCGGACGACGAAGATTTGCGAGAAATCAAAACCGCCGTGGAGGCAATGGAAAGTATTAAAGGAGCAGCGTCTATCCAGACAACCTAGGTCCGCACCTTTCGGGGAGTCGACGTAAACCTCATGCGCCAGGAGGCACTTCACTTGTCTACCGCGCCGGAAAGAAACCAGTCACAACTGCTCACCCGCACTATGACTTTCTTCTTTCGCGCTTTGGGCAAATGGGTTCCTTTTGCTGGGCGAACTTTGACACAACGAGAGTGCAGGATTGCCCATTGGCGAACAGGATTCCCCATTCGCGAGTACGGGAGTTGCCAATTAGCCGTTTCGACCAGCCACATACAGACGATGGCCAAACATACGGAGCTGCTCGGAAGTCAGATCGAGTTGGTTCGGTAAGCGATCATAGGCGCCACTCTTGGCCACGCTCCAGCCAACCACCATTGCGTCGGCACGATGCAGCCGACGATGTCCTACGTGCTTGTCGTCAACGCAGAATTGGAAGGTTACGAAGTCGCCGTCACAGGTGAAATCAATTCGGATCGCCCGGTGTTCGTCAAGCAACACGCTGCTCTCTGTGCGCGTCACAAATACCAGTCTATGCCGTTCCATGGCACTAGGACATAGTGTTCAATACTGCACAGACATTTGTACGCTAACGATCTTAAATTTCATGCATGTTGGATTGGGATGAACCTCAGCTCACACCCGAGCAAATCGTGGAGCGATTCAAGAAAGTGTTTGGAAGAGAAATGACGCCAGCAGAAGAACGTTCGCTGCTGCTAGACCCTACTGCCCCTTGCGAAAATCAGACGATTAGGCCGTCCAAGGAGCCGTTAATGCGCAATGGCGACATTGTCCGCATCCTTGTCGTAGATGATTTTGAACCGTGGCGACGGGAAGTCTGCGTCATGCTTCAAAGACGGCCGGAGTTTCGTGTCGTCGCCGAAGTAAAGGATGGATTGGAAGCCGTTTACCAAGCCCAGGAACTGAAACCAGACTAGATCTTGGTGGATATCGGACTTCCCAGTCTTAATGGATTGGACGTTGCGAAGCGCATCCGCCAAATGACTCCCAACGCAAGAATAATCTTCTTAACTTCGTACAGCGACAGAGACGTGATACGGGAGGCCCTAAGCACTGGAGCGGAAGGTTACGTCGTCAAGGCGAATGCTTGGGCTCACCTCTTCACTGCAATCGACGGGAGCGAAAGCCATTCGACGACAGCGTAAAGCAATTTTCACGCAGCGATCAGGTGCTGTCTCAGCGCATAAAGGACCAGATCCGCATCATTATTCACCTTGAGCCGCCCCATAATGCGATATTTGTGGAAAGCTACGGTTCGAGGCGCAATATTCAATGCATCCGCCACTTCCTTCATCTGCTTTCCTTCGGCTAACAGTTGCAACACCTCTTTCTGCCTTACGCTAAGTTCCTGTTCGGCTAGCGAAGCATGACTATGAACTAGACCGCGCACCGAGTCTCTAGCAATCAGAGGCGACAAGTAGAGTTCACCCCTCAAGATTTTCAGGACCGCGGTTTTAAATTCGGGAAGGCCAGAGGCCTTTGGCACGTAGCCCGAGCCTCCACGGCGAAAGGCCTCCGCTGCGATGTCGGCATCAAAGTGCATGCTGACATACAGCAACTTGACCTTGGGCAATGCCTTCTTTAGCCGCTCGCCAGCATCCAGACCGTTCAATTGCGGCATGGCGATATCAACGACGACTAAATCGGGTCTCAGTTCGAGCGCAGCACGGATCATGGCGCGTCCATCGCCTACCGTGGCAACCACGCGATAGTCCGTCTCAAGAATCCCTTTAAAGGCCTCAGCTACAAGCCTATGGTCCTCGGCAATCAAGATACGCGGTGCGTTTGTCCGCATCGTCTCACCCCCAAAGCAGGGGAAATATGCGCGATTCGGTGGGCAAAAGTGACCTGTCAATGTAGACAGGGGCGCACCTGTCAAAATACCTGACAACAGGCCATCCCGAGTGTCAACACACCCAAGGGGCAATTTGATCAGTGGAGTGTAAGCTTTCGTGAACCTTAACATCCGGATCGACACATGCGATCCGATGCCTCTACTGCACAGACTAAGGGGAGTCCTTCCTGGCGCTCCCCTTTTTCTTTCTCTATTCGAACCGGACTGGACGAACCGCTTTTGTTCGAATTGAGTTGGCGATGTACTATTCTTTAATCGATTGAAAAAACTGACTCGAACGATCAATCAACGTTCCCTCAACGCTCGTGAGCGTGGAACGGTGCGCCTAGGCGAATATGACCGGCCGAAACCCCCGCAAGATCTACTCCCCAGCGGACACACTTAAAACTGCCCAACAGTCGAGAATCGAAGAAGTTGCGAACGAAAGCGAAACACGCTTTCGCTTGGTCGCAGATACCGCGCCTGTACTGATCTGGATGTCGGGCGTTGACAAGCTTTGTACGTACTTCAACAAGCCTTGGCTGGATTTTACCGGACGGTCACTCGAGCAGGAGTTCGGGAATGGCTGGGCAGAAGGTGTCCACCCGGATGACTTGCAGAGATCCCTCAATACCTACACGCAATCTTTTGAGCGGCGAGAAAAGTTCAGAATGGAGTACCGGCTCCGAAGGCACGATCGCGAGTATCGCTGGATTTTGGACATCGGCGTGCCACGGTTCAATCAGGATCGGTCTTTCGCAGGCTACATAGGGATTGCTGTTGACGTGACTGAACGGAAGACTGCAGAGGGCGAGCTTCTCTTGTTGAATCGCACTTTGGAAGAGCGGACGGTGTTATTACAGTCGCGGGAAGAACTGCTGAAAATTTTCGTCAAGAACGTGCCGGCCGGAGTCGCAATGCTCGACCGCGATATGCGTTACCTTCAGGTGAGTGATCGTTTTTGCAAAGATTATTCGGCTGATAGTTCGCAACTGCTGGGACGTTCACATTATGAAGTCTTCCCTGACATTCCTGAAAATTGGAAAGAAATGCATCGCCGCGCTCTCGAGGGCGAGATATTGCGAGCCGAAGAGGACCAATGGAATCGTAAAGATGGCACCGTGTGGGTGCGCTGGGAGATTCGTCCTTGGAAGACGTCCAGCGGATCTGTCGGAGGGATTCTGATTTTCGCTGAAGAAATTAGTCAGCGCAAACAGATGGAAGAGGCTCTTTCAGGCATTAGCCTGAAGTTGATTGAAGCACAGGAGCAGGAACGTACCCGGATCGCGAGAGAGCTGCACGACGACATCGCCCAACGGCTTGCATTGGTGACAGTCGAACTCGGCCGACTCCGAGAGAGTCCCCCTCGTTCAAAGTCTGAACTCCACGAACGCGTGGGCGCAGTTCAGAAATATACCGTAGAAATAGCGAACGACGTCCAAGCGATAGCGCATAAATTGCACTCTTCCAAACTTGAATATCTAGGCGTCGTTGCAGCTATGAAAGGTTTTTGCAAGGAATTTGGAGAGCAGCAGAGAGCGGAAATTGATTTCAGAAACAGTGATTTGCCGACTCATTTGTCTCCGGAGGTCGCCCTTTGTCTCTTTCGGGTCTTACAGGAAGCCCTGCACAATGCCGCGAAGCATAGCGGTGTACGACGCTTTGACGTGCAATTGCGTGAAGACTCGGGTGAAATTCATCTGGACATCAACGATTCGGGCCGGGGATTTGATGTCAGCGCCTCCATGCACAGTCAGGGGCTTGGTCTCGTCAGTATGCGGGAACGCGTCCGATTGGTGGATGGAACTATCGAGATTGATTCCGGGCCTACGAGGGGAACCAGCATCCATGTTCACGTCCCGATTGCCTCACAGCACCTAGCGGCGCGCCGCAAAGCGGTTCTTCCTTATTAGGCTCCGTTTCGCCTACAGAGAATGATTACCAACGCGTCACTTTTTTGCTGACCTATCCTTGCGCGTGCGCAATCACTTGCACTGCGGAATATGTAAAACTGAAGTCAGCCCAGCAACTAGCTCTTCGGTTCGGGTTTTGTCCTTGGAAAGGCGGCAGCGTGGAAGCATTGCCAAACCGGATTCTCGTCGTGGAGGATTCAGAGCATTTTCTAAAGTTCATCCGTTCGATGCTTGGAAAAAGGTCGGATTTACAGATTGTCGGTGAGGTAACCGACGGGCTAGGAGCGGTTCAGAAAACAGAAGAACTACAACCCGACTTAGTTGTGCTCGATATTGGGCTTCCATCGCTGAATGGAATCGAAGTCGCTCGACGAATCCGCAAGCTCTCTCAAGGGTGCAAGATTCTCTTTGTAAGCCAAGAATTTTCCGAGGATATTGTGCGGGAGGCACTTGGCACGGGAGCACACGGCTACATTGTCAAGACTGATGCCGGAAGCGAGCTACTGGAAGGCGTGGACGCGGTTCTCGGCGGCCGCCGGTTTTTGGGTAAAAGATTTGCTGGTAACGATTTCGTTGGAGCGTCGAACGTGTTGTCTGGCCAAGACCTGCACGGGCGTAGTCGCCGACAACACCGGCCAAATATGGAGATTGCAAGTCTCCACAGCGTGGGCTTCTATTCTGACGACGCGAACCTCGTTGATGAAGTCACGGATTTCATCGGTGCGGCACTAGATGCTGGGAGGACAACAATCGTAGTCGCGACCGAGTCACACCGGACCAGCCTTCTAATGAGATTGGTGGCTAGCGGGTTGGATATCGGTGCTGCTATCGAGCAGAGGCGATACATTTTGTTGGATGCTCAAGAGGCGCTCTCGAAATTCATGCTTAATGGCATGCCTGATACCGATCTATTCCTGAAGCTCTGGGGTGATCTCATTGCGACCGTGACCGCTGCTACCAACGAACAAGCCCGGATCGCAATTTACGGCGAGTGCGTGCATCTCCTGTGGGAACAAGGCAATCAGGAGGCGGCGATTCAACTTGAAAAACTCGGCAACGCGCTAGCCAAGAAATACGATGTAGAGATTTTGTGTGGGTACTGTCTCGGTAGCGTTGAGGGCGGAATGGAAAGCCACTTATTCCGAGCAATTTGTGCAGAGCACGCACCCCGCTCGCTTCACTTTCCCTTCATCGGCCCGTAAAGACGGTCGAACAATTGAAAGTCGCCGTTTGCGCATGTGCCGGAATCCAGGCACAGAATAGGAGAACGACAACGGACAAGGGCTTCATGATTCGACTCCCCCTTGTGGAATCTCACCACGAATCAACAGACCAGCGCATGTTACCAAGGTGCGGCTCTGCCGCGCTGTTGCAATCGGGGCAGAGCAGATCATGCCCTCTGGGAGCAAGCCGATCGCTGGAAACCCAAGTTATCTGAGTACGACACGGATGCGCTGACGATGTATCGCCATTGCGACCTCCTAAGAAGCGTGCCGGTTAGTCCCGGCATTCTCGAGATCGAGGGGGCAGCCCTATACAGACGAGGCCAAGAATTGGCTGCAAAGCGGGACAGCGATGCGTTCCCGGACGGGGTCGACGCCCAGGAAGATGTTACTGGTACGTTAGAGGCAATCATCAACTCTGCTCTCGGTAGAGCAGGGCTACCAAGGCTGGGTTACCCTAAAACAGCGCGCAAAGAAGTTGTTTTTTGCGCCGCCCACCAATTGCTTCTCCTCATTTTCCGGCAATCATGGGAACAACAATTGCCGTCTCTGCCGTTTCCCATCAAGACTGAAATCAATGGTAATGATGTGCGTTTGTACCTTCGCCAAGCGGTGGGTGTGTGGCAAGAAGAGAGAATTTCGCATCCAAATTATTTCGTCATCGGCTGACGAGGGCAATCAAAATGATGATTGGAATCGGGACGCCGAGCATCCAAAGCAATATCGATCTCATAGAACTCTCTCCTTGCTCATAGAACTCTCTCCTTGTGGTCCTGCTACCACTTCAGACTGTGAAGTTTCTTCGCATTTTAAGCGTCAACGCGATCACGTTGCCTGCCACCGATGGTCCCCGCATACGCAGCACAAAATGCACCACTCAACAGGGCAACGAAAAGCCACAATGACAAGTGCGCCATCGTCTTGCGCGTAGTGTCGGATGTTTGTTGCGCCGAGCTGAACGCGTCGGTTACACGCTTGCCCGCTTCGGTCTCGTTCAATCCCGATCTCGCAGTAACCATTTGAGTTAGATACGCGTGATCTCCTTGTGGCATTGAGCCCTGGCTGAGAGCGTGAGCAAAGATGCGCTCGACCACGCTACGGTCATAAACGTCATTTCGGCCAGTAGCGGGCACCGAATTGGAACGCATAATCATGTCTACGTAGTACGAACTAGGATTCAGCGGATTTGTTCCGGTCGAATCCCCCGCATTCGTTGTGTTCGGTGACGCCTGTAAGGCCCCGCCCGCCAGTGAAGTGGCCGCTGATGTCAGAAATGCTGCCGTCAAGACCATTCCTACTGCCCACACGAGGAAACCATGTGCCGTATCACGAAAGTAAACCTCATCGGTGTGCACGTTGGCCCATTTAGTCCGCAGGCGTCCCGCCAAATATCCGCCCAAAGCCGAAGCCATTATTTGGGTAACGATCAACCAAGCGATGGCCCCTTTGCCAAGAGCTCCTGCTGAAGCGCCGGAGTGGGACCACGGTGACACGGAGGAAAACCCCAGGCCGCTACCCAATGCGAACAAAATGAGCGCAAGTGATGCTGAGGCGAACGCGCCTGCCAGGATGGCCGCCCAAGAAACACCTGAGACAAATGATTCGGTCTTAGCCGAACTATCATTCAATGGTTTACGTTCGGGATAGCGCGTTACCACGACGTCCGACATATACATACTCCTGAACACGTGAGACGATTCGCAACGCTACAACAGGCACTAGAAAATTTCATCCGGACAACACCGTACAATGCGAAATTGTTTAACCTAGAACTTGGATCGGCTGCGAGGAGCTGGAAATTTTGCCGTTTCTAAGGCGAAGCAGATCTGCGCAATTGACTATGCCGATTCTAAATCTGTCTGGTACAGCTCATTTGCACTTGGAGCAGTAAGGCGGCCGATTCTTTAAACTTCCACCGTGTCAGGCCAGAAGGTGAGAGCGAGTTTTATCGATCCCATGCTGCTGCTCCGGACGGAACGTTGAGGGACAGAAGGGTCCGCAAGCGGCAAACGTGATTAAGCTTTAAGCGAACTTACTTGTTCCTTCGGCCCCACTGTTGCTCATCAGCTTCTTGAGGCCTCGCTGAGCGCCAGACCTCAGCCGGTACCTGTTGGTCATGCTCAGGAGTTACCTATTGGGCTATGGCAGCAGATGAGATATTTGGCCAGCATGAGTTACTTTCCTCAGCCCGATCCGCCAAGCGGGCAAAGCGCGTAAAGCTTGGTAGCTCCGTCAAGGTTGCTATTCGTTTGGATGGTGCACCCGCCATTCGAGCCAAACTGTACGAACTTTCTGCCACTGGTGGATTGTTAGCCCTGTCAAAGCCTTTTGAGCAAGGTGATTTTGTGGAAGTTGAGTTTGAGACAAGCCAAGGGAAAGTCCACGCCATGGCCGAACTTCTGTTGCCAAGGAGTGTGTCCTCATCGAGCTGCTTCCAGCCCTTCCGGTTCATTGCGCTTGACGACCAGGATCACACCAGACTGCGGATGGTCCTTGAATCCCTCCTGGCCCAGACCGTAGTTGGTGTTCCGGTCACCAAGAGACCCGCGCGGTAAGACTTGTATAGTTTCTTCGTTGCTGGTTGAGAGAACTGCCCACCCATGGTGCCACCCGCGAGAGAAAACAATGAAGCGGTTTGTGCTACGTCATGTACTGGTCTGTCATGGAAGGCAGCCTGAGCCGCAGCTTGTATAGTTTCTTCGTTGCTGGTTGAGAGAACTGCCCACCCATGGTGCCACCTGCGAGAGAAAACAATGAAGCGGTTTGTGCTACGTCATGTACTGGTCTGTCATGGAAGGCAGCCTGAGCCGCAGTAGTGAGCACTAAACCGTTTTCTATGCCTCTTCATCTGAGCCATGGGGAGAGGCAAATGGACAAACGGGATCTGAGAACTCTCGAATCATGGCGACGGACACTGGACCAAGCTGTGGTGGAAACTGAGGGTGAGCAAACCATTGTTGCCGTATCTCTGAAAAGACTTCGAGATGCTGTTGATCGAGTGATAGCGAGGATTAAGCGAGACAACTGACACAGGACGGTCTAAAGTTTTCAGCCCGAGGCCGCTATCGGAAAGCGCGCTAGTTCTGGCGGCCTCGGTTGCTACTCTCCGTAAGGTGGGAAGAACCTTACACCCATCGACCGCTGTTGTCACTGGTTCCGACCCAGAGAGGCAGGACAGGAGCGGTAGAAGCTCCCTCCCCCGAAAGAACTCCTGCCGCCCTGTTGAGCACGGCGGAAACTATGCTCTACCTGGCGATGGTTGTGAATGGCCCTGGCGAAAAACCGCCATTACACCAACAACCTGCTCGCATG
>Ga0207676_10000278_pt1 | contig 44651 bp, 44 predicted proteins | sample KBSSwiS72_FD_184307 | JGI IMG/M metagenome (GOLD analysis project Ga0207676, IMG submission 184307) | Switchgrass rhizosphere microbial communities from Kellogg Biological Station, Michigan, USA - KBS Switchgrass S7-2 (SPAdes) (version 2) | ecosystem: Host-associated > Plants > Roots >...
GGTGCCGTTGTCGGCGACCGGGATCTTCGCCGTGACGGTCGGCGGGAGGGTGTCGATGTTGACGATGACGGTGGTCGACGCAGTGTTGCCGGCGGCGTCGACGGCGGTGCCGGTGACGACGTTGCCCGCCCCTTCAGTCGACAGCGTGACGGCATCGCTGCAGGTGACGACGCTGCTCGTGGCGTCGGTGCAGGCGAAGTTCACGGTGACCGGCGTGGTGTTGTTCCACCCCGCCCCGTTCGGCGACGGAGTGACGTTCGCCGTGATGGTGGGGAGGTCGCCGTCCTCGCCGGTGATGGCGATCGTGGCGGTCGCGCCAGGCTCGCCGCGCAGCTCGATGGTCAACACGTTGTCGTTCTTCAGCGTGACGCTTTTCTCCACGTCCGCCGGCGTCTTCGAGGTGAAGTCTTTCGGCCCCAGCACCTCCACGCCGTTCAGCGTGACGACCGCGCTGGTGACGCCGCCGTTGTGGAAATTCAGGCGGTACGGCAGCGAAGCGTTCCGCACCTGGAACGCCTCGTTCTGCACGGCCGGAGCACCGCTCGCACGGGTGTAAGTCTTCGGTCCGAAGACGTTGAACGGGGCGGCATGCGCGCCGGCGGCGCTCAGCAGCAGCGCGATCAAAGACAGCAGGAGCAGAGAGGGGCGACGTGACACTAAGGCTTTCCTCCGGATGGATTTCAGTGCGGTGATACGGATGTGCCGATCGCGGCGTCGACCCGTTTGAGGAGGGCGCGATCGTCGATGCGGGGCCGCGCCTGCTGCAGGTGGTACGCGGCGGTCTGCCGGCGGAATGGATCTTTGTCGGTCGCGGCCGCGAGCAGCGCCTCGATCGACGCCTTGTCGGCGATACGGGCCAGTCCTTCGGCCGCCCGCGCGAACGCCGAACCGTCGCTGCTCGCCAGCAGCTTCACCAGCGACGGCACCGCCGCCGGATCGTTGGCCAGCGACAATGCGCGCGCGCTGTCGAGACGGACCTGCGCGTTCCGCGAGGAAGCCGACGCGAGCAGTTCGGCGTAGACGGTCTTCAGTTTGGTTTCGTCGCGCGGCCCGATCTCGATGACCAGCGGCTTCGGATCGGGAAGCGCGTCGACGTGCAGCGCGATCTCGTAGCGCCCCGGCGTGGAGAAGTCGTACCAGTCGTTGAGCAGATAGGTCCGCGCCCACGACTGGCGCGCCGCGATCTTCGCCTTGCCGATCGCGGCAAAGCCGCCCTGATACGGCGAGCGGATCTCGACCTTCGTCCCCGCGGGCGTGGTGATGCTGCCGTGGATGTCGTCGATGTAGTTCGCGCCGAAATCGATGGTGACGTCGCTCGTGCCGTTGTTGGCGACGGAGAGATCGGCCCACAGCGGCTCGTGCAACACCGGCTTCGCGTTCTTCAGCACGAAGTCGACGTCCATCGCCGGGATCGCGTCCTGACGCGCGGGCGTCTCCTGGCCGAGACATCCGGCCGCGGCGAGCAACAGCATCGCGATGATCGGCGTGGTCTTCATGGCAGCGGAGTCTTCGAGCTCACGCCGTTGCGCGAGACCTCGTACCACCATTTCCCGCTCGGGTCCTGGTAGATCCTGCGGTCGATATTGAACGGTCCGCCCGCCTGCACGTCATTCCCGTTGTTGTAGCAGGGACACTTGTAGACGTACCACTGCACGACGCGCGACGAGTACGGCTTAAAGGCTTCTTGAATCCGCCCGCCCGGAATCTTGAACGTGTCCTGGGCCGTGCCCTCGACCGAGCCGCCCGGCGGGAAGACGTATTCGGCCGGCGGATGCGATCCATGAGAAGCAAACGGCGGGCTCGGGTCGTCCATCGCGCCGTTCGCGTTGTTCAGCAGCTCACCGGTCTGGCAGCCTGCGAGGTCGCCGAGGAAGCCGGTGCTGGAGTCCCATTCGAACTTCAGTTGAATGACGCCGTTCGCCGCGGTCTGCGAGACCTGGTGGAAGTTGGTCGGATGCGGACAGATGCACTTGCCGTCCTTGCAGATGCCGGAGTTCTCTTTGCCGCACGGCCCGTTGTTCTGGATCGGATCGGGCACGCAGCAGTCATCGACGCACTTCTTGCAGTCCGGACACTTGTGCGCGGTGCCTTTGGCACCCGGCGTTCCGCCGCAGTGCCAGCCGCCTTTGATGATGCCGACGCCGGGATCGGACTTGATCACGCTGCCGTCGGCGCTGACCGAGCCGGTGCCGATGGCGACGAACTGCCCGAGGTCGTGGTCGAACGAATAGAGCTCGGTGATCTGGCCCGGCGCGAGGCCGTCGACGTTCGGGAACGTCAGCGCGGCCGGCGGATCGAAGTGCACGCCCGGAGGCTGGATGGTGACGATGAAACGCGGCTGCTGGCCGAAGCCGGGAGCCATCGGAATCTTGTCGGTGTGGACGAGCGTGACCGACACCGTGCCGGTGCGGCTGCCGCCGGGGAAGGTCGCCGATCCCGGCTTGATGGTGAGCGAGAAGCCGGGGAGCTCGGGGAGCGTGAGCGTGCCGCCGGTGGTCTCGTCGACGAAGAGTCCGCGGCGGACGTCGATCGGCAGGATGTGGATCGGCATGTCGAGCGTGTTGCTCGCGCCGGGGATCGTGTACATCACGTACTCGAGCATCGGCCACGTCCCCGCGCGCCGCGCCGTGGAGCCGTCGATGACGAGCTTGACGTAACCGACCGGCGCGGGCGCGATCGTGAACTGACCCTGGTCGTCGGTCAGCGTGGTGAGCGTGGTCCCTTCGACGCGCACGGTGACGCCGGCGACGGCGAGATCGGTGTTGTCGAGGACCACTCCCGTGATCCGCGTCGCCTCGGCCGCGCCGGCGAGCTTGCCGTTCGCGTGGAAGCTGACCAGCGTTTCGGTGTTGTCGATGGTGGCTCCGAACGTCGTCTCACCGTCCGCATTGAGCGTCGGCGTGACCCAGGCGCGGCCGTCGCTGTCGGTGATGACGCTCTTCTGCGCCGCGCCGTCGAAGCTCGCGTTCCCCTGTGAGACGCGGAACGTCACGGGAACGCCGGCGAGACGGTTGCTGCCGCTGTCGACGACGACCGCGACGAGCGGACGCGCGAGCGGCGAACCGACGGCGCCGAACTGGTTGTTGCCGGAGTCGACGACGATGAGCGCCGGCGTGCCGGTGCGCGAGGTGGCCTCGAATTCGACCGCTCCTGAGAAGCCTTCGCTGCGCGCGACGACGCGGTTGTTGCCGGCGCCCGCGCGTCCGCCGAGGGTCCATGTCGCGGAGGCGAGACCGCTCGCGTCGGTCGTGGCGACGATCGCCGTGCGCGGCACGTTGTTGCTGCCGAGGAGCGTGCCGTCGTTCTCGATGACCTCGAAGGAGACGGTGCGATTCGCCGCGGGCGAGCCGTCCGCGTTGAGCAGCTTGACGACGATCGGCTGCGGCAACCGCGTGCCGATCGAGCCGGTCTGGCCGTTGCCGGAGAAAGTGACGATCTTCGCCTTCGCCGACGCGTCGTAGGTGACGTTGATGGTGGTCGTGCCGGAGTTGTTCCCCTGGTCGACGGCGACGACGTTGATGGTGTTCGCGCCGCTCGTGAGCGGCACGTCGTGCGCCACGAACGCCCGGTTCGCAACCTCGGCCACGACTCCGTTGACGGTCACGCGCGCCTGCCCTGAGTTGATGGTGCCGACGACGACGTCGTCGACCATGCCGAGGACGTCGGTCTTCTGCGTGTAGAGCACGGAGCCGGCTGCCGGGTAACGCACGGCGACGCGCGGCGGCACGCCGTCGCGATAGACGTCGACGTTCGCCGTGCCGGAGTGACCGGAGGCCGTGGTGGCGATCGCGGTGAGCGAGGTGCGCCCCTGCGCCAGCGGCACGCCGGTGACGGTGAAGGTGTTGCCGGCGACGGTCGCCGCCAGTCCGTTGAGCGTGACCGTGGCGGCCGGATCGCTGACCGTGCCGGTGACGTTGATCGCCGCGGTGGTGACGACGGCGAGATCGGCGGGCGAGGTGATCTTGACGACCGGAATGGCGAAGCGCTCGATGGAGAACGAGGTCGCGCTGTGATTGCCGGCGCGGTCGTATGCGTCGATGGCGACGCTGTTCGCGCCGTCATTGAGCGCGAGCTCTTTGCTGAAGTGTCCGCCGGCGTCGAGGCCCGCGTTGACGCCATTGATGGCGAGGCGATCGATGCGGCCGTTGTCGGCGACCAGTCCGGCGATCGTCACGCTCGGCGCGTTCGTCCCTTCCGTTCCGACCGGCGAGACGGCCTGCAGTACCGGAGCCTGCGTGTCGATATTGAGGATGATCGACGTCGTGTTGGTGTTCCCCGCGTTGTCGACCGCAGTGCCGGGGATCTCGAGGCCGGTGCCGTCGCCTTCGATGGTGACGGGAGCGCTGCAGGTGGCGATGCCGCTGGTGGCATCGGCACAGGTGAAGGTCACGGTGACGGGGAGCGCGGCGTTCCAGCCGGCGCCGTTCGGCTGCGGCGAGACGCTCGCGGTGATGGTCGGGAGCTCGCTGTCGTCCGCGAGGATGCTCAGCGTGACGCCGGCGCCGGGATCGCCGCGCAGTTCGATGGTCAGCTCGTTCGACGCATTGACGGTGATGCTCTTCTCTATGATCGCCGGCGTGCTGGCGTTGAAGTCTTTCGGCGTGAGGATGTCGGCGCCATTGAGCGTGATCGCGGCGCTGGTGACGCGCGCCATTGCACCAGAGGTGCCGGTCAGCGTACCGCCGCCGTTCTCGAGACGCAGCGTGTACGGCAATGCCGTATTGTGAGCGGCGAAGGTCTCACGAACCGTCTGCGGCGCGCCGGTTGTGCGCACGTATTGTTTCGGCCCGAATACGCTCCAGGGGTTTGCAAATGCCGATTGCGCGATCACGGCAAATGCCGCTGCAATCAGGAGTCGATGGGTATGGCGGTGGCGTCGGAACGGCGTCATCGGGGCTCTCTTGCTGAAGCTTAAATTTTTGTGTGAAGCGGGACCTTCGGAGGGGCGGAAGGATAGCGATCCGTGTGGCCGTAGTCAACTATGTTCCTCCCTTGTATAATGGCGAATTCACACATCTCCCGCTACATAAGGATCATTACGTATGGCCCGACGCCCCTCCCGTGACGGGGTTACCCGTCGTCACTTTTTAGGCGCAACCGCGAGCGCCGCCGTCGCTTCTTCTCTGGCCGGCCAGGCCGTCATTGCGCCTGCCGAGAAAAAAGAGACCAAAACGTCCAATGCGCCGGAGACAAAACGCGACCGCGCCGGCCAGGCGTATGACATTCGCGTCAATGCCGCCGAATACGAGCGAAAACTCGCGCACGGCGAGCACGCGAGCAATGGCGATGACGATCGTTATGAAAATCGCTGGGCCTCATTTACCAAGGCCCTGCCGCACGACGAGCTCGGACATGTGACGCCGTCCGCCTATCGCGCGTATCTCGACGCGCTCGAGCATGGCGATCCCGAGGAAATGGAAAAAATCCCTCTGGGCGGCTACATGAAGCTCGCCAATCCGCACGCCGCACTGGCGTTCGATCTGATGGGACCCGACGCCGGCCATCTCATCTGTCCCGCGCCGCCGCGCATGGACAGTGAGGAGCGGGCCGCGGAATTGATCGAGTTGTACTGGCACGCGCTGCTGCGCGACGTGCCGTTCACGGACTGGGCGACCAATCCGCTCGTCAAGCGCGCCTGTGCGGAATTGAGCGCCTTGCCGAAATTCAGCGGGCCGCGCCGCGGCGGCAAGGTCACGCCGGAAACGCTTTTCCGCGGCGGCTCGCGCGGCGCGTTCATCGGACCGTACATCTCGCAATTCCTCATCCGCGACATTCCGTTCGGCGCGACGAAAATCCCGCAGAAATACCGCGTGGCGACGGTGAACAAGGATTACCTCACCGCGTTCGACGACTGGCGCGCCATGCAGAACGGCGGCCTCGCGCCGGCGACGGAGTTCGCGGAAGGCATGAAGTACATGACCACGCCGCGCATCCTCACCGAATATCTGCATCGCGATTTCACCTACCAGGCATTTCTCGCCGCGGCGCTGATGCTGCTCAAGATCAGCGCGCCGCTCGACGGCGGCATCCCGTATCAGTACTCGATCAATCAGGGCGGCTTCGTCACGTTCGGCGCCGCCGACGTTCTGCATTACGTCGCCGCCGCCGCGAACTGCTCGCTCAAGCCGTCGTGGTATCAGAAATGGATCGTGCACCGCACCGGCCGCCCGGAGGAGATCGCGGGGCGCGTGCACTGTCAGATCGAGAAGAAGGCGAAGTATCCGCTGCACGCGTCGCTCTTCACCTCCGACGCCGTGGCCGAGACGCGGAAGCGCTTCAAGAGCGCGCTCCTGCCGCAGGCGTATCCCGAAGGATCGCCGACGCATCCGTCGTTCCCCGCCGGACACGCCGTGATCGCCGGCGCGTGCGTGACGGTGCTGAAGGCGTGGTTCTCGGAGAACTGGGTCCTGCCGACGACGTTCGTGCCGAACGCCGAAGGCACCGCCCTCGGGCCCTACAGCGGCCCCGACCTGACGGTAGGCGGTGAGCTCGACAAGCTGGCGGAGAACATCGCCATCGGCCGCAACTGGGCCGGCGTCCACTGGCGCAGCGACGGCATCGCCGGCATCCGCTTCGGCGAAGCCTTCGCCATCAATTTCCTGCGGGAGATGAAGATGACGTCGCGCGAGCTATTCAACGGATTCTCGCTGACGAAGTTCGACGGGACGCAGATCACGGTGTAGGGCTACACTCGGCTCGTGCCGGTCGTAGCGCGCGTCGGAGGCTATCGGTTCTTCTTCTACAGCAATGAGAACGATGAGCCACCCCACGTTCACGTCCAGCGGGAGCGCAAACTGGCGAAGTTCTGGCTTGGAGAAGTCTCACTGGCCGAGTCGAAGAGATTTGCGGCGCATGAGTTGAGCGAAATCGAGCGGATCGTCGTGGAACAGAGAGAAAGATTTCTGGAGGCGTGGCATGAGTTCTTCCGTAGTTGACGTGGCTCCCCTGGCGCTGGAGGTCCGCGTCACAGAGAACGAGCTCACCGTTTCACTGGTCGACGGCCGCACGATCAGCGTTCCGCTGGCCTGGTTCCCACGCTTGCTCCACGCCACGCCGGAACAGCGGAGCCACTTTGAAATCATGGGCGACGGTGAAGGGATCAACTGGCCCGACGTCGATGAAGACATCAGCGTCGCAGGTCTGTTGCGTGGCGTACGCGCGCGGCCTACGTCCACCGCAGATCCCACGAACAATCCTCCGCCCCGCGCGTGAGGCATTCGTCGTGCGTGATCCGCACGTCCTTCGCGCCGGTCATCTCGCTGAGGCGCACGAACCAGCCGGTGAGGCGCGCGCAGTGCGCGGGCTCCGAGGCGAACTCGCGCAATCGGATCCGCGCGCTGTTCGACGTCTGATTCTCGACCAGCATCTTCCCCGTGTTGTGCACCGAGCTCCAGGTGTTCGACGCCTTCGATAGCAGCGCATTCGGCGTGAGGACGACGACGAGGAATCGGTACAGACCCACCGCGTCCGCCACTTCCGCCATCCCCGCCCGCCGCCCGAACGCCTGCAGCTCCTCCCCCTTCGCCCGCGCCGCGACCTCCGTCAGCCGGTTGAGCAGCGTCTCCGGCACGTGCGCCGAGGGCAGCACGCGCGTGGCGAGCATCGCCTGATCGTCAGACGGCAGCTCCGACACCGCACGCGCGTACTGCTCCGGCGTGAGATCGCTCTTGATGAATTTGAGCAGGCTGTTGAGGATCGTCCCCTTCGTCGTCGCGAGTTCGCTCATTGCACCGATGACGGTACGCCTTTCGGGATGCGAGAGCCATAATCGCTCGATGGTGGCGTTGATCCTCGGCGTCGCGGTGATTGGCGCGGGCGCTCTCGTCGCGGCTCGACTGCGGCACGATCGCACGGCGCTCCTGTCCGTTGCAGGCATCGCGTCATCGGCACTGGCGGCGACGATTCCGATTCTCGCGACTCTCGGCTGGCCGGCCTTTCAATCACGCGTGCGCCACGCGACGGTCGCGGCGACGACGGTTGATGCGCTCACCACGATGCATCGCTCTCTCGCTCAAGCCATGCTCACCGCCATGCTTTTCCTGACGCCCATTCTCGCCGCCGCGGCGTTCTGTCATGCGACACCGCGGCGGCGAGCAGTTCATCTCCTTGTGGCACTCGCGATTCCGCTGTTCTGCCTCCTGGCAACCGTCACCGGCTACATCCTTCCCCGCCACCTGCCCGATCCGATTCCCCTCGATCCTGGTCCGAGGGTGCTGCGGTTCGTGTTTCTGCACATCCTGCTGCTGCCGGTCATCCTCGGAACGCTCGCAGCGGTGGCCGGCTGGCGACACCTTCGCGCGCGATGAGCGCGCCGCTACGCCCCGAGCATCCGCCTCACCATCACGAGCTGCCCGAGGTGATACGCGTTGTGATCGACGGCGAGGATCAGCTCGCGCAGCGGCGTCTGGCCGTCGCCGTGCGCGAGCGGCTTATACAGGTCGACCGACTCGTCGCGTCCGATCGCGGCAAGCGCGTCGAGATCGCGGCGATACGCGGCGACGCTCTGATCCCACGCCGCGTCGTCCGGCGGCGCTTCGCCCGACGGCCAGTAGCCTTTCGGAAACTCGGGCGACACATGCTTCGGATCGCGCGTGAACTCGAGGATGTCGGACAGCGTGATGCGGAGATGCTCCAGCAGCTCCCACGCGGAGTGCGGACTACCGGCGGGCCGCTTGCCGCGCAGCGCGGCGGGAAAGTCCTTCACCGCGTCGTCGAATCGGATGTGCGCGTTCTCGCAATCGAGAAACGTGACGAGCTGCTCGCGAAGTATCTGTTCATTGGAATTGCTCATTTCATCCTCCGGCCGTGAAATTCGGCCTCCAGCTTCCACGTCTCGCCGTCGGGATTCAATGCCTCGCCCAGCCAGCGGAACGAATCGTTCGTGATCTCAACGAACCGCCAGCGGATCGGCGTGCCGTCGGCATGCGTGCCGATCTGCACGAGATCGGCGCCGACGCGGCGGCCGATCAGCTCATCGTGCCAGCCGGTGATCGGATTGACCCAGCTCACGCGCCACGCGCCGATCGACGCGTCCCAGCGGCGGAACGTCGTGCCGTATGTGTTCACCACCCCTTCCGACTTCATGATCCAGACATCCTGCACGGCGCGTCCTTCGAGCACCCAGCCGAAGTGCGCCTCCCCTTTGATTCCGCGCGCGCGGACGTCCTGCAGGTAGTGCACGACGTCGAGCTCCCAGCTCCCGACCAGCCAGCCGTAGACGTCCGCATCGGCCGGGATCTCGGGCGCCGGACCCGCCGCGTGAAGTGCTTGCAACATCGTCATCTTCGAGCCTCCTGAAGGCGTGTTATACGTGGCGTGGCGGAGTCGAATCTTGGCGAAAATTGCGGTCGAGCTGGAGCAGGCGCTGCACGCGCGGCGGATCAACGGCGAAGCCGGGACCGCCACAGCGCGGACGGTCGCCAGCGGCAACGGCTGGCGCGTGAACGACGTGATCTGCACGTCCGGTCCTGACGACCTGCCGTTCGAGGAACAGCATCACAGCGTGTCGATCGCGATCGTCGTCGCCGGCACGTTCCAGTACCGCGCGCACGCCCCCTCCGCCGAGCTCCTCGCCCCCGGCTCCTTCCTCCTCGGCACGCCAGGCCAGCACTTCCAATGCGCGCACGACCACGCGGCGGGCGATCGCTGCATCTCGTTCCAGTTCACGCCGGAGCTGTTCGAACGGATCGTCGAATCCGCGCCGCGCTTCCGACCACAACGCCTCCCTCCCCTCCGCGCCTCGGCGTCCCTCGCCGCGCGCGCCTGTGCCGCGCTGGCGTCGGAGAGCTCGTGGGAGGAACTGGCGATCGAAGTCGCGGCGAAGGCGGCGCAGCTCGCGAACGACGTCGACGTCGATCACGCCGGGCCGCTGCCGAGCACGATCGCGCGCGTGACGCATGCGGTGCGCGCAATGGAGCACGAGCCGCGCCCGCTGCTCGAGCTGGCGAGCGACGCGCGACTCAGTCCGTATCACTTCCTGCGGACGTTCACGCGCGTCACCGGCGTGACGCCGCATCAGTTCACGCTGCGCGCGCGCCTGCGCGACGCGGCCGTGCGGCTCGCGACCGGCGACGCGCGCGTCATCGACGTCGCGCTCGACTCCGGCTTCGGCGACGTGTCGAACTTCAATCGCGCATTCCGCGCGGAGTTCGGCGTCAATCCGCGCGCGTACAGAAGGCGCGGACCTGGCGGCCCGCGCCTTCGTTGACTTACGACGCGAGCAGCTCGCTCAATCGATCGAGGTGCTCGCCCCACGACTTCTTCGTCGCATCCACCGCCGCGCGATCGGGGAGCTTCGAATGCTGCACGGCGACGGTGCTCTTCGCGGCGCCTTTCGACAGGAACACGAGCTCCACGGACGTGCCGTCGTCCCACGTCACGCGCATGCTCTTCGGCGCTGTCGCGGTGCGCACGGTGATCTTCACCGGCAGCCACTTCCTGCGCTTGCGGGCGTTGGCGAACGCCTCGAACAGCGTCTCCACCGGCACGCCGAACGTGCGGCTCTTGCTCGCCTCGTACGCGCCGCCGCGCCGCTGTCCTTTGTCGCGCAGGCCGCGGATGCGCTCGTAGCCGACCGTCACCATCTGCGTCCACCAGTCGGGCGTGCCGAGAGATGAGACGAACTGCGTGATCTCGCGATGCGGTTTCTCCATGGCGCGATGTCCGTCGAGGATTTCGACCCATTGCGCCCAGTTGCGACCGGTCTGTTTTTCGACCGCGGCGTCGGTCATCCCCGCGATCTTCGCGAGGTCGGCCTTCGGTTCTTCTATCTTTCTGATGACCTGCAGGCGCGCGGCGGTGTAGGCCTCGCCAGTCTTCTGCATGCGGGAGCGGACGAGCCGCTTGAGGTCTTTCTGCTTCGGCATAACGTCTCCTTCGTTCCAATCGCGAGCGAAGCTCCCCAGCAGCGTCGACCGCGCCGACGAAGGTGCGTCATACCGATCCGGGAGTATGCCCCCCTTTGCCTCGCCGAGGGTCTCTGCCGGGGAGAGACCACCGAGGTTAGGCGCGAATCAACGCCACGTAAGAATGTAATGCCGTCGCGACGTAACATCAACTGCCATGAAGCCGCTGTGGCGATGTCCGGAGTGCGACCGCACGTTCGCCAATCGCAATCAGACGCACACCTGCGCGCGGCTGCGGACGGTCGACGATCACTTCGAAGGCAAAGACGCGCGGGTCCGCGCGCTCTTCGACGCATTCGTCGCGCGCCTGCGCACGATCGGCGATTTCGCCATCCTCCCGGAAAAGACGCGCATCGCATTTCACGTGCGGATGTCGTTCGCGCAGATCACTCCTCGGCGACAGCATCTCGACGGCCACCTCGTGCTCGCGAGGCGCGTCGACGATCCGCTGTTCCGGAAGGTAGAGACGATCTCGGCGCGCAATCACGTGCATCATTTCCGGCTCAATGACAACGACGATTTGTCACCGGCGTTCATCGCTTTCATGCGCGAGGCGTATGACGTCGGGTGCCAGAGGCATCTGGGCTGAGAGGCGTACCATGACCTCATGCGCCTCTTTCTTTACGCCGCGTTGCTTTGTGCCGCGTTGTCCGCTGATGCGTCCTACGTGACCCCGAGCACTGCGTCGACGGCGGGCGGAACGCTCGTCTACATCACCATCGACCACGTCCTCAACTGCACGGCCGGCAACTGCACGCCGATCGTGCAGTTCGACGGCATCCCGTCATCCGACGTGAAAATCGAGGGGTACAACATGGTGACGGCGGTCGCGCCGCCACATGCGAAGGAAGCGGTGGTGAAGGTCGAGGTGATCACGCCGTCCGGACGCGAGACGATCCCTTATCCGTTCGCATACATCGATCCGCGCGACCAGGTACTGGTCCCCTTCACTTTCAAATCGGCGCCAGGCTACGGCGGCTCGAGCTGGAGCACGGAGCTCTGGGTGCACAACGAGGCGGATCACGACGTGTCGATCACGCCGAAGATCTGCGGCGGCTTGTTCGGCCTGCACGAGTGCGAGGACGCCCCGTTGATCGTCGCGGCAAAGAGCTCACTGCTCGTCCCCACCGGGCAGGCGTTCTATTGGATGGTGCCGGGGACGTACTACAGCGTCCCGCGCGCCGACGCCGCGCAGCTCTCCTTCGATCTGCGCCTGCTGGACGAGACGCATCCCGAGACGAGCGCCACGTCGATTCCGGTCGTGCGCGTGCAGCCGCGGTCGAAGCTCGTCCTGCTCAATGTCCCGAACGACGGCCATGGACGGATGCTATTGCGCGTCTATGGCTTTCACAGCAGCTTCCCGGTGCACGTCTACGACCTCGACACAGGCGAACGGCTCGCCGACGAGCTCCTCGAGTACTGGATGCCGACCGACATCGGCGGCGGCCCCACCTACCCCGGCTTCGCCGCGCAGTCGTCGGCGATCTTCAATGTCCCCGCCGTGCGCAAGGCGCACAGGCTGCGCGTGGAGATCGAGAGCGCCCATCCGGAGTTTCCGACGTTCATGTGGGCGATCATTACGATTACGGATAATGTGACGCAGCACGTGACTGTGATTACGCCGGCGTCGTAAGGGGGCGAAGGATAAAGGCTCACCTGCACGCATCATGCGTTGATGGGAGGAGAATGGTGACCATGCGTGCCTTTGCGACAGCGCTGTTGAAGGTTTGGGGTGTGGTCTGGTTGGTTTCGGCCGTCACTGGATTGGTCAACGTGATCGCGGAGTGGAGCGCCCGGCCGTTCGCTTCCAGCGACGCCGCAATGCAGCGGTACTCCTTATTTTCTTCTGCGGCCACGACACTGATCACTTTCGGAGTGGCACTCGTGTTACTGAAGTTTGGCGAAGAGATTGGCAAGGCCATCATTCGTACAGACGAACAGTTTGCTGTCGGTATGTCCGCCACTCAACTCGAGGCAGTTCTCCTGGGAACGCTCGGGGCATACTTCATCACGGTCGGGTTTCGAGAAGGCCTGGTGATCGCCTACACGCTCATTCGGAAGGCATCGTGGGATCAGTCCGGAACAATGGAGTATGTCTGGCGTAATCGAGAGCGTCAGATAGCAGGCGCAGCGACCGAATTCCTGACTGGATGGCTGTTGGTGTTGGGGCGGAAAGGCATTGCTGAGACGTGGGCACGGCTTCATCCAATGGGTTCGAACGACGAACTGCCGCCTTCAGATGAGAAGGCGGGCTAAAAACAAATCGAGATCGTGTCCAGGGTCGCCGCCATTATCGCGACTGTTATTCACGTCGCAATACTCGCCGGGAGCGGGCTGCTCGTGGCTCTTTCGCTATTCCTGCTGTTGACGATTCTCTTCGCGGGTCTAGCCATCATCATCGGCCCGATCTCGGTCGTCCTTGCGCTCAACTCCGCGTACACTTTGAAACGCATCACGGACCGGAACCGTGTCGCATCGACTTACACAGCATGATCGTGGCGCCCGCAGCCATGACCGTCGGAGGAGAGAATGAAAGCATCCGTGTTCTATCGCATCGCGGCGGTGCTTCTGCTGCTTTTCGCGGTGGGACATACTCTTGGATTCCGCCAGTCCGATCCGAAGTGGGGAGTTGATGCGCTTCTCGGCTCAATGCGGTCCATTCACTTCGACATGCAGGGGTTTGACCGCACGTATTGGGACCTTTTCGTCGCGGCCGGATTTTCGGTCGGCGTGTTCTATCTATTCGCGGCGATATTGGCGTGGCAGTTAGGGAGTCTTCCGGCAGCAACTTTGGCATATGTGCGCGGGACCGCGTGGGCCTTTGCCCTGTGCTTTGCCGCCATCACGGTTGTGAGCTGGAGATACCTCTTCGTCATACCGATCGCCTTCTCGAGCGTGATCACGTTATGTTTGACCGTGGCGGCATGGCTTTCGACGAGGCAGGCTTCCACGCCCTAATCTCTATATTCCAGAATATCCCCGGGCTGACACTCGAGCGCACTGCAGATCGCTTCCAGGGTCGACAGGCGGATCGCCTTTGCCCGGCCGTTTTTCAACACGGAAATATTCGCCATCGTGATGCCGACTCTTTCGGCAAGCTCGGTGACGCTCATTTTCCTTTTTGCCAGCATGACGTCGATGTTGATGATGATTGCCATAGTTCTAAACGGTTAAGTCGTTCTCGGACTTGATGTCCACGGCAGTCTGCAGAAGTCGCTCGAACACCGCCGCCGCGGTGCCGATTACGACCGAGACGAAAATCAGGACCACACCCACCGCAACACCGCCCGCGATGTCGTCCTTACCGCGCATGGCGATGAAGATGTAAGCAACAGCCGCCGCGATCATAACGACGAGGGCCATCGCGCAGCGTTTTATGGTCCGTAGCGCTCTCACTGACTCCAGTGAGAACACTCGATTCTGCCCGACGTGTCCGAGCAACTTGAACGCTTGAAAGAGCGCCACGAAAAACGCAATGGACGCGAGATACGCATACGCCAGAAAGGGATCTTTGAAGTAGATCTCAAACGGCGTCGCGTGCGCGTTTCTGCCCTCGAGATGCGGTTCCCAAAGCATGAGAGCCAGTGCACCGATGCCGATGAGCACAATGACGACCTGAAGAAATATCGTCGAGCTTCGTTTTGGAGATGGCGCTTCCTTCATACCGGCGAAGCATAAAGCTGGCTTATCGTTTGTCAATATGTTTTTATCGTTATGCCGTGACGGGGGTCGGCGTTGACCATGCCCGACGTCTGTAATTACAATGTAATTATGAAAGCCAGAATCATCCAGATCGGCAACTCGAAAGGTGTTCGCATTCCACGAGCACTCCTCGAACAGGCGCACCTGACGGAGGAGGTCCAGCTCGAGGCCGCGCCGAATCAGATCGTCATCCGCTCGGCGCATGCTCCGCGGGACGGATGGGAGACCGCCTTTCGGCTCATGGCGCAGCGCGGTGACGACGCTCTGATCGATGAAGCGCTTCCTAACTCGTTCGACGAGACGGAGTGGAAGTGGTAATCCGTCGTTTCGACGTCTATCTGATCAATCTGGATCCGACGATAGGAAGTGAGATTCGAAAGATCCGGCCATGCGTCGTCGTATCACCCGACGAGATGAACCGATACGTTCGTACGGTGATCGTCGCTCCAATGACAACCAAAGGGCAGGCCTATCCGACTCGCGTTCAATGCCGGTTCACGGGAAAGGACGCGCAGATCGTCATCGATCAGATTCGAACAGTCGACAAAGCGCGGCTGGTCAAGCGCCTGGGCAAGATTTCGACGACGGCTCAACAGGAAGCGCTGGCCAGGTTGGCCGAGATGTTCGCGCCGTAGCGCAGAGCCGAATCACTGCCCTCGCTTCGCCAGCCATCCCAACCTCAACTCCTCCTTCGCAATCGTCGAGCTGTACGGCTTGATGTCGAGCACCGGCGTCCCGTCCAGCATGTCGACGCCGCGCACCGTGAGCGTCGCGCCGTCGCGGGCGAGGAGCTCGACGGTCGTCTGGGCGATCGGGTTGGGGCGGTAGGGGGAGCGGGTGGCGAAGACGCCGTGCGGGGTCGTTTCGCCGGGCGGGGTGCCGAGGAGGGACCAGCCTTCGGAGTGATCGAAGACCCAGAGGATGAAGAGGTGGGAGAAGCCTTCGATGTCCGTCAGGCCTTCCGCGAATTCGGGGAGGAGCTCGATCGTGCCGGTCGCGACGTGTTGCGTGCCGGGACCCTTCGGAATCTGCGACAGCTCCTTGAACGGCGTGCGCGCGTGGCCGATGGCGATGGGGGTGAAAAGCGGTTCCATGACCGGACAGAATAGCGCCATGGGTAGGGGTTGCCGCACGTTGCGACACTCCTTTGCAGAGAGAGGTGCTTCATGCGCAGGATCGTCCCGCTGGTTTTTCTGATCGTGATTCAAGCCACCAACGCCTTCGCCTGGGGCGAGGAAGGTCATCGCATCGTCTGCCGCATCGCGTACGACCTGCTCACGCCGGACGAGCAGAAAAAAGTCGATGAGCTGACGAAGTCATACGACACGCCGCCCGACACGAAGCTGCAGATCCACAGCTTCCCCGACGCCTGCGTCTTCGCCGATGAGGCGCGCTCGAAAGCGGAAGCGGCGGCCAAGGCGGGCAACACGAGCAGTCCGTGGATGCACTACAAAGGCTTCGGCAACTGGCACTTCATCAACGTCGAGCGGAGCGTGGTGAAGATTCCGTCCGACGCGTGCCACGACGACTGCGTCCTCAGCGGCATCGACAAGCACTCCGCGATGCTGAAGACCGGCGCGACCGGCCAGGACCGCGGCGAAGGTCTCTTCTTCCTCGGGCACTGGATCGGCGACGTCCATCAGCCGCTGCATGTGAGCTTCGCGGACGACCGCGGCGGCAACAACATCGAGCCGGTGACCGGCGGCTTCTATCCGGTCTCGCCGAAGTTCGCGCTGAACCTGCACGCGGTGTGGGACGGCGCGATCCTGCGCAAGGCGATCGCGGAGCCGGGCTGGCGCGCGTTCGCCGACCGGCTGGAGGCGAACATCACCGACGCGCAGAAGACGGAGTGGCTCACCGAGACGCCGCTGCAGTGGGCGCAGGAGTCGTACGACATCACCACGGCGAAGGACGTGCTGTACTGCCGCCAGGAGAACGGCGAGTGCCGCGCGTTCGGTCATGGCCGGATCCTGCACAAGTCGTATCAGAAGAAGTTTCTCGATGACGTCGAGCTGCGGCTGCAGAAGGCGGGCGTGCGTCTCGCGTCGATGATTCACAACGCGCTGGCGCCGTAGCGCTACACTCGGCCGCTCAATGTGCGGCCTCACCGGATTCGTGACCGCGGCGACGGCGGACGATCTCGTCGCCGGCGTCCGGCGGATGTGCGACGCGATCGCGCACCGCGGTCCCGACGACTCGGGTGAATGGATCGACGCGGACGCCGGCGTCGCCCTCGGCTTCCGCCGCCTCTCGATCATCGATCTCACGCCCGCGGGACATCAGCCGATGCTCTCCGCGTCGGGACGCTGGGTGATCACCTTCAACGGCGAGGTCTACAACTTCGAGGAGCTGCGCCGCGAGCTGAGTCACGTGCAGTTCCGCGGACATTCGGACACCGAGGTCATGCTCGCGGCGATCGAGGCGTGGGGACTCGAAGCGGCGGTGAAGCGCTTCAACGGGATGTTCGCCATCGCGCTGTGGGATCGCGAAACGCGGCGGCTGCATCTCATCCGCGACCGGATGGGCGTCAAGCCGCTCTACTACGGCTTTGCGGGCCAGTCGTTTCTGTACGGATCGGAGTTGAAGGCGCTGCGCCGGCATCGCGATTTCGACGCGCGCGTCGATCGCGACGCGGTGGATCTCTTCCTCCGCTTCCTCTACGTCCCGGCGCCGTTCAGCATTTACGAGGGGATTCGCAAGCTGATGCCGGGGACGATCCTCACGTTCGATCCGGCGACACAACAGGTCGAGACGAAGACGTACTGGTCGGCGCGCGAAGCGGCGGAGCGCGGCGCGGCGCATCGCTTCGCAGGTTCCGAAGAAGACGCGGCGCACGAGCTCGAGCGACTGCTGCGCGACTCCGTACGTCTCCGCATGATCGCCGACGTCCCGCTCGGCGTCTTCCTCTCCGGCGGCGTCGATTCATCGATCGTCACCGCGCTGATGCAGGCGGAGAGCCGCATCCCGGTGCGCACGTTCACCGTCGGCTTCAGCGAGTCCGCCTACGACGAAGCCCCCTTCGCCAAAGCCGTCGCCCGACACCTCGGCACGGATCACACGGAGCTCTACATGTCCGAGGACGACGTCGTCGATACGATTCGAAAGCTGCCGTCGATCTACGACGAGCCGTTCGGCGATTCGTCGCAGATCCCGACGCATCTCGTTTCGATGCTCGCGCGGCGTCACGTCACGGTGAGTCTCTCCGGCGACGGCGGCGATGAGCTCTTCGGCGGCTACGTCCGCTACTTCATCGGCCAGCGGCTCTTTCCGTGGCTGGCGCGCACGCCGGCGATCGCGGGGCGCGCGCTCACGGCGCTCTCGCCGCGCGCGTGGGATCGCCTCCTCTTCAAGCCGCGGGCGGGCGAGCGCATTCACAAGGTGGCGCGGGTGATGGCGGCGAACGATCCCGACGCGATGTACTTCGAGCTCGTCTCGCACTGGAACAACACCGCCGCGGCGCCGGTGACCGAGCGCGCGAACTGGGCGCAGCTCGACGATCCGGTCGAGCGGATGATGTTCTTCGACCAGATCTCGTATCTGCCGGACGACATCCTGACCAAGGTGGACCGCGCGAGCATGGCCGTGTCGCTCGAGGCGCGCGAGCCGCTGCTCGACTACCGGCTCGTCGAATTCGCGTGGACGCTGCCGCTGGCGATGAAAGTGCGCGGCGGATCGGGGAAACGGATCCTGAAAAAAGTGCTCGACCGCTACGTCCCGTCGTCGCTGATCGAGCGGCCGAAGATGGGCTTCGGCATTCCGCTCGAGTCGCTGTTGCGCGGACGCCTGCGCGACTGGGCGGAGTCGCTGATCGACGACGCCGCGCGCCCGAAGTGGAACGAGTTTCTCGCGGGGCGGGACGAGTGGAAGTACCACTTGTGGGCGGAGCTCATGCTACGAGCCTGGCTAGCGTCCAGTGGGGGGACAGGCGCCCTCGCCTGTCCGCGGTGAAGTCACTCGCTGCGCTCGTGACCGTACAGGCGAGGCGCCTGTACCCCCACTGGAACTAGCGGAAAACGCGTAGCGCGAGGCGCAGCGGATACGCCGCGAAATATCCGACGTTGCGCACGTCGTACCTCAGGCTCTTGACCATGTGCTGCAGGAAGCGCCGCGGATCGCGCTTCTGGAAGTAGCAGCCGGCGAGGATGCGATGCATCCGTCCGTACGTGCTGCGCCGCTGCGACTGCACGGCGGGATCATCGGATGCGAACGCCTTCGCCAGCGCGTTCATCATCCCCTGCTCCATCCGCGGCACGTTGAGGTGAATGCCGCCGCCGTGCAGCCGGTAGCGCACGAGCACCAGCGGCACGAAGCCGGCGCGATAGCGCAGCGCGACGCGATAGCAGAAGTCCCAATCCTCGGACGGCGGCAGTCGCGGATCGAAGCCGCCGACTTCCTCCGCCACGCGCTTCGGAACGATCGGGCAACTGCCGAGGGCGGCGATGACCTCGCGATCGAGGCGGAGCAGGTCGGTCGCGATCCAGCCTTCCATGCCGGTCATCGAGATCGTGGTCTGCCCCGATTCGTCGAACTTCTCCACGCCGCAATGGACGAAGCCGAGCTCCGGATCGGAATCGAAGAGCGCGATCTCGCGCTCCAGTTTTTCCGGCAGCCAGACATCGTCGGAGTCGAGGAACGCGAGATATTCGCCGCGCGCGACGGCGATGGCGTTGTTGCGCGCGGCGCCGACGCCGGCGTTCTCCTGGCGGATGTAGCGGATGCGATCGCCGTACGAGGCCGCGACCGCGGGCGTGTCGTCGGTCGAACCGTCGTCGACGACGATGATCTCGAGCGGCGCATACGTCTGCGCGAGCACGCTGTCGATGGCCTCGGCGAGATACCGGGCGTGGTTGTACGCCGGGATGATGACGGAGATCGTCTTCACGGTCTGGTCATTTGTGACACGTGTCGCGCCTTCAGCGCAAACAGGTCCTCGTGTCCGTGCGGCTCGTCGATGGTGACGGGGACGAATCGCGACCGTTGCCAGCGATAGATCCCGTAGCCGTGATCGACGAGCAACTGCTTCACCTCGCGGGTGGTGGCGCCGAACGAGCGCGCGAGCTGATCGTCCGCCTCGAAGAAGATCGCCGGCTCCAGCCGCAAGAGCTCGTGCGCTCCCTTCAGCACGAGCAGCTCGGCTCCTTCGACGTCGATCTTCAGCAGATCGACGCGATCGATTTTCTTTTCTGCGATGTACGAATCGAGGGTGATGACATCCGTGCGGACCTCGACGTCGCTCTCCGCCCGGCGCGCGAGCGACGACGCGCCGCTGTTGCCATGGACGGCGAAGAACGACGCCGTGCCGTTCTCCGCGCCGGCGGCGCATTCGTTCACCACGACGTCCGCGTGATTCAGCAGAACGTGCGCGCGCAGCCGCTCCGCCTGCAGCGGCTCGAATGCGTGCACGCGCGATCGGCGCGACGCGAGGAGCGACCAGAAACCGACGTGCGCGCCGACGTCGAAGACCACCCCGCCCTGCGGCGCGAGCTTCAGCGACTGCTGGAACGGAGCGTCCTTTTCGTGGCGGCACATGAACGCCCAGACGTTCATCCAGTCGTCGAGGTCTCCTTCGATGAACCTCTTTTCGCCGATGTCGAAGAGGACGGGGTCATGGCCGAGGAGGAGACGCGCGAGGCGAAGGATCCAGCCGCGGCCGTGCATGAACGGCCAGGCGCGAAACGCGACGCGGAGGAGGCGGACAGTGGTCGTCTCCTTCATCGTGCCCTCGCGTAGACGTCGCGCAGGCGCGCGCCCAGCGTGACAGGATCGAAGCGGTCGCGGATCAGCTCGCGCGCCGCGATCCCGATCGCGCGGCGCCGCGGAGCGTCGTCGATCAACTCGTCGAACTGCCGCGCGAAATCGGCGGGTGACTCGGCGATCATCGCGTGCACGCCGTGCTCGACCGGCACGCCGCGGAACGCGCCGCGGAAGCCGATCATCGGCTTGCCGTACGCCATCGCATCGAGCGTCTTGATCTTGATCCCGGTTCCCGACCTGACCGGCGAGAGAAAAATCCGCGCATCGGCGAACAACCGCGCCGCACCGGCGTCGGAGAGCGGCGCGATCAGCTCGATGCCGCATTCGGCCGCGCGCCGCCGAACTTCGGCATCGGGAAATCCTCCGGCGAAAACGACGCGGACGCGGCTGCGGATCAGCGACCAGACCTCGTTCGCGAAGAGGAAGAACGCCTCGCGATTCGGCGCCATGTCGAGGCGGCCGACGAAGACCGCGAGCGGCTCGCCGGATGATCCGTTCTCCGCCTCGACGGGCCGCGGCGGCGGGATGGTGACGATGTTCCGCACGCCACACTCGCGCAGCAGCTCTTCGTCTTCGCGCGACAACGCCACCGCCGCGCGCGCCGAATTCAGCGTCTCGGCCTCGAAGTGGCGGAAGCGCTTCGCCTGCTCGCGCCAGTACCGGCGATCGCCGGCCCAGCGCTCCATGTCGACGAAGTGGACGTCGAGCGCGCGGATCACGAGCGGCAGATCGAGCCCGCGCAGCGGGACGGCGCTCTGCAGCCATTCGCAATGGATGACGTCGAACGACTCGCGCGCATGCAGACGCGCGACCTTTTCCCGCAGCTCGCGGTTGCGCCAGCTCACTTCCCAGTAGCTGCGTCCTGTCAGAGCGGCCCACGCTGCGGAGGCGTACATCCGCGGACGGCTCGGCTCGGGCACATCACAGACGAGGTGATGGATCTCGCAGTGCGGCTCGAGACTGCGCAGCGTCTGCCGCGTGGCGATGGCGCCACCCGAAACAGTCGCGGACGATGGAGCGACGAAGAGGACCTTCATGTGACCTTCGGCAGCATCCGCTGCAACGCCGCGCGCTCGTCGCCGCTCAGCACGCGCGTCACGATGACGATGCCGTAGAGCGCGACCGAGGCGATCGCGACGGCGATGCGCACGACCGGCGAAGCGAGCGACGCGATCGCAATCGGCACCACGAGGATCGCCACGCTGAGCGCGTAATCGCGCTTGTTGTCGGGCCACGGAACGAACCGGAAGCCCGACGTCCGTCCGGCGAAGTGCGAGAAGAGAATGAGGCTGACCATCGTGCGCAACGTCCACGCGATCGCGGCACCGGGCGCGCCGTAGAAGTGGATCAGCACGGCCGATCCGATCACATAGGGGATGAGCAACGACACCTGGATGCGGGCGATGATGTCGGTCCGTCCGAACGCGATCAGCAGTCCGTGCGGGACGAGCGCGAGGATCTCGCAGGCCACGCCGCCCACGAGCAGATAGAGCGGCAGCGTGCTCTCGCGTCCGAACTCGGCGCCCGCCCAGAGCGTGAAGAACGGCCGCGCGACGACGGCGATGAAGAGCGCGCCGGGCAAGGCCCAGAAGAGCATCGCGTGCAGGCCGCGGCGATAGAGCTGTTCGAGCGGCGCGCGGTCGGGACTGACGTGCAGTTGCGAGAACGCGGGGATGAGCGACTGCATCATCGCCACCGGCAACTGCGTGAGCATGTAGGCGAGCGTGAAGGCGATCGAGTAGAACGCGAGTGCCTGCACCGAGGCGTAACGCGGGAGGAGCAGCTTCTCGATGTTCGCCAGGAGCGTCGCGGCGATGAGGGAGACGACGAGCGCGCCGCCGAAGCGGGCCAGCGATCGCAGCAGCTCGCGGCTCACGCGCGGGCGGCGCAGCGGCGGCAGGAGCCGCGCGCCGGCGATCGCGTAGAGCAGCGCCGCGGCGATCGCCGCGCCGGCGACGACCATCACCGCGCCGGTGAGACCGCCGCCGAGGATGAGGACGATCGGCACGAGTGCGATCTGCGCGGCCGAGGTGCCGGAGGTGATCAGGACCACGAGGTCCATCCGCAGGCGGACGACGGCCGGCGTGTTCAGCACGCCGGCGACGGAGCGCGCGAGAAAGCCGAGCGCCGCGAGGCGCACGCAGACGATCGCGGAATCGTGCAGCTCCGCGGGGAGGCGGAGGCCATGCTCGACGAGCGGACGCGCGCCGATCGTCAGCGCCAGCGCGACGGTCGCGGCGGGGATCACGGCGAGGACGAGCGCCGACCAGATCGCTGTCGCTTCGCCTTCGTCGTCGCCGCGCGCGTGCGCCAGCGAGCCGAAGCGCGTCGACGCCGTTCCCATCCCCATGTCGGCGAACGAGAGGTAGCCGATCAGCACGTGCACCAGCGCGAGGATGCCGTAGCTCGCCGGCCCGAGGATGCGGATGACGAACGGCGTGGCGATGAGCGTGGCGAGCATCGTCACGGCCTGGCCGATCAGATTCAGGAGGCTGCCGCGCACGACTCGAGTGGTGAGACTCATAATGAAGGGGTCGCATTTTCGCATGCCGATCCGCGCTCTCTACGTCTGCTATTTCGGGTTGCGCGAGCCGCTGGTGCAGACGCAGGTGCTGCCGTACCTGCGCGAGCTCGCGGCGGGCGGCGTGGAGATGTCGCTGCTGACGTTCGAGCGCGAGGGCATTGCGACGCCGGTGTCGCTCGACGGCATCGCGTGGTTCTCGCTCCCGTATCACAAGCGGACGTGGCTCAAGCCGTTCGACATTCTTCGCGGCGCGTGGTTCGCGCGGCGCGGGAAATTCGATCTGATTCACGGACGGAGTCACGTCGGCACGGCGATCGGCGCGCTGGCGAACTTGTTCTCGCGCCGCAGGCTGATCTTCGACATCCGCGGATTCCTGGCCGAGGAGTACGTCGATTCGGGCAACTGGCGCGCGAACGGGTTGCTCTTCCGCGTGACGAAGGCGGCGGAGCGCTGGCTCTATCGCGCGGCGGACGGTTTCGTCGTGCTGACGGAGAAGGCGCGCGAGTCGATCCGGAGCTGCGGGAAGCCGCTGGAGGTGATTCCGACGTGCATCGATCCGGCGCGGTTTGCGGGGGATGATCGCGTCGAGATCGCCACCGGTCGGCCGGTCTTCGTCTATGCCGGGGCGCTCGGTGGTTACTACCTGATCGACGAGATGGTCGCGCTGATCGCGGAGGCGGGGGCGTTCGGGTTGGTGCTGACGCAAGGGTCCACCGACGCGATCACTGCCTCGTTTGAACGCGCGGGATACGAGCACTATCGCGTGCTGCAGGTTGCGCCGGATGAGGTGCCGCGTTATCTGCGCGCAGCGGATGTGGCGCTGCTGCTGGTGCGGAAGTCGTTTGCGCGGCGGGCGATGTCGCCGACGAAATTTGCGGAGTACCTTGCGGCGGGATTGCCGGTGATTGCTTCGGCGGGGATTGGGGACCTCGATGTGGTCATTCCGGAATCGCGCGTGGGCGTCGTTCTGCAGGGCGGCGGCGTGGCCGCCGCACTCCGAGGGGTGGAGGAGTTGCGGGGCGAGCCGGGGCTTGCGGCGCGGTGTCGGGAAGTGGCGCGGACGCGGTATGACCTGCATGCGGTCGGCGGTGCGCGGTACCGGCGGCTTTATGACGCGGTGATGAAGCGATGAAGCGGCTTCGCGTGCTGGCCCTCGCCTCCTATCCCGTCGAAGCCGCTTCGTCGCGCTATCGCATCGTGCAGTTCATCGAGCCGCTCGCGCGGCGCGGGATCGACGTCACCTTCTCCCCGTTCCTCGACGCCGCGCTGTTCGACGCGCTGTACAAACCGGGGCGTCTGCTGCGCAAGCTGCCGCGGCTGGCGTGGCGCACGCTGCTGCGCTTTGGCGCGGTGGTCCGCGCGATGCGCGCCGACGTCGTCTTCGTGCAGCGCGAGGCGATGCTCTTCGGACCGCCGGTCATCGAATGGCTGATCGCGCGCGTGCTGCGCCGCCCGCTCGTGCTCGATCTCGATGACGCGACGTGGATCGCGTACGCGAGTCCGGTCTACGGACGATTTTCGACGTGGCTGAAGTGGCCGTCGAAGACCGACCGGCTGATCAAATGGGCGCGAACCGTGACGTGCGGGAGCCCGCACATCGCGGAGTACGCGAAGGGCGTGGTGATTCCGACGGTGGTCGATACGAAGCGATTTCATCCCGCGAGCCCGCGCACCCGCGAGCCCGTCATCGGCTGGATCGGCACGCACGGCACCTTCCCCTACCTCGAGCGCCTCCTCCCGATCTTCGAGCGGCTCGCGCGCGAGGTGCGCTTCCGGCTGCTGATCGTCGGCGCGGGACGCGACATCCCCGGCGCGGAGACGCGCGCGTGGTCGCTCGAGCGCGAGGTCGAAGACTTCCAGGCGCTCGACATCGGCATCTATCCGCTCGCGGACGACGAATGGAGCGCGGGGAAAGCGGGCTTCAAGGCGGTGCAGTACATGGCCACCGGCGTGCCGTTCGTGATGAGCCCCGTCGGCGTCTGCGCAGCGATGGGCATCGCGGGCGAGACGCATCTGTCAGCGATCACCGATGACGAATGGCTCGCCGCGCTGCGGCGTCTCGTCACGGACGAAGAGCTTCGCAAGCGGATGTCGATTGCGGGCCGCGCCTTCGCCGAATCGCATTACGATGTCGAGCCGCAAGCCGACGCTCTCGCGGCAGCGCTCCGGTCCACCTGATGCAACTCATCCTCACAGCCATCGCCTGCGTCGCCCTCTGGCGCTACGCGCGCAAACAATCGCCGATCGTCGCCGCCGGCTTTCTGATCCGCGCGTTCGCCGGCCAGGTCCTCTTCTGGATCTCCTGGCTGAAGCTTCCGATCGCACGCTCGCTCCAGCTCGGCAACGGCTTCTGGTTTTTCGCCATCGACGGTCCCTGGTACCTCGGCTACGCGAATGAACTGATCCCGCGCGGACCGCTGGCGATCCTCACGGTGAACGGCACGTATCCGTCGTACACCTTCGTGCAGGCCTTCACGATCTTCTGCGCCGCGTTCGGCGCCGTCGCCTCGACGGCGATTCTTTTCAACTGCGCCGCGTACCTCGCGACCTGCGCGCTGATCGAGCGTATCGGCGATGGACGCAAGACGTTCACGCTCGCGGTGATCGCCTTCGGTCCCGCGATGATCCTCTGGTCGCTGCAGGCGCTGAAGGACACGTTCTTCTTTCTGCTGATCGTCGCGCTGATCTACGCACTTCAACGCTGGCAGGAGGCGCCGCGCAACTGGCTGCCGTGCGCGGCCGCGCTGGTGATGCTCGTGTACCTGATCGCGGGGACGCGCTGGTACCTCGCCGGGATCGCCTGGGGCCTCTCCGCGATTTTCTTCGTGATGTCGTCGATCTCCACGCGCCGCTGGTGGCCCGCGCTCCTCCTCTTCCTGCTCCTCGGGCAGGCCTTCCGCTTCGGCGGCGGCACCGAGCTTCCGACGCCGGTCCGCAACGTGCTCGCCGGACGCAGGCCAGTGCCGGTGGCCGTGGCGCCGGTGGTGGCACCGGTGGCCGCGCCAGTGGTCGCTCCTGTGGCAGCGCCGGTAGTGACGCCCGTGGCAGCGCCAGTGGCAGCACCGGTGGCACCGCCGGTTGTCACGCCGATGGTCGCCCTGGCGAAAGAAGTGAAGTACTACGCCACCGCTCCGCGCAAGGGATTCGAGAGCACGGGGGGCGCGACCGCGATCCACGCGGGCCCGGCGGCGCCGTCGCCGATCGCCAGCGGCGCAGTGGCGACGTTCGTCCCCCGCGCGGCGGCACAACCGCTGAACCTGGTCCGCATCGGCGGCGGCCGCGGCTTCTGGTTCTTCGCCGACTTCGACACCGTCGTCTTCTCGGCGGTGATCGTCTTCGCGATCGTGCTCTGCGTGAAGGCGCTGCGCGGCGGCGCGCGGATCACGCCGCTGTTCGTCTTCGCCGTGTTGCTCTTCTTCGCGACCGCGGGGCCGATGTTCTACAGCGTCACGAATTTCGGGACGCTCTTCCGCCTGCGATCAATGCTGTATGTGCTGGCGGCGATCGCGCCGCTCACTCTTCGTCGTACACCCGAACCCGCGCCAGTCGAATGGCAATGAGCGCGAGGACGACGGTGAAGGCCGCGATCGCGCCGAGGCTGATCTCGAGCGACGTGCGGCGCACGAGAATGGCCAGCGCGCCGGCCGCGGCGGCGAACGCGTAGAGCATCCAGACCGCCCACTTTTCGGAGAGGCCGAGGGCCACGAGGCGGTGCGAGGTGTGATCGCGTCCCCCCTGCGAGGCGGCGCGGCCCGCGAGCTTGCGCATCAGCGTGACAAACGTCGTGTCGAAGATCGGCACGAGGAGGACGATGACCGGCACGGCGAGCACGGCGATGACGCTGCGCGAGCGTCCGCCGCCGGTGCCGCTCACCAATGCGATCGACGCGAGGAAGAAGCCGACGAACATCGAGCCGCAGTCGCCCATGAAGATCGATGCGGGATGGTGGTTGTAGACGAGGAAGCCGAGGAGCGCGCCGAAGAACGCGGCGAGCATCAGCGCCTCGCCGGCCTGGTGATTGAGAATGAAGTTCACGCCGAGGAACGCGGCGGCGATCGCGGAGACGCCGACGGCCAGGCCGTCCATGTTGTCGAGCATGTTCACGGCGTTGGTGATGCCGACCAGCCAGAACATGGTGATCAATATGTTGACGATGCCGTACGGCGTCCAGGGCAGCACGAGTCCGAACGCGACGACCGCGGCGGCCGCGAGGAGCTGGCCGATCAGCTTCTGATACGGCTTCATGTGCAGGAAGTCGTCGGCCAGGCCGAGGAGAAAGAGAGCGCTGCTCGCGGCGACTACGGCGAGGTTGTCGTGCGAGAGCGGCACGAAGGCGAGGAGCGCGGCGATGGTAGCGATGGCGATGGCCACGCCGCCGAGCATCGCCGTCGGCTTCGAGTGCCAGCGGTCGATCTTCGGTTTGGCCACCGCGCCGATGCGCCGCGCGAGCGCGGACACTGCGGGCGTGAGGGCCAGCGATGCGATGAATGCCGCGACGGCGGCTGTGATGAACGGAGCCAAGCTAGTTGAGGTCTTTGATCACCGCGCGCAGGATGTCGTCGAGCGACGTCGAGGGCGTGAATCCGATGAAACGCATGGCCTTCGCCGTGTCGGGAACGCGGCGCGGCATGTCCTCGAATCCTGTCTCGTACGCTTCGCCGTACGGGATGTAGACGATCTTGGAGCGCGAGCCGGTGAGTGCCAGCACACGCTCGGCGAGCTGGGTGATGGAGACCTCCTGCGTCGAGCCGATGTTGAAGACCTCGCCCGTCGCGTCGGCGTGGTCCATCAGCAGGAGGAGCGACTTCACGACGTCTGCGACGAACGCGAAGCAGCGCGTCTGACGCCCGTCGCCGTAGACCGTCAGCGGCTGGCCGGCGAGCGCCTGCGCGACGAGCGTCGGCACGACCATGCCGTAGCGCCCGACCTGCCGCGGCCCGACGGTGTTGAAGAGCCGCACCACGATCGCCGGCAGCTTCTTCTCGCGGTGATACGCGAGGGCGAGAAACTCGTCGAGCGCCTTGGAGCAGGCGTAGCTCCAGCGCCCTTTGTTCGTCGCCCCCATCACGAGATTCCCATCCTCGCGGAACGGGACCTGCTCGCTCAATCCATACACCTCGGAGGTCGACGCGATGAGCACCCGCTTGTGCTGCCGGCTCGCCGCGGCGAGCACGACTTCCGTGCCGCGCACATTCGTCTCGATCGTCCGCACCGGGCTCTCCACGATCAGCTTCACGCCGACCGCGGCGGCGAGATGGAAGATGACGTCGCATTTGTCGACGAGCTCTTCGACCATGTCGCTGTCGCGCACCGAGCCGGCTGTCCAGTGCAGGCGCGGGTCGTTGGCCACGCGCGCGAGGTTCTCGAGGCGGCCCGTGGAGAGGTCATCGAGCACGAAGACTTCGTCACCGCGGGCGATGCAGGCATCGGCGAGATGCGAGCCGATGAAACCCGCTCCGCCAGTAATCAGGACTTTCATCACTCATCGCGAAAGCTCGCGATAGCGCGTGAGTATATCGGCGACGAGCCGCGCTTTCGAATGATTGGACTCGACATATTTACGGCCGCGCTCCGCGAGCGCGCGGCGCAGCGCTTCATCGCGCAGGAGATGCGTGAGCCCTGAGGAAAATCCTACAGCGTCATCGGACGCGACGGTGATCCCGCGCTCGCGGATGTCGAAGCCTTCGCGCCGCTCGACGACCTCGCCGAGGAGATCGACCACACCGCCGACCGCGGTGCTGATCACCGGCTTGCCGCACGCCATCGCCTCGATCAGCGCGAGCGGCGTCCCCTCGTTGCGCGAGGTGAGCGCGACGACGTCGAGCGACGCGTAGATCTCGCGCGCCGGCTGCGTGCCGGCGAAGACGACGTGCGGCGCGCGCTCCTCGAGCAGCGCGCGATCGGCGCCGTCGCCGTAGACGACGAAGCGCGCGAGGTCGTGACAGCGCGCGGCGACGCGGATGAAGAGGTCGTGGTTCTTGATCGCGGTGATGCGGCCGACGATGCCGACGACGTGGGACGGGTCCTCTGACCCGTCGGGTCGGGTTGGAGAACCCGACCCACGAAGCTCGTCGATGTCGATGCCGAGCGGCACGATCGCGAACTGTTCCGCTCTCCCGACGCGGAACTCGTCGCGAATCTCGACAAGTTGCTGCTCGCTCAGCACGAGAATGCGATCGGTGTTCAGCCGCGCCAGCATCCGCTCGATGGCGATGAAGAATCGCGTCTTCCACTTGCCGTAGTAGCCATGGAAGACGTGGCCGTGGAACGTGTGGACGAATTTCGCGCGGCGATAAAAAAGACCGGCGATGCGTCCGACCGCGCCCGCCTTCGCGGTGTGCGTGTGCACGATGTCGGGCCGGAAGCGGACCATCAGCCGCCAGACTTTCCAGATCGTCCAGAGATCGCGCCACGACAGCTCGCGGCTCATCGACGGAATCACGACCGGTGTGACGCCGCGCGCGGCGGCGAACTCGCTCATGTCCTGCTCGCCGGGCGGGACGACTCCGGTGACGAGCAGCGATTCGACGCCGTGCGCGGTGAGTCCCTCGTGCAACCAGACGACGTGCTGCGCCGGCCCTCCGACGTTCAACCGCGCGATGAGCCGGAGGACGCGCATCAGCGGAGGCCGGCGGCAGCGGCGACGTGCTCGCGCAGCTCGCCGTCGAGCTCATTGAGCACTTTCGGATTGAAGCGCGCCGCGGTGGCGAGATCGGCCTCGGCCTCGGGGATGAGCCCGAGGTGCAGCCGGGCCATGCCGCGGCTGACGTAGATCTCGGGACGGTCGTCGATGCGCAGCGCCCGCGTGTAGACGTCGGCCGCCTCGCTCCAGCGCCCGAGCAGCTCGCAGTTCGCACCGTAGAGGAGGTACCAGTTCGGATCGAGGCGGCGGCTGCGCTCGGCCGCGCCGAGGTCGCTGAGGTTCCGGTGCGCGAGCGCGATCGCGCGCGGGGCGTTGTCCGGTTCGTCGCGACTCCGCCACTCCACCGCGCCGATGGCGAGGTTGCCGCGATACGGAGCGATGCAGAGCTGCTGAATGCCGATGATCGCGGCGATCGCGGCGGCGATGCGAACGAGGCTACGCATCCACATCTTCACGATCCCATGTCAGGCAGAGCGCCCCGAGCGTCAGGAACATCAATCGCGCCGCCGCGAGCTCCAGCGGAAATTGTCCGATGGAGATGACCAGCACGAGCACCGCCAGCGGCAGGCGCAACCCGCGTGCGAAGCCCTGGTGGAGCGACAGGCGCCCTCGCCTGTCGAACGGCAATGCACAAAGCCCGATCGCCGCCAGATACAGCAAATACCCCGGCACCCCACTCTCCGCCGCGACCTGCAGATGATCGTTGTGGACCTCGCCCCAGTTCATCGGATAACCCTTCGTCCACTCCTCCGGATACTTGCCGGTCATCGCCACGCGGTAGGCCATGTAATGGTATTTGAAGCATCCGGGACCGACGCCCGCGAGCGGATGATCGCGCGCCATTTCGAACGCGGTGATGAACGGCAGCACGCGCTCGGAGAAGAGGCGCTGATAGTCGTGACTGGCCGCGGCCTTCGTGAGCTGGCGCGCGCCGCGGCCGAGAGAAGTCGACGGCGAGACGACGAGCAGTCCGATGGCGACGACGATCGCTGCGATGGCGAGCGCGACGCGCCGCGAGTGAAAGACGGCGAAGACCGCGAGGGCGATGATCAGCGCGCCGATCGCAGTGCGCGTCGCGCTCGCCGCGACTCCGGCGACGAGCAGCGTGGCGATCGCGACGTAGATGCCCCTCCGCTTTCCTTCCGCGGTCACCGTCATCACGATCGCGGCGAGTGCGGCCGGCGCGAGGTACGTTCCGACGTCGTTCGGATTGCCGAGCAGACCGACGCTGCCGAGGTGCGTGTTGACGTCGGGCGCCGGATTGAACGGCGTCCAGATCTTCAGCTCCTGCAGGATGACGAGGACGGCGTTGATGCACGCGCCGGTCATCAGCACGTCGATCGCTTCGAAGCGGACGGTCTGCGCCGCAAGACAAGTCGCGATGAAGATCACCACCGCCGCGATGACGGTGATCAGGCTGTCGATGCTGAGCTGCCGGTTCGTCGATGTGGCGACGGTGACGAGCGTCCAGCAGAGGATCGCCGCGGCGAGGAGAAACTCCGGCCGCCATTGGAGCTTCCACGTCCGCTGCTTCGACGTCAGCCAGAACGCGGCGAGCGCCAGCAGCACGATCGCCTCGGCGCGGAACGCCAGCTCCTTCGGCAGGCGGAAGTGATCGATGCCGTTGGTCACGATCGTCGCCGTGACGAGCAGGCCCGCCGCGAGGACGATCGTGATCGCGCGTTCCGCGCCGCGCTCATTCATGGATGAACAGCCCGTCGGTCCACCCTGCCCGGTCGCGCTGGTAGTAGAAGTCGTAGAAGGCGACGAGGCGGAAGCGGCGGTCGGCGAGGAAGGCGAACGTCTCGTCGAAGCGCGGGAGGCCTTTGTACATCTCGGAGAAGATGATCTCCATGAAGACCAGCCCGATGGCGCCGCTCTTCATCATCCGCTCCGCGCCGCGCAGCACCTCGAGGTCGAAGCCCTGCGTGTCGATCTTCAGGATGTCGATCCGCTCGAGGCCGCGCTGCGCGCAGTAGTCGTCGACGGTCGTGACGTCGACGGTGTACCGCCGCTCGATCTCCCCCCAGGAGTCGGGCCCCGGCTCGAGGATCGAGCTCATGTCGGTCCGCTCGTTCTCGATGAGCGTGGCCGAGCCGCTCGCCGCGCCGAGGGCGACGTTGTTCAACTGCAGGTCGGCCAGCCCCGCGGTGTTGCGCTGCAGTTGCTCGAACGTCGCGCGCCCCGGCTCGAACGAATGGATCGACGGGCGCGCGAAGCGCTTGCGAAAGATCTCGATCGACTGCCCGACGTTCGCCCCGACGTCGAAGATCACGGGACGCTCGGTGCCCGACAGCGTGCGCATGTCGGCGAACGCGTCCACCCCCACCCCTTTGCGCGTGTAGTGAATCTCGAATCCGAGAAGATGAAAGAACCCTTTGAAGGCCCGCTTCGCAAGCAGAAGCATACGGCGGGCAAGATACCCGAGATTGAATCCCCGGCGGCCGAAACCGCCGGGGTCGGGCGGTGCTTACGAGAAGGAGCTGACCAGGCTGACGTTCGTCAGGTAGAAGTGCGTATCGGTGTAGGTCACGTACCCAACGATCTCGACCTGGATGGTGTGTCCCGCCAGGTTGCGGGTACCGAGCGACAGGATGTCCAGGCGGCAGTCGGGATCGGTGGTGTCGCCGTAATAGACCGAGCTCTGGCCGATGATCGTGCTCGTGGTGACGTCCGTGACGCGGACGAACAGAGTGTTCTGCGAATCCTGGTGCGGATCGTCGATGCTGATGTTCCACGCGGCCAGCCAGTGCGTGCGCGTCTCAGTGGACGGAATGGCGACGGTCTGCCAGATCTTCGACGTGGAGAGGTTGTTGTAGTTCATCCGCACGTAGCTCTGGAAATAGCCGTCGCACATATCCAGGCCGCCGCTCTTGACGATGGTGGAGGAGCCGGCGGTGTTCTTGAACCACACGACCGGCGAGCAGGTTTCGGAGAAGTCGTAGTTGTAGAGGTACTGCATGGCGGTGCAGCCGCCGATGTTGCATTGCCCTCCCTGGGTACAGGCGGCGAACGCGTTCGGTGTGATGAGCTGGGTGGCGAGAAGGGCGACGAGAATCAGGGAATTGAAGGTTCGTTTCATGTGGGTTTGTCTCCTTGCCCGACACCCTCGCATCATGCGCGGCGCACGCCGAGGGGAGGCGCGATCGGCCGATTTATTACCGGCCGGAAAAACGACACTCGTCAGGTACGCTCTCCGCGAATGCGTGAGCTCCGGCTGGAGAGAACGACGTCGCGGCGCAACGTGCGGGAGCTCGTCGCGGCGAACGATCCGGCGCTGCGCCGTCTGATCGAGGCGGAGAGCGAAGAGGCGCGCGACGCGGAGATCACGCGGCTCCTCGCGCACGCGCTGCGGCCGGTGCGCACGCTCGGCGACGCCGACGAAGAGGACGTCGCCGCCACGGCCGCGCTGAGTCTCGTGCGCCGGCTGCGCGCGGTGGCCGTTTCGGCCGACGATGCGATCGTCAGTTTTCCCGCGTACGTCGAGGCGGTGGTGCACCACGCCGCGCAGGAAGTCATGAGGCGGCGCTACCCGGCACGCAACCGCCTGCGCAACCGGCTGCGGTATGTCTTCACTCGCGACGACCGCTTCGTGTTGTGGCGCGGAGACGACGGCCGCAATTACGCGGGACTCCGGCGCTGGAAACAGGTGACGCCGGTCGATCGACCATTCGCGCGCGCCGGCGTGCCGGACGCGGCACGCGATGCAATGCGTCCGGCCGAAGCGCTGCTGGCGTTGCTGCGGCACCTCGGGGCACCGCTTCCCTTCGAGCAGCTCGTCGACATCACCGCGGAGCTGTGGAACGTCACGGAGGAAGCGGAGGCGGAGCCGGAGGCCGATCGCGGTGACGTGCTGGAGCGCCTGATCGCGCAGCATTCGCTCGCCGCCGTATGGCGCGAGATCGGCGAGTTGCGTGAGCCGCAACGCGCGGCGCTGCTCCTCAATCTGCGCGACGATGCGGGCGTCAATGCGGCCGGCTTCCTCGTCGTCGCCGGCGTCGCCACCTTCGACCAGCTCGCCGCGGCGATGGGGATGTCGCCGGAACGGCTCGCCGAAATCTGGACCGACCTCCCGCTCGACGACCTCTCCATTGCCGCCACCCTCGGCGTGACGCGGCAGCAAGTCATCAACCTGCGCAAGTCGGCGCGCGAACGGCTGCGGCGGCGGCTGGGAGTCACGAAATGAACGAGCAACACGTCTCCCCGTCCGAGGTGCAGGCGTTTCTTCACGGACGCCTCGCGCCGGAGCGCGTCCTCTCCGTCGGCCGCCACCTCGCACAATGCAGCGCTTGCGCGCAACGCGTGACGGCGGAGAAGGAGACGCTGACCCGGCAGCTCCTCGCGGACGATGACTTCCACCTCGATGCCGAGACGGAGCTCTTCCCCTACATCGACGGCACCGCCGACGCCATCGCCGTCGAGCGGATCGAGGAGCATCTCGCCGTCTGCGGCCGCTGCCGCGCCGATGCGGACGATCTGCGGCAGGCGAAAGCTTCGATGATCCGGACGCGGCGCGTCTGGCCGTATGTGCTGGCCGCCGCGGCGGCGCTCGCCGCGATGATCTTCATCGCGCCGCTCGTCCGGCGAGGCGAGCGTCCGCATCGCACGCTCCCGGGCGCGACGCTGCCGTCCGCGCAGGAGCTCGCGTGGCGCGCGCTCGTCGACGACGCCGCGCGGAATGGCATCGCCATGCCGGCCATCCTGCACGACCTGGCACCGCGGCGCGGTACGTTGCGCGGCGGTCCGAGTGCGGCAGACGTGCAGCTCTCGCCGCGTGGCACGGTCGTCGAGGAGACGCGTCCGGTCTTCACCTGGCCGGCGGTGCCGGATGCGCGCTATCGCGTGGTCGTCTTCGATGGCGCGCGCGAGCTGACGTCGAGCCCCATGCTCGATGCGACGCGCTGGCAGCCCGGCGTCGAGCTCGCGCGCGGCAGGTCGTATGTCTGGCAACTGCAGGTGATCACGCCGTCGCATCGCGAGATCGTGCCGGCGGCGGCCGAAGGGCCGGCACGCGTGCACGTGCTCGATGCCGCGAGCGCTGCCGCGTTGCAGGAGGCTCGCGCGCGGCGGCCGGGCGATCATCTCCTGCTCGGCATCCTCTGCGCGCGGGCCGGAGTCATGGACACGGCGGAATCGGAGCTGAGCCTCGCGGCGCGGACCGACGCGCGCGCGACGTCGCTGCTCGCCGCGGTGCGCAATTGGCGATCAGTCGCCGAGCCCGATCAGCACGTATGAGGCCCAGAAAAACGGATGGCGGCGCCGCGGGTCGCGGCGGATCGCGGCGCGTGCGCGCTGCAGCGCCCGCGCCTTCGACACTTCGCCGCGGCCTCGCCACTGGCGATAGAACTCGATCGTGAGGTCGGCCGCCGTTGCGGAGTCGACCTTCCATTGCGTCGCGATGGTGGAGGGAGAGCCTGCGGCGAAGAGCGCCCAGGACATGCCGATGAGCCCTTCCCCCGCGCCGACCTTGCCACGCGCGGTATCGCACGCCGAAAGGACGACGAGCTCGGAGTGGAGATTGAGCCGCAGCATCTCCCACGTCTCGAGCACGCCGTCGTCTTCGCCGTCCGGCGCGAGCAGCAGATGCGAGTACATCGGATTGGCGTCATCGATGACGCCGTGCGTGGCGAAGTGGATGATGTCGTAGCCGCCGCTCTCGCGCTTGACCCGCGACTCGAGTGCGTCGGCGCCGACGTAGATGGTGTGGCGCGGGCAGCACGCCGCGGCGGCGAGGACCTCGCGCTCCGCATCTGCGGCGTGCGGATCGGCGAAGGCCAGCAGCGACGGCGCGGCCCGATGCCTGCCTCCGCCGCGCCGCATGGCGGCGTACACGGCGATCGACGGCGCATAGAAGGTGGCCATGCGCGCGGTGACGAATTCACCGCGCGGACCGATCAGTGCTTCGAACGGCACATGCCACAACGCGCCGTCCGGCACGAGGCAGAGCGTCGTCACACCGCGCAGATCGCGTTCGATGGGAGCGAGCAGCCGCGCATACAACGCGCGAGCCGGCGCTTCGAAGCGGAGATCGCCGCCGGCGAGCGCATCACGGAAGCGCCGCGCCGCCGGCTCCAGATCGGCGCTCGCCACCGGCACGGTACGGACGCGGATCGCGACTCCGGCCCCATCGCGCCGCACGACGAAGATGTGCAGGCGCGATTTCGTCACGACGTACTCGACGAATGCGATGTGGCGGTCGGGCAGCAACGCATGCAGTTCCGTCTCCGCGAGCTCCGCCGGCGCGGCCGCGGAGCCGCCGAACGGCGTGTACTTCGCGCGGAGCTGCGTGCGGTACGAATCGAGCGCGAGCTCCGCGTCGTCGCCTCCCTCGAGGCGGGATACGCGCGCCGCGAGCTCGCGCTCGGTGCGGCGCTCCTCGTCCGACATCGCCGGCAGCCGCACTTCCGCGCCGGAGAGCATGTCGAGCAGCGCGCGTCCCTTCGCCCGCTCCGCGACGAACAACGCCTCGCGCGGTTGCTTCTGCGCGACGAGGAGATCGACGAGACCGAGGTATGGGTCGAGCCTCTCTTTCAGGATCATGCGCCGCTGACGGTCGTCCGCCACGACCGCGGCGCGATCGACCTCCGCCTCCGACACCGCCCGGCGCATGGCCGCGGTGGCCTCGGCGATGCGGCCCAACTGCCGCAGCGCTTCGGCCGTGACCAGCGCCGCGTCGAATCCCTCGGTGGGAGCGACGGCCCATGCCTGCGCCACGTCCTCGATTGCGGCGCGCGGCTTGTGCTGTCGCAGGTGCACGCTGCCGAGACGGATCCAGGCGCGATAGCGATAGAAGGAGTGCGGCGGTGCGTGATCGATCGCCCGGCGCGCGGCGCGCTCCGCGACCGCGAGCTGCCCGCGGTCGAGAGCCACCGCCAGGTCGTTGTCGTAGATCTCGCCGAGGGCGTCATCCGCGCCCTCCTCGCCGGCGCGCTGCAACACCTGCGCGCGCAGGCGGCGGAAGGCGGATTCGTGTCCGAGGCGCTGCTCGAGCGAGGCGAGGTGGGCCATGATCGACAGCTCGTTCTTCCGGTAACCGGCGCGGCGCGCGGCGTCGAGCGCCTTGTGAAAGTGCTCGCGCGCGAGCTGCACGTCGCCGTCGTATTCATACTCCCCTGCCAGATTCAGCTCGGCCGCGCTGCTGGTGAGCGTGTCGCCGTTCCGCTCCGCGATCTCGCGCGCGAGGACGGCGTAGTAGAACGCGCGCCGATGGTCGCGCCGGGCGGCATAGAGCGCGGCGAGCCGGCTGGCGGCGGTGCCCGCGGGGAGCGGATCCTCGAGGTCGTCGGCCAGTGCCAGCACGCGCTCGAATCGATCGCTGCGCGCCATTCCGGGATCGTCGCCCGCTTCCGCACGGCCGAGACGAAGCAACGCTTTCGCCAGCGCATCGGGATCGCCGCTCTGCTCCGCGAGTGCAAGGCTCGTCCTGCCTGCTTCGATGGCGGCCGGGTCACGTTCGTGATTGAGAACGATCGTGTCGATGCTGAAGGCGAGCGACTCGCCGGCGAGGTCGCCGTTCTCGCGCGCCAATCGCTTCATCAGCGTCGCGATCGCGGTCCCGCGTGCATCGTCACCGTTGTTGATCACCGCGAGCGCATGCCGCGCCAGCAGGCGATTGAGCAACGGAACACCGCCGCGGCGCTCCGTATCGCGAAGCGGCGCGGCAGCATCCGGCGCGGCGGCGATCGCGACGGCGAGCAGTTCCTCCCGCAACGTCCACTGCGCGACCTTCCACCGGCCGCCGCTCCGCGTCAGCGTCAGGACGCCGTCCAGCGGCTCGACCGCGTCCGCGCCGTTGCGCGCGCGCCGCACCAGAAGCGCCTCGACCGAAACACGCGCCGTGTGCGCGTCTGTCTCCATGGCCACGATGTCGAGCGCCAGCAGCCGCATGCATCGCGCGCGCATCGTCCAGCGCGTGCGGCGGCGAAGCTCATCCGGCGCGGCCGGCGCCCACGCTCCCGCCACCGCGCGCTCGTCGCCGCTCGCGAATGCCGCGTAGAACGCGCGGGCCGCCGCGCGGGCGTCAAGTGCCTGCGCGCGCGCCACCGGCACGAGGACGCACGCGGCCAACACGATGACGGCAAGACGCAAACGGGTCATTTCGGGAATGTACCCGATCCGCGCGAGGGCGCGTTTCAGCGCGCCGTTTCGGCCACGCGCAGGGGGTAGGCGGTCCACTTCTCCTGGCGCTGGCCGCTGACGCCCCACACCACGACCTGGTAGCGGCCCGGCGCGAGGAAGGCGCCCGGCACGACGATCTCGAACGTGTCGTTGTCGGGACGGCGGAGCGGGGGGCTGGTCCAGAGCGTGCGCGGCGTGGGATCGGTCGTGGCGATCTCCAGCCGGTATTTCTCGAACCGCGGCGGATTGATGAGCGACGTGACGAGCACGTACGGCGCGTCGTCCGCCATGACGAGCGTCGCCGCGTCACCCGGTCCGCGCTGACCCTCGGGGAAGAGCAGGTACTTGCTCGCCACGCCCGGCGCGACCGACGCCTGGCGCTGCCAGACGATGCCGCCGAACGCGAGGATCATCGCGGCGGCGAGCGCCGCGGACGTGCGCCGCCAGAATCGGACGCGGCTCTGCACCGGATCGCCATGGATCCGCTTCTGCAGCGAGCGCCAATGCGCGTCCAGCTCCGCCTCGGAGAGGTCGCCGTCTTCGGGAAACGGCTCGGCCATGGCGCGGGCGAGCTCGGGATAGGCGATGAGCAGCTCGCGGACGCGCGCCTCGTCGTCCGCCGAGAGCTCGCCGTGCATGAATGCGAACAGTTCTTCATTGCTCGGCGGCGGCCCGAGACGGCGGCGGCGCTCCGCGAGCTTCTGGCCGTGAATGGCCTGCAGTTCCGACTTCGTGATCATTCTTCGTCCTCCGGGAGGGGCTCTCCCAGTCGTGTGCGCAAGGCCTTGCGGGCATCGCGGAGCCGCGACTTCACGGCATCGACGCTGATGCCGAGCGTCCGGGCGATGGCCTCGTATTTCGTGTCGCCGAGCCAGAGCTCCATGCATTGCCTCTGCCCTTCCGGGAGCTCGGCGATCGCGGCCCAGAGGCTGGCCTTGCGCAGCTCTGCCTCCTGCCGCTCCGCGATGTCGGGTTGTGGTGGTGCGGGTGGATCGTTGTCGAAGCCGGGGCCGTCGATGTCGACGGTCTGCGCACTCCGTTTGGCCGTCCTCCGGGCGCGGGCCCAATTGAAGAGGACGTTGCGCGCCGTGGTTTCGATGAAGGCCCATTCCGCTTCACCGCGATATTGCGCAAAGGTCTCGTAGATTCTCTTGTAGGTTTCCTGAGCCAGGTCCTGAGCTTCGTCGTCGCCGACGAATTTCCGGAAGAACTTGTACACGCGTCCGTAGTACTTGCGGTACAGGGTTTCGAAACGCTCGTCGCGGCTCCCGCCGCCGGTGCGCATCATCATCGTCCGCTCACGTTCCCGCAAAACGCGTATCGTATTTGAGCCTTGAGAAATCCCGCGCTCATCGCCATGGCCGTCCTCTGCAGCTTTGCAACGGGCTGCCCTACACATACCGACACCACGGCGCCGAAAGAGTGGCCGCGATTCGTCGAGGAGCCGTCGAACGTGCCGGTCCGCGGCACGGAGTGCGGCACGATCGGCAGCCGGGAACAGGCGGTGCGGCTCTTTCCGGTCTGCAGGGACAAGGCGATCGGCGCATTGAAGGGTTTCGCTGACCGCGACAACGTCGCCATGTGCGACCTCGCGGTCGCGTATTACAAACGGGCGCAGATCGAGGACAAACCGGAGGATTACCTCAACGCATACGACGCGGCGAAGCACGCGATGAATGACAAACAGCCGCCCGCATATGCGAAGGAAAACCTCGCCGCAATCGAGCACATGCTCGGATTCGACGCGAAGATCGAACACCAGGTATTCCAGCCGGGCAAACCGGAATCGGTGGCGCGTTATCCGGCGAGCGCGCTTCTTTACCTGGAGAACGAGCTGCTGCCCGATCGCATCCCGGAAGCGCGGCAGCTCGCGATGCAGATCACGCAGGTCACACACGATCCCTATCCGCTCGATGCAGTGAATGCCTGCGCCGCGGCGAGCGGTCCGGCATTGAAGAGCGCGTATGAGGCGTACCGCAGTGCACGCACGAGCAAGACGGCGGCGGAGCAACTACGGCGCGTCAATAGTCCTACCGCGCTGTATGCCGACGTCTACGCCGCGCGCGTGACGAAGGACGTCCGCGTGCTCGATTCCGTAGAGCAGGAGGCGCGCAGACGTGGCTATCTCGATTTGCAGGCACTGAGCTTGTCGACCCGCGGCTATCTCGCTATTTACCCCGACAGCAACTATCTCGCCTCAAACGAGAACTACGAAAAGGCGTTGCACATTTATGAGCAGCTCCCGAATCCCGAGCGCATTGCCATCACGAAGTCGCGGCTGCTCGGCAACCTGCGCGTCACCGGCCAGCTCGACCGCGCCTGGCGCGACGCATTGATCGCGTTGCGCAATTCCCACAAGGTCCTGACCATCAACGAACAAAACCTCCTGATCGGCGAGATCGCCGCCGTGGCAAATGCGCTCGATCATCCGCATGCGGCATTTCGTTACGCCGATATGGCGGTTCACGTCGTCGAGCAGTACCCGACGACGTCTCCGGACGTGCAGCAGAACCTCGGCATCGCTAAACGCCGCCGGGCCGCATACGAGCTCCACGATGACCTGGGACGAGCGCAGGCGGATCTGAACGAAGCCGCTCATTACGCGGTATTGAAGAAAGGGTCTCAGGATCGCCAGTCGCTCGAAGCGCGCATCGCCGAGGTCCGCGCGCAACTGGCGATGCGCGTCTCGCCGGCGAATGCGATCAAAGAATTCACAACAGCGCTCACATTGTCCGAGGATCTCGAATACCGGTCGTTCCGCGCGTCGCTTTACGCGCAGCGCGCCGCGGCGGAACGCGCGGCGGGGAAACCGGACGACGCGGAGCAGGACCTTCGCAAGGCGCTCGCGGAGCTCGACGCCGAGGAGTCGAATTTACTCGCGAATCGCCGCGAGCAGGACCCCGAGCGCATCCTCTGGAACGAGTACTTCTCCCGTTTCCAGCCGACCTACCACGAGCTGATCCGCTATCTGATTGCCACAAACCGCACCGACGAAGCGTTCAAATACGCCGACCGCGCCCGCGCGTTCGAGCCGCTCAATCTCGCGCTGAAGCTCGCGCCGGGACACGCCGCGCCGGTCGACATGGCGCAGATCCAGAAGCTGCTCCCCTACGGCACGTTCCTCATCGAATACACGGTCCTCGACGACGTCACGTTCGCCTGGGTCATCACGCACGACAGGCGGCAGGTGGTGACGCTGAAGACGGGGCGGGCGAAGATCCGGCGCTGGAGCAGCGAAGTGCAGGCGGCCGTGCAGGTGAACAACGCCTACAAGATCGACGCCGCGCTGCTCGCCGCGTACGACGAGCTGATCACCGCACCGATGACGGTCATCGAGCAACTGCCGGGCAGCGCCGCGCCGCGGCTGGTGATCGTCCCGGACGGCACGATGGAAGGGCTTCCGTTCGCCGCGCTGCGCAATCCAGTCTCGCGCCGCTATCTCATCGAGGACATGCCGGTCTCGATGGCGGGGAGCGCGGCGCTCTATGCGCTCTCGGTGAAGCGGGACCGCGCGCTGAAGCGCGACGGCTCCGCGCTGCTCTTCGGACTGTCGCCGCACGCGGAGGAAGAGGTGGAGCAGATCGCGAAGCAGTACGCGCCGCATGCGGTCGTGCGCACCGGCGCCGAGGCGACGGCCGAGGATTTCATCGCCCGGGCGAGAGAGAGCGCGATCGTGCACGTCGGCGCGCACGCCGTCATCGATCCGGCCGCTCCGTCACATTCGAAACTGGTCTTCGCCTCGAGTGAGCTCGATGCCACTCAACTGCTCGCGCGCTTGAAGCCCGTGCGCACCCGCCTCGTCGTTCTCGGCGCGTGCAGCAGCGCGGGCGGACTGCCGGTCGGTCCGGAAGGAGTCGCCCCTCTCGTCCGCCCGCTCATCGCGCGCGGCGTTCCCGCGGTCGTCGGAACGCTGTGGGACATCGACGACGCCACAGCGAAAGAACTGCTCGTGTCTTTTCATCAGCACTACCGAGAGGGCAACGATGCAGCAGTGGCCATGCGACTCGCGCAAATCGAACTGCTCAGAAAAGACAACGACGTCCTCCGGTCAGTGCGCGCGTGGGCCCCGTATCAGGTGATCGGCTACGGCTCGTCACCGTTCGCGGCTCCGCGTCACTAAATGACAAGGAGAACGACCGTGAGTAGTTTCATTCTGCACATTCTTTTCAGTGGTCTCATCGCGTTCATCCCGGCCGGCAACGGCGAGATGGACATCCTTCTTCTCAACACCGGCGACTGCGCCAAGCATTACCACGTCTCGGACGGCACCGCGCTTCCGCAGCACAAGCCGTTCGTCTTCGTCCGCGGCGGCGCCTGCACCGGCGATTGCCCGACCAACGACGCCGACATCGCACAGTTCATCTATCCCGAACAGTCGTCGGGTACCGCCGTCGATTCACTCGAAGCAGCCGTCGACGGCGGCGGCGCGTGGCTCCTCGACGGATCGGACCTGACGCTGCAGAAGGGAAGCTCGATCGATCCCGACCTTCCGGCGCTGACGATCAACACCAGCGCGCGCGCCACGGTGAACGGCAATCCGATCGCCATTCCGACGACGTCGAGCGAGCGCCAGGATTTCACCTGGGTGGCGAACATCAAGGAGCTCTGCCCCGAGTGCACGCTCAACACCGATCTGACCGGCTCGACGCCGCCGGAAGACCTCGTGGTGGCGCGCTTCCGCCTGCGCACCGGCAACCTCTTCACCTACTCCGTCGCGCGCATCGGCACCGACGTCACGCCGGTGCACTTCAAGCGGCTCGACGGCCAGGGCGACACCGCGGAATACTCGCAGGCGATCGCCACCTGGGTCGGCGCCGACGTCGAAGTGAGCGGCGACAGCATCGAGCTGGTGGAAGAGAAGTTCAACAGCGATCCGGGCCGCACGATGCACCTGACGCCCGACTCCAACGGCATCATCGAGATGGCCGTCGTGAACCTCCCCTCGCACACGCCGCCGATCACCTCGAGCAATCCGGCGCCCGCCGCCGGCAAGCACTTCGAGATGTACTACGACCTGGCGACGAATGCCCCGGCGCAGGAAGAGCGGCTCGTGCCGTTCGCCGGCGCCGCGCCGACGCTCGGCTCGTACCCGCAGGCCGATTGGAGCGACGTGCATCCGTCGACCGTCCTCTGGTCCGATCTGCTGAACGCGCTGCGCCTGAACGCGGGCCGCGGTCCCGATGACCGCACGCTCTGCCCGCCGATGTCGAACTACCCGTAATGTTCCAAAGCCCCTCATCCGCCCTTCGGGCACCTTCTCCCCGCTTGCGGGGAGAAGGTTTTGCGGCGGGCGCGCTCTTCATCATTCTGCTGAGCTGCAACTCGCCGCGGAGTGACGCGCACGTCACCGCCGCGGCCCTGCTCACGCAGCGCTGCGCCGCCCCGCCCTACACCGCGTGGCACATTCACGCGACGGCCGCCGGCAGCGACTGCTCCGTGCTCGTCCTGCAGGCGGAGATCATCCTGGAGGATTCGATGATCGAGGCGTTGCACTACGGCGCCGGCGCGTACAACACGCTCCCCCGCGGCGTGAAGCAGTTCACGGCCGACCACGCGTTCCGCGGCGTGATCTACAAGGACGTCTCCGGCCGCAGTTGGCCGTACGGCGCGGTGACGGAGCGGGAAGTGGAGGAGGTGACGCCGTGCCGGTGAAACGGTTACTCGTGATCCTCGCGCTCGCATTTGCCGCGGAGGAGTTGCCGGTTACCGGTGGCCCGTTGCCAGCGGCGCGGCAACCGGCAACTGGCAACCGGCAAATGCCGTCTCAACCGATCCACAAACGCGCCCTCCTGATCGGCATCAACGACTACACCGCGTCCCATCTCCCGCGGCAATCTCCCGCCGTTCCGGAGCGCGACTGGCGGAACCTGAGCGGCTCGGTGAACGACGTCGAGTCGATGCGCGAGATGCTGATGCTGCTCCACGGCTTCGAGGCGCACGACATCGTCACGCTGACCGATCAGGCGGCGACGCGCGCGGCGATCCTGCACGCGATCGAAGCGCATCTCCTCGCGCCGGCGGCTAAGGACGACATCGTCTTTTTCTTCTACGCCGGCCACGGCTCGCGCGTGCTGAACACGCGCTCCAGCGAGCCCGATCACTACGACGAATCGATCGTCCCCGCCGATTCGCGGCGCGGCGCGCGCGACATCCGCGATAAGGAGCTGCGCCGCCTCTTCAACCGCATCCTCGATCGCGGCGCGCGGCTGACCGTGATGCTCGACGATTGCTACAGCGGCTCGGGCGCGCGCGGCCTGCCGACCGGCGCAATCGTGCGCGGGATCAAGCCGGACCATCGCGACGTCGCCGACGGTGCGGATGCCGGGCCGCGCCCCGAGGATCGCGGAGCTCTGGTGATCGCGGCGGCGCAGGATTTCGAGCGGGCGAATGAGACCAAAGACGACGATCGCCAGATCCGCGGCGCGTTCACCTGGGCCTGGATCCGCGCGATGCGCGACGCGTCGATCAATGAGCCGGCGCTCGACACGTTCCTCCGCGCGCACGGACGGCTGCGCGCCGAATGGCCGTCGCAGCAGCCGGTGCTGGCGGCGAATGCGTCGGCGCGCCGCGCGCCATTCCTCGGCGCGCGCGTCGATCGCCGCGACGAGCGGATGACGGTCGCGGTGGTAAAGCTCCGCAACGACGGCACCGCGGTGCTGCAGGGCGGCTGGGCGAACGGCCTCTCGATCGGCAGCAACCTCCGCCTCCCCAACGATCCGCACACGCGCATCACGGTCACCAAACTCCTCGGGCTCGGCCAATGCGAAGCACACGTCGAGCACGGCCGCATCGAGCCGGGGATGCTGCTCGAACAAAGCGGCTGGGTCGCTTCGCCGCCACGCCCGTTGCGCGTCTGCATCTCGCGCATCGCGAAGAGCCACATACCGATCGAAGGCCTCGGGCACCTGCTCGTCATCGTCGCGAAACGACGTCAGCTCAGATGGATCATCGATCCGACGACGACCACGCCGGCGCATCTCATCCGGCACGGCGATCGCGACGATGA
>Ga0207676_10000282_pt1 | contig 43887 bp, 59 predicted proteins | sample KBSSwiS72_FD_184307 | JGI IMG/M metagenome (GOLD analysis project Ga0207676, IMG submission 184307) | Switchgrass rhizosphere microbial communities from Kellogg Biological Station, Michigan, USA - KBS Switchgrass S7-2 (SPAdes) (version 2) | ecosystem: Host-associated > Plants > Roots >...
CTTCGCCGATGCTCGCGAGCTTGTCGACGTGGCTCTCGCCGTAGACGTTCAGCGGGTTCGGCGCCGGGCGGAACAGCAGGTAGCGGGGCAGGCCGAGGTCGTCAAGCTGGATGCGGAGGATCTTCTTGTGGATGCTCGACAGCGTGATGATGTACCACTCCTCGTTGCCGTCGTTGTCGAGGTCGAGCAGGCAGTGCAGTTCCCACAGTTCCTTCTCGATGGTCGTCGGCGTGGTCTGCGCGGCCACGTCGATGCCCCCGGCGGTCACGCTCTGCGGCAGTTCGGTGCGCGTACGATCGCTGGTCGCCGCGAGATCGGCGACGGCGTCCTTGTCGTAGAGGCCGCTCTTGCCGCGTGACTCCAGTTCCTTCAGGCGCCGCCAGAACCGCTTCGCGTAGCACCACACCTCAGAGTCGTCCTGCGCGTGCGCGGGCAGCATCAGGAAGTCGCGCAGCGACACGTTGCGGTAGCTCGGGCCGCGCCGCACCGGCACGAACTCGTCCATCGCGGTCGCCATCACGCCCGGCTGCGACGGGTCGTCGGCCTCCTGATACTCGCCTTCCTCGTCCTGCATCGGCTGCGGCTGGTAGTCGTCGCCGAGCACGACGGTGCCCGTCTCCTCGTCCATCTTCGGCGCCAACTGCTTCATGCTGCGCCGCTTGATCATGTCGGCGCGCTCGCTGCACTCCAACACGCCCGTACCCTCGATGAGCGACAACTGCAGCGTGCGCTGCAGCCAGCCCTGCAGCCGCTCCTCTTCCAGCTTCCACTGGTGAAACTCTTCGACCATCGCCGCGCGCTCAGCGGCAGCGCCCCAGCCGTCCACGACCCACACGGGTTCCACGAAGATGGTCTTGCAGAAGCGCGCGCGCATCGCGTCGATCTTCTCGGCGATGATCCACGTCGAGAGGTCGGCGGCGCCGGGGAACGGCAGGTCGCGCACGTTGCGCTTGCCCTGCTTGTAGAGCCAGTGCCAGTAGTCCAGTTCGCCGCCGGGCTGAATGACCGGGGCACGCGCGGCGAGCGCGCGGTCGATCTCCTCGCTCAGCATCTGCACGAGCGCGGTCTTCTCCTCCTCGCTCAGGCGTACGTCGAACGGGGTCTTCTCGCGCTTCGGGGCGTGCGGCGGGCGTCCGAGGGTTTTGCCCGGCAGGTACGGCGGCATGGTGCGGAGTCTACCGCTTCTTGCCGCCGCTCTTCGGTTTGCCTTTCGGACGAGGTTGGCTCAGCGCAGGGAAGGTGCCGGTGGTTTGCATGAGAGTGACCTCGCAGCGTTCACAGAGATCCACGTAGTGATGGAGCACGCCGGGAAGGGCGGCGTCGGCGCGCCACGTTCGATGGCAGCGCCGACACTCGACCCACGTCTCGTAGTCCGCGCGCGTGGAGACGGTGATGTCTTCACGCGGGTTCGATGGGAGCCACGAGGCGTGTAGTCCCTGACGGCGCGACAGATGCGCCCGCGCTGCCAGTCGTTCCTTGTGCGTTGACGGTGCGGGCAAGGACGGTCACCAGCACGAAGGGCGTGCCGATGAGCACCGCTCGCCGCCCGCAGATGCAGACGGCGAGGTAGTGCCCACACTTCGGACAGCGGAGCATCAGGCGCGGACGAACCGCTTCCGCAGCTTCGCGGCGAGGCCGAACAGCCCGCTGCCGAGCAGCACGAGACTCGTCGGCTCCGGCACCGCTTCAAGGTTCGCGTCCGCGCTGCCCGCATAGCTGGCCGCGAAGTTCGCGATGGTCGTGTGCGACACGCCACCCACCGAGTAGGTGTTGACGTGCAGCCCCGGCGTGATGTTGGAGAACGCCAGCCCGAAGCTCTCGGGGTTGATGAGCGACAGCAGCAGGTCGGTCGTCAGCACGAGCGGCGGCGACTGGGGCGAACTGTTCGCCGTCAGGATCGCGCCCGTGCTGCCCGTGCCGCCGAACTCCAGCGCGGCGCCGAAGGTGCCATCGAGGTAGTCGAACGTGCCCGCGCTGTTCGTCAGCGAGAACGTGCCCGCGAACCGCTGGCTGATGACGGTGCCGCCGATCAGCAACTGCGCGTCCTCGGTGCTCGTGGCCGTGAACGTGAGCAGCGCGTTGGGGTCGGTCGCGCCGAGGATGATCTGCGTGATGTTGACCGACGACGTGGTCGAGAGGGTCGTGGTCCCGTCGCCGTTGTCCACCGCGAAGAACTGGTTCGGCGTCACGTTGCCGAACGTCACGATGGTGTCTGCGCGGGCGGGAGCGGCGAGCGCAAGCAAGCCGACGAGCGCGAGGGCGAAGAGCTTCATGGGTGCGCGATCTCCTTGACCGGGGATGCCCAGTGTGCGGCAGAGCTTACTACTTTTTCGGCGCGGCGACGGCGTCATCTTCGACGGGCACGAGCACCCAGCCGTAGCGCACCGAGTACTTCAGTTCGAACAGCCGCGTGTCATCGACCACCGGATCCGGCGGCAGCACGATGGGCAGCGAGATCTGCGGCGGCGCGCCACCCTCGGGCAGCGTGTTGTCGGGCGTCACGGGCGGCGGCGTCGGCACGGGGCCGGTCGTCGGGTAGTTCGGCGGGTGCGCCGGGCCACCACCGATGTGCGGCGGTAGACCACCACCGACGGGGAACCACGGGTGCGGCGGCGACGGATGCCCCTGCCCGTAGCCCGGGTCAACCGGCGGGCGCACGCCCCAGCCGGGATCGACAGGACCGCCGGGCGCGCCGACACCGTAGCCGGGATCGACAGGCCCGCCTCGGTCATCGAGGATCGTGATCAGTGCGAGATGGCTCTTCATGCGTGACTCCTGACTGGGGTTGTGATGGCTGGCGAGGATAGCACACGTCAGCGACGACGCCCCGGCGTGCCGCCGAAGCGGATGCCGCGTCGCACCATCTGTCGCACGTCGGCCTCGTCGTGATCTTTCGTCGCGAGGTGCCGCGCGCGCGCCTGCTCCTTCTCGTGATCCACCTTCGTCGGCTGCGCCGGGCCGTAGGCCAGCACGACGTACTCGATGGCGTTCATCGCGTGATCGTAGAACCCGTCCTTGCGCGCGCGTCGCGTGTTCGGCGATACCGCGTGCGCGATGCTCCGCTCGTCCCACACGTAGCCCGCTTCCAGCGCGTCGATGAAGTGCGTGCTCTCGACCACGCCCTCGGGTCCGCTCAGCCGCCAGCGGTCAGGGTCCACGGTGAACGCCGGGCCTTGCCGCGTCAGCCGCTGCATGTAGCCTGCGAGGTGCTGGATGCAACGGTCGCGCGCGTCAGGGTGGTTCGCCCCACCGATGGTGTAGAGCATCACGCCATACTCGCGCAGCACGTCGGCGGCGCTCACGCGCGTGCCCTGCGAGTTGTTCTGGTCGCCCGCCGGGTCGCCCGTGCTCCAGACCTCCATCGGCAGCGTGCGCTCGCCTGCCGCGTTCGGCTCGCCGCCGAACCAGAGGTGCCGCAGCGCGACCGCCATCGGCGCGAAGTCCTCGATGAACTGGTCGCTGCCCAGCAGCCCGCCCAGCACGCGTAGCTCGCCCCACGGCAGGATCTGTGCCCACACGACTGCCGGGTGACTGTGGCCGAAGTCCCAGCCCTCCAGCAGCGGCACGCTCGGGTTGAGCGCCAGCCGCTGGACGTGCAGCCGCGCGTGGAACACGCCCGCGTAGACGGGCTTGCCGATGATGGGCAGGCCGCGCTTGCCCTCGATGAAGCGCCGCCGCAGCGCGCTGCCCTCGGGATGCGCCTGCTCCAGCGTGTCGATGTAGCTGTCGCCGAGGTTGTGCCGGTTGTCGTACACCGAGGTCCGCAGGTAGAGGTAGCCCTCGCGCGTGTTGCGCTCGGGGAAGTCGCTGGCGATCCAGTGCGTCAGGCTCGGCGGGTTCGGCGTGAGCAGCACCTGATGCGGGTAGCCGGGCTGCGACAACCGCGCAGGCACGTAGGCGCGATACACGTCCTCGGGCACCTCCTCGGGCTGGTCGATGCCGAGCACCGCCAGCGTGAGGCCCGCGAGCTTGCCGTAGCGACTCGTCTCCTCGGCGCCCTTCAGCGCGCGCAGGTAGACGCGCGACCCGGTGCCGACCACTTCGTCGTACTCCTCGTCGGCGTGCCACTGCAGCGCGATGCCGTGCGTGTGGCACCACTCGCGCCAGCGCGGCTTGAGTTGCGCGTCGAGCGCGTCCTGCGTCCACCGGCAGAGCGCGCAGCAGATGCCCGGGTAGTCCACGCAGTAGGCGGCGACCTTCGCGACGAGCGGCGTCGTCTTGCCCGCGCGCACCGCCCCTTCGAAGTCGATGTAGGGCCACACGTCCGCACGCGCCAGCAGGAACGCCGACTGCACCGGGTTCCAGTAGTCCTTGACCTGACGCGCGGTCATCGCAGCGCGTCGCGAATCGACCGCACCAGCGCGCTGCTGTTCGCCGTCTCGCCCAGTTCGCAGAGGCGCAGCATCGCCGCGCCGAGTAGCTGCTCGTAGTCGGCCAGCGTCTGCTGCTGCTCCGCGATGAGCGTGCGCGCGGTCGCCGTCAGCGTGCGCGCCTCCACGATGGCGTCGTCCACGGCGTCCTTCAGCGAGTAGCCGGTAGCGTCGGGGTCACTCATCGCTCGGCTCCAGTTGGCGCGGCGGGCTGACGATCTTCGGGCGCTGCGCGGTGACGAACGCGTAATCGTCGTGCGTCGCGAACACGTTCACGATAGTGACGGGCCGCGCGTCTGGCGTCTGCTCATCGAACTGCGGGACGCGTCCGAAGCGCCGCTGCTCCAGCACGTAGAGCGCGGCCTGCCGATCACGCGGGCGCAGCCGCATCGACCAGCCGAAGAACTTCTCGATCTGCTCGGGCGTGCCAGTCGCCAGCAGCGCCAGCCCCTCGATGATGCGCTCCCCGTCGGGCGCGCCCGTGTGCTTGTCAATGAGTGCGGCGGTCGGGCTTGCGAGCAGCGCCTCCGTTGCGGCGACGACGGCGCGTGCCCTCGGCTTGCGGGGCTTCCGGTTCGGCTTGTTCAGCCGCATCTTGCTGCGTCCCACTCGCATCACGCACCACCTTCGGCTTCGCCAGCAGCACCACGTAGAACGTGCGGAGCCGCAGCGACGTGAGCACGGCGGTCAACTCCGCGACCGTGCCCGGGCTGATCTCCAGTCGCAGCACCGCATCGCCGTCGCCGCTGAACGTCAGCGTGTTGCCCGTCGTCGGCAGCGACGCGAGCGTGGCGAAGACGATGTCGCCCTCGGGGACGTTCACCAGCGCAGCCGCAGCCCGATGCGCGTCGGCGACGAGTAGATCTGCACGCGCTGTCCACCATACGCCATCAGCACGCCGCCGCCCGCGCTCGCGATGATGCCGAACACCAGCAGCCCCGTGTTCGTCTTGCAGTCGGCCACCGGCTGACGCGTGCGCCCCGGGTCGGTGCCACACGGCGCGAGGTCACGCCCGAGCCGCGTGTTCGGATCCTCCAGCGACAGGTCGCTCTCCTGCGCGAACGTCTGCGCGGCGATGACCGCGAGCGCGCCTCCGGCCACGATGGCCGTGCCCGTCCAGAACAGCGGCGGCGAGTGCATCGCCGTCGTGTAACTGCCGGGCCGCGCATACTGGCGCGCCGCGCTTTCGGCGATGGGACCGGCGCTGACCGTCGTCGGCAGCGCGAACAGCAGCAGCAGCGTCACCAGCTTCACGGCACTTCTCCCGAGGCGCTGATCGCGAGCGTGAAGCCCGTGCCGCGCGCCTCTCTGAACAGCACGTCGTTGACGAAGATCTGCACCGTCAGCGACCCGGTCGTGAAGTTGTCGAACGGCGTCTCGGCCTGCAGGAACAGGAACGGATGCAACTCGGTCGTGGTGTAGCGCACCGTCCACGGCAGGTCCGTCGTGACCTGCGCCGTGCCCTGCTGCGCGCTGAAGTAGGTGATGTTCGTGTTCGGGATCGTCCCCGTCACCCGATACTCGACCGTGATCGTCGGCACCACGGGCGGCTCGGGGATCGGCGTCGGCGTCACCACGCCCGGCGGGTCGCGCACGCCGCGCTGACTCCCGTCGTCCGAGCAGCCCACCAGCAGGAACGGCAGCAGCCATAGCAGTCGCATCATGTCCTCAAGCTCGCTTCGATGAGCGCCAGCACGGTATCACGACCCTGCGACTGCAGCAGCGCCCGCTTCGCGGCCTCCAGTGCCTCGCGCAGCCGATGGGCCTCGTCCTCGTTGCCGTAGCCTGCGCCCGGCGTCGGCGTGTCCACGACCGGGATGATGCCCTCGCCCGGCAGCAGCAACTGCAGCACGTTGGGCAGCGCCGTCGGGTCGTGCTTCACGCGCAGCGAGATCTGCGCGGCCAGCACCGTCTCGGCGAACGGCAGCGCGAGCGCCTCGGTGCCCTCGGCCTGCATCAGCACGATGAGCGCACGGCGCAGCAGCAGCAGCCCGGTGATGAGGTCGAGCGCCTCGACGGCGACGGTGCGAAGCTCGCGCGCGAGGATGAGGCCGCGCTCGGTCGGCTCCAGCAGCGACGAGGCCAGTGCCCACTTCTGCAGTGTGTCGCGCAGGTCCGCGCTCGCAGCGTCAGGCTCGGAGATCAGGTCGAACGGGGCGCTCGGGGTCAGGCTCATGGGATCGGGTTCCACTCCGAGAGGTGCGTGGGCACGAGGTAGACGGGGTTGTCCTTGTCGCCTGCGTCGCGCATGTCGTTGCGCGTCCGCAGTCCCTTCGGGCAGCGCGCGACCACGTCGATGGGGATCGCGAAGAGGCCGTCGGTCCAGCGGATCGCCACGAGGCCCAGCCAGTCCGCGTAGGGGTCGAAGCTGAACGTGGCGTGCGCGAGGCGCAGGCTCCACACGGTCGCGACGTTCACCCACACGTCAGGGTATCGCTCGCGCTCGCAGTTGCGGCACTTCACCTCCAGCGCGCCGACGATGCGCCGGTCCTCGCGCAGCAGCGCGTCGAAGGGCGAGAGCGTCGGCAGGTCGAGCGCGATGACGCCGTAGAAGTCCGCGACGCCCGCAATGGCGGCAACCTGCCGCACGCGGTCGTCCATCGTCTCGTAGATCATCGCGTCTCCACGGTGAGGAGCAGCCCTTCGGGATCATCGAAGGGCGCGTTCGGGACCAGTCGCTGCGCCTCGGCCACGAAGAGGCGCTCGTCGCTCGCGTGCAGGGCGAGAGTGCGGCGCGCGTCGATGGCGACGACCTGCTTATCGTCCACATACGCGACGTGCGACAGGGCGTCGAGCACCGCGCGCACGAGCTTGTCGAGGTCAGGCGCGTGCGGGCGCTGCGGGCGGCAGAGGAAGTGGCAGCGCACGGTGACGCGGGCCTCGGGGTCGAGCACGGCGGCGCCGACCACCGCGCGCACGGTCCAGCCGATGGCCTTGCGCCACGCGTGCAGGCGCGGGTTGTCGTGCGTCATCTTGCCGCGCCCGAGGGATCGCATCGAGCCTTGCGGGATGGGGCGCCCGGCGACGAAGACGCTGAACGCGACCCCCACCCTAACCCTCCCCCACGTCGGCAGTCGGGAGGGTGCCGATGGGCCTCGCGCGCGAGAGGGGCATCTGCACGCGCTGGCCGTTCTTGTAGACGAGGAAGGTGTCGCCCTTCACGCGGTGGACGAGTGCGATCACGCGGCGCCCACGATACCAGAACCAGACCCACGTTCCACGCTTGAGCTTCACGAGTCGCCTCCAGTGTCGTCGCGCCAGCCCTTCGGGTCGAAGAGCGGCGCAGCCGCAGCAGACGGCACGTCTGCTGGTGTTGTACTTGTACGTACGTACTTAGAAGTACCAGCGTTTTCGTTTCTCATTCTCGTTCTTGTGTGGGACTCTCGTTCCCGGTCGCCTTCGCCTTCATTTCTCGTTCCGCTCGTTCCCGCTGGTTCCTGCTCGTTCCCGGGAAGGCCGTAGAGGTAAGGGTTCCCGCGCTTGCCGGAACCGATGCGGACGATCCAGCCCATGCCGAGGAGCTTGCGAAGCACGCCGATCTTCCGCTGGTGCTGGCCCTCGACGCGACTGTGCAGTGTGGCCTCGCCGAGCCAGCCCTCGTCGCGCAACACCTCGATCATCCGGTCGCCGAGCGCGTGCGCCTCGACCTGCGCCTTCGTGCCCTGCGTGACGAACCAGCCCGTCTCGGCGTCCAGTTCGATGAGGGTCGGGTCGAGGCTCGGGCCGATGCGCTGCACGCTCGACAGCACGCGCTGGTGCTCCTGCCGTTTCATCACGAGCACGTTGTCCACCGACGCGCTGATGGCGGTCGAGCCGAGCACGGCGTCCAGCCCCTCGCGCTGCTGGTGCGCGCTGGCGTGGAACGTCAGCACGAGCGCGGCGCCCGTCTCTCGGGCGAGCGCCAGCAGGGGCGCGAACTGGACGGTGATCTGCGCGTAGTCGTTGAAGTCTTTCGCGCGCAGCACGAGGCCGAGGTGATCGATCACGATGAGGCGCGGGCGTTCAGTGCGCGCGCGCGCGTGCAGGGTCGCCAGCAGGTCCGCAGGCGCCGGGCCGCAGAACAGCCGCAGCGCCTCATGGCCGGTCGCGCCCATCTGCCGCAGATGCCGCTTCACCTCGCTCGGCTGGTCTTCCAGCGCGAGCACCCACACGGGGCCAGCCGTCGTGCGCCAGCCCATCCACGGCACGCCCTGCGCGACCGCCAGCGCGAGTGAGCGCGTCGCCGTGCTCTTGCCCGTCTTCGGCGGCGCGACGAACAGCACGACGCTGCCCGCCGGGATGCGGTCCTCCACCACGTAGTCGATGGCGGCGTCGGGCGTGCTCAGGAAGTCCGCGAGGGAGGTGAGCGCGAGCGGCGCCGGGTCCGCGACGGGCCGCGCCGGGTCGTAGAGCGGCGCCTGCCGCACGACCTGCGCGAGGTCGGCCTTCGGGTGCGCGGTGAGGTAGTCGCTCACGTCGCCCTTCAGCGGCAGGCCCGGCAGCGGCACGAGCTTCACGCGCAGCCCGGCCTGCGTGCAGGCGTCGGCGACCTGCCTGCCGTGCGTCAGCCCGGGCGGGTCGTTGTCAGGCAGCACCACGACGTTCGCCACGCCTGCCTCCACGAGCAGCGGCACGTAGTCGGCGGTCCACTTCCCGGCGCCGCCGATGTTCGTCGTGGCGGGCACGCCGTGCGACCAGAGGAGGTCGGCGTCCTTCTCGCCCTCGACCACGTAGACCGTCTTCTGCCCCTGCAGGTCGTGCAGGCGATACGGCACGCGCCGCACGCCCTGCATGTTCCACGTCCACCCGCTGCCGTTGGCGTGGCGCTGCCGGAAGTCCTTCGGCGAGTAGCGCACGGCCTGATAGAGCACGGCGCCCGCCGCGTCGGTGTAGTCGTAGGTCGCCACGATCACGCGCGGCGCCTCGGCGCGCACCTCGTCGGGGAAGAGGTCGGAGATCGTCAGGCCGACGCAGCCGAGGATGTCCTCGACCGCGCAGTCGCGGCTCTTGCACTGCACGAGCGTGCGCCCGCCCTCGCCGGGGTCGATGGCGAGGTCGTGGCTGGTGTCGCCGTGCGCCGGGCAGTTCGCCCGGTAGCCCTTGCCCTGCTTGCGGGCGTTGAAGTGGTCGGCAACCTCACGCAGCGTCACTGCGGAGTCACCCGGTCGAGGTAGAATGTGCGGGTCGTCATCGTGTCATCTCCACGGTGCTACGGCGTCAGTCGGGTCGTCGGGATGTCCCAGTCCCGGCGACCCGTTATCTTCCCGGCGTCCGCTCTGAAATTGCAACGCCACAACATCTAGCGCGGGCGCTGCAGTTCCAGCCGCGCCTTCCGCACGGCCTCAACCTGCGCCTGCCGTTCGGCTTCCTGCGCGGCGCGCTTCTCGGCCCGGCGCGCGCGTGACTCCGTCAGTTCCTTCCAACACGCAGCGGCGTGCTCACGCGCCTTGTCGAGCGACGTGGTGCTCTGGTCGTCAGGGAACTCGTACCACACGATCCCGTCGGCCAGCGTCTGCAGGTAGCACCACACGTCGGCGCGCGCCTCAGTCGTCACGGGCGACGCCGGGAGGTCTTCCCCGTCCTCGTCCACCGCGATGCACCACGCGACGATGAGCGCGTGCGAGTGATCGCCGTTGGGCCAGAAGTTCACGACGCTGACCCCGGGCGTCGTGTTCGGCACGAAGTGGATCGCCATCAGCGCCTCCCCGTCGAGCGCACCGTCGGCGCGCGCATCACGCGCGACACGCCCGGCACGTTGAAGCCCTCGCCCATCTGATCGACCAGCGACTGCAGGCCGCGCATGTTCGGCGACACCAGCAGCGCGCGCAGTGTCGCAGGCACGTCGTCGCCGAGCGCGAACCGCAGCAGCGCGTCGAGGTCTTCGACCTGCGGCTCATACGTCACCGTCACCGCGACGCCTGCCGTCTTCGTCTCGCGCGCGACCACGACAGGCGCCATGAACTCCTCGACCGGCGCGGCCTCGATGTCCTTCGCGAGCGCCTCGTTGCCCTTCGCGCGCTGCGCCTCCGCATCCTTCGCCCGGTCGGCTGCGGCCTGCTTGAGCGCAGCGGCCTCCGCGTCACGCCGGGCACGCGCCTCACGCGCGGCGCGGTCCAGTTCGTAGGTGCCGATGGCGCGCGTCAACGCGTCGAGCGCCTTCTTCGGCTCGGCGAGGCGCGTGTTCAACTCGCTGCAGAGCGCCTTGTGCGCCGCGTGCGCGTTCGCGATGTGCGGCTTGTAGCCCGCCTCGATCTCGCGGATGAGCGTCTTCACGCCCTCGCGATACTCGACGGCGAGCGCCGCCGTCTCGGGGCCATCAATGACCCACGTCTGTACTTCGGCGAGGTCTATCGCCACGGTCGGTTCGAACGTCACAAGCTCAGTCGCCATCGTCGGGGATCTCCAGTGCGAGTTGCAGTTGCGCCACCGTCACGCACGCGTGCCAGTTGCGAAGGTCGCCACGCGTCTCGTGGCAGGTCGTCAGCTTCGGCTTCCCGTTGGGCTGCAGTTCGATGAACGCGCGGCGATGGTAGTCGGGCTGCGGCGCCGCGTAGGCCGCAAGCTGGAGCGGCGTCCACGCGCTGGCGCGTCCGCTCTTGAAGTCGATCACGAACGGCTCGCGGAACCCGCGCAGCGTGCAGCGCAGGTCGAGCCAGCCCGCGTAGGTGCCGCCATCGACAAGCTCCTCAGCCGCGAGCACGCCGATGCCGAACACGTCGAGCGCGTGGCGCCCGGCCATGTAGAACGGGTCGTCGCCGTCGCACAGTCCCTCGCGCGCTTCACGGTCGCTCCGCGTCTGGCAGCGGTGCAGTGCCGTGTGAACGCGCGTGCCCCGGTTGCGCGCCTCGTCGGTCCACCACGGCGAGACGAGGCCGCAGCGCCGCAGGATCTGGGTGACGGACAAAACCCTTTGCCCGTCACGCCAGAACGTGTGCGTCGCCGCGTCGAACTTCAACGCGGGCATGGTGCTCACCACCGCTGGTAGTGCAGGACCGGGATGCCGCGCATCTCGTCCAGCCCCTCGCGCAGCAGCGCGTGGTCGGGCTTGCACCACGCGTAGCTGTCGCTCGTCTCGATGCGCCAGCCAGCGGCCTCGGCCATCGCGAGCAGGTCGGTCCACGAGCACTGCGCGGCGTCGGCGAGGGCCGCGCGCGGCACCTCGACCTTCACCTCGCGCCGCTCGTCGGGCTTCGGCTTGTAGGCGGGCTTCGCCATCACATGCCCTCGGTGACATCCGCAGGCAGCGCGTTCAAGTCGCTGGCGCGGTCGTAGACGGTGTCGTCCTCGGCGAACGTGACGCCGTGGTCGTCGGGTGACTCCATCGCGGAGAGCACCTTCACGAACTCGGCGCCCTGCCGAATCTGCGACGTGCTGGTGTAGCCGAACAGCGCGAGGATGAGCGCCTTGACCTGCCGCTCGCTCAGCGACTGCTGCTTCGCCGTCTTGAACAGCAGGCCACGGTCGGCGGCGCTGATGCTGCCCGGCGTCGAGAGCGGCTGGTGCCGCGTGTCAGGCTTCGGCTCCGCGCCGCTCTGGTTCTGCTGCGCGTTCGACACGGGCTTCGCCTTCGTCGCCTTCTCACGCGCAGGCGGCAGTTCGTTCGTCGGCACCGGGCGCGCCGTCGTCGGCTCGGCCTTCGGGGCACGCGGCTTCGGCGGCGCAGGCGTCGCGTCCTTGCCGTCATCGTCCTCTGACGCGCACGCGCTGAGCGCCAGCAAACCGTAACGACGCAAGTACGTCACCAGCGACCCGATTTTCTGCGGGGCCGTCTCGGTCGAGGGCAGCTTCAGCGTCGTCGCGATCCACTCGCCACTCGCGTGGATGAACCGCGTCTCGACGGCGACCACGATCCCGCCGCCCGACGCCGGGCGCGTCATCGACATGCTCTGCACGATGGCGATGCCGTTCTTCGCGAGCGCAGGCTGCACGGCAGCGAGCACGCCTGCGAGGTCCGCGTAGCGATACTTGTATTTCTCGGCGTCGGCGACCTGCGACGCGATGAGCGCGTCGTAGTTCAGGTGCGCGGCGGCGAGCGCGGCAGCAATCTTCGACAGCGTCGCCGACGACTGCAGCGTGCCACCCTCAAAGGGCGGCGGGTTCACGGGGTTCTCGTCCATCACTGTCCTCCAGTGTTCGGTTTGATGATCTTCACGCGGTTCGGCTGCTTCAACTCGATGCCGACCAGCGTGCCCTTGTGCGCGACGATGAGGCCGCTGCACGTTCGACTGCGCGGGCGCTCGTCGGGCCACTGCCCGAAGCGATGCGCGACCGCGTGGAAGATCTCTTCCAGTTCGCGCGACAGCTTCGTGTTCATGTGGATCGGCCCGTCCTCCACGAGGATGTTGACCTTCACAGGGTCGCGGGCCTCACCGCGATCAGCACGTTCGCTTCCGGCACGTCGAGCAGCCCCTGCGCGATGGCACTGTCCATCGCGAGCATCGCGAGGTTGCGGTCCACGTTCAGCGCAGCGCACACGTCATCGAGCACCGCGTGAACGCGCGCGTAGCGCACGCCGTTGGCGTCGAGCACGATGCCCTTCGCATCGGTGCCGCTGATGCACAACGCAGCGGCGCTGACGACGGCGTTGACCAGCCGTGCGTTCTCCAGTGTCGTCGTCTCACTCTTCACTTCGTCCTCCCTCGGAAGCCGTAGAGCAGTTCCCACGCGAGGGTCTGCAACTCCGGCCAGATGATCGACGCGGGCACGCGCACCACGCGCGCGACCCGCAGCTTCACGTCGAGCGGCAACGTGCCGTGACGCAGGCGCGACGCACTGAGGCCCGCGCGCTTTGCGAGCACCGCTGTCGGCGTCGGCAGCAGCTTCAACAGCAGCGCGAGGCGCTCACGTTTCGGCGCCTCGGCCACCATCGCGATCAGGTCGTCCCGCTTCATGCTCAGCAGTGTCTCACGACCCCGTGCAAACGCGGCAAGTCGCCCGGGCACGTCGAAAAACGCCAATGTTTACGGGCCAGTTGACAGGTGCGCTAGGTTTCGAGTCTAATTGTGGCTCGGGGTCGGCGTTGGGCCGGGCACCCGCACTGGAGAGAACCACCGATGAAGCTCACGACCGTGAAAGTCAGCCTGACCACTGCCGACGGCGAAGTGCTCGACATCTTCTACGTGGAGAGCCGCACGCCCTCGACCGTCGCCGCCCTGTCGAACGCCGTGCGCGACCGCATCGAGCACCACTTCAGCACCGCCGACACCGTCGCGGGCCTCCGCACCGTCGGCGACGACGCCGACACCGACCGCTAGTTCGTTCATCCGTTCATTCAGCACTGGAGATCAGACCAATGGCACACAACATCGCAACCATCAACGGCCAGTCGGCCATCGCCTACATCGGGTCCACGCCGTGGCACGGCCTCGGCACGCGCCTACGCGGCGACCTCCGCTACTCCATCGACCAGTCGCTCGCAGCGGCGGGCCTCGACTGGACCGTCTCGCTGGAGCCGGTGTTCGACGGCACCGGCAACAACATCCCGCTGGGCCAACTGGCGCGGCGCTCATCCGACGGCGCGCAGTTGTCGCTCGTCGGTCCCTCCTACGTCGCGGTGCAGAACCGCGCGTCGCTCTCCATCCTTGAGACGGCGGTCGAGGAACTCGGCGCGACCATCGAGGTCATCGGTGCCCTCGGTCGCGGCGAGCGTCTCTGGGCGCTCGTGCGGCTCGCAGGCGCCACGGTGGACGTGACGGGCGAGGGCGACAGCGTGCAGGGCTACGCGCTGCTGACGTGGTCGCACGACGGCAGCGGCGCGGTGAAGATCATCGCGACCGGCACGCGCGCCGTCTGCCAGAACACCATCGCGCTGGCGCGCGCTGAGGCGCACGCGAACGTCGCGAGCATCCGCCACACGACCTCGGCGAAGTCGAAGGTCGAGGAGGCGCGCAAGCTCTTCACCGGCTTGACGAAGTCGCTCATCGCCACGGGCGAGTCGTTCAAGCAGTTGGCGCAGCGCGAACTCGACGCCACCGAGATCGTCGCCTACATCGAGTCGGTGTTCCCCGGCGAACTGAAGGACGGCAAGCCGGTCGTCAGCGACGTGCTCGCGGCGCGCCGTGCGACCGTCTCGCGCCTCGTGTTCGAAGGCGTCGGCGTGCAGCAGGCCACCGTCCTGACGGGCGGCTCGCCGAACGCGTGGAGCGTCTACAACGCGGTCACCGAGTACTTCGACCACGTCCGTCCTGCCGAGGCGTCCTCGACCTCCGGTCGCCAGCGCGCCAACGAGTCGGCCCTCTTCGGTGCGAACGCCGAGGTCAAGGTCGTCGCCCTCACGAAGGCGCGCGAACTGGTCGCGGCCTAGCAGCCACCCGCCGGGGCGCCTGCGGCCCCGGCTTCACCCTCAGCACTGGAGAACCGCATGAAGACCTTCCCGACCCTGACGCCCGCGCAGCCCGGCGAGACGGCTGAGCAGTTCGGCGTCCGCGCCTTCTCGTTCCTCGCCGTCGAGCGCGTGCCCGTCGGCTGCATCAGCCCCGACGCGCGCGCCGCCGCGTTGCACTTCAGCATCCTGCTGGTGACCGCGCCCGACCTGCTCGACAGCACGCGCGAGCAGTGGCAGGACGTGCGCCGCCAGCTAGCGCAGCGCGCCGCTGACGACCAGCGCGCGCTCGCGACCTCACCTGAGACGACAGCGGCCTCACCTGAGACACCGGGCGGCGCGAAGGTGGTAGCCACGCCGCGCCCGACGCGCCCGACACCGCCCAGCACGGGCGCCTCGCTCATCACCGGCAACCCGCTGCCGTCACCCGCCGAGGCGCTCGCGCGCATCGACGCCATCAAGCAGCGCGTCCGCGCGTCGCTGCCCGCCATCGCTGCCGCCGCGCAGCAGGAGGACCGACTGTGAAGCTCACGCTCTGGTACGTCGGCGACCCCGACCCGATCCGCATCTCGCCCGTGCAGTCCGTCCGCGTCGTCGGCATCGTCGGCCTGCACGGCCTCGTCATCGAGACGAACACGTTCGGCAACGAGGTGGTGCAGCACCGCCACGTCGCGCACTTCACCATCGACTCGTCGTCGCTCGCGCCCGTGGCGTTCCGCGCCGACGTTGACCGTAGACGCAGCGCGAAGCTGCACGGGAGAACCGCATGACGAAGACCTACACGCGAGAGGAGGCGCGGGCGCTCGTGCCCGCGCAGCACCACGCAACCGTGAACAAGTGGCTCGCGCGCGGCGACGGCCTCGCCGTCTACGCGAACCACGACCTCGGCTCGCGCGACCTCGGCCACCAGCAGTTCGTGAGCTTCGGCTCGCAGGCCGCGCAGCTTGAGACGGATCCGCCACCGTCTCGACTCCCCGACATCGGGGCCGCGATCAACTGGCGCTACTACCTTGAAGGCACGTACCGAGGTGAACAGCTATGACCACACAGATCGAAGTCGTCTTCGACGCGGAGAGCATCGCGCAGCAAGCCGTGCGCGCGTGCCTCCACAACAAGAAGCGCGTGCTGATCGTCGGCACGAAGAAGGACAACCTGCCCGCGTGGATGGACAACGACGCGCGCATCGTGCAGTGGGACAGCGAGGGCCACGAGATCAAGCGCGCGCAGCGCCTGCCGGAGAACGTCGGCCTCGTGTTCTTCTTCAAGTGGCTCGGCCACCGGCACCACAAGCGCATCAGCGCCATCGCGAAGGGCGAGGGCGTCTACGCGCACCCTGAGCTACTCAACACGGGCGAGGTGCGACGCGCGCTCACGCTCTTCGCGCCGCTGCCCGAGGAGCAGCAACCGACGACACTGGAGACGCCGCCGCCGACACCGCCCGCGCAGAAGTGGGGCGGCACGCTGTTCGGGTTCGTGGAAGAGCACTACGAGTACGGCAGCGACCACGGGCACCAGAAGGCCGAGGCTGAGCGCATCCTGCGCCTCGCCTACGCGCAGGGGCTGACCTCGTCGCTGGCCTCGGTGACCAGCACGATCAGCAGCGTCCACCGGACCATCAGTCGCGCCCGGGAGGATGCGCGGCTCGCCACGGTGCCGCCCGTGCCTGACGTGATCGACCTGCTCGTGAAGCCCCTCGACCCGGCGAAGGCCGGGCCGCTGACCGAGGTCGAGGCCGGGAAGGTGATGGCGATGCGCGGGCCGCTGCCGACGAGCGACCGCCGCGCCGCGCCCGCACCGCCGACGTTGACGGTCAGCACGAGCGCGCAGGCCGAGCTTGAGAAGGTCGCAGCGGCGCTGCCGACCGCTCCGGCGCCGAAGGCCACTGTGGCCTCGCTCGTGGCCGCAGGAGCGACGAACGCCGCCGCCGTCGATACCTCGGTCGCCGAACTCCTGCGGATGCTGGACGACGCCGTGGCGGTCCTCGGCCTCGCCCGGGAGCAGTTGGTCGCCCTGAGCGCCCAGAACACCGCCATGCGGACCAGCCACGCCGCCCTGCGCGCCCGGCTGCTGGGGGTCATAGATGACGGTATTTAGGCCCATTTCTGGGGGCTTGACGCCGGAAGCCTAGCGCATGGTATACTCGTGGAGTCGGGATCGGCGTTGGGCCGGTCCCGCTCACTGGAGACACGAACGATGACCATCACTGCGAAGTTCGCGAGCATCTGCGGGATCTGCAACACGCGCGTCGCCATCGGCGACCGCATCAACTGGGAACGCGGCAAGGCCAGCACGCACGCCGACGCCGCCCTCTGCGCGAAGGCGAAGTTGGCGCAGTTGAACGCCGACGCCCTCGCGCGCGCCACCGGCTCGGTGAGCGTGCGCGTCACCGACGGCCCGGTCGCCGTCACCTCGCGCCCGTCGGTCAGCCTGAACGGCCTGCTCGACTTCCTGCGCGCCGCGAAGGAAGGCCGCAACGGCGGCAAGCCCCTGAAGTTCCCGAAGGTCGCGTTCGCGGCGCCCGGCAACGGCGAGGTCGTCATCTCGCTCGCGGGCGACACCGGGCGCAACCCCGGCGCGCTCTACGTGAAGCTCAACGGCGAGTACGCGGGCAAGGTCACCGCCGACGGCGTGGCCTACGGCCTCGACGCGCTGCTCCCGACGCTGCGCGCCATCGAGGCTGACCCAGCGGGCGCGGGCGCCGCCTACGGCGCGCTGCGCGGCCACTGCTCGTTCTGCCAGACGAAGCTCGATGACGAGGGTTCCCTCGCCGTCGGCTACGGCCCGACCTGCGCGAAGAACTACGGCCTGCCGCACAAGGCGAAGGGTCGCGCGAAGACAGTGCCGGTCGTCCACGCGGCGACCGTGCCCGACGGCGGCGACTTCGACGGCACGCTCGACTACAACGAGGGCGCCGCGAAGGCCGCGCGCCTCACCCGCACGGTGCTCTGCAGCGACTGCGGCGACTACCACACGGTCGGCACCAACTGCGCCGACTACGACGCCCTCTGAGACACACAACCCCGGGCGCGGGCTGCGGCTCGCGCCCTTCACTGGAGCACACGACCATGACGAAGCAGCAAGAGATCACCGCCCTCGACGCGTTCATCGCGAAGCTCGGCCCGAACAGCTACCTCGGCCCGTGGATGGCCGACCAGCGCGAGAGCATCGTCGCCGACATCCACTCCGACCTGCCGGTCGCGCCGCTCTCGCTGGGCGGCGCGTGGCGCAAGGCCGACCAGATCGTGCGCGACGCGCGCGAGTCGGCGAAGGTCATCACCGACACCGCGAGCACGAACGCGGAGCGGCTGCGCGCGCAGACGCAGAAGCTCTGCGACGACCAGCGCAACCACGTCGCCGACATCATCGTGCGTGCGAACGCCGAGGCCGTCGCGCGCCTCACCGGGCGGCGCTCGTGACGCCGCTCGTGCTCATCCTGCTCTGGGCCGTCGTCGTGCTCGCGCTGCGCGACGACGCGCCCTCGGGCGGCTGCGGCCCGGCGCGCGGCCCGAGCTTCGACGTGCTCTACGGCGGGTCGCCGACGGACCCGCCGACGCCCCAGCGGCGACCAGCGGGCGCTGCCCGGGACGCGAAAACCGGCAGATTCGTTAAGGTTTCTAGGGGCTTGACCTCTAAACCCTAGCGCATGGTATACTTGTGGAGTCGGGATCGGCGTTGGGCCGGTCCCACGACACTGGAGACGGACATGAAGACGAGCACGAAGCCCCTCAACACGGTCTACGCGGTGAACCGCGAACTGAAGTCACTCGGCGAGACGCCGCGCCTGCGCGCCGGTCGCGGCTACTACTACTTCGACGGCGACGCGTGCGCGTGGCCCTCGTCCTCGGTCTACGTCTGCTACAGCGACCAACTGACGGTCGCCGAGTGGCTCGCCGAGTACAACGTCCTCAAGACCGCCGCGAACCTCTACCGCTAACCTCGGGACACTGGAGCACACGACGATGAACGACACGACGAGCATCAAGGTGACGCGCGAACTGCGCGCCGAGATCACGAAGGCCGTGCGCGCGAACACGAGCGGCTTCGCGCCCTTCGCCGAGGCGGGCCTGCGCGACTGCAGCCCCGACGGCAACGGCGCCCTCCTGCCGAACGCGCTCGGCTGGACCGACGACAGCGACCTCGGCGACTTCCGCGCCGTGCGCGACTTGAAGACGATCAACGGCTACGCTGCCGCGCCCGGCTGCGCCGAGCTTGACCTCTACGTTCACTCGACGCGCCACGGCGACTTCGGACGCGAGCGCGACCTAGAGACGAACGTGTGCGTGCTCATCCGCGATGGGCACGTCGTCGGCGCCACGAGCGAAGGCCGCGAGATCGCGGCGCTCAAGGCGCGCCTCAACTTCCCCGTCGGCGACGGGTTCTAGTTCGCCACCGTTCACTCGACCACACTGGAGAACCGCAGATGACGAAGCAGCTACGACCGACCGAACCGACGCAGGACAACTTCGACTACCAACTCGGGCAGTATCACCAACTGCCCGATGCGGTGCAGACGCGCCCGGCCACCGTGCGCTCGACCGACATCGTGTCGAGCGAGACGTTCATCATTCAGACGGTGCGCCACGCGAAGGGCGATCTGCTCTTCATCGAGCACGTCGCGCGCAACCGCACGACCCGCATCGTGCTGCCGCCGCACGTCACCGACGTGATCGCCCGGCAGCGCGACGCCGTCGCCTACCTCGCGAAGCGCAAGCAGGGGCAGCGCCTCGCGGAGGCGCAGCAGGACGCGCCGAAGCGTCCGAACCCGCTGCTCGACCCGAAGGTGCGCGCGAAGGCGCTCGCCGCGCGCACGGCGAAGGCCGCGAAGCGCCGCGCTCGTCGCGAGGCGCGCGGCAAGTAGTTCACCCGGGGCGGGCTTCGGCCCGCCCCTTCACTGGAGACAACGACGATGAACACGAAGGCCGCACGCACCACCGAGCAGAACGAACGCGTGGAGATCATCCGCGCCATCAACGACGAAGTCAGCGCCGGGCTAGAGATCCGCAACGCCCGCTGGGAGCGGTGCGTCTATCGCGGCAACACGGCGTCGCTGCAGTCGGCGCTCAAGCATCTGCAGGAGGCGCGCCGGATCATCCAGACCGTCGGCGGCGGCGCGAACGAAGGAGGCTGGTGATGAACAGCACACTCTCGCCGTGGCCCTACACGTCGCTGCGCGACCCGCGCACCGTCGCCCGGGTCGGCGGCTACAGCATCTCGCACGAGTACCGGCTCGACTGGGATACGCGCGTCGCGGTGCTCGACCGCGAGGTGCTCACCGAGTCGCACTCGCTCTCGCTGCCGCACCTGAACGCGTGGCGCAAGGGCGACACGCTCACCATCTGCGGCGCGCTGCCGAGCGACTGCCCCGACCCGCACGCCGTGTTCACCATCGTGCAGCCCGACCAGCGACGCGCGCTCGCGTCGGGCGTGCTGCGCGCCGGGGAGTCGCGGTGATGGCACTCGGGGATCGCGACACCATCGACCCGTGCAAGTGCGGGCACGCGAAGGGCGACCACGAGCTACGGCTCGGGCAGCGCGGCAACTTCACGCCGTGCAGCCATCGCCGCTGTCAGTGCTCGGGGTTCCGCGCGCTGCGCCGCACCAGCTTCATCAGCAAACCGAAGAGGAGATCGACGTGACCATCGACGTTTCGTTGCAGGCAACCGGCGCCGACTACCGCGAGCAGGGCGTGACCGTTCACCTCCCGCCCGAGGTGCAGGTCGTGCGCTACAACCCGCGCGACAGCACGCGCGCTGCCGAGGTGATCGGCGACCGGCGCAAGCTCGCGCGCACGCTGCGTGAGGCGGGCTACAACGTCGTGTGGCTGGACGACAACCCGGCAGTGGCGCTCGCCTCGCGCGTCAGCCCGGCGCGCACGGCGGCGTCGCAGGCCAACGGCAAGCTCTCGCCCGGGCGCCCGCGCAGTGAGGCGCTGCTCTGCCCTGAGCCGCTGCGCGGTGCGCTGATGGCGCTCGACAAGGGCACGCTCGCCGACATCGTCTACGTCGCCGCCGGGAACATCCCCGACGCGAAGCTGGCGATGGCGCAGACGAGCGCGGCGCGCGCACTGCTGGAGCCGGAGGAGGTGTCGTCGTGAAACGCTACCTCTCCGGCCTCATGTGTCGCTGGGGCGTGTTCCATCAGTGGAGGCCCGCACCCTCGACGGTCGTGCGCGGCGGCACCATCCCGTTCGGGCGCGTGATGATCAGCCCCGAGGTCTGCGCGCGCTGCGGCGCGGTGCGCGTCGTCTCGTGGCGCGTCGAGATCCCCGGCGAGATGTTCAGTGCGCCAGCCCGGCCCGACGACGCTGCGCGTTGAGCGTCTCGCCGATGGTCTTCCCCGTGCTGCCCCCACGGTATTTGTTCAGCACCGGCTTCGACTCATCGAGCGTCGCGAGGCGCTCGATCAGTTCGTTGCGCGTGAAGCCCGAGAGCGGGTGATCCTCCAGCCCCTTGACCAGCCACTCGCCCAGCCCGCCCGGCGACTGGTTCTTGTAGATCGGGAACGTGCGCCCGTCGGGCATCGTGACGTGCCACTCGCCTTCCATCTGAAAGTCCGGTCCCTTCTTGATCGTGACCGGCCCATCGACGCCGGGCACCGTCGTCGGCTTCGGCCCGCGCGCGGCAGCGGTCGCGGGTGCCGAGCGCGAGCGCCCGCGCACCTCCTGCTCGGCCTGCCACTGGTCGAGCATCTTCGACTGCTGATCGGACAACCCGCCGCCCTCTCGCAACCCGCGCAGCCGCTCGGGCACCTTCTCCGGCGTCAACTCGCCGCCGCGCTCGTAGACGCCCGGGCGCCGCTCCTGCTGCGCGCGGATCGCCGCAGGCGACCGGCGTCCATAGGACTGCCCGCCGGTCTTCACGTTTTCGAACTTCTCCAGATCGAAGATCGAATCCTGCAGGTACTCCATGCCCAGCGACTTCGCGATGGCATTGTTCGCCTTGTTGCTCGGCAGCGCGACCACGTCGAGCACCAGCGTGCCCTCGGGCACCTCGCGCCCGCCGAACTGCATCGGCTTCTTCCCGGCGCGCCGCTCTGCTGCCGTCGGCGCCTTCACGACCCAGCCGCCGACGCCGAGGTTCGGATCGTCCAGCAGGTCCGCGTTGTCGCGGATGAAGGACGCGAGCGCGGAGTTGTAGTCGCCCTGCACGGCGCGCACGCCGCGCGGCACGATGACCTGCCGCTCAGGGTAGATGCTGACCGCTGAAACGGGCGAGCCGCCCGGGTCGGTGTTCGTCTTGATGACGCGCGAGAACCCGCTGTCGGGGCCGGTCGCGTTCGCGCCCAGCGTCTTCGCGAGCGCGGCGTTGCGCGCCTCGATGATCTTGCGCGCCTGCGCGGTGCGCTCCGACCACGGCGCGTCGGCAGGCAGCGCCGCCACCTCGGTCGCCAGTTCACGCGCCTGCGTCTGCGCGAGCTTGCGCTGCTGCGGGAACGGCAGACCCTGCTCCGGCGCCTCGGCGTGCGAGAGGTTGCTCTGCAGCTTCGCCTTGTACCACGTCATCGCCTGCGCTTGATCGACATCCAGCCCCTGCAGTTGCCCGGCGCGCTTCAGCCCCTGCTCGATGACTTCGTACGACACGTTGCCCGGCGTGCTCTGCCCGAGCCAGCGACTGCCGACGGCGGTCGAGCGCCCGGCCTGCTTCTGCACGGGCACCTCGTGCTGCTGCGCGTTGCGCCGCGCGAGCGTGTCGATGGCGTCGATCTCCCGCTGCGTGATCGGCGTGCCGCGCGCCTCCGCGCGCTGCGTCGCCTGCGCCATCAGCCGCTCCGTCTCGCTCGCGTAGCGTTCCTCATTCGTGCCGAGCGCGACGACCTTCTGCTTCGTGCGAGAGCCGCCGCGCTGCATCGGCTCGCCCGTCTGCGGGTCGAGCAGCGGCTGGCCGGTCTTCGGGTTCGTGCGATACACCGGCTCGCCCGTGCGCTCCGGCACTTCCGTCGGCAGACCTGCCGCGCGGTAGATCCAGCGGTCCACCGTCGCCGGGATCACCTCCTTGCCGGTGATGTCGGGACGCGTGCCCTCGGCGAGGTTGATGCCGTAGCTCTCGATCTTCCGCCCGCCGAAGCCCTCCTCCTTGCCGGTGACGATGTTCCGCAGCGCGGGCACGCCGGGCTTGTCGGGATCCATCCCGAAGAGGTTGCCGCCCGGCATCCGGTTCTCTTTCGTCCACTGCAGCAACTCCTCGCGCGAGAGGTGCGCGGGCGCGCCGTTGATCTGGTCAGCGGCCTCGGCGAACAGTTCGTAGTTCTGCTTCGGCGGCGTGTTCGTGCCGAACGTCGCGAGCGAGTCAACGCCGAGCGCCTGCTTCGTGGTCAGCCCGTCGGCGTTGACGGCCTCGCCCTCAGCCGCCGGGATCATCTCCTTGACCATGTCCTTCGCGCCGCGATACCAGTCGCCGAAGTGGCGCAGGTCGGGCCGCACGTTCTGCTCGTAGGTGCGCGGGTCCGTCGCGCGCCCGCCGCTCTCCGCGTGAACCTCTTCCAGTGCGCTGCGCGCCTTCGTGATGGCGGCGTCTTCCAGCGTCGTCACCTTCGCGGCCACCTTCTCGTCGGCCCAGCCGGGATACTTCGCGCGCACGTCGGCTTCCAGCGCGGGCCGGATCTCGTGGCGTACGATCGATTCGGCGCGCCCGATGGACAACTGCCCGGCGGCGTGCGTGGTCGCCTTCATCGTCGGCGTCATGTTGCGGTAGGCGGCGGCGCCGAGCGCGCCCATGCCCATGACCTGCAGCCCGGTGACGACGGCGTTGCGCCGGTCGTCGTCGGGGATCATCCGCCGCATGGCGGGCGAGTCGGCGATGGCGGATGAGCCGAGCGCGATGGCCGGGCCGACAACGGCCTGCGTGCCCGCCCGGCGCAGCCCGGTGCCCACCCGGGAGGCGACGCTGCCGACTTCCTCAGCCGCCCCGGCGAGGCCGCGCGACCGGGCGCCCAGCCCGCCGAACAGCAACTGGGTGCCTCCTCCGACGACCTGACTCGGGGATCCGCTCTTAATGCCCTCCTCAAGGTTCTGGGCGCCCGCCAGAGCCATTGTTCCGCTGACACCGCGCCCTACAGCCTCGGCGCCCCGGGCCGCTCTGGTGCCCGCCAGCAGGGGTCGTGCGGCCTCCTCGCCGAGGAAGGCCAGATCGAGGGGGCTGGTGAACTGGGCGCCGAGCTTGAGCGCCCGGCTGATGGTCGGGTGCCCCTCGATGTCCGGTCCCTCCAGCAGGGGCGTCTGTGCCCACTGCAGGCCGCGCTTGAGCAGCCCCTCGCCGGGCACCATGCTGGCCTGATAGACCTGCTCGGCGTTGTGCGTGCGGCCCGGGTCGCGCGGCCCGAGCGATGTCTCGCCGCGCGCGACCTCGGCAGGCGCGTCGTCCACTGCCGGGCCATCGATCCCCGGCTGGTAGTCGGGGTCGCCCGGCATCGGGTCGTCGGCGTCGCTGCTGCCCGGCAGGATGCCCGGCTCCGGCATCTCCGGCGCGCCGGGGCGGTCCTCGTCGTAGCCGGGCGCGTCGGCGTAGGCCGAGTCGGGGTTCGCGCGGTCGGTGATGCCCGGCGTCAGCCCCTGACCGCCGATGAGCTTCTGCAGTTCGTGCTGATACTCCTCGTCGGTGAGGTCGGCGCCGCCGCTGGCGGGATGACCGCCCGCCGCCTGCTCGTGCAGCTTCGCTTCCAGCGTGAGCCGCTGCGCCGCGCCCCACAACTTCTCGGCAGACCCCGAGCGCACCGCGTCGGCGATGGCGAGGCGCGTCTTCGCGCTCAGCAGGTTGAACTCCGGCGACTTGACGATCTTCGTGAACGCCGGGATGAGCGCAGTGAACACGAGGCTGGTGCCGCCGGTCGCCATCGCTGCCGTGGAACCTGCCGCGAAACCGCCGACGCCGAGCGCGCTGCCGAGCACCGACAGCGACTTCATCAGCCCGCCGGTCTGCCCGGTGCGCCGCGTCAGTGTGTCGGCGATGGCGTCGCGCAGGTTCGACTGGAAGGTGAAGTCGGCGTTGTGCGGCTTCACCTCCGGCACGAGGTTCCCCAGTTCCTCGCGCGCGATGTTCGCGCCGATCTTCGTCGTGCCGCGCCGCGACTCGTCCGCGATGCTCGTGCCGAGCCAGCCCTTGCCGTCGGCGCCCGCGACGACGCTGTCCCAGTTCTGCCGCATCGAGCGCAACGTGTCGGCGCTGATCTCGTCGCCGTAGCTGGCGACGTTGCTGATCATGTTGTCGATGTGCGCGACGGCCTCGGGCACGTCGGCGACGAAGCGGCCCGCCGCGTTGTAGCTGCCGAAGCCCTCCTTCGCCTTCTCCAGCGCGGCGATGATCGGCTTCGTGCTCGTGCGCGTGCCCTCGACCGCGCCGATGACATCCTCGATGCCCGCCCGCCCGAGCCGCGCGCCCTGCCGCGCCTGCTGCGGCACGCCCGCCGCGATGGCCTTGTCCATCACGGTGCCCGCCCAGCCCAGCCGCGTCTGCCGCACGCGGCGCTGCACCTCGCGGCGCATCTCGTAGACGGCGTCGTTCACGACCTCGTGCGCCTGCCGCAGCGTCGAGAGGTTCGTGTTCATCGGGTTGATCCGCCCCTTGCCGGGCGTGAGCAACTCGACCGCGTGCTCCAGTGCCTCGCGCGTCTGCGGCGCCAGTTCCACGACGCCCTGCTTGTCCTTCAGCAGCATCTGCTGCGCGGTGGTCTGCAGGTCGGTGCGCGCCGACTTCAGCAGGCCCGACACGTCGGCCTGCCGGTGGTTCGCCATCACCTGATCGATCTTCTCGCCCGCGCTCGTCGCCTTCGCTGCCGCCGACTCCTGCAGCCCCTGCAGCCCGCCCGTGCCGAACCAGTCCACCTCGCGGATGATCTGCTCCGCGTTGGCCTCCACGAACTTCTTGTTGCCCTTCATCGTCGGCGCGATGGCGCGCCCGAGGCGCACCTTCGCTTTGCCGACCATGCGGTCTGCCGCTGCGTCGAGCGCCGCCTGCGAGCGCCCGCCCATCAGCCCGCCCGTGATGCCGCCGAACACCGTGCCCGCGAGCGGGTCGCGCGTCGTCGCCTGCCCGAGCACGCCGCCGATGACGGCCTGCTTGAGCGCCTCCGGTGCGCGTGCCGCCGTGCGCGCCACCATGCCGCCGGTCGCGCCCTTCTCGATGAGCGCCGTCAGCCCGGCGGGCAGTTCCATCTCGGGGTTCAGCGCGAGCGCCGCCGCCAGTTCGGTGGTGATGGCGCCCGCGTGCTGCGCCTTCCCCTGCGGCGTCAGCACGTCGGTCATCGCGCCGAACTCGGGTGCGCCCTCGCGCCGCACGCGCTGCTCTTCGGCGCGCTTCATCAGCGCGGCCTCGTCTGCCGTCGGCGTGACGGCGCCGGTCAGCGGGTCAGCCTTCTGCGACGACGGCGGCACGATGATGTCCGCTTCGTCATCGAGGCCGAACGCGTTCTTGACGTGCTCCTTGCCCCACCAGTCTTCCGAGGCGCCGCGCACGATGCCGGTCGGGTCGTGCGTGATCGCGCCGTGCCCGAGGTTGTAACCGAACTGCCCGACCTTCTTCGCGCCGCCCGTGATGAAGTCGTGCGTGCCCTGCGAGAGCGCGTCGAGGCCGCTCACGAGCGCGTTGTCGCTGCCCGTCAGTTCGCTCAGCGTGACGCCGCCCTCGGCTGGGTTGTAGGTCATCAGGTCCGAGAGCGTCTGCCCGACGCGTCCCTCGGAGAGCGGCGTGATCTCGTGCTGCCGCTTGCGCGGCTTCACGCCCGCGCGCACCGCTGCCGCCGCGTGCGACGCCATCGGCTTCATCGCCGGAGGCAGCGAGACGACCTCGACCTCGTTGGGATCTAGATTGACGATCTCGTCGTCGGGCATGGGGTTCTCAGAAGTACTGGTCGATGCGCTGCGACTTCAGCGATCCGTCGGGGTTCACGCCGATCACCTGATACGTCTTCCCGCCCTTCCGCACGATGGTGCCCTTCGGCGGCGCTGCGCCCGTGGTCTTCGCGGGCGCCGTGGCCTTCGGCGGCGGCGCACCCGCGCGGATCGCAGCGGGCGTGCGCCCGGCGTCGCTCGCCTGCGGCGGCGCGATGGGCGACTCCGTCGGCGCGCGTGGCGTCGGCTTCGGCGTCCCGGCGCTCTCCGGCAGCGGACGCGTCTCGTTCTCCACGTCGAGCGTGCGGTAGGACGAGGTGTCGTTCACGCTGCCCTGCGGCGAGAGGAACAGCCCCGGCGCGACCTTGTAGGCGCGCAACTGCTGCGCGGAGTTGTCGAACAACTGCTGCTGCCCCTTCGCGAGGCTGGAGTAGAGCCGATGCGCGCCGCCGACGATCTCCAGCGTCTGCTTCTTCGTGAGGCGCAGCGCCGTGTTGCCGAGCAGGTTGTTGTATTGCATCCGCAGCGAGTCGGGCACGCCGCGCGCGTTGCTGACCTGCGCCTGCTCGCCCTCGCGCACGGTGGACCCCGGGTCGAGCATCTTCATCCACGCGAACACCATCGCGATGTCGCCCTCGGAGGTCTGCGGCCCGCTCGCGAGTGACGTGATGGTGTCGTAGGCTTGCGCGCGCTGGTTGAACGGCTGCGACGCCTTCTCGTAGCGCGACGCCACGCCCATGCCGAAGCGGAGTTGCCCGGGGTTCAGGTTGCTCACGCCGTCAGGGTGCCCACCGTTCAGCAGCTTCTGCCGCTGCAACTGCAGCAGCGCGAGGCGCGCCTGCGTGATCTGCTTCGTCAGTTCGTCGGGCGGCTTCGCGCTCGCCTTCGCGAACTGCTGCAGCGCCTCCAGCCGATACGCCGCGCGCTTCTCCGAGTCGGGTTCCTTCCCCGTGCTCTCGCGATACCCGTCCACAAGATCCTGAAAGATCGCGTTCGCGTCGGTCTTTGTGGACGAGATGCCGTCGGGCGCGCCGGGCACCGGCTTCGCGATGTTGCCGAGCGCGGCCAGTTCGCCGAGGGTCATCAACTTCCCTCGGAACATGATCGAGTTGCCCGCGTTCATCTTCGCCACGTCGAACGTGCTGCCGGGGTTGTTCGCGCGAAGCTCGGCCATCGCCTCCTTGTAGACCTTCGTCGCCTGCGCCGCGATCTTCTCCTTCGCGCCGGGGATCATCCCGCCGGGCATCGCGTCCATCGCATCGACGCCGAAGGGCGCGTAGATCTTCCGCTGCGACGCGAGCCACTGCCGCGCCACGTCGGGGTCTTCGAACTCTGCGGCCTTCTTCGCCAACTCGGAGAGGATCGACGCGCGGTCCTTCGCGTGCGTCCACGACTGGTTGTAGAGCGCCACGTCGCGCGCGTACTGCTGCTTGCTCCGCTCGTAGCGCAGCAGACCCATCTGCCGCTGCTGCTGGTTGAACTGCTCGTTGCCAGTCGCGGCGCCGTGCATCACGCCCGCCGCTGCCATCTTCCCGCCGGTCAGCCCGGCGATGAGCGCGGCGATGCCGGGGATCGCGGCCTGCAGCACGCTGCGCTTGCGCGACGGGTAGAGCGACCGCTCATCGAGCACGGGCGCCTCGGGCATCTTCAGCCGCGAGAGCGCGCCCGCCGCAGGCCCGTCCAGCCCGTCGCTGCCTGCCGTCGTCGCCGCGTCATCGACGCCTGCCACATCGGCCCGCGCGGCCCCGAGCGCGTCTTCGTCCACCGCAGGCTGCTCGCCGAGGCCCATGTTCGCTTGCAGTTCTGCGCCGAGGCCCGGGATCGCCGCGTCTTCGTCGTGCGCGGGCGCCGCGTCTTCATCGTGCGCGGGCGCGTCGTCGCCGCCGTAGCCGGTCGGCTGCGCGCCGCCGCCGCTGAAGTTGACGTTGCCGAGCGCCTGCGCGACGGCGCCGAGCGCACCGCCGCTGCCATCCGCCGTCAGCGAAGGCAGGCGCGTGAACTGCTCCTCCTCCTCCGGCTGCTGCGGCTGCATCATCTGCGGCGCGCCCTGCAGCAGCGCGGCGAGCGGGTTCGGGTTCCCGAGCAGTCGCTGGAAGGTGTCCATCGCCTACCCGTTCCGGTTGTTGAGATACGCGTTGAGCGCCGACGACCCGATCTGGCCCGCCGCGCCCCACACGGCGGCGTTCTGCTGCCCCCGAATCTGATCCTGCTGGTTCTGGTTCTGCTGCATCTGCGAGTACTGGTTGAAGATCGACCCGGCGGTCGGCCCGCCCGCGAGCACCGACTGCAGCGCGCCCATGCGCTGCTGCGCGATGGCGCTCGGCAGCGCGCTCGTCTCCAGCAGGTTCGCGCCGCGCTGGTCATCGTCCAGATACTGCTGGCGGCGCAGCCCGGCCATCGTGGTCGCCGCGTTCAGCCCCATACCCTGCTGCTGCACGAGCGCCGACAGCACGTTGCCGAGGATGCCCGCGCGCGTGCTCTGCCACTGCTGCGCGAGCGCCGCGTCCTCACCGCCGCGCTGCGCGAGGTTCCCTGACATCGAGACGGCGGTGTCGCGCCGACGGTTGCGCTCGTCGGTGACGTACTGCAGCATCTGCTGCGTCTGCATCGCACGGGCCTTCTGGTAGCCCATGCTCGTCTCGGCGCCGAGCGCCTGCGCCACGCCGCTCGACGGCGCCAACCCGCGCGCGGCCATCTGCGCGGCGTTCTGCTGGTACGCCTGATCGCGGTCCTGCGCCATCGAGTCGAAGAAGCGCGCCTTGAGCGCGGCCTCGTCGCTGGTCGAGAACGGGTCCGCGTTCAGTTCCTTCATCCGCTGCGTCGTCGCTTTCGCGAACTGCGGCGTGTACTGGTTCGTCGCGCCCGACTGGCTCGCAACGCCCTGCAGGTTGCCGAGCGCGGCGTTGAAGCGCGGGTCGGGCTGCAGGTACTTCCCGAGCGCCGCGTTGATGTCGCCGTAGCCCGGGCCGGGCTTCGACAACTGGTTCATCCGCTGCCCCCACGCGCCCATGATGGGCTGCGTCAGCGGGTCATCGAAGTAGGTGTCGGGCGTGCTGCCGTAGCCGCCGGGCTGGTAGCTGCCGGTGCCCGGTTGCCCCCACGGCGACGGCGCGCTGCCGCCATACGACGGCGCCGAGTAGCTCGGCTGCATCGATGTGCCCGGGTTGTAGTACGGGGTCGGGTTTGCCATGAGGTGCCTCTACACGTCGTACGGCTTGCGCGCTGCAGCGGTCATCGCGGCCTGCGCCGACGGGGCGCTGTTCTCCATCCACTGCGCGTAGTTCGGATCCTGCTTCATGTAGCTGGGCAGCAGCCCGGCGCTCTGCGACAGCAGCAGCTTCCGCAACGGCGACTCCTGCTCCATTTGCTGCGTCTGCTTGTTGATCAGCGCGTCCATCGCCGCCGAGGTCGCGGTGTTCGTCGGCTTCTTCTTCTTCGCGAACAGCGCGCCGAGGCCCGACGCGATCAGCGGGATCGCGTACTGCCAGAAGCTGACCCCGAACAGCGCGAGCAGCACCGCGCGCCCGCCGAGTAGGTTGAACAGAGTCATGCGCCTCATCCCCCGCTGTTCCGCATCCACTGTGCGAACTGCGGATCCTGCTTCATGTAGGTCGGCAGCAGGCCCGCGCTCTGCGACAGCAGCAGGCGCCGCAGCGGCGACTCCTGCTCCATCTGCTGCGTCTGCTTCCCGATCAACGCGTCCATCGGCGTGTTGTACTGCGACCCTTTGCCGCCGCCCCGGTTCGCGAGCGCGTAACCCGCCATCGCACCGCCCGCGCCCGCCAGATACGGTGCCGCCGCGCCGAGCTTACTCTGGTCGTCTTCCTTCTTCGCGCTGCCCGGGTAGGCGCTCTTCGCCTTCCCGTACATGTCGTAGGCCGTGCGCGCGTTCTTCAGCAGCCCGCCCTGCGCCGCCGCTGGCGACCACGCACCCGCCGTCGTGGAGCCGGGGTAGCCTGCCGCCGCGAGGGCACTGTGGATGGGCGAGCCGACGCCTGCGGCGTTCGCCAGCAGCCCGCCGCCTGCGCCGACCGCACCCGCGCTCGCCGCGCCGGGCAAGCCCGCTGCCGCGAGGCCGCTGTAGATGGCCGACCCGGGCGCGGCGGTGTTCGCCAGCAGCGCGCCGCCGCCCGCTGCGCCGCCCGCTGCGCCACCGGCTGCGAGCAGCGCCGGGATCCCGATGCCCGCCCCGAAGGCCGTCAGCGCGAGCATCGTCGGCGACTCGGAGTAGCGTTCCCAGAAGCCCTTGTTCTTGATCTGCCCCCCCACCGTCGCGTACTGGCCGGGCTTCACGCCGAGCATCTGCTCGATAGCGCCGCCCGCGCGCATGTTGTTCAGATAGCGCGACTGGTAGTCGGTCTGCGACGGCGTGTACGTGCCCCCCATCGACGGCGTCCACGTCGCGTGAACCCCCTGCGGCATCGACGCGCCGTCTTCGATGAAGACGACCTCGCCTTGATTGTTGATGCCGTACGCCACTCAGACCTCCAGCGCGACCATGAACGCCGCGCTCGGCACCGACGACGCGAGGTAGATCCGGTTCTTGTCGGCAGCGCGCGTCACCCGCAGCGGGACGATCTGCGCGCCGACGATCCGCAGCGGGAGCACCTGAATCATGTTGTAGGGTGCGACCGCCATCCCGTGGACGATGCTGAACTCGGTGTTCGGCGTCGCCGCTGTCACGCCGTCGAAGTAGTACAACTGCAGGTTCTCCGCGCGGCTGGCCGGGTCGGGCTGACCGAGCCGCAGGTTCGTGAGCACGTACTCAAACGCCAACTGCAGCGCCTTGCGCTGGTCCGTCGGGAACGACGCCAGCAGTTGGTTGACGTAGGACGCCTGCGCCATCGCTACACCGGGTTCAGACGATACGCCCCGAACTCGCTCTGGTCGTCCTTCGCCGTGCCGCCGATGGTGCCCGCCACACTCGTGTAGGCTTGAAACTCCACGTAGTCGCCCGCGTTCAGCAGCAGCATCGACATATCCACCGCGCTGCTGGTTGCCGCCGCGCTGCTGTTCCCGGGCCGGTCCTCCGTCGTGATGACCGCGCCGTTTTTCATAATCCGCGAGCGCACGTTCGCGTTGGTCGCGTTCTGGAACTTGCCGTAGACGAGGTAGTGCCCGCCCTGCCCCGCAGGCACCGTCAGCCGCGTCGGCGATCCAGCGGCCCACATTGGCCCGGCGTTGAACTCGGTGCCGACCCACGACAGCGTCGTGTAGGTCGCCGCCGTCAGCGCCACGGTCGCGCTCGCGTTGAAGACCTTCGCGCCGATGTAGGTCGGCCCCGCTGCCGCCGACACGGGCGGGTTGGCGTAGGCGATCACCCGCCAGAAGCTGTTCGCCGTGTCGTACCACAACGTCACCGACCCGCCCATCGAGATCGCGAGATCGGTCGCGCCGGGGCAGAGGATCATGTTCGTCGCCGCCGACGACGCGCTCTGGTTCTTGATCGTGAGCACGTTCGCCGGAGACACCGCCATGCCGAAGACGACGATGGTGATGAGGCGTCCCGACGCCTGCGCGAGCAGCCCCGTCAACTGGCACGGGGCCGACAACGACTGCCGCACGACCGCCGCCACCGAGAGGCCCGCTGGCGCGTAGTCGTTCTGGTTCGTGCCGATGGGCGGCGGCGTCAGCACGCCGCTCAGCGTGAAGCCCTGCGCGCCCCACAAATTGTGCTGCAGCCCGCCGAGCAGGCCCGCCTCGATGGCCGCGATCTCGTCCTGCAGCAACTGCACATGCTGCGCGAAGATCGTCTGGCCGTCGCTGCGCGCCGGGAACGTGACGGGGCCGCTCGGATAGTTCGCCATCAGTTGAATCCGCGCATCTGCGGCTCGGGCCGCACGCCAATCGCGTAGGTGAACAGCTTGAACAGCCCCGTGCCGACGTAGGTCGCGCGCACCGTGATCGCGTTGCCTTCTGCCGTCAGCGGAAGCATCGACGTGAAGTAGCGGCGCTGCTTGCCGCTGTAGCTCGACGTGCCGTAGACCGACACACCGTACACCGAAATGCCGAGGCCCGCGATGTCGATGGGCAGCACGCAGACCGACGTGTCGTCCACCAGCACCTCGACCGTGAGGTTGCCCGCCGTCGGACGATACTCGCCGAAGAGATCGATGAAGCGCGCCCAGCGGCGCGCCGCAGGCAGCAGCGCCGGGCCTTCGTAGTAGCTCACCATCGCCGCGCCGTCGTCGCCCGCGCCGGGGATCGACTCTTCGGCCAACTGGCCCCGGTCGGCCTTCCACGTCCAGAGACGCCCCTGATCGCCCGCGCTCACCTCGCGCCCGTCCCACGGGATGTAGCCGCCGATGACGCGCGTCGTGCTCGTCCACGCCGACGTGCCCTCGGAGATCTTCGTGCGCGCGAGGTCGAGCACCCACTCGCCCGGCACCGAGATGTCGTAGAGGCGCGGCACGCTGATCCGCACCTCCTTCCGGTTCGGGTGGTAGATGACCGCGATGCGCTGAATGTCGCTCGGCGCGACGTGGCTCATCATGTCCTGCCAGCCGGTCCAGATGTCGTCGCTGAGCAGCGTGTCGGTCGCGCCGTCGAACAGGTAGACGCCGCCGTCAGACGCGTGCAGCACGCCCGCTTCGATCTGGTAGACGCTGCGCGGCCCGAGCGACCCGGCGACCGCGCCCGCGCTGGGGCGCACTTCGAAGTCGAGCGAGGTCTGCCCGATGATGAGGTAGACCCCGGTGTTGCCGAAGACGATGAGCGTGTCGCCGAGCGCGATGAGCGCGGTGATCTGGTCGCCGCGTTCGAACGGGATGTCGAGGTAGTACAGGCCCGGCCACGCCTGCGGCATGAAGATCTCGGAGAACCAGATCCGGTTCGTGATGTTCGCGTCGCGTGCCCACCAGCGGTTGCGCCACACGACCCCGAAGCTGAACGCGCCCGGCAGCGTGTTCTTCGTCGGCATCTCGACGCCGTCGGGGAAGAAGAGGCCCGGCGCGGTGATGTCGAACGTGGTCGTCGCGTTGGGCACGCTGCCCGCGCGCCGCAGCACCGACTCGCCCGCCGTCACGTTGCGCGCGTAGATGTACTTCGTGCTGACCTGCGGGTCGGCGCTGACCGCCATCGTCACGCGGATCGTGAGGTTGCCCGCCGTCGGCGAGATCGTCGCGACCGGCGAGCCGCTGCTTTCGAAGCTCAGGCCCGCGTCGCCGTAGGTGTAGGCGACCTCGTAGCTGTTCGACACGACCAACGTGCCGCCCGCGACCAGCGACAGCGTCGGCGCAGCAGGGGCGGTGATGCCCATGTTCGACCACACGGTGCCGTTGATCGACTTCTTGATGCCGCCGAGGCCGTCGAACAGCGCGACGAGGTTGCGGTCGTAGACGAAGTAGTGCTCGTTGGTGACCGAACGCCCGGTGAGCGTCGGCGCGCCCCACGCGCCGCCATCGGTCGGACGGTAGACGCTGCCGTTGTAGCTGGCGAGCAGGAACGTGACCGCCGAGAGGTAGATGCGCCGCCCGCCCTGCGGACGCAGCCCGCCGAGGTTCGTGGTGCTGCGTGTCTGCCAACCGGGGAACGGCTGCAGCGCGCCGGGTTCCTGCAGCGAGATGTTCCGCAGGAAGCGCGCGCGATCCGGCTGCAGCAGCGTCGGCGAGTGACGCAGATCGATCCCGGCGGTCAGGTCGTTGACCGGGACAAGCTGGTACGGCTTCTGCCCGATGGCCGTCTGCGCCATCGGTTAGTACCCGGGTGGACGCTGGTTCGCGGTGCCCGCCACGCCGCTCGCGCTGCCCGTGAGGCCCGGGATGAAGTAGCCGTAGCCCTGCGGGTTCTTCACCCACGTTCCCTGCGCGGGCGCAGGCGCGGCAGGCTGCGACTGTGGCGCGTACGGCACGTTGCCCGGCGCGCCACCCGACACCGGACCACCACCGAACCCGCCACCCGCGCCGCCGGTCGGCGTCGTGAACTTCGGCCCGCTGCTCCCGAAACTCACGGGAGGCGCCGCAGGCAGCGACGGCATCTTCGGCGGCTCCAGCAGCCCCATGCCGGGGATGTTCGGCTGCGGCATCCAGTTCTTGTCGCCCGGTTCGGGTGCTTCGAACGCGGGCTTCTTCGGCGGCTTGAGGCCGCTCGGCAACTTGAACCCGCCCGGCGGCAGCGCGGCCTTGATGCCGCTGATCGCGCCCTGTACCTTGCCCGGGATGTTGCCCGGCAGACCCGGCAGCTTCATGCCGCCGCCACCCGGCGGCTTCGGCCCGCCGCCCGGCCCGACGCCCGGGGCCGCGCCTGCACCCGGGGGCTTCGGTGCCGCACTGCCCGGCCTCGATGAGGGACGCGTGGTCGCGCCGCCTGCGCTCGCGACTGGCCCGGCGTTCCCGAACCCGCCGCCTGCGAAGCCGCTGCTGCTGCTGGTGCCGCTGCCGGTCAGCGCGTTGAGCATCGTCTGCAGCCCGGGCTGACCCTGCTGGCCCGGTGCCTGCGACGCTTGCGCTGCGCCTGCGCCGCTCTGCCCGGCGAGCAGTCGGCCCGTCAGCGCGTTCTGCCCGGTGTAGGCGGGCATCGCCAACTGCATCCGCTGCAGCGCCTGCTGCACGGGCGTGCGCCGCTTCTTCAGGCGCGGGTCGCCCGCTTCCTGCTGCGCGGTGATGGGAGAGAACGATTCGCCGAGGGCCATGCGTGACTCCTAGTAGTAAGCGAACGAGGGATGGGCGCCGGTCGGACCCTGTCGCGCCTTCGCCTCCGCAGCGGCGGTCGCCGCGCGCTGGTCGGCGAGCTTCTGCGCCGCTGCGGCCTCTGCGGCCTTCTTCGCCGTCGCTGGATCAACCTGCGGTGCCGCCTGCGCGACCTGCCCGTACGGGTTCTGCCCGCCCATGAGCATCGCGATCAGCGACTCCATGCCGCCGCCCTGCGCGGTCTGATAGGGCAACTGCGTGCTGCCGCCCGAGAACTTGCTCGCCGAGTCGCCGCCGCCCCACTGCCACGCCTTCCCGCCCGCGCCTGCGCTCTGCAGGATGTCCACCGAGCCGACGCCGGGGATGCTCACGTCGCCCGGGCCGATCTGCCGCGCGCCCGGGTAGGCCGCTTGAATCCGCTGCATCGCCATCGCCATGTTCTCGGTGCGCGGCGGGATGTCCTGCAGCAGGCGCCCGACGACGTACTTCGGCGTCTGGTGGTTCGGATCCTTCCACTTCGTGTTGTCCCAGCCGGGCATCGCGTTCGCCTGCGGCATCTGCGTGATCTTCGGCTGCGGGTAGCCGTCGGTGTTCACGCCCTGCGGCGGCACGTAGGCGCGGCCCGGCTGCGGCGCGCCGCCACTCGGCTGGTAGCCGCCCTGCTGCTGCTGCGGTCCCTGCTGCTGATACTGCTGCGCCTCCGACGAGCGCGCGATGTTCGCCACGGCGGCTTGCGCGCTGCCCGAGCGCATGTAGTCCGCGATCTCGTTCGCGCTCGGCGTGCGCCCGAGGTACCGCTGGTAGGCGCTGACGATCAGCGACTGCGGCGACCCGTTCTGGTACCCCGACGGCGGCTGCTGGTTCTGGTAGGGCTGCATGATCTGCCCCATCCACGCCGCGTAGGGATCGCCGCCCTGCTGCTGCGGCGCCTGCGGGTACTGCCACGAGGTCGGCTGCGGCGACTGCTGCGGCTGATACTGCGGCGACGGCGCGTTCTGCTGCGGCTGGTACTGGTAGCCGCCCGGCTGCTGCTGCGGCTGCGACTGCGGCCACGACCAGTTGTTCGGCGCGCTCGACGGCGGCTTCGCCTGCGACTGCGGCGCGCCGGTCTGCGTCGGCACGCTGTACTGGTAGCCGCTCTGCTGCGGCGCCGGTTGCCCCCACGCACCCGCCTGCGCGCCGCCCTGCGAGCCGTAGCTGCTCGCCGGGTTGCCTGCGGACGACTGCTGCATGTAGGGCGAGGGCTGGTTCTGGTACTGGTAGCCGCCGCCACCGTAGCCCGACGAAGGTCCGTACTGCTGCGCCATCTAGCGCCTCCGGTGCGACCGCCGCTCGGTGCCCTGCCCGCCGTTGTCGTCGCCCTCGCGCGTGATAGGCGGCGGCTCCGGCGCTTCGATCTCGACCGGCGGCGTCTTGATGACGCGCACGACCTCGGTGTTGTCATGCACGGCGCAGTGCGCGCCCTCGGCGTCGAACGTCGCCGCGTCCATCACGATGCGGCACCCGCAGCCCATGATGGCTTCGCGCGACTCGTAGGTGACCGTCTCTTTCGGTTCGGCAGTGGCGCGCGTCGTCATTTCAGTTCCTCCACCAGCGGCCCGGTCACGCCGGGCGATCCCTTGAAGCGCGGCGGCGGCGCTTTCACGCGCGACACCACGTAGCAGTTGTGCTCGACACAGTGCGGCTCGGCGCTGCCCGACTCCGCTTCGTCCAGCGAGAGCGAGCAACCGCACGCGAACGTCACCTCGATGCGACTCATCGGCGCGGGTCATCCTGCACCGCGATGCCGCCCCGGCGGCGCGCCACCTCGCCGAGGTAGTCGCGCTGCTTCAGGATCGTCTTGTGCGCGCCCGGCGGGCTGGTGCTCTTCGCGTTCCAGTCTTCCAGATACGCGCCGAACTTCTGCACTTGCGCCTGCTCGGCCTCGGGGTCTTTCCGCAGCCGCTCCAGCACCGACGCGGCGAAGTGTGCGATGCCCCAGTGGAACGGCTCGATGTCCGGTCGCCCGTCGAACGGCACGTCGGTGTCGTTCTGCATGTCGGCGGCGTTCGCCTGAATCGGCACGATGAGATCCCACGTCTCGCTCGGCGTCACCGACGGGATGGGCAGGCAGACCAGCCAGTTCACGCCGTTGACCGGGTCGTGCCCCACGTTCTCCGGCACGCCGCGCGACGTGCTGTCGCGCCAACCCGGCTTCACCTCATCGAGGTAGGCCACCGAGCGCACGAGCACCGGAGTCGCCGACACGGCGCCGGTCGCCGCCACCGTGTGCCGCAGGCGCAGCGGCGCGCGCCCGAAGCTCACGAAGCGGTTGAGGCTCGCGGCGTCGAAGTCGTAGCGCGCCTGCCCGGTGATGAGCGGGAGGATGACCTCGCGCGAGAGCGAGATCTTCGCGAGGCGCGCAAACTCCTTCTGCGCGCGGTTGATGGCGTACTTCCGCCGCGCCGTCGTGAACAACTGCGTGGTGTCGTAGCTGCCCAGTTCGTGGTCGAGCGCCGCCCCATACAGTTCGGAGAACTGCATCGGCTACCTCGCGACGAGATAGACGCCGCCCGTGCCGCCCGTGAGCGGCGTGGTGACGCGCGCGCGCACGCACTTCGCCGTGCCCGCAAAGCGCGACGGGGCCGCGACGCCGTTGGCGATGACGGTGATCGCCGTGCCGATGGGCGTCCACGCCCCGGCGAAGTTCGGGTCGTGCGACTCCTCGATGGTGATCGCGCCCGCGCCGACACCCGCGCCGCCGACGACGTAGAAGGTCAGGTTCGCGCAGCCCGCGACATCGACCGCCGCCGAGGTGCCCGACGCGACATCCTTCAGCAGCCACTTATCGACCAGCGGGACGGTGAGGCCCATCAGAACACTCCACCCGCCAGCGAGTAGATCGTGACGGCAGGCACCGCGCCCGTGCTGTTGATGACGACCATGAACGCGCGCGCGTTCAACTGCGCGATGGTGATGGCGGCAGGCGACAGCGTGACGCCCGTGCCCGCCACGATGGTGCTGGCGAACGCAGCGGCGCTGCTGTTGCGGATGACGAACTCAAAGCTATTGCCGGGCACCGGCTGACGCCCGAAGACCGTCAGCGCGTCGATGATCTGCTGCGCCGTCGGCGTGGTGTCGTTGCGCGCGGCGCCGTTGCAGTCGCGCAGGATGAGGCGCTGCAGCAGGTCGCTCGCGAGGAAGGTGACGGGGCCAGCGGTGTTGTAGCTCGGGAGGCCCGCCTGATCGGAGGGCCGGAAGACATAGTCGATGATCTTGCGACCCATCGCCATGACGCCAGTCGCGTGCATGAGGTGCTCCTTGTCTGAACAGCCACGAACTAACAGCGCGCAGCGGGAAGGGGACCGCCCGCCGCGCGCCTCCCTACGGCACTACGCCCCGGCGGTGCCGTAGATGTTCTGCCAGAGGAACGCGTCCCATGCCTGCCGGAAGCGCACCTTGTAGATCCGGTTGCCCGTCCGCGCGTCCTGCATCGCAGGCGCGGCGGTGATGCCGACACGATCCACGCACACGAGGCCGTGCGTCTCCTTCGCGGAGGCCACGAGGTACCACGCGTCCTGATCGGTCAGGTACGGGTTCGTGAGGATCGAGATGTTGCGCCGACGCTTGATCGGGTTCACGTCGTTGTCGTTCGACCCGGGCAACTGCGTCGAGTTGAGCAGCCGGTCGGCCAGCATCTCCAACTGCGGCGGCACGTAGAGGATCCAGTTCATCACGGGCGCGACCAACTGGCCCGACTCCAGCTTCGTGTCGGTCTGCACGTCCACGATGGCCTGATTGAGCGAATCGTAGGAGAGGTCGGCGTCCGTCGCGGGCCGGTTGCGCGCCGTGCCGCCACCCGCGAGCACATGCGCGGTGTTGAACAGCGAGACGCCGTCGGGCGCGAGTTGCGTGGTGAACCCGAGGTTGAACGGGATCGCCGCGTACTTCTCCTGCACGACGCGCGCGCTGAACGCCAGCCACGACGCCTGCCGCTGCAGCACGTCGAACTGGTCGTCTTCCATCGCCGTCTCGGTCACTTCGAAGCCGAGGCCGAACTCCACCGGGGTCACGTCCTTGCTGTAGCCCGGGCGGATGAGGTCGAACGCGTAGACGCTGCCTTCCGGCTTCTCCGGCACGTCGCCGAAGGGCGTCACGGTCTGGAACCGTTCGAACTTGCGCGACGACGACTTGCGCGAGTACACGTCGGTCCAGATGGGGGGCAGTTCCTTGAGTTGCTTGCCGAGCAGCGCGTACACCGTCTTGTCAACGTTGTCGTATAGCGCCGCAAAAGTTCCACGAACCTGCATGGCGGTTTCTCCTGCTGCCTACGGGTGGAAGGTTTGCGCGCTACGACGCCTGCGGCGTCCGCACCGAGTTGATGAACTTGAAGACGACCTTGCCGTTCACGTCGGCCACGGCGTCGATCAGTTCGGTCACGATGACCGCTTTGTTCGTGGTGTCCGCGAGGTTCACGCGGAAGATGTCGCGCCCGGCAGCGGCATCGAGCACGAGGCCGTACTGCGCGCCGACGTTCGCGAGCGCCAGCGCGCCCGTGTCCTGCACGCGCCCCTGAAACTCGGTGTTCTCGTCGGCCATGTAGACGCCGATCTTCCGGTCGGTGACGCCCGACGCGGCTTCAGCAGCGATGCCCACGATGGCGGCGACGGCGGCTGACGCGCCCTTCACGATCTTCCCGGCGGTCAGGATCACGACGTGCCCCGGCTTGAAGGTCTGGCCCGCACCCTCAAGGAAATACATGATGCGCGTGTTGCGATAGGGCCGAGGCCCGTCGCCCGCGCCTGCGACAAAAGTGACCATAGGAACCCTCACCCGTGAGAGGAAATGCCGTTGGGTTAGGGTTGGCCTCGACGCAGTCGCGACCGGCCAACCGAGGGTCACGAGCAGCAGCACGCGCTGGGGGTCACACTGGACCGGCGCACGCGTGATACGCCGGGAGCGAAATGCTGGACGGGAGTCGAGTCGGAGGCCCAACGCGCCTGCCCACTGGAGTAAACAGGCGCGCGGTTCCAGTTCCTTCTACGACCCCGTCAAGCGACGACAGTGTAAGGACCGTCGCCGCCGCGTGTCAACTTCAGAACAGCGCGGGCGGCTCGGGGCCGAACAGCACGTAGAGGATCACGAGCGCCGCGAACGCGAACCGCAGCAGCGTGATGGCTGGTCCCGAGACGCTGCCGAGGGGCAGGCCGACCAGTTCCAGCAGCAGCGGGATGACGAACGCGAGGATCACCACGAGGATCACCGCGTAGACGAGTCGCCAGAGCAGCGCCTTGAGGTTCATCGTCCACAAGCTCCTATGGTTGGGGTTCGTGTTGTTCAGCGGCATCGAGTGTGCCCTCGGCGTCGGGCGACACCAGCGTGTCGCGCCCGATCTTGATCGACCCGACGACCTCGCCGATGTTGTCGCTGTCTTCCGGCGACAACCCGCGCGCGTGCGCCGCCGCCACGGCTGAGTCGCGCAGCGCCTTGCCCGTCATCGTCCGCTTGTGCTGCTCGTGCTGCTTTGCCTTGATGCGCCGGTAGAGCGCCATCGGCATCTTCATCAGGGCTTCCTTGCCGCCCTCAGAGCGCCGCACGAACTCGGTCGCCTTGTGGGGGTTGCTGACCGCGTCGATGTTCTGCAGGTCTTCCCAGCGCACGGGCGCGTAGCCCAGCGACTGCTGCGCGATCTGGTGCCGGTTCGGCATCGCGAGGTTGATCCACCGCAGGTACCACTTCCGCCGCGTGCCGCGCGGGTCTTCGTGCTCCTCCGGCTCATCCTTCAGCCGGATCGGCAGCGCGTTCGGCAGCGCCGGGTCCGTCAGGCGGCGCTCGGCGACCGCGATGTTTTCGAAGTCCTTGAACGCGTCGAGCAGCGCCTCGTCGCTGATCTTCAGCCCCTGCTGCTTGATCGTTTCCTTCAGGCGGCTCTTGACGCCCGCCTGCAGCTTCGCCGTCTCGATCTCCAGTCGGCTCTTCTTGCGGTCGCGGTCCATGCACTACTCCAGTCGGTTCGGCGCGCCGGGGACAAACCGCTCCAGCGACGCATTGATCGTTTCGTCCTTCATGCCCGTGCTCTTCAGCCGCTCGCGGAACACGTCGTCCAGCACGACGCCGCTGCGCGGACGCCCGCCGGGCGCCTCGGTGAAGATGGGCGCCCGCAGCGCGCGGCCCATCGGTGTTCCCCGTGGAACACTCTGCCGTGGCGCGGCGCCGCCGTTGCCGTTCTGCGGCGTGGTGCCCAGCATCGTCTGCGTGCCGAGCGCCATCATCAGCACGGCCTGCTGCACCTCGGGGTTGCCGAGGTGCTCGGGCGGCGTCGCCATCAGTCCCTGCTGCACGAGGTTGCGGTCGATGCCGAACTGGTCGGCCACGCTCAGGACGTGCTGGATCACCGGCTGCGCGGCCAGCGACATCGTCGTCTGCTGGAGCGGCGCGAGCGCCTTGCTCAGCGCGGCCTCGGTGCTCTTGCGCTGCCGCAGCACGATGCGCGCGGCGGTGCGGATGTCGGGGTTGCCCTCGGTGTCGTAGAGGCCGAGGTCGTGCGCGACCTCCTGCGCCTCCTTGTAGAGCGCGCGGTCGTCCTCGCTCGGCTCGCCGGGCTTCTTCGGCGGCGGTGCGCCCGTCGCGGCGCTCTGCAGCAGTTCGATCCCGCCGGGCAGCGACATGACCTGCCGCAGCAGTTCCTGCGACGACTGCAGGTTGCCCTCGGCCATCTGGCGGCGCTCGCGCTCGCGCACGAGGTCGTTGACGACGGTGCGCTTGCCGCCGGGCAGCGGCGCGCCTTCCTCTTCGACTTCCTCGTCGCCATCGGGCGGCGGCTCGTCGCCGGGCGGCGGCTCGTCGGGATCGACCAGCGGCTGCGAGAGATCAGGGGCGGGTGCCGGGGCTTCCGGCTCGGGGCCGGTCGGCATCCCGCCGACGGCATCTTCAAGGACTACATCGGCCATAGCTCACTCCACGACGGCATCGATGGCCGTCTCAGGGACCAGCACGCACGGCCAGTCGTTCACGCGCACCTCCTCAGCGGCGAAGGCGTCGAAGATCACACGGTCGTGCAACTCCACACTGGTGACGGCGTCGCCGGTCTGCAGCACGAGGCCGAGGCTCGACTCGCGCACGTAGCCCGGCAGCACCACCAGCCCGACGGCGCGCACGCGCGGCGGCAGCGCCACCAGCACGAGATCGCGCCGCAGCACCATCGGCCAGTCTACGCTCGGGACGAGGTCACTGCGTGCGGCCATCGGACATCTCGACGTTCGGGTTGCGCTCGCGCGACTCGGTCGGCGTCGCGAGCGCGATCTTCCGCTTCACGTCCTGCAGCAGTTCGCCCGGCAGGTTGATCAAGCGGCCTGCGGCCACGCGCGCGGCGACCAGTGCGATGGTCTTCGGCCCGACCTCGGCAGTGGGTTCGGTGCGCGCGAGGTGTTCGATCTGGTCGGAGAAGGTCCGCACGCCGAACAACTTGTTCGCTTCCGCAGCGATGACGGCCCAGCCGGGGGACGTGAGCAGCGTTTCCAGATCCGCCACGCGCTGGTTGAGCGCATCGAGATCGACCTCTTCGCGTGCGCGGCGCTTCACATGACGCTCCCCTGCGACCCGCTCGACATGCCCTGCATCATCGACGCGAGCAGGTCAGGCGGCACGTTGGGCATCCCCGGCGGCGGCGCGGGCGCCTGCTCGGGCGGGCCTTGTGGCGGCGGCGGCGGGCCTCCCTGCGGCGGGCCTCCAGCCGGTGGTGGACCGGGCGGTCCCGGCGGCGGTGCGCCTCCCCCGGGAGGAGGGCCACCCGGCGGCGGCGGTGCCCCGGCACCCGGTCCACCCGGCGGCGGCGGTGCGCCCGGTTGTCCCGGCGGCGCCCCGGGCGGCGCGGGCGGCTGCTGCGCCGCCATCTGTGCCGCCTGCTCGGTCTGCGCCTGCCACTGCCGCAGCGAGCGCATCAACTGCCCCTTGTTCGGCGAGTCGTACAAGCTCAGCGCCTGTTCGAACAGCGGGATGATCACGTCGGGCGACGCGAAGACCTGCTGCAGCGTCGGGTTCATTTGCGCGAACCCGCCCATGACCTGCATGAACCCGTTGTAGTTGCTTCGCTGCTTCGACTTGTCCGCGCTCTCGACGCTGCCGTGCGGCTTGCCGTGGAAGGTGCCCGCGAGCGAGGCGCCCGTGATGCCCTGCTCGGCCATCTCAATCTGCCGGAACTCCAACTGCCGAATGAACCGCTCGCTCGGTTCCAGCGGCGCCTCGTCGGCGGCGCGCCGCCACAACTCGTGGCGGATCTTGAACAGGTCTTCCATCGTCTCTTGCAGGTTGCGAACCTGCTCTTCGATGCGAACGAAGCTCTGCTCGGTGACCATCTGCACTTCGCCGAGCGTGCGCGACTCCTGCGGCGCGCTGCCGAGCGTCACGTCGTTCAGCCCGCTCAGGCGCTCGGCAGCGTCGATGATGCCCTGCTCGCGCCCGGCCATCGACGCGCTCACGTCGGGCAGCGTCACCGGCTGCACGTCGTTCATGTCCTGCACGGTGATGACCGCGCCGACGCCCCACGGCTCTTCGTCCATGTCCCAGCCGCTGTTCCGCAGTCGCTTGATGGGCGCGTTGTTCACGAGGTTGCTGCGGTCGGCGACCGCGTTGCGCGTGCCCATGTGCTCTTCGCCGATGCTCGCGAGCTTATCGACGTGGCTCTCGCCGTAGACGTTCAGCGGGTTCGGCGCCGGGCGGAACAGCAGGTAGCGGGGCAGGCCGAGGTCGTCAAGCTGGATGCGGAGGATCTTCTTGTGATGCTCGACAGCG
>Ga0207676_10000283_pt1 | contig 43770 bp, 35 predicted proteins | sample KBSSwiS72_FD_184307 | JGI IMG/M metagenome (GOLD analysis project Ga0207676, IMG submission 184307) | Switchgrass rhizosphere microbial communities from Kellogg Biological Station, Michigan, USA - KBS Switchgrass S7-2 (SPAdes) (version 2) | ecosystem: Host-associated > Plants > Roots >...
GAAAATTCCCCCAGGAACGTAACGGTTTCGCCGCTATGTCCCGATTCTCTGATTGTCATGCCCGTCTATGGCAAGTCTGGGACTCTGTGGCGCCCCAACCGGAAGTCTGCTTCCGCCGCCTTTTTGTTACCGGAATGTTGAGTGTACTGACGGTAGCCAAGGAAAAAATGATAGCGGATTGCCCAATAATAATGATGATCCAATATAGCGGTCACCGGCACGGTTCCAATTCGACCTTCCCATCGTACCAGGGCCCGGTAGAACGGATCGGACAAGAATGAGAACATGCGGTACAGCGAATGAATTCGCTTCAATAATCGAGTTCTTTTGCCGTTTTCAACGAACTGATGACGCAACTCGGGATGAAGCTCCAGCATTTTACCGAGTGAAAACCCAGCCTGCTCGCATCGCTCAATGAATTGACGGTAGGTCGGAGTGTACTGATGAAGTGCTTTTGCATCCGTACCCGATACCATTCGACATCCCAGTTTTTCCAGACGATACCCCAGTTCAATGTCTTCCATCCCATAGACGCTGAACTCTTCGTTAAACCCACCGGCATCCATCAGCATCTTGCGAGGAGTAGACACATTCCCCGTATGGTAGTAGGAAAAATCCATCGGCCCGCACTTGATGCTGTAGGGATTCATAATGCGCTTATCACGGAGATATCGCAGAAATGGATCAGAAGCTTCTTCCCAGGGTGCGGTGACAGAGCCAATCACAGCGGCGGCGGGATTGGCATTCTGGTATTTCAGATGGGACTCAATCAGCGTAGGCTCGGCAAAAATATCGTCGTCAATAAACAGGACGATTTCGCCTTCCGCTTTACGAATTCCGACATTCCGGGTTGCTGCGGCTCCCCGTTTAGTCTGGCAGTGGATTCGAAGATTCGGATACGCTGCCAATTTCTGTGCGAGAACCTGCTGGGTATGGTCGGTTGAGGAATTATCGACGACAACGACTTCGTAAAAATCCCGATTTACAGTTTGATTTTCGATGCAGTCAATTGTCTGAGCCAGCAGATCGGCACGGTTCAATGTGGGTACAACAACGCTGACCTTATGCACCAATAGTTCCTAAACTAAAGATTTACTGAGACAGAGAACTCTCGCTCAAACGGACCCATCTGTGGCCTTGGGCATACGCATTTCTGCGGGAGTACAGGTACGGAATATATCGGATGTGGTCCACCAAAGCAATTGCGAACAGAAACTTACTCCGGAGAGAATACGACCGTGACAGAAAGCGCCGCACGAAAAAACGCCACATCAGAGGACGGTCTTTTTTGGTGCCAAACCTGTAGTAAAGAAATAGGGAGTTTCGGAAGCTGAAATAGTTCTCCCGGGTTCGTACCTTCCCCGGCAGCAGGTCCTGAGTAAAATGGCGAATCGCGGCATCGGGAACATAAATGCATTTCCAGCCACGCATCCACAGCTTCCAGCTCAAATCGATATCCTCGCAATACATGAAATACAGGCGTTCGTCGAACTGGCCTACTTCGTCAAAGGCCCTCCGCCGGATCAGAGCTGCCGCCCCCGAACACCACGTGGTTTCCCCGGTCTCCGGTTCCACGGCCTTTGGATGCTCGCGCGGATACTGCCGGGCTTCACAGATTGCAATCCGGCGGTCGGATTGAATCCGATTGAGCAGCTTCTCGAGACACCCTTCATCGATTTCAGTATCGGGATTCAAAAGGAAGATGAACTCCGACTGACTCAGTCGTGTAAGGCGATTGATACCGCCCGCAAAACCGTTATTCCGACGTGATCTGAGGAGGTGGGTCTTAAATGGAAGTGAAGGGAGAAGTTCCGCAAGAAGTTCCGGGCTGCCGTCTGAAGAGTTGTTATCCAGGAAAAATACCGTTACGGGAATCGCGATACGGCAAAGGCTTTTCAGGAAGGCAGGAATCAACGAACGGTTGTTATACAGCAGGACAAAAACATCAATGTCAGATGTCACGGTTCCCTTCCAGAGCACCTGTCCAGATCAACAGAATGAGAAAACGTAATACGTGCGTTAATGCTTTAATTGGAAACAGCAGCCTCTTCAACAACACGTAAAAAATCCTCGGCAAGTCGGTTCCAGTCAAATTTCTCGCAGACCATGCGGCGACCACGCTCGCCGAGCTCACGTCGAAAGTCCATTGAATCCATCAACTTTCGGAGCGCATCAGAAAATTCCGGGGCGGTATTGGCAATAAGGGCTTCCTTGCCATTCCGTACAGGAAAACCGGTTGCCCCGAGCCGGGTTGTCACGACAGGGCATCCCATCGCAAATGCCTCGAGCATCTTTACACGCTGGCCCGTCCCGGAAAACAGGGGCGCCATGACGATCGTATTTGGACGGTTGTATACATCCCGAATATCTGGAACAAACCCCGGGAAGACTACGTTCTGTGCTCCCGACAGCTCCGCTGGAATGTTGGGTCCAGGAAGGACAAAACGCACTTCGGGAAAGTTCGGAGCAATCTGATGAATGATAAACGCCGCAGCTTCGACATTGGGTGAATGACGGAAATTGCCAACGAAAAGCACCTCCATCGGCTGCTGGGGGGCTTCCGGGAGGGGAGTGAAGTAGTCAATATCCACTCCAATGGGTATCGGCCGGATATTAGCCCCCGGTGAATACGAGCGCAAATGGGCAGCATCTTCCCGCGTCATGGTGATGACCCGATCGAACTTCCGCGTCTCGAGGACTTCATAGCGCAGCATTTGCATCCATCGATAAAAAAGCCGAAGCTTTTCCAGAGGTGCTTCCTGTTTTGAGTAGTCTTCCCACGCATTCTTCGACATCGCTTCCGCCAGGGTCAGAATTGAAAAAGTTCCCCGCCGGCGGAACTGAGCCGTATGAAGATACTCGCACTGAAGCACATCCACATGAGCCGCTCGAAAGGCATCATCGACAGCCCGATACATTTCCGGCGTGTTGAACTCGCGATATAGAAAAGGTTTTACCGAGAGCCAGTGTGGGCGAAAGTCGGGAGCGCGGCGAATCGCCGTGACCGATTCGCACACTTCTCGAACAGCCTCCAATCGTTCACGATCCTGCTCGCTTTCGATAAATGAGATGACGCGCACGCGATGTCTTTGAGAAAGAATCCGAATGTTGTGATACATGCGGACACCACCCCCGTGCATGTTCAGAACGGGGGGATAAGCCGTCAGCATCAGAACATTCATTGAAAGGATCTTAAAACGTCGCGATCCCCAGCCACGTACTCGCTGAGATTGGACCCTCGGCGCCAAAGGGCGAGAGGCAATCGAAAAATGGCTGCCACATACGAACGAACTTCGAATCGGGCCCCTTTCAGAAGAATCGCGCTGCCATGAATCCGCGGCAGTCCGATGAGGTGCTGAAGAATCAATCCGGTATCGGTGATGTTTTTCCAGATGAATAGAAATTGATTACGCCGAATCGTGCAGTCGACGAAATCATCACCAAACTTTGGACGGCTCGTACCGCGATGTTTGTGCACCACGTGGCTTCGGGGCGCGAGCATACACTTCCAGCCTCGCTTCCATGCCTGCCAGGAGATATCGGCATCCTCAACATAGAACGGATGGTACAGCGTGTCGAATCCGCCAAGAGTTTTCAGCTTTCGGACATCCACCGCCGAAGCTCCTCCACCCGCCCAGAAAATCGGCACCATGGCGCGATTCTCATCCTCAGGGGTGGTCTCTTCATGCCAGAACCTGACGAACCCGTTCTCGAACTTTCCCATGGTCTTTCCTGTTTCCTCACGTCTCTTGCCGGGATCCGCAAAGAAAATCTGAGATGAAACTGCGAAAACACTCGAATCCGCAAACGGCATCAGCAGTGGTTGAAGGAAATCAGCAGTGACCCGCATGTCATTGTTCAGCAACACGACAACATCCGAGTGGACTTCCTGTAAACCTCTATTATTCCCAATGGAAAATCCATAGTTGCGATCCAGTGGCAACACGCGCACATCTGGAAACTGCTGCCGGAGATATTCGACACTGCCATCGGTGCTGCCGTTATCGACAACGAGAATCTCATGCCTGTGCCCTGAAAGAAGGGACTGTCGTTTAACTGCATCGACAACAGCTGGCAGACACTCCGACATCAGGTGCCGTCCATCCCAGTTCAATATCTGAATTGTCACGGATGAAAGATCGACTGAAGCGACTTCCCCCGGAGGGCGGCGGAAGATGCGCAGCGGCATAAGAGCCAGATCCATGACCAGGACGGCGCAGGCAGCCAGGATGTCCAACGGAAGAAGAAGCAGAACAAAAGGAAGCGCCCGCAACTTCGCGAAACTCATCCTCCAAAGCTCGCAACGCTCGTCTTTGAATTGAGGTAATCCGAAAGTCCTTCTCGCCAGTGGCGCATTCGATTCAGGCCCAGACCTTTTAGGTGGGCATTCTCCAGTACCGAATAGCGCGGCCTTAATGCAGGAGTTTTGTATAAATCCGACGTAGTGGGTGACAGATCGGCAGCAATTCCAGAGAGTTCAAATATTGCGCTCGCGAACTCGTACCATGAACATGCGGCTTCGCTGGTCATGTGAAAAAGGCCATAGTGCGTCGTCGTCAGCAACACCGCCAGTTGACGAGCCACTTCCAGAGTCGATGTCGGTGTAAGCGTCTGATCATTCACCACACGAATGGGCTCGCCGCTCTTCGCTTTCGACAGCATCGTCTCAACAAAATTGCCTCCCTTGCCACGGGATCCCGCCAGACCGTAAAGCCCGCAGGTTCGAATCACGAAATATTTCCGGGCCATCGTTCGAACGAGCATCTCACCGGCAAGTTTGGAGTTTCCGTAGATGCTCAAAGGCAGTGCGATGCTCTCTTCCCGGTAGGGCGATTCGCTTTTACCATCGAAGACGTAATCCGTACTGAAGTGAACCAGAGCCGCATCGAGGTCATTCGCGATCCGCACAAGGTTCAGAACTGCGAGTGCATTGACACTGTATGCGAGTTCTGCGTGAGTCTCGCAATCATCGACGCGATGGTATGCGGTCGTGTTCAACACGAGGTCTGGCTTCAGCGAGGAAATTACGGTGCGTACCCTTGCGTGATCGGTAACGTCGAATTCCTGTCGTGTCAGCGGAAAAAGCTCGTGTTCTGCGAGCTGTGCCTGCAGGTCACGTCCCAACTGTCCGTTTGAACCTAGTAAAGCGATCCTCATGATGGCCTTTGAGAAAAGTTAGTGTATCCTGAAAATTCACATTTCATGCATGGGAGGCTCTTGAATGGCTGCGTTTGTATCTCAACCTGCTCCGGATTTTACTGCAGAAGCTTTGGTCAACGGTGGTTTTGAAAAGGTGACCTTAAGTAAATACAAGGGAAAGAAGGTCGTTCTGTTCTTCTATCCCCTGGACTTCACTTTCGTCTGTCCGACTGAAATTACAGCATTCACCGACAGTCTGGCTGAATTCAAGAAACGAAATACTGAAGTTCTTGGAGTTTCTGTGGACTCTCATTTCACTCATCAGGCGTGGGCGAACACATCCCGGGAAGAGGGCGGCATCAAAGGAATCAATTACCCTCTGGTATCGGACCTGACCAAACAGATTGCTCGTGATTACGGCGTTCTTATCGAAGGTCCGGGCATTGCGTTGCGCGGACTCTTCATTATCGATAAGACCGGTGTGCTGAAGCATTCCACCATCAACGATTTGAATCTTGGCCGCAATATTGAGGAGGTCCTGAGACTGCTCGATGCCATCGATTTCAGCGAAGAACACGGTGAAGTCTGTCCCGCAAACTGGAAGAAGGGCGACAAGGCCATGGTACCGACGGCAGCCGGACTGAAGGAATTCGTTAAGAAGTAATTAGCTCGAAAGAACTGGCTGTCCAAAGTTGCATACCGAATCAGCTTGCACCTTTTATTGTAGGGACGTCTATGACCGCCCACGATATTTCGTCTTGAAGGTATCGGGGCGGTCTGTGACCGCCCTACAGTTCTGCTCTGAGAGTGAATGGCCGGGGTCTTTTCTATAACAGCACCACGCTTTTCGTATTGATCTCGATGCGGCGCCGGCAACGACTGCATGTGACAGAATCATCGACTCGGATCATGTAGTCGCGTGCGTTTTTGAATCGAGCGTTATCGTCCGCATCGGCCCGTGGCGGGAGTGATGGCTTCTTGGTTCTGCGAATCCATCGAATCTGATATTCAGCCGACGTCTTGCACATAGGGCACGAAAGTGTCTGTGGTCCGGTCTCATTCTTCTCTATAAAAAAATCTTTTTCCTGCATACTCGCCTTTCGATCTGAGATCTTAACACTCGCGATTCCACAACGCTCTCGTCTAATCCCGGCAGATTGTGGATAATTGGTTGATTCAATTATTCGATTCTCCAAAAGAAAAAGAAAGGGACAGCCAATGTCGAGTTTGAAGCCAAAAGAGAGTGGCAGCTATGTCGCGCCTCCCCCGCCGAGACCAAGTTCCTGGATTCCAATTGCTTTAATCGTGGCGATTATTGGGATTGCCGCTGTCGCGTTTGGGGGATACTTCACGAAATCGTCTTTGGATTCCCGCATCACCGAACTGGAACAGGAGCTTCAGCAGGTCAAGGATGCGCACGCCCAGGATTTGAAAAAACTGCAGGGCAGTACGGATTCGCTGGCATCGGATCTTACCGTAGTAACGAAAAAAATGGGAGTTACGGTTGACGAACTGACGCAGTCCCGTCAGGTTGCCGAGAAGTTGCGCCAGGAACAGGATCGTCAGGCTGCTGCAAGAGAGGCGCTCGCAAAAGAACTTGCCACGAAGGCAAGCGCCACCGATGTTGCTGCTGCGCGTGATGAAGCGGCAGCCAAGCTTGCAGAAGTCCAGAAGTCGGCCGACACCAAGATTGGTTCTGTTTCCACCGAAGTGAAACAGGTCGCGACGAATCTCGAAACTACGAATCGCGATCTCGCTGAAAGCAAGCGCGCCCTGGTTGAAGTAAAGGCTTCTCTGTCGGAGCAGATTGCTCATAATTCGTCGGAGCTTTCGGATTTGAAGAAGAAGGGCGAGCGGGATTACGTGGAATTCGACATCAAGAAAGGGAAAAAGGGGGTCATGCAGCGTGTTGCGGACATCCAGATGGAACTTACCGACACCGATCCCAAGAAAAACAAGTACGGCCTCATTGTCCAGGTCGACGACAACAAACTCCCGAAGAAGGACATAACCGTCAATCAGCCAATTGCGTTCCTGGTTGGGAGGGAAAAACTGCGGTATGAGATCGTCGTCAACGTCGTCGACAAGGATCGCATCCGCGGTTATCTGAGCGCTCCTAAAGACAAAGTGCTCAGCGCAGAACGTCCCGCATTTAAGTAAACGCTTTGGACGAATTCCTCTCCCCAACGGGAGAAGGTCCGAAGGACGGGGTGAGGGGTACCACCAAGAAAATCTCTTTTTGGAACCCCTCTCCCATCTACTTTCCCATCATCTCCAGCACCATACGGTGGCCAGTCAACGCCGTTACAACGACCGCCAGCGCGGCAAACACTTCCAGCACCAGCCAGGGCTCCAGCGTCGATCGTGTGCTTTCGTGTTCGCGCGCTTCGGCGGAATAACGGATCATCGAGACTGCGATCAACACCAATCCCGTGATCAATCCGGACGCCGCGTGAAACGTGGCACCGGAACTCTGACGGCGATCGCCAAGAAGCTGAAGACCCGTCAACATTGCCAGGGCAGCTCCAGCAGCCGCCCATCGGACCAGCACGTTCGCCATTCGATGCTGCTCCGGTCGCTTGGCAACAAACGCCCTCACATCCAAAACCGCCGCCATCACCGTCAACGCGATAGGAAAGTGAACAATCAGGAAATGAAGCGGAACTTCAAACATCAGTCATCACAATCAGGTGGCAGCTCAAAGCAGGCGCGGCACCGTGCTTCGTACGATCCGTTACCGCCAATCATCACACGCTCCGCATTGGAATGAAGCCGTTGTGTGCGGTTCGCCGGCGCACCACAGCGAACACAGATGGCCAGCGTTTTTGTAATGTATTCCGCAACGGCGAGCAGCTGTGGCATGGGATCGAACGGCCGGGCGCGATAGTCCTGATCGAGCCCGGCAATGATCACCCGTTTTCCCTGATCGGCCATCTGGTTGCAAACTGTCACCAGATCGAGTCCAAAAAACTGGGCTTCGTCAATTCCGACAACCTGTGTCTCCGGTTCGAGCTGCCTCAGTATTTCCGGGGCTGCTGCAACCAACTCTGATTTCATTTTCATATCGCTGTGACTGACGATGTGATCCTCGCTGAAGCGGTTGTCCATACGAGGCTTGAAGATTTGGACGCGCTGCCTGGCAATTTGAGCTCGCCGAAGCCGTCGAATCAGTTCCTCGCTCTTTCCACTGAACATGCTGCCGCAAATCACTTCAATCGAACCGAGGTTATGGTGCGTAATATGAAATAGCTCCGTCATAAGCCCACTTAAAAAGGCATCGGATTATATAATGAATCCCCTATGGCGGAGATTCCACGTCGGCAGACGGTTCCTGTAAGAGTTGGCAATGTCAGGATCGGTGGCTCGAATCCGGTTGCCGTGCAGTCCATGACCAATACGGATACGGCGGATGTGGAATCTACAGTGGCACAGGTGGAATCCCTGGCCAAGGCGGGTTCGGAACTGGTGCGCATCACCGTCAACACGCGTGAAGCCGCTATCGCAACTCCTGCAATCGTGGGCCGGCTTCGCAGCCGCGGCATCGACGTCCCCATCATTGGCGATTTCCACTACAACGGGCACATCCTGCTTCGAGAATACCCGGACTGTGCAAAGGCGCTTGATAAGTTCCGTATCAATCCCGGAAATGTGGGAATGGGCCGACAGCACGACGACAACTTCCGGACTATCATTGAAATTGCGAATGAACACGGCAAAGCGGTCCGCATTGGTGTCAACTGGGGATCTCTCGATCAGTCGCTGGTGACACAAATGATGGACGCTAACGCGCGAAGTGCAAAACCGAAGGGTGCCAATGAAGTAGTGATGGAAGCCATGGTGATCAGTGCGCTGGAATCTGCGGAACTGGCGCGATCCTACGGCATGGCGGAAGATCGAATCGTTCTCAGTGCGAAGGTTTCCGGCGTACAGGACTTGATCGATGTTTATCGAACTCTGGCATCACGCTCCCGGTATGCGCTTCACCTGGGCCTTACCGAAGCAGGGATGGGTCGACGCGGAATTGTGTCCAGCACGGCCGCTCTTTCCGTGCTGCTGCAGGAAGGCATCGGCGACACAATACGCGTGAGTCTTACGCCTTTGCCGGGCGGCGACCGTCGCGAAGAAGTTCTCACTTGCCAGGACGTGCTGCAAAGCCTCGGCATCCGCAGTTTTGCTCCGCAAGTCACGGCGTGCCCGGGCTGCGGGCGCACAACCAGCACGGTCTTTCAGGAAATGGCCTGCGACATTCAAAATCACCTCAGCGAGCGAATGGCGGTGTGGAGAGCCGAACTTCCAGGGATAGAATCCCTCAAAGTGGCCGTGATGGGCTGCATTGTCAACGGTCCGGGCGAATCCAAACACGCCAATATCGGAATTTCTTTGCCAGGCACCGGCGAGGACCCCAAAGCTCCGGTTTACGTTGATGGACGGTTATTGACCACGTTGAAGGGACCATCCATTGTTGGTGAATTCATGACGATGCTGGATCAATACGTCGAACAGCGATACCGGAGGAAATAGCGAATGGTCGAAGATCTCAACTTCAACAGAATCGTCTCCCAACAATTTGATCGCGCGGCAAAATTCCTGAAAGTTCATCCCGCGCTTCTCAGTGAGATCAAAGCTTGCAACAACCTCTGCTATTTTCAATTCCCCGTCCGGTTCGCAGATGATCACTACGAAATCTTTGAAGGGTGGAGGGCCGAACACAGTCAACACTCCAAACCCGTGAAGGGCGGCACGCGCTTCAGTGAAATGGTCAGCGCGGACGAGATCATGGCGCTGGCCGCATTGATGACCTACAAGTGCGCGGTGGTCGACGTTCCATTTGGCGGAGCCAAGGGTGGCGTTCGTTTTAACCCGAAGAAGTACACGCCAACCCAGGTGGAGCGGATCACGCGGCGTTACACCGCCGAGCTGATCAAGAAAGGGTTTATCGGCCCGGGCGAGGATGTCCCCGGACCCGACGTCGGCACCGGCGAACGCGAAATGGCGTGGATGGCGGATACCTATGATGCGTTTCATCCCGGTGATATCGACAACCTGGCGTGCTGCACCGGGAAGCCGGTTTCGCAAGGTGGCATCGCAGGACGGAGGGAAGCAACGGGCCATGGCGTACAGTATGGGATTCGCGAAGCGTTTCAATACGGCGAAGATCTGAAGAAGCTTGGGCTGACCAGAGGCCTCGAAGGAAAGGCCGTCGCGATCCAGGGATTTGGAAATGTCGGCTATTACTCGGCATTCTATCTTTCCCAGGAAGACGGTTGCCGCATCGTTGCGATTCTGGAGTGGGATGGGTGTGTCATGAATCCCGCAGGGCTCGATATTCCGAAGCTCGATGAGTTCCGCAAAGAGACCGGGTCCATCCGCAATTTTCCAGGCGGCGCGACAGTCGCCAGCGACGCTTTCTGGGACATTGAGTGTGACATTCTAATTCCGGCGGCACTGGAAAATCAGATCAACCTGGATAATTGCCAACGGATACGAACCAAGGTGCTCGCCGAAGCGGCCAACGGCCCGACAACTCCCGCTGCGAGCGATGCATTGCACAATCGCGGCGTCATGATCATACCGGACATTTTCCTGAATGCCGGAGGCGTAACGGTTTCGTACTTTGAGTGGGGAAAGAACCTGTCCCACATGCGGTTCGGAAGCCTTCAGAAACATCTGGAGGAATTTCGAAATCAAAAACTGGTCAGCGCCATAGAGCGGATGGTCGGCAAGGAAATGCCAGAGGCGGAAAAACGGATTTTCACGCGCGGGCCCGAAGAATTGGATCTCGTAAACTCCGGGCTGGAAGAAACAATGATTCGCGCCTATCGCGCTATACGCGAGATGCACCTGTCCCGCGCGCCAGAGGAAAGCATGCGCGTCGCTGCCTTCATGATCGCGATTGAGAAAGTCGCGACGACTTACGAGCAACTCGGGATTTTCCCCTGAGGATGCCTCGAATCCGTCATTCTTACAGAGTAGGGTGCGTCGGCTTCTCCGTCGGGCCCTGATCCTCTGTTGCTTCAAAGTGAGCGATGTTTGAAGTCAGACCGCTCTGGCTGTCTATAACCCACAAGTCGTGTACACCACGTTGAAGAAGCAGCGTATCGACATCGTGTACGAACTCGCCGTGAGCATCCGTCAGGATGGATACCTCCCGAAATTCAGTCCCGTCAGGACGCCGAAGGTGCGACTGGACAGTACTTTTAGGAGTAAACCCCTTTCCGTACATCTTGAGCCAGCCTTCTTTGGGGATGCGTTCTCTCGACAAGGTAATTGTCGGCTTGACCTGTCCGTCAGAGGCGGCTGTTGTTGATGCCGCAGGCGATTCCTTTCCAGCGGCGGGAGTGTCATTTTTTGTACATGCCGTCAGGAATAATCCAAATAGTAAAACGAGAAAGTAAGATTTCATTTTGTATCTCAGGATTGAATCAAAACAGAAGAGGCGCAAGAAAGTGGATCTTTCTTGCGCCTCGTCGTAGTAGTACTGAACTCCTCAGTGGACTATGTGGCCCACCCAAATCCCTGCTTCGCGAGAGGCAGCGATCGGATACGCGTTCCGGTCGCCGCGAAAATCGCGTTGGCGATTGCGGGAACTGCGGGTGGCAGAGACGGTTCGCCCAATCCTGTTGTGCTGTACAGAGTCGGAATGAACTTCACTTCAATCTTCGGCGGCACCTGCGCCATACGAGCGGGCTGGTACTGACCAAAGTTCTTCTGGGTGACAGCCCCCTTATCGATGGTGATTTCCCAGTTCATGATGTGGCTCATCCCTTCGACGAACCCACCTTGAACCAGATTCTCCGCCTGACTCGGATTCACAACCTGATTTCCGATGTCGACTGCAGCCCAAACTTTTTCGACCTTGATCTTCTTTGCAGCGTCGACAGAAGCCTGAACCACGTAGGCAACATACCCATTGTGGGCGAACTGGAACGAAACGCCCATACCGGTACCCTTGGGCAGTTTCGCTCGATCCTTCCATGTAGACATGTCGCGAACCGCTTCCAGAACGCCCTTTGCGCGGGCTGCATTGAAAGGCGCGCCATTCCCATTTGCGACAGTCAAACCGCCGTAACCAGGCGTTGGTCCAGTAGCTGCCGGAGCGACACCTCCGCGACCGCCGCCTGCACCCGCTGCGCCCGCTGCAGGAGCCGGGTTTGGATTGTTCAAAAGATCCAATCGGTACTGCAAAGGATCCTTGTTGGCAGCGATCGCGATCTCATCGATAAACGACTGCATCACGAACGAAATACCGTTTGTACTGGGAGCGCGCATTGCACCCGTCGGAATATTGAACGGAGTGATGTTTACCTGGGAAACCTGGAAATTTGGCACAAATCCATTCGGGAATTCCCCGGCTGGAGAAACGCCAGCTGCACTGGGCACGAAATCGCGAAATGCAACCAGCTTCCCGGTAGCATCGATGCCCGCTTTGAAGAAATGGTAACCCGCCGGACGATAGTCGTCATGGGCCAGGTCATCTTCACGCGACCAGATGAGCTTTACAGGAACAGTGGGCAACCCTGCCTTGACGCGTTCTTCAGAAACGACGCGAGCGATCTTTGCCACTTCGATGTCGTACTCGCTGTACAGCCGGCGACCGAAACCGCCACCGGCACGAACGAGATGCATGGTGACATCGGCAGGCGTCAAGCCCGCGGCAGCCGCAGGATTAGGCAGTCCCGGAATCTGGCTCGGGGACCAGATTTCCAGCTTGCCATCCTTAAAGTGAGCCGTTGAATTCTGCGGTTCGAGTGGTGCGTGCGACAGCAGCGGGAAATGATATTCCGCTTCGATCGTCTTGGCTGCGCTTTGGAAGGCGGTATCCACATTACCTACAGCCGCACCTCCACGAGCGCCACCAGCTGGCGGCTGAGAAGCGCCCGTCGCAGCCTGTGTCCGTGCCTGTGACAAGAACCCTTCGCTGCTTTCGCCAGCGACTGGGCCGTTGTCCCAAACGATTTTCAAACTCTTGCGTGCATTGTTGGCCATCCACCAGGAATCGCTGACAATTGCCACGCCCGAGGTCAGCGTTGTCGCGCTGACTCCGATGGCAGGCCCACCGGCAGCGCCACGCCCAGCTCCAGCTGCTGCGGGGGCCGGAGCGTCAACAACAAATGCGTGCTTGATGCCCGGCAGTTTCTTGATTTCATCCAGATTGGCGCTCATGACTTTGCCGCCAAACACCGGACACTTCTCAAAAACCGCATACAGCATCCCAGGCATCGTTACGTCGATACTGAAAAGGGGCTTACCGGTTACGATTTCGAAGTTTTCCACTCCAGGAACCGGTTTACCGACGATCTTGAACGTTTTTGGATCCTTAAAGGCGACGTTGATGGCAGCGACGTCGGGAAGAGGCATCGTTGCGGCCTTCTCTGCGAGAGATGCATAAGTCGCCGTGCGACGAGACGCGGCATGCGTCACAACACCGGCGCCAGTTGTCAGTTCCGATGCGGGAACATTCCAGTTCGCCGCAGCCGCTCCAACCATCATCAGACGTCCGGCAGCACCAACCTGGCGCATCGGCATGTAATTGTTTGGAATCGCAGTACTGCCACCTTCTATTTGCCCGTTGTACTTTGTGGCATCCAAATCTGCCTGCGCGACCTTTACCTGTTTCCAATCAATGTCGAACTCATCGGCAATAAGCATGGGAAGTGCATTTCTCATGCCCTGGCCGGTTTCCGGGTTCTTGTTGACGACGGTAAACGTGTTGTCGGGATTAATCGTGATGTAGAAGCTGGGGTTCAGTGCCGGCGCGGCAGGGCCTCCACCACGACCACCCTGAGCGAGGGTTTCAGCCACCGATCCAGCATAGAGGCCAATCATGACTCCGCCACCGGCGAGAGTGCTGATCTTGAAAAATGAGCGGCGATCGAGTTGTTTCATATTCATTGGCGCCCCCTTACTTTGCTCCGGCATTGCCGGCGGCGATGTGAATGGCTTCGCGGATTCTGAGATACGTTCCGCAACGGCAGATGTTGCCCGTCATGGCCGTGTTGATCTGAGCGTCCGTGGGTTTGGGTGTCTTTGAAAGAAGGGCGGCTGCCGACATGATTTGTCCTGCCTGGCAATAACCGCACTGAGGAACGTCGACCGTCTGCCATGCCTTCTGCAATGGATGAGATCCATCCGCCGACAATCCTTCAATTGTTGTGACAGCCTTGGTTCCCACTGAACCAACCTGCGTCTGGCAACCGCGTACCGCTGTGCCATCGACATGAATGGTGCAGGCGCCGCATGCTCCGATGCCGCAACCGAACTTAGTCCCCTTCATGTTGAGCGTATCGCGGAGTACCCACAGCATGGGCATTTCCGCCGGGACGTCCACAGTTTGTGTCTTCCCGTTAATTTTCAGATTGTAGGCCATAGATTACCTTCCCTCCGTTTTGGCTACCTTTGGGTACTCTTTGCGCCTTGACCGGCGCGACAACCACTCACTACGTCGTTAAATTTGTTGCGTGATGTAATGGCCGATTCCAGCCATTTAATCCAACTGATGGTTTCCCGCCTCAGAAGTGCGCATATCATATATCGAAATCCAGTCAACGGATCAAGGTAGAAGTGGTCTCCGGACTCTTGCAGCGTAAAGCCGGTTTCCTGTTGGCCCGTGCCGGTCAGACAGGATAGGATGATCGCGCAAAAATTCGTGGGAAGTATCCTCACATGGAGTGATCGATGAATGCAATGAAACCCAACACCGTACCGAGTTCACGTGCGGCGAGTATCGTATTTCTCGGATTGATCGTCGTACTATCCGCCGGCCTTGTCGCGATGGCCCAACACGTTCAGCCCCAAGCCGACAAACTTCCTGCACCAGTGCCCGGGACACCAAACTTCGGCTCGGTTGCCCCAAGACCGGACGGGGCTGAATTGAAAGCGCCTGCTGGATTTACGGTCAGCGTGTATGCGGACAACATTCAGGCGCCACGCTATATGGTCTATGCGCCGAATGGCGATCTTTTCGTGTCGTCGTTTGCGGGTAACATGATCACGGTACTGCGCGATGGCAAAAATGTCGGAACGTTTGCTGCACGTGGCGCGCTTGCCGCACCGGGAGGTGCGCCTGCCGGCGGTGGGGCTCCTCGGGGTCCAGCTCCTCAACCTACGGGTGGAGCAGCTCCCCGCGGACCAGCTCCTCAAGCTGCAGGTGGTGCTCCTCGCGGTGGCCCGCGCGGACCGGTTCCATCAACACCGCTGCCTGTCGCAAACGCCGCATCGGCTGTTCCCTGCACGAATACCACGGTTCCGGCAGGCGCGGTGGGGATTAACCAGCCTCAGGGCATGGCATTCCACGATGGATATCTGTACGTCGCCAACACCAATAGCATCGTTCGATATAAGTACACCGTCGGAGATACTACCGCACAGGGTGCGCCGGAAAAGCTCGTCGATCTGATTAGCGGCGGTCACGGATGGAGGAACGTCATCTTCAATGCCGCAGGCACCAAGATGTACGTTTCGGTTGGTTCTTCTTCCAACAATGATGCCGGTGAAGACTGTCGGCGTGCCGCCATACTGGAATTCAACCCCGATGGATCTGGCGGCAGGATCTTTGCCTCCGGTATTCGCAATCCTGAAGGCCTCGCATGGCAGCCCGGCGCCAATAATGTACTTTGGACCTCGGTGAACGAGCGCGATGGTTACGGCGACAACCTTCCTCCTGACTACATCACATCCGTCAAGGATGGCGGGTTCTATGGCTGGCCCTATTCCTACACCGGTCAGAACTACGATCCGCGATACGTCGGCGGTATGCCGGATCTGGTGAAAAAAGCCCTTGTTCCGGACGTGTTGATTGAAGCGCATTCTGCGGCAGTGGGACTCGCTTTCTATACCGCGACGCAATTCCCTCAGCGCTTTCGCAACGGAGCGTTCGTCGGACTTCATGGGTCGTGGAACAGCTCGGTGGCGCATGGCTACAAGGTGATCTTCGTTCCCTTCACGAATGGGAAACCCGGCCCGTCCGAAGACTTCCTCACGGGATTTGTTGTGGATCCAGCGACGGCTTCAAAATGGGGACGCCCGGTTGGAGTAACGGTCGCCAGAGATGGCTCGCTTCTTGTTGCAGACGACGGAAGCAACAAGATCTGGCAGGTTAAATACACCGGTCCTGCTGGAAGATAACGCAGACGATCTAATCCAGCTATTTTCAATGGCGTCTTAAAAAACTTACAACGAAGTTTGTTCCGCGGTTTCCTGCGGCTTGTCCGCTGTAATCGATCATCATCACGGATCCTTGAACTTCCATTGAACTCAAGGAGGGATTCGCCGATGTCAAGTAAATGATCAGGGACCGAGAGGAATTTGCTCACCTAATTCTCGCTCGGTCCCTGGATTCCTACTGCAAGCTAAAGTTGATCGTAACTGTCGTAATGACCTCGACCGGTTCGCCATTCAGCAACGTCGGTTTGTAGACCCACTGCCTCACCGCATCCACGACTCCCGGAATCAGCAATGGACTACTGGCAGAAATAATCTTTACGTCAGATATCGTCCCGTCTTTCGCGATTTGGACGGACAGAACCACAACGCCTTCAATGCGTGCCTGCCGAGCTTCCGGGGGATACTGCGGATTTACCTTGTAAACAATATTTGATTGCGCGACATCTCCTCCAACCCGGATGGGAGCGCTATTGCCACTTTGCTGGGGTGGTGGCGGCGGGGGAGGAGGTGGCGGCGCGTTGCCGTCCTGAGAAGCACCACCACGGCGTCCACCCACGGTCCCCGGCGGAGGGGGAGGTGGCGGAGGAGGAGGTGGCGCGTTCTGCGCTGTCGCCATTTCAACGCTCGGCGCTGCCGGCGCTGGCAGAACGGCCGACGACGACGATGGCAATGGGGGCGCGGTGATGCCTTGCGCTATTCCCTCAAGCGGGAACGTCAGGAACATAGCTCCCGCCACCACTGCCAGAATCGCGGCCATCGCGGCATAGGACGATATCAGTCTCAGTTTCGACATAGAAACCTCCATCAATAGTAAATGCATTCGTTTTGTCAGATGGCGCCGACGCAGAAACAGCGGAGCCGGCGCCAGATCCAGTTCCAGGCGCGTTCCCGCAATTGCGAGAAGCGAGGCAATGTAGTCTTCACGGGCAGAAGTCAGCTGGACAACTTCCGCGTCAACGAGTTGTTCACGAGAAAGCCGGGACTGGGCCAGAAGCCACCACACTCCCGGGTGAAACCAGAACACGGCAGCGAGGAATTCCTCAATAACCGTCACCAGCCAGTCCCGGCGACGAACGTGCAGCAGTTCATGACACGCAATTCCATGCTGTGACGCCGGACTCAAACTGAGAAAGGATTCCGGAAGCAGAACCACGGGACGAAAAAAACCCACGGTGGCCGGACTTCGGACTTCAGGCGAAACACAGAAGACCGCTTTCGCTCCAACCCGCTCACGGGCCAGCCCAACCGAATACGGAACGGACTCGAGCGGTTTAGATGAAATTCGATATCGCCGAATGTGAATCAATCCGGCGGCGAGCCATCCCAGGCGGAAAACAAAACCTGCCGCCAGAACCGCCCACGCAACGCGGTCCCAGCCAAACGGGATGTGAATGGTGTTTGCGGGAAGCAGGGTGCCATAGGTAATGGTTACACCGGCAGGCGAGTCCGGCGAAAGAATTGGGTGTCTCCAGGGTTGAATCAATGGAATGAACGCACAGACCGCGAGGACAAAATGGGTGTAAGCAAGCTGTGTTCGAGGATGCCGAATTCGAAAAAGTAGCGGAAGCGACGCCCCCACTGTCGCAATCACAAACACCTGAGCGACCCAGGACGCAAGGTTGCTTTGCAGAAATTGGGAAATCATTTCTTTCTCCGTTTCTCTTTGAGGAGTTTCTTTTCTTTCAGCAGCCTGCTGATCTCTTCGATCTGCGCTCCATCCCCATCCATGTTTTCGACAAGATGCACCAGCAGGGGCTTTGCGGATCCGTTGAAGACGCGCTTTACAAACTCCTGCACCATGCTGCCGACAACCTTTGTCTGAGGCTCTGATGGAGTGTAAACGAACGCGCGAGCCTGTTCGGATTTCCGCAGACGTCCTTTCTGCTCGAGTATGCCCATCATCGTCATCACCGTTGTGTAGGCGATCTTCCGACGCGTGAGCAGCTCTTCGTATACCTCCCGCACCGTCGCGCTTCCTCGGCTCCAGACGATCTTCATGATCTCGAGTTCCTGATCAGTAAGTACGGATTTCGCTGGTCTCACTTCAATCTCCAATGGAATGGCAGTTCAATTAGTACTAGATACTTAGTACTAATAACCAACCGAATGCAAGCACTTTTTCACCTGACTGGGATAACTGGGTGTCAGGCACCTCGTTTCCGAGTTTCAGGAAAACGGGGGAACGAGGCGCCTGACACCCAGTTACAACGCGCGGATGGATTCGCCCACAGTATTGACGATTTGATCGATCTGAGCGTCGCTGGTCACGAACGGAGGAGCGATCAGATAGATATCGCCACGGATGCGACTATACAAACCGCGTTTGCAGCATTCCTGATGAAGCCGCTCGCCCATCTTTAAGGCGGGATCGAACGCCTTCTTTGTTGCCTTGTCTTCCACCAGTTCCAGACCCGCAAGCATTCCGAGCCCACGCACGTCTCCGACAATATCCAGAGACGCCAGCTGTTGAACGCCCTTGAGAAGCTTTTTTCCCATGGAGGCCGCCGTTTCGATCAGATTTTCACGTTCATAAATCGCGATCGTCTCCAGCCCCACGGCACACGATACTGGATGAGCCGAATACGTAAACGCATGCATCCAGCGCTGGCCCGGAGGTGCGTCGTTCATGACCTTATATATACGATCGGAAATGCCGATTCCGCCAAGCGGTATGTATCCAGAGGTGATTCCCTTCGCGAAAGCGAGAATGTCGGGTTCGATGCCGTAACGCTCCAGACCAAACCAGCGGCCCGTCCGGCCAAATCCTGTAATGATTTCGTCCGCAATAAAGAGGACATCGTACTTGTTGCAAATTTCTCGAATCCTCGGGAAGTAATCATCGGGAGGAACAATCAATCCACCCGACCCCTGCACGGGCTCGGCGATGAAGGCGGCGATGGTTTCCGGCCCTTCCTGCAAAATCATTTTTTCGAGCAGATTTGCTGCTGCGACACCTGGCGTCACCGTCGGATCGTCGGAAACAAATCGATATGGGTACGGCGATTGGATATGCAGAAACCCCGGCAGCTTGCCTCCAAACATGGGCCAGAATGCCGGCAATCCCGTGGCGCTCATTGAGGCCATCGTCACACCGTGATAACCGAAGTCGCGGCTGATGATTTTGGTCTTCTCCGGCTTGCCCTGGGTGATCCAGAAAAAACGGGCGGTTTTGAACGCGGTTTCGTTGGATTCGCCGCCGCCGGCAGCAAAAAAGAAGCGGCTGATCGAGGGATAGCAGGGCTTACAAAGTTCCGCCAATTTCTCGGCCAGGCGCACTGCCGGCACATTTGTCGCACCGACGTAGCCGGATACGAATGCCAGAGTTTCCATTTGCTGTGCTGCGGTGCGTGCCAGTTCTTTGCGGCCATGTCCCGCACTGACATTCCACAATCCGGACAATCCGTCAATGAATTGGCGGCCATCGGCGTTATGTAGAATCGAACCTTCTCCCTTTACCCAGACGAAGGGATTTTTTTGATCACTGGGATGAAAAAGCGGGTGCACGAGGTGGGCGTAATCAGAGTTCCTAATTTCTTGTATATCGATCGTCATGAATTCTCTCAATTCCGGAATTAATTGCGCATCCACTCCATCGGTAGTGCGACTTAAGTGCCAGATACGGCTTGAAAAAGCAAAACGGAAACCGTAAATCGTACCACGAATTGATCATTGCCTTCCTGTCGCGGAATGGGCTCGACTACGAGTGATTTTCGCCTATAGAAATAGTTACGCGGCGGTCATGGATTTGTTATAGAGTGCAGCCAACCCAACTAGGAGGAGTCCAAATGAAGACCAAATCAATCTCAGTAATGTGTATCGCGCTGGTTTTGGCGTTTGCCTCGATCGCCAGCGCTCAGGCCCGGGTCCAGGCAGGGAGCGACGAAGATAAGGCTCTCCGTAAAATCACCGCGCAGACGAATCCCGACGCGCAGATTCCAATGCTCCTCGATTTTGAGAAGCAGTACCCGAAATCTCAGGCGCTTTCCGAAGTCTACTCATTGCTGGTAGACATCTACATGACGAAGCAGGACAACGCCAAAATCATCGAATATGGTGAAAAGGCGATAAAGGCTGATGAAAAGAATGTATCCGCTCTGGTCGCTGTGAGCCGTGCATATGCAATGAAGCGGGAGAATCTGGAAGTCGCAGTCTCATACGCCCAGAAGGCGGTTGAAAACGTCGACAAAATGAAGACACAGCCTGCACCTTCCAATTATTCCGAAGCGGAATGGAAGCAGCTGATCAAGGATAACGAAGACGCTGCCAAAGGCCAGTTGTCCTATGCAAAGGCCGTAAAGCAGTAACAGAACTCCTTTAGTTGGGTTGGTTTAGGGGACGGGCATCACGGTGCCCGTCCCCTAACTATTTTAAGGCTTTATATTCGACAACCTTTGTCTCCCCTACTCTTCTTCCTCTCGAAGGCGGGCAAGTACCGAGTAATCCTCCAGCGTCGTCGTATCTCCCAAGGTCGCGGAACCGGACGCGAGATCACGCAGCAATCGACGCATAATTTTTCCGCTCCGGGTTTTGGGTAGTGAATCGGTGAAGCGGATCTCATCGGGTTTCGCAAAACTGCCGATGGATTTCCCGACATGCAGTTTCAATTCGTCTTTCAGGCCGGGTCGCGGAGAATATCCTCCTGCGAGCGAAACGAATGCGACGATTCCCTGACCCTTGAGTTCGTCCGGACGTCCAACAACTGCAGCTTCAGCAACAGTCACGTGACTGACCAGAGCGCTTTCCACTTCCATAGTCCCAATCCGGTGTCCGGAAACATTGATGACGTCATCAATGCGCCCCATGATCCAGAAATATCCGTCTTCGTCCCGACGCGCACCATCTCCGGTGAAATAGACGTCTGGAATCTCGCTGAAGTATTGCTTCCGGTACCGCTCGGGATCGCCGTAAATGGTCCGCATCATCGAAGGCCACGGGCGCCTGATGACGAGGAAGCCGCCTTCGTTGGTGCCAACGGATTTCCCGGAGCGATCGACGATATCGGCCTCAATCCCTGGCAGCGGCCGTGTTGCCGATCCGGGTTTTGCAGGAACCGCACCCGGCACCGGTGCAATCATCATTGCGCCTGTTTCCGTTTGCCACCAGGTGTCGACGATGGGGCATCGGTCGCCTCCGATGTGTTTTCGATACCACATCCAGGCTTCGGGATTGATGGGTTCGCCGACTGTACCCAGCAGACGCAGACTCGACAGGTCGTGCTTTGCAGGCCACTCATCGCCCCATCTCGTAAACGCCCTTATTGCGGTTGGCGCGGTATAGAAAATGCTCACCTTGTAGCGTTCGATGATCGACCAGAATCGATCCGGCGTCGGGAAGTTCGGCGCGCCTTCATACATGAGGCTCGTCGCGCCATTCAATAAAGGACCGTAAACAATGTAGCTATGTCCGGTGACCCAGCCGATATCGGCAGTGCAGAAATAAGTGTCTTCTTCCTTAAGGTCGAAAACCCATTTGGACGTGATGTAGGTTTCCGTCATGTAGCCGCCGGTCGTATGAACGACACCTTTCGGCTTTCCGGTTGTCCCACTCGTATAAAGCATGAACAGTGGATGTTCAGCATCCAGCGGCTCTGCTTCACACAGATCGGATGCCACATCCATCATCTCGTGCCACCAGACGTCACGGCCATGCATCATCGCAATGGCTTCCCCGGTTCGTTTGTAGACGACGACCTTCTCGATACTCGGTGATCCAATCAAAGCGTCATCGGCATTTTTCTTGAGTGGAACGACTGCGCCGCGACGGTAACCGCCATCTGCCGTGATGAGGATCCGGGATTTGGAATCATTGATACGATCGCGAAGAGCTTCGGCACTGAACCCACCGAAAACAACGTTATGGGCAACGCCGATTCGTGCGCACGCGAGAAGAGCAATCGCAAGTTCCGGGACCATACCCATGTATATCGTTGCGCGATCGCCTTTGGCGGCGCCGAGAGCCTTCAAAACATTCGCGAATCGACACACTTCTCGATGGAGCATCTGATAACTCAGCGCCCGCACATCACCGGGTTCCCCTTCCCAGAGAATTGCGACCTTGTTCTTTCGCCAGGTGGGCAGGTGCCGGTCGATACAGTTATAGGAAAGATTGGTCTTGCCGCCGATGAACCACTTCGAAAACGGGAAATTCCATTCCAGTACGGTGTGCCACTTCTTGAACCAGTGCAGTTCGGAAGCGATATCTGCCCAGAACTTCTCGGGATCGGCCAACGCGGCTTTGGACATCGCCTCGTATTCGGCGAGGCTTCGGATATGTGCGCTCGCCGAGAATTCCGGGCTGGGCGTAAAGACACGCTGCTCATTAAGCTGAGATTCGATGTTCGATTCGGCCATATAGGGGTGTGAGATAAAAAGAAAGGCCGCAACGGTCAGTCGCGGCCTTTCGGATTTCGAATGGATTAACGGTTACTTGGACTGGCCGAAGTGCTCGTAATTCATGGCGATATAGTTCTGCCACTGTTCCGGAACATTGTCTTCCGGGAAAATCGCCGTTACAGGGCAAGCCGGCTCGCATGCGCCGCAATCGATGCACTCCGCAGGGTTGACGTAGAGCATGGTTGCCGCTTCAAAATCCGGCTCATCCTTTTTGGGATGAATACAGTCGACCGGACAAGCGTCCACACATGCGGTGTCTTTGGTGCCGACGCACGGCTCGCAAATGATGTATGCCATTAGAAGCTCCTTTAAAGTTGTAGTACCGAATCCAAATGAAACATGGATTATACATTCCACTGAAATGAAATCAAGCGAGGGAAATTAGCACCGACGGGTCGAAGGGGGCCATCAGGAGATGATCGCCACCCGCTCCCGTCGGTAGAGGGCCTCAGGATGTTGGAAGAAGTCGCTTGAGAACTTTGCCCGTTGGCGTGCGAGGCAGGTCTGCCAGCACTTCAAAGTGCTTTGGCACCTTATATCCCGCGAGTTTTTCGCGGCAGAATGCCCGAAGTTCCTTATCCTCGACGGCCGTTCCTTCATGAAGCAGCAGGAAAGCTTTTGGTACTTCTCCACGGGATTCGTCTTTCACTCCGATAACGGCCACTTCTTTCACTTTTGGATGCGTGGCGAGCACTTCTTCGATTTCCCGCGGATAAATATTTTCTCCCGCCGAGATAATCAAATCCTTCTTCCGTCCGGTGATCGTCACGAATCCCTCGGCGTCGAGTTTCCCAAGATCGCCGGTATGCAGCCAGTCGTTCGTAATGGTTTTTGCGGTTTCATCCGGCTGGTGATAGTAACCTTCCATGACGTTTTCGCCGCGCACCATGATTTCGCCAATTGTTTCCAGCGGAAGCGGGTTTTTTGCGTCATCCCAGATGGCAATTTCAATTCCAGGCAATGGCTGTCCCACGGTTCCCAGCTTTCGTTTTCCGGGAAGATTCAAAGTGACGACAGGCGCCGCTTCCGTTTGTCCATAGCCTTCGCAGATATGTACGCCGAAACGCTTCTCAAACGCGTCCGCAACGGCGATGGGCAAAGGTTCTCCGCCAGATATTGGAAATCGCACCGAACTGACGTTGAATCCGCCCTCGGACATTGCGAGAACCCTGTACATGGATGGAATGGCGAGAAATACACTGATGCGATGTTCTTCGATCAGTTTCAAAACCTTATGTGGATGGAACCGATCCACCAGCACCATGCTGCAGCCGTTCAGCAAGGGCAGCAGTATGGTTCCTGTGATCGCATAAGTGTGAAAGAACGGAAGCAGGCACAGAAAGGCATCGCGTGCATCAAACTCTCCTGCCTTCGCGCACGCGTCGACATTGTGAAGCAGATTGCGATGAGACAGGATGACTCCCTTCGGCCGTCCCGTCGTCCCCGACGTATACAAGTAAAGAGCGGGATTATGGTGTTCGCCCTTCGATGCAACAGTGCTGCTGGATTGTGTGAATTCCGGCGCGTCCGCCATTAGAATCACGCCCTTGTCACCGAACAATGGTTTCACTGCAGCGAGCGCCTGTGCAAAGAACTGCGAGGACACCATCGCCGACATCCCGGAATCCCGGATGATAAATGCCAGTTCCTGCGGTGGAAGGAGGTAATTGAGCGGAACGGCAGTTTTACCGGCTTTCCATACTGCCAGCAAGGTCGCAACGTATCGCTCCGAATTCAGCAGAAGGATGCCTACGGTATCCCCGACAACCTTTTCCCGCAGCATGCGTGCGATGTTGTCCACGTCCGATGCCAGTTCGCCAAAGGACCACTTTTTATCTTCCTCGACCAGCGCCACTCGAGAACGGTGCGCTTCCACGGCCATGTCAAACGCGTCGGGTATCCAGGAACTGTTCAATTCAATCCCTCCGTCAAAATCGATGAGAAATAGCACTACAGATTACGTTGATTATTATTGTCGAGAACGAAGTTGTTGTTCTTCGAAATCGTACCGAGGGCCTGATTGTAATCGACCATGCCTGGCGGAATTGATCGGCGTGGCAATCTCATCGGTACGTATCTCAGTGACGTTCTGTTGTTCGTCGAAAACGGAAGTCTCATTCGTAACGCAGGGCTTCTATCGGATCCAGAGCGGCAGCCTTATGCGCCGGGTAATATCCAAAAAAGACTCCAATTGCGGTCGAGAAACCAAACGCAATCGTTACTGCAAGACCCGATACCAGCGACGGCCAATTCAAGTACCACGCGATTCCTGCAGCAGCGGTTCCGCCGCCCAACATTCCAAGAGCACCTCCCGCAAGGCTGAGTACTACCGACTCCGCAAGAAACTGTAACCGGATATAGTTTGGGCGCGCACCGACTGCCATGCGTATTCCGATCTCGCGTGTTCTTTCAGTTACGGAAACGAGCATGATATTCATGATTCCGATTCCGCCGACAATCAGCGAAATGCCGGCAATGCTTCCAAGCAGCAGCGTCATGATGGTTGTCAACTGCACACCTGCAGCGGCGACGTCGGCAAGATTGCGAACCGTGAAATCGTCAGGCTCTCCGTCGGCAATCTTGTGACGCTGTCGCAGCATCTGTCCGACTTGCTGTTGCACAAGACTCGTCGCATCCGGGCTGACGGCGGAAATCATGGCCTGACCGATGGACGTTCCTCCGCGAGCTTGCATCTTTTTCTGGACGGTGGTGTAAGGAATAACCGCAGTGTCGTCCTGATCCTGACCAAGAGTCGATCCCTTCGATTCGAGCACTCCAATCACCCGAAACGGAAGGTTTCGCACCCGGATCGTCTCGCCGACAGGGTCGGTGGACGCGCCAAACAATTTATCGACCACCGTCTTGCCCAACACAATGACACGCGCTGCCGATCGGACATCCGCACTCGTAAAGAATTCGCCGTTCACTACAGGCCAGTTGCGGATTTTGGGAAACTTTTCGTTCGTCCCCTGGAGCTGTACCGACCAGTTCTGATTTCCAAATACAAGCTGAGCTGTTGCGCGCATGGATGGAGATGCGGCCGAAACCGTTGGAATTTCACGTTCCATGGCAAGAACATCGTCTTCCGTGAGTGTGGATGCCGCCCCAAGACCCTGGCTGACGCCACCGGTTCGGAGGTTTCCGGGCTGAACAAACAGCATGTTGCTTCCCATACTGCTGATCTGAGTTTGAATCATCGATTGAGCTCCCTGCCCAATCGATACCATCGCGATCACGGCGCCGACTCCGATAATGATGCCAAGCATGGTGAGGGCGGACCGCATCTTGTTGCGGGTCAGCGCACGAATTGCAATTTTCAAAATTGCCCAGACGTTCATCTCTTCTCCTTAATACCGTTGCGCGCGACCCTCCTGACCCAGGAGGGGGATCTCTCATTCACTCACAGTGTTCCCGGAGCGAAGCACGTCTTCCTGACTTTCTTCGCCATCATTGAAGTCATCGATTTCGGTCGATACCACCGGCAGGGTCCGCAGCACTTCGCCCGCATCCCATCGGTCTTTCACCTTCTCGTCCGATGCGATACGGCCATCACGGACATGAATGACCCGTTCGGCGTATAACGAAATATCCGATTCATGAGTCACGATAATCACCGTGAGATTGCGCTCGCGATTGAGCCTCTGAAAAATCTCCATGACTTCCACAGAGGTTCGCGTGTCCAGCGCACCGGTTGGTTCATCGGCAAGGATGATCGAGGGATTGTTTACCAGGGCGCGGGCGAGAGCCACTCGCTGCTGCTGTCCTCCTGAGAGTTGGTTCGGCATGTTTCTTTCGCGTTCAGAAAGCCCGACGATGGCCAGAGCCTCGCGGGCACGTCGTTTACGTTCACTGGACGAGACACCGGCATAAAGCAGCGGCAGTTCCACATTCTCGAGAGCCGAAGTCCGCGACACGAGGTTGAAGCTCTGAAACACAAATCCTACTCTCTGATTTCGCACGTCGGCGAGCTGCGCTTTGCCCATCGTCGAAACGTCGACACCCTCGAGAAAATACTTTCCCTTGGTCGGCCGATCCAGACAGCCAATCATATTCATCAGCGTGGACTTTCCGGACCCGGACGGACCCATGATCGCCACAAATTCCCCACGGTGAATTGACAACGAGAGCCCCCGCAAAGCATGAACCAGAATGTCGCCAGTCTGGTAGATCTTGCTGACACGGTCAATGCGGATGACTACATCGGAAGTGTCTGGACTACCTGCACCGATGCTATCGGCCACGATTTCCACCAAACAGGCTGAACCCCTGCTGTGTCGACGCCGTCGCCTGAGTACTGTCACTGATAATGACCAGTTCTGCTTCCTTGAGATTGCCGGACACGATCTCGCTCGCGGAGCCATCCGAAATTCCAACGGAAACATCCCTGCTCTGCGGTTTCTTGTCCGAACCCAGCACCCATATGAGCCCGGGCCGCGGCGCATGCTGCGCTGGAGCTCTGAAATGGATTTTGTCGTTCGGATTCCACTTCTGCCCAGGTGCGAGCGGAATTGAAGCAGAATCGCCGCCACTGGTTGCCGGCGCGGATTTTGCTCCGGCCTGGGGCGCGACCTCTGGTTCCGCGGCTGCAGGTGCCGGTGTATTCGGCGGCGTGTACCGCAGAGCGGCATTGGGAACTTTCAAAACAGTTTCACGTTTATCCACGACGATGCTGATGTTGGCGGTCATGCCCGGCTTCAGCTTCAACTCGCGGTTTTCAATGCTGAGAATCACACTGTAGGTCACGACATTCTGTATGGTCTGGGGACTCAGCCGGATTTCCGCAATCTTGCCGACGAAAGTATCGTTCGGATAGGCGTCCACCGTAAATGAAACCACGGCATTGTCGGAGATACTTCCGATATCGGCCTCATCCACACTCGCATTAACCTGCATCTGTCCGAGATCGGTGGCAATGGTAAACAGGGTTGGCGTCTGCATGCTGGCGACGACGGTTTGACCCACATCGACGGTACGAGAAATGACGACACCATCGACGGGCGAGAATATATTCGCGTATTCGAGATTGATCTGCGCACGATCGAGTTCCGTACCCGCCTGCTGCAATCCAGCATTGGCCTGTTCGAGCTGAGCCTGAGTCGATACCATCTGCGCCTGGACCTGCTCAATCGCGGCAGCGGCCTGGCTGTATTTCGCGACAGCAGAATCGAAGGTCGCCTTCGCCGTGTCGAAGTCGTTCTTCGATACGATGCCGCGCTGGCTCATTTCTGTCGCCCTGTCGAGCTGAACCTTCGCATTGTCGCGCGCCACCCTCGCGGCTTCAAGACTGGCACGCGCACTGGTCATATTCGCAGACTGGTTGGTGATCTCGGCCTGGGCGCTTTTCACGCGTGCCTGGGCTGCCGTGACACTGGCCTTGGAGTTGGCAACCTGTGTCTCCAGGTTTCGCGGATCGAGTTTAGCGAGGAGCTGTCCGCGTTTCACAACAGAGTTGAAATCCGCGTACAGTTCCAGAACCTGACCGGACACCTGACTGCCTACGGGCACGGTGAGGACGGTTTGAACTACACCGGTCGCATTAACGACTCTTTTCAGAGGACCACGCGTGGCGCCGGTGGTGAAGTAATTGATCTCGGCGTTCGCTCGGCGCCGGTTGACGATTCCAAGTGCGCCCAACACGAGGATGAGAAAAATAATCGGAAAACCAATCTTCAGAAATTTATGCTTCATGTGGTTGAGTCCTGAAACGAGCGACAAGATCATCGAAGAGAGAATATGCAACAGGCGTAAACAAGAGGGTTAAAAGCAAACACAACAATTGGCCGCCCATGACGACAATTCCAATCGGCGCGCGGGATCCGGAACCGGGTCCACGGCTCAACACAATGGGCAGCATTCCGGCGACGATGGCAAAGGTAGTCATCAGAATGGGACGAAGTCTGGCATGGTTCGCTTGAACCAGCGCTTCGTGGCGCTCGATGCCTCGTGCCCGCAGCGTGTTTGTGTAGTCGATTTGCAGGATCGAATTCTTCTTGACGATTCCAAACAACAGAAGGATTCCCAAACCACTGAACAGATCCAGCCTCGTGTGAGTAACCCACAGGGAGAACAAAGCAAATGGAACACTTAGCGGCAGAGAGAGCATGATGGTGATCGGATGCAGCAGGCTCTCAAACTGCGCGGCCAGTACCATGTACATGAAGATCGCAGAAAACAGGAATGCGGTAATAAAGCTCTGCTGTAGCTCCGCCAGTGTCTTTGCCCGGCCAGTCCACTCCGTTCGGTAACCGGGTTTCAAATCGAGTTTCGAAAGCTCCTTGTCCATCGCTGCAGCCGCATCACCGATACCGACCCCGTTTTCCAGATTGGCAACGAGCGTGACCTGACGTTCGCGGCCCATCCGTTCAATTTGCGCCGGGCCGAGATTGCGTTTGAATTTCGCAAAGCTCGCCAGCTGAACCTGGCCAAGACGGCTGGATGGAACCCACAGAGCTTCAATTTTCTCCGGTCGGTCGCGGTCTTCAGGCGACAGCCGCATCTGCACGGAATACTGATCTTCGCCATCCTTGAACTTGGAGACTTCTTCGCCTGCGACCAGCGTACGCAGAGTACCGGCAACGTCTTCCGCACGTACTCCCAGATCGGCAGCCTTCGCTCGATCCAGTGCCACATGGATTTCGGGATTCCCGATATTCAGCGTCGTGTCCTGATCCACCATGCCGGGAACGGTGTGCATGACCTTCAGAATTTCATCGGAATATCCCGCCAACTCATTAAGTCCGGGCCCACGGATATTCAGCACCATCGTTTGAGTCCTGGCGTTTCCGCCGCTGACGTTTTGCGATGCCTGGACCGCAACTCGCAGACCGGGAAACTTATCCTTCATCATGGCTCGCGCATCGTCCATCACGTCAAATTGTGAGTATTTGCGTTCTGTGAGATCCGTGAGGCTGAGATAGACATTCCCGTCGGTGACACCGGAGCTGCCGCCACCGTTTATCGTGGTCAGAACATGTCGGACGCCTCGAAGCTTCCAGGCCTCGCGTTCGATGTTCTGCAGGATGAGATCCGTGCCGGCAAGCGAAGTGCCATCCGGCGTTTGAACGACGATTTCGAACTCGCTTTGATCGTCCTGGGCGAAAAAGTCCGTTCCAACCAGCATGAACATGGGAACGATCGAGATCACAACCGCCAGAAACACGCACACCATAATCCACCGATGGTGCAGCGCCCAATTCAACATGACACCGTATCCCCGATCGATAATGCGGTAGAACCCGGAATCCTTCGAGCTGTGACCGCTTTTGCTCTTCTTCAGCCATCGTGAACTGAGCATGGGCGTCAACGTAAAGCTGACGAGCATGGAGACCAGTATGGAAACGGCCATCGTCAGTCCGAAACTCTTGAGGAATCGGCCTGGAATTCCTCCAAGGAAAGCAACAGGAACGAAAATGACGACCAAGGACAATGTAGTGGCCATGACGGCGAGACCAATTTCCTGGGTCGCTGCAACGGCAGCCTTCATCGGCTCGTAGCCTTCTTCCTCGATATAGCGGTAGATGTTTTCCAGAACGACGATGGCGTCGTCGATAACGATTCCCACGGCCAGCGTCAAGCCCAGCAACGTCAGGTTGTTCAGCGTCATATCCAGGCCGCGCATTGCCGTAAATGTGGCAATGATGGAGATGGGAACGGCAAGTGCCGCGATGAGCGTGCTCCGCAGATTCCGCATGAACAGAAGCACCACAATTGCGGCGAAGAGACTGCCGATAATCAGATGCTCATTGATGGCATGAACCGATGCTTCGATGAATCGGGCCTGGTCGCGAATCACGTCAACATGGATATCCTCCGGGAGCTGCTTCCGGATCTCGACCAGCTGCGACTTGATTGTGTTTGCGACGGCAACCGTGTTGGTTCCCGACTGCTTGCGGACCAGAAGGGAAACTGCCGCTTTGCCGTCCTGCCTTGCGAGGCTTCGCTGCTCCTCAGTGCCGTCCTCGACCCGCGCAACGTCTCGCAAATAGATTGGCGCCCCGGCAGCAGTTGCAACTACCATTTCGTTGAAATCACGAACCTGCCCAATTCGACCAATTGTTCGAAGTACCAGTTCGTTGGGACCCTGATTGATCCGGCCGCCCGGCGTCTCCGTATTCTGAGTGCGAATCGCATTTCGAATTTGATCGATGCTCAGGCGATACGACTGGAGCTTTTGGGCATTGAGCCAGATTTGGATTTCGCGCTTGCTTCCACCGACGATCTGTATGGATCCGATGTCCTTTACGGACTCCAGCCGCTGCTTGATCTGCTTGTCGGCGATTTCGGTGATTTCCCGAAGAGGACGCTCGCCGTAAACCGAGATTGAGAGAACCGGCGCCGCATCGAAGTCCAGGCGTTCGATGATCGGCGGATCGGTATCACGTGGAAGCTGACCGATAACGGTTGCAACCTTGTCCCGCACTTCCTGAGCTGCGACGTTGGCGTCCTTGTCGAGCGTGAACTGCACGACGACGACGGAGGTGCCTTCGAGCGTGGTGGATCTGAGTTCGTCGATTCCACTGATCGTATTGAGAACTTCCTCAATCGGTTTTGTGATCTGCGATTCAATCTCTTCCGGGCTTGCGCCGGGAAGACGTGTGGACACGGTGACTGTCGGGAGATCCACCTTCGGAAACAGGTCGATGCCAAGCTGAGTATAGGAAAATACACCGAGTACCACGAACGTCAGCACCAGCATTGTCGCGAAGACCGGACGTTTCACACAAACTTCAGCCAGTTTCATCGAGTCGTGACCTCTCGACCCTGCTGGAGACTGCCGAGATTAGAAGTTGCGACAAGATCGCCTTCCTTCACGCCTTCGACGATTTCAACAGATTCGTCCGACTGTTTGCCCGTTCGCACAATGCGTTCAGCGATCTTCCCGTTCTCAATGAGAAATACTTTCTCCAGTCCGGCGAACTGAAACAGCGCGGCAGAAGGTACGGTCAGCGCCTTCTCGTGAGTGCCTGTGAGAATCGTAACGCGTGCAAAAACTCCGGGCTTGAGAACGCCGTTGGCATTGTTCACGTAGGCTTCCACTTTCATTGTTCGAGACTGTCGATCTACGGACGGGGAAATACGCGATATCTTCCCGTCGAATCTTTGATTTGGAAACGAATCCAGCTGAAACTGCACCGGCCCGTTGACTCGAACAGCGTCGAGCGAGTTTTCCGGAACATCGAATCGAAGCTTCAGCGGACTGTTCTGAACCAGGACTACGACGGGACTGTTCACCTTCAGATACAGCCCTTCCGAAATCAATCGTTCTTTGATGAATCCGGTCATCGGGGCAACGATCCTCGCATCCGCGAGCTTCTTCTGTGCGAGAGCAAGCGAGACACGCCGAGCCGTGATTGTTGCGCGAATGTTCCGAACATTTTCGCGTGCAGCATTGAGAACGGCTTCTGCGACGTTGTATCGGGCCTGTTGTTCATCCAGCTGCTGCTTTGGAACCAATCCCTGCGCAACGAGGGCCTTTGTCCGATCCAGCTGAACCTTTGATTCCGAAAACGTCGCATCCGCCTGGCGGACCAGACTGGTGGTTGCATCTTCGACATCGGCACTTGTTTCAGTGAGCCCCAGACGAGCGAGTTCCTGTTGAAGCGCCGCGGTCTGTTGGCGAACAGCAAGGTCAAGTTCGCTCGTGTCAAGCTGGGCGATCACCTGGCCGGTTTTGACGGAGTCCCCAAGATCGACAAAAACCCTGGATACGAGTCCTTCGACCTGATTCGAGACGGTAATTTCCTCGTTGGGATCCAGCGATCCCACAGCTTCGACCGTGCGTTGCAGATCTCGAACTTCCACTTTCGCGCTCTGAACGGCAACAGCCGTGTTGGCCGATTCGATATTTGCGGCTTCAACACTGCCATTGGAAGCTTCGGAGTGGGGCTTCGAAGAAGAACATCCAGGTACAAATGCGAGTAGTACCAGCAATACAATTACAATCATGATTTCATTCCCGCTAAGAAAATGGAAACGAACGTCTTAACAACTTCGTTCCGATCAAACGTTTTTATTTTCTTCTGGCCGAAGATCTCCTGCGTCTGTATATACGCAACAAACATGCCGACAATTGCACGTGCCGCGAGAAGCGGATCCATACGGCGAAAAGTCCCGTCATCCATTCGACGCTGGATGTAGGTAGCCATAGGATCGCGGCCCGCAATCGACGAGAGAAACATTTCGGAAAGTTCATGGCCTTCAAGGGCGCTGAACATGAGCAGTCGCATGAACGTGCTGTCCTCTTCGTGACGTTCGAGGAAATGACGCCCGAAGCTTTCGAGAAACTCCTCGTCGTTGCCATCCCGTGCCAATTGTTGAACTTCTTCCCACCGGGCATCGTGCCCCTGAGAGAGCTTTTGCTCCAGGATGGCTCGATAAAGCTCCTGCTTGGTATTGAAGTGCCGAAAGATGATGGCTTCGTTTACTTCCGCATGGGCAGCCAGATCCCGAGTCGTGGTGCCTCGAAAGCCGTTCCGGGCAAACACGTCGATCGCCGCTTTGATAATCTCCTGCCTCTTGCCAGATTTTTCCATAAGTAAGTACTTACTTACACTTCGCAAGACACATTGGCAAGCGGAATTTCATGACAGCACAGAAGTGGTTGCAGGATCTCGGGATGGATTACCACGCCGCGACGGCCCGAATCTCACCCGTTCGACGAATCCGAAATTGGTGGATGATATAGAAGCTGAATCAGAACACCGTCGGGATCGTAGAAGTAGAATGATCGGGCCCCATCGCGATGGGTCTTCGGCGGATTCGCAAACGGGACATGCAATTTCTCAAGGCGATCTGCCCACACATCGACGTCTGTAATGTGTCGCACAACGAATCCGATGTGATGAACGCTTTGAATTTCCCCAGGCTGTGCACCGTGAGGAAGCTTATGAATGGCAAGATTGTCACTGCCCGACGTCAGGTAAACATTGTCCTCGTCCGGCTTCCACTCCACGTGCATGCCGAGAACCGAGCAGTAAAAGTCAACGGATCTTCCAACATCGCGCACATTCAAAGCAATATGTCGCAGCCCCAGCGGTTCCATTGACTTCACTCCATCCAAATCCTACAATTGAAATCTCTTGTCTGCGGCGAGTTTAGCACATGGGAAAGGCCCATTAGGGAGACAGGCTGGCACCCGACGGTGCACGATTTTTCAGGTATGACTCACCCAAAAACCAAAAAGCCGATATCGATTCAAAGATTGAACTCCTGGCGAATGCGCCGTCAGTCGTTGGACAAACCCGTCAGTTCAAAGAACATTCTGGATCTAATCAAATCCACGGGCTGGATTTACTCGCCAGGCTGTTCCACCCCATACCTGTCGCTATGGGCTCGTATGTCGTCGTTCAAGACGGAAGATCTCAATCGACTGGTCTTTGAAGATCGAAAACTTGTCCAGCTTGAAACGCTTCGAGGCTGCGTGATGCTCGTTCCGCGTGAGCAGGCGGCTGTCGCACTTCGCATTCGGACGCGAACGTTTACCGAACTTGCGAAACAGGCCCGCCAGCAGCTGACGGTTTCGGACACCGACATGGAAAAGCTGAAGGGAGCAATCCTGAAGTCCCTGGAAGCTGGAACGCGTTCAATGGAGCAGCTCCTCAGGTCCGTACCGAGGCCCCTCGTACGCGAATTTGAACCGGATTTGAAACGAATCGGATTTACCAACAGCCTGGCGCTTGCAGTCAATCTTCTGAAGGAGGAAGGCCGCATCATCAAGATCCAGACGCGCTTCCGCCTCGATGACAGGGAATACTCCTACATCCTGCTCTCCGACCTGTTGCCGGAAGTCGATCCGTTTGCGATGCGGAATGAAGAGGCCTGCATGCGCCTTGCAAAGATTTATTTCCGGGCTGAAGCGCCAGCCCGCGTTCGGGATTTCGCCTGGTGGGCCGGGATCAATGTGACCGATGCGATGAAGGGTGTGGAAGAAATGAAACCCAAGCTGGTTTCCATTGCCATCGAAGACACCAAGGACGAATACTTCATCAGCGAGGCCGACCTGGAAGACCTTCATTCCTTCACGCCGGACGAATCCGCGATCAATTTCATTCCCTATCGCGATACCTTTCTGAAAGGCCAGCGTGAAATCGTGGACCGTTTCCTTGGAATGGAACACGGCGACAAGCCGTTCTCCCGCTGGAAGGGCAAGCTCATCAACGATCCGCTTGCGACCATCATCCACAATGGCCGCGTCGTCGGTGTGTGGGAATGGAACCTTTCAAAGAAGGACGTCGACGTGATCCTGTTCGATGCGCCCGCTAAGTCCGTCGAAAAGGCAATACGCAAGCGAGCCAGTGAACTGGCAGCATTTATTCGTGGAAACCTTGGCGAGATCCGCCTCCAGGGCCTGGACTACGGACCCCACCAGATGACGTGTATTCACGATCTGAAAGCATTCTGGGGCAGGGGAGCGCAGGTCGATGTCCGCGCCTAGCGCCGGAAGGCGCATTCTATCCGTCGCGATTTTCGTTGCCGCTCTGTGCTCCGCTTTCGCCCCTGTCTACTCGGAAACCCTCAGCCCGGATTGGACCCGGGCTTTGTCTGCCGTCGAATATTTCAAACACGTCCGCTTTCTGGCCTCGGACGATCTCAAAGGACGCGGCAACGGAACTCCGGAATTGCAGCGAGCCTCTGAATTTATCGCCAGTCACTTCCGATCCCTCGGACTGAAGCCCGCAGGAGACAAGGGAACCTATTTCGAAAATTTTCAGATTACGACGGGCACTGCATATGGACAGCGGAATGCCCTGACTATCGATAACCGAAAGCTCACGATCGACGCCGACTTCGAACCGCTCAGCATTTCGTTACCCGCTCAGGTGGATGGTCCGCTCGTGTTTGCCGGATACGGCATTACAGCCCCTGATAAGCAGTGGGACGACTATATGGGGCTCGATGTGAAGGGCAAAATCGTCATTGTCCTGCGACACGAACCACAGGAAATGGATCCCAACAGCCGATTTGACGGCAAGAACATGACTTCCCATGCCACGTTCCTGAACAAAGCGATCAATGCGCGCCTGCATGGGGCCAGGGCCGTCCTGTTCATTACCGATCCGAATAATCATCCCGAAGATAAGGACGCAATGTCCGCGGCGATGCGCGACATTGGCGCTGAGGACTCCGGAATCGCCGCATTGCGCATTTCACGCGCGGCAGTTGCTCCGCTATTTGAAAAGTCTGGCAAAAGCATTTCCAGCCTCCAGCAGGAAATGGACAAGGATTTCAAACCGCATTCCTTCGACCTGAACGCCAGCCTCCACCTGGTCACGGATATTTCGCGTATACGCAAGACGGTCCACAACGTGATGGCGGCACTCCCCGGCACCGATAGCCAGCTGAAGAATGAATGGGTAGTCGTCGGAGCCCATTACGATCATCTTGGACTCGGTGATGAAAATTCACTCGCGCCATCGCAGATCGGGCAGATCCACCATGGCGCAGATGACAACGCTTCCGGAACTGCCGGAGTAATGGAATTTGCGCGGCTGGCTTCCCTGCACAAGCAGGCGTTCAAACGTTCCATCCTGTTTATGACATTTGCGGGCGAAGAAAATGGGCTGCTTGGATCCAACTACTTCGTGAACCATCCCTCGATTCCCCTGGGTTCCATCGTCGGCATGATCAATATGGACATGATTGGAAGGGTGACCAACAACCACCTCAACGTACTTGGCGTGGGGACTTCTCCCGAATTCAAGTCGTGGATTGAAGAATTCGACAAAACCGTCGGATTTCAGATCAATTATTCGGCGTCCGGTCACGAGGGAAGCGATCACATTTCCTTCGAAGGGAAACATATTCCGATTCTGTTTTTTTTCTCCGGTCTGCACTCGGACTATCACCGTCCATCGGACACAGCGGACAAGATCAACAGCGAAGGTGCCGTGTCGGTGCTCACGCTGGTCGCCATGTCCGTCGAACGGCTTGCAAACGTCGCAACGCGGCCGCCATACACCGCAGTCCCTGACGAACGGCCCGCAAATGCCGGCAACTCGTCGCCATCCTCAAATGGATACGGACCATACTTCGGATCCGTTCCGGATTTCCGTGACGACATCAAGGGCGTGTTGTTTGCGGATGTCCGCGCGGACAGTCCCGCGGGTAAAGCCGGATTGAAAGCCGGGGACACGCTCGTGGAGTTTGGTGGCCAGACAATAACAAATCTCTACGACTTCACGTACGCGCTAGGAAATAAGAAGGTCGGCGATGTGGTGACCGTCGTTGTCCAGCGCAACGGTCAGCCACTGAAGGTCTCCGTCACGCTCGAAGAGAGAAAATAGCCCATGCGAAAAATACCGTCGAACTCCCCGAACCGAGTGTTCGTTTTCTTCCTGCTCGCGACCGCTTCCCTGCTCACTACGGCGGTTCTATACGTCGGGAGCGCCCAGACGTTAAAGGCGAATCCCAAAGAATCGCACCTTCGAAACATCCGCCAGTTGACGCACGGCGGAACCAACGCCGAAGCTTACTTTTCCGCCGATGGCAAGAGACTCATATTTCAATCCACCCGTGATCCGTACAAGTGTGACCAGATTTTCACAATGAATTCAGATGGGTCCAATCTGAGGCGGGTCAGTACCGGAAAAGGTCGAACAACCTGCGCATATTTTACTCCGGACGGAAAGCGGATCATCTACGCCTCAACGCACCTGGGTTCTCCAGACTGCCCACCGGCGGCGGATCGATCGGCAGGATATGTCTGGGCCCTCTACAAAGACTTCGACATCTTCTCGGCAAATCCCGATGGAACCGATATGAAACGTCTCACCAGCAGCGCTGGTTACGATGCCGAGGCAACGATATCTCCGGATGGAAAGAAGATCATTTTCACATCCACACGCGATGGCGATATCGACCTGTATGAGATGAACATCGATGGCTCGAATCCACGGCGGCTGACCAATGAACTGGGCTACGACGGTGGTGCGTTTTATTCGCAGGACGGAGAATGGATCGTCTGGCGAGCAAACAGGCCGAAAACGCCCGAGGAAGTTAAAATATACAAGGATCTGCTTGCGAAAGACCTCGTCATGCCGAGCAAGATGGAAATCATGATCATGAAAACCGACGGTACCCGGAAGAAGCAGCTCACCTCCAATGGCGCCGCCAATTTCGCTCCGTACTTCCTTCCAAACGACGAACAGATCGTTTTTTCATCCGATATGAACAACAAAGCTCAGGGCATTCCGAATTTCGATCTGTTTCTCATCAATCGAGATGGCTCGGGCCTTCAGCAAATCACCTTCGATGAGGGATTCGACGCATTTCCCATGTTCAATAACGACGGAAAGAAGCTCGTCTGGGCTTCCAGCCGGCATGGCGCGAAAGAAGGCGATATCGATATTTTCATAGCGGACTGGGTGAACTGAGCGTGTGCAGCGGATCGCTCTCCTGGTGGCCAGTAGGGAACCCCACATTGGTGAAAGGCTGCATCGCTGGACTAACGAATGAACGATGATCTCTACCACGCTCTGAAGAAGCGAATTACCGGTGAAGTCCGCTTCGATGAAACCTCGCGCTATCTCTACAGCACCGATGCCAGTATCTATGAAATAAAACCAATCGGCGTCGTCATTCCCCGCACGCATGAGGACGTTTTCGCCACCATGGAAGTGGCCCGGGACTTCAAAGTACCCCTCCTTCCGCGCGGTGCGGGAACAAGTCTGGCCGGACAAACCGTTGGCGACGCAGTCGTCATCGACATGTCGAAATACCTCAACCGAGTGCTCGAAGTGAATCGCGAGGAACACTGGGCCATCGTTGAACCCGGCGTGGTACAGGAGCAGTTGAACCTGCATCTTCGGCCAATGGGCTTTCTCTTCGGACCGGACACGTCAACGGCCAATCGCGCCACATTGGGTGGCATGATGGGCAATAATTCCGCCGGCTCGCATTCCATCCTTTACGGAAAAACCATCGACCACATTCTATCCACGGATGTCGTTCTCGCCTCTGGCGAAGGACGCACTTTCGGACAGATGACAGTCGACGAAGCTCATCGCCGCGGCGGTCTGGAAGGCCGAATTGCAGAAATCGTCCATACCGAACGCGACGAAATCGAACGACGCTTTCCAAAGATCATGCGGCGGGTCAGCGGTTATAACCTCGACGAATTCGTTCGAAATGGAAAATTCAATCTTTCAAAACTCATCGTCGGGTCGGAAGGCACGCTCGCGGCGGTGCACCAGGCCAGGGTCAATATCGAGCCGCGACCTCCGGCAACTGCCCTCTGCGTGGTTCACTTCAAGGACATGGTGGAGTGCATCCGATCCACGGATTTCATCCTTCCTTTCGAACCATCCGCGATTGAACTCGTGGACGATCTCATCATCGATCTCGCTCGAAATTCACTGGAGTTGTCGCGCCAGCTGGACTTCATTGACGGCCGTCCTGCAGCGCTGCTGCTTGTGGAGTTCTACGGAAACACACAAGCAGAGCTGAAATCCAAAATAGAGTCGATGGAAGCGGTGTTGAAGCGCGAACACTTTGGTTATGCATACGTCCGGGCCTTTGACGCGACAGAGCAGACCAGGATCTGGAAGGTGAGGAAAGCCGGCCTCGGCCTTTTGCTTGGAATCAAGACGGCAAGAAAACCTATCGCCTTTGTCGAAGACTGCGCGGTTGAGCCATCGAAGCTGCCGGAATTCTTCATCCGGTTCCGCGACGTCATTCACAAGTACGGCACATCCGCTGGGTACTACGGACACGCCAGCGTGGGCTGTCTGCACATCCGGCCGATGATCAATACGAAGGTTCCCAGCGATATCCAGATCATGCAGGACATGACCAACGAGATCGCCGACCTCGTCATCGAATTCGGCGGCAGCATGAGTGGCGAACACGGAGACGGCCTCGCGCGAAGCTATCTGAACGAGAAGCTTTTCGGAACGCGCATATACAAGGCGTTTCAAGATGTGAAGCAGGCTTTCGATCCCGAAGGCCGCATGAATCCGGGCAAGATCGTCAACGCACCGCCGATGACAGAAAACCTGCGCTATGGCGGAGCATACGAAACGATCCGCATCACGACACACTATGACTTCACCCGTGAAGGTGGATTCGCCAATGCCATTGAAATGTGCAATGGCGCCGGCGTCTGCCGCAAACAGAATGAAGGAACGATGTGCCCATCGTACATGGTCACACTGGAAGACGTTCACTCCACGCGCGGTCGCGGAAACTATCTGCGCGAAATTATTTCCGGGAAAGTTCCCGCTCACGAATTCACGGGCAAGGCGCTGCACGACGCGCTCGATCTTTGTCTGGAGTGTAAAGGATGCAAGGCCGAATGCCCATCCAATGTGGACATGGCAAAACTCAAATATGAGTTTCTGGCGCATTACAACGACGCGAACGGACTTCCGCTGCGCTCAAATATTTTCGCGCACATCCACACATTGAGCCGAATGGCGTCGTTCATGCCCTCGCTCGCAAATTCCATGATGAGCCGCCCTGCCGTCCGAAAAGCACTGGACCACTATGTGGGAATCGATGCGCGGCGAAAGATGCCTCCGATCGCCCGACAGACTTTCGAATCGTGGTTTCGAAAACGAAAACGGACCGAGCGCCTTACCGACAATCGCAATGTCGTGCTCTTCCACGACACGTTTATCAATTTCAACTACCCGGATGTGGGAAAGGCAGCCACAGAACTGCTGGAAGCTGCGGGATATCATGTCGAAATTGCGGAGCGCCAATGCTGTGGCCGGCCGATGATCTCGAAAGGCCTGCCGGAGGAAGCACGCGAAAATGCCCGGTTCAATGTTGGAAAGCTTCAGCCTTACGTCGAGGAGGGATTCTCCATCATTGGCTGCGAGCCCAGCTGCATTCTCACATTTCGTGATGAATATCCGGATCTGCTGAAAGGTCATGCCGTGGACGACGTCGCCCGGGCCAGCTTCCTGCTGGAAGAATTTATCGTGAAGGAAAAGCAGTCCGGCCGCTGGAAGCTGGAATTTACACGAAAGGCGGAGAAGGCTCTCATCCACGGCCATTGTCATGAGAAGGCGCTGATAGGTTCACGGTATCTGAAGGAAGCCATGTCACTGGCATACGCGGTGGAAGAAGTGGACTCCGGATGCTGCGGAATGGCCGGGTCATTTGGGTTCGAGAAGGAACACTACGAGGTTTCCATGGCGATTGGAAGTCGTCGTCTCTTCCCTGCCGTTGAAAAGAACAAGGATGCCATTATCGTTGCGCCGGGAGTGTCGTGCCGCCAGCAGGTGGAACATGCCACAGGCCGGCGTGTGCTGCATCCGGCCGAAGCGCTCATGCTTGCACTGTAAAAGAGTATTCCCCTCCTGAGTCAGGAGGGGTGCGCGAAGCGGGGGTGGTTCCAAAGCCGCGCAACGTTGAAAGGTGCCGCTTAGGAACCACCCCTCGCGGGATCCGCTTCGCGATGCTGCAGTGATTAACATATGTCCGCAACGCTTGAAGGAACTCGACGCTACGCCGAACGGTTGGAAGGTCGCGTCTCGCCTCAACACTTCCGCGAAGCGCAGGGGCTGCTGATGTCCTCGATCGGGCTGGGCACTTATCTTGGAGAACCGGACGCCGACACCGACGAAGCTTATCGTACCGCTGTCGTGCGCGCGGTCGAACTTGGCGTGAATGTCATCGACACGGCAATCAATTATCGATTTCAGCGCAGTGAACGATCCATCGGACAGGCACTTCGCGATCTTGCCTTATCCGACAAAGCCCGGCGTGACGAACTCATCATTGCCACCAAGGCGGGTTATCTGACGTTTGATGGCGCAGTTCCGGAGGATCCAAGGCATTACATTCAGGACACTTTGATCTGTACAGGCGTTATCGACCCATGCGACATCACTGCCGGCAGCCACTGCATGACTCCGCGATATCTGGAAAATCAGATCTACCGAAGCCTGGAAAACCTGGGAATCGAAACCATCGATATTTTCTACATTCACAATCCTGAAACGCAACTCTCGGACATCGATCGCGACGAGTTTATCCGTCGACTTCGCATGGCTTTTGAATATCTGGAAGGCGCTGTTCTGGAAGGAAGGATTCGTGAATATGGCCTGGCGACGTGGAATGCGTTCCGGGTTCCGCATTCGGCGCGAGACTCCGTCTCCATAGAAGCCGCAGCGTTGTGCGCACATTCGATTGCGGGCGACAGTCACCACTTCCGATACCTGCAGCTTCCCTACAACCTCGGAATGCCCGAAGCCTTCGTCCTGTCGAACCAGGTCGTCGATGGCCAGCCTATGACGATACTTGAAGCTTGCCGGCATCTGGGTATCAGCGTGGTCGCAAGTGCCTCCGTACTTCAGAGCAAGCTCAGCTCCGGCCTTCCCAAGGTCATTTCTGAACAACTTTCAGGCCTGCGAACCGACACCCAGCGGGCCATTCAGTTCGTACGCTCGACGCCGGGCATTGCCACAGGGCTGGTCGGAATGAGCCGGATTGCGCACGTCGAGGAAAACCTCGAACTGGCCGCGCTCCCACCGGACCCAGGCGCCGTCGCAAAGCTGTTCGAGGGCACCTGAATTCAGCTAGTATAGTGGGTGGTCCTGAGGTTCGTACTTTCCCATGTCTTACATCTAATTTACTGGAGAATATAAATGCGAAAAATTTCGCTGCTTATCTGCTCAATCCTTCTGCTCTCGCTGGCTGCCTGCGGTGGCGGTTCATCAAACGATCTTCCGAATTTGCCGGCTGGATCCGGTGGCGGAGGCGGAGATGCCCCTCCTCCAACAACGGCCTCGGTTATGGGCAAAATCTCTTTCGAAGGTGAAATCCCGAAGCCGGTCAAGCTCCAGACTTCGGCTGATCCCAATTGCAAGAAGGAACTGTTCACGGAAGACACCAAAGTCAAAGACGGTGGATTGGAAAACGTCATTATTTACGTGAGCGGCGGAGATGCCGTTGCCGGCAAGACCTATGCCCCGCCGTCAACGCCCGTTGAAATCAATCAGGTGGATTGCCACTATGTTCCGCATGCCTTTGTGCTGCAGGTTGGCCAGAAACTGGCCATCAAGAACAGCGATATGACGCTGCATAACATCCATGCCTTTACCGAAGTGAATCCGTCATTCAATACCGGCCAACCGGTTCAGGGCATGGTCACCGAGCATGTTTTCGACAAGAAAGAAGTCCTGCTGCCGGTCAAATGCGACGTCCACAAGTGGATGGGAGCGTTTATTGCCGTTGTCGACAATCCTTTTGCGACCGTTTCGACCGAAGGCGGCAAGTACGAACTGAAGCTGCCGGCCGGAAAGTTTGAAATCACCGCCATCCATGAGAAGTATGGCAAGCAGACCACGATGGTTGAAGTGAAAGACGGCGACCATACCCCGATGGATTTCAAATTCAAGGCAAGCGACGCAAAGTCCGGCAACTAGCAATGTCACGCAGCGTTCGCGTTGCGGATTCGCTCCATGAAGAGGGCGAAAATATCGGCCTTCACCGATTCGCCCTCTTCACAGCGTGTTGCACCGCTCTTCTAATATTTATCGGCGGGCTTGTCACCAGTACTGAATCCGGCTTGTCCGTTCCCGACTGGCCAACCACCTACGGATGGAATATGTTCGCGTTCCCGGTTTCCAAGTGGGTGGGAGGGATCTTCTACGAGCACAGCCATCGTCTCGCTGCGTCCTTTGTCGGATTTCTGACTCTGATCCTGGCTTTCTGGACCTGGATCGCCGAAAAACGACAATGGGTGCGAATGCTGGCTGTCGCTGCACTGGGCACGGTAATGGCCCAGGGCATTCTCGGCGGCCTGACCGTAATGCTTCTCCTGCCCACGTCCATATCCATGGCACACGCCTGCCTGGCTCAAACATTCTTCTGCCTGATCATCGCGATTTCACTATTCACATCGCCGCGATGGAAGCAGGGTTTACCGGTCGCGTATCCTACCTCCGGAACCGTGAGTTCGCTAAGCCTGCCGGCATTGTGTGCGATGACAACCGTCGCCATTTACATCCAGCTGTTGCTCGGCGCCCTGATGCGGCACACGGACTCCGGACTGGCGATCAAAGATTTTCCATTGTCGTTTGGAAGAATCATTCCGCCGTTTACGTCGAGCCATATCGCGATTCATTTT
>Ga0207676_10000287_pt1 | contig 43462 bp, 25 predicted proteins | sample KBSSwiS72_FD_184307 | JGI IMG/M metagenome (GOLD analysis project Ga0207676, IMG submission 184307) | Switchgrass rhizosphere microbial communities from Kellogg Biological Station, Michigan, USA - KBS Switchgrass S7-2 (SPAdes) (version 2) | ecosystem: Host-associated > Plants > Roots >...
CGCTGGAAGGTGGCGTCACGATCAGGACGCGATTGTCCTGATCCGGATCTCCCGCCGCTCGGGCGCAAGCGGCGCTGAACCAGCGGCGTGTTCCTGCGCACGCGGGAACACGGCAAGCTTCACCGGCCGCCTGCACCAAATCTCCACATCCGCCGGATCAACCGCCGACCCGGCCGCGCCATAAATGCCCCCGGACATTGACCCGACCGAGGGACACAAGCACTGGTGCACGCCATGACTCACCATATCCTGGTCGTCGACGACGATCCGCATATTCGCGAGCTGCTCGCTTTCGCGCTGGGCAAGGCCGGGATGAGCATCGCCGAGGCCGCCGACGGCGAGGAGGCGCTGACCCGTATCGCCGCGCGCATGCCCGACCTGATGGTGCTCGATATCAACATGCCGCGCTTGAACGGCCTCGACCTGTGCCGCCGCCTGCGCGGCGCGGGCGGGGCGGGGGCGGCGCTGCCGATCCTGTTCCTCTCCTCGCGCGACGATGAGATCGATCGCATCGTCGGCATCGAGGTCGGCGGCGATGATTATGTCGTGAAGCCTTTCTCCCCGCGCGAAGTGGTCGCCCGGGTCGGCGCGATCCTCAAGCGCAGCGCGGCGCCCGTGCCGCAGCCCCAGACCATCATCCATCACCGCCTGACGCTCGACACCGATGCCTGGGAAGCGCGCTGGGACGACGCGCCCGTGCCGCTCACCGCGACCGAATTCCAGCTGCTCCAGCTGCTCGCGGGCATGCCGAGCAAGGTCTTCTCGCGCGACGCGATCATCGACCGGCTGCACGGCCCCGGCTTCGCCATCACCGATCGCACCATCGACAGCCATGTTCGCAATTTGCGCGCCAAGTTCGCCGGGCGCGGCGCCGGCGACGTGATCGAGACCCGCGCCGGCATCGGCTATCGCATCGGCCCGTGCGATTGATCACCGCGCTGAAAGATATCGCCAAGGCGCACTGGCCCGCGCTGTCCTTGCGTACGATATTGTTCGGCACGCTGCTGTTCGTGGCGGCGCTGCCCGGCGTCGCGGCCTTGTTCCTGCGCGTCTATGAAAACACCATCGTCCAGCAGACCGAGTCCGAGCTGATCGCGCAGGGCGTGGTGCTCGCCTCGGCCTATAAATCGGCGTGGCGTGATGGCGTGCCCGACCCCGCCCCGCGTTATTTCGCGCCCGAGCCGCCGACCATCGACCTGCGCGCCATGCCGATCCTCCCGGCCAGCCCACCGCATCTGCGCCGCATGACGCCCGACCCGCATGCCGGGAAGGTCGGCCACCTGCTCGCCCCGATGGCCAACGACACCGCCGCCGTCACGCTCACCGCGATGCGCCTGCTCGATGCGCACGGCACCGTCGTGCTGGGCCGCGACGATGTCGGCGTCAACATGGCCGACCTGCCCGAAGTCCGTGCCGCGCTCGCCGGGCGCCCGCGCACCGTGCTGCGCGAATCCGGTTTCGGCGCGGCCGACAGCTGGTTGGCGCTGATCAGCCGCGCCGCCGTCATCCGCGTCCACCACGCCCGCCCGGTGATTGACAAGGGCAGGGTGGTCGGCGTCGTCATGCTGTCGCGCACCCCGCGCGGCCTGTTCGTGGGGCTCTACCAGGATCGCGGCAAGATCCTGCTCGGCGCCGGCCTCATCCTGCTGACGCTGCTGGTGCTCGCCGGGCTGCTGTCGCGCGGTATCGCCCGGCCGATCGCCGCGCTCGCCGATGCCAGCGAGGATGTCGCGCGCGGCCATGTCACTATCCCCGAAGCGCCCGCCACCGCCGCGATCGAGATCCGCGCGCTCTACGCCAATTTCGCCGCCATGGCCGCGCGGATCGAGCGCCGCTCGCGCTACCTCAAGGATTTCGCCGCCGCCGTCAGCCATGAGTTCAAGACCCCGCTCGCCGGCATCCGCGGCGCGCTCGAGCTGCTCGACGAGCATGGTGACACGATGAGCGCGGCCGATCGCCACCGCTTTATCGGCAATGCCGGCGCCGATGCCGAGCGCCTGTCGCGCCTCGTCCAGCGCCTGCTCGACCTCGCCCGCGCCGACATGGCGACGATCGATGCCGAGGCGCGCGCCGACGTGTCGGCGGCGGCGGCGCGGGTCGCCGACTCGTTCCGTTCGGACCGCTTCGCAGTGGTGGTGGAAGGGCAGGGCGTCGTGGCGCGCATCACCCCCGAGGTGATCGAGACCGTGCTGGAGACGGTGGTCGAAAACAGCCGCCAGGCCGGCGCCACCGAGGTCAGCATTGCGGCCCATGCCGAGGGCGAGGTCGTTCGTCTCACCGTCACCGACAACGGCCCCGGCATCGCCGAACCCGACCGCGAGCGCATCTTCGAACCCTTTTTCACCGGGAGGCGGGAGAGTGGTGGCGCCGGCCTCGGCCTGGCCATCGCCCGCTCGCTGTTGGCGGCGAGTGCCGGTACCATTGCCACGGACCCGGTAACGGCCGGTGCTCGCTTTACCATCACGCTGGCGACGGCGTGAATACCATATTCTTCCGTCATGCCGGATTTGTTCCGGCATCCACCCTTCTCCAGGTGCAAAGGATATTTGTTCGCGCGGAGGCGCGGAGGCGCGGAGGTGTCGCGCCTGCCGCTAGCATCGCCGCCGCCAATATGTTCACGCGAAGGCGCGAAGGCACGAAGAGACACCGGTATTTGCCGCTTCGCGGCTGCTGGCGGTTAATTCGATCGATCGCGGCATACACAATCTCCGCGCCTCCGCGCCTCCGCGCGAACCAATCTACTTCTTATTGTTTCGCGAGCCCCACCCGATGACCTGGGACGTCATCATCCTGGGCGCCGGCGCCGCCGGGCTGATGTGTGCCGCCACCGCCGGCCAGCGCGGGCGCCGCGTGTTGCTGCTCGATCACGCCGACGCGCCCGGCAAGAAGATCGTCATCTCCGGCGGCGGGCGGTGCAACTTCACCAACATCCACACCGCGCCCGATCGCTACCTCTCGGCCAACCCGCATTTCGCCAAGTCCGCGCTCGGCCGCTACACCGCCACAGACTTCATCGCCCTGGTCGACGCTTATGGCATCGCCTGGCACGAAAAGACCCTCGGCCAGCTATTCTGCGATGGCTCGGCGCGCCAGATCGTCAACCTGCTGCTCGACGAGTGCGACAAGGGCCAGGTCACCATCGGGCTCGGCCAGCCCATCCGCGATGTAGGCTATGCCGATGGCGAATTCCGCCTCGCCGTCGGCAATCGCGAAGAACGCGGGCGCGCCCTGGTCATCGCCACCGGCGGCCCGTCGATCCCCAAGATGGGCGCGACGAGCTTCGCCTATGAGGTCGCGCGCCGCTTCGGTCTCAAGATCGTCGAGCCGCGCCCCGGCCTCGTCCCGCTGACACTGGGCGGCGACGAGACCCTGTTCCGCTCGCTGTCAGGCGTCGCGACCGAGGTCGTCGCCCGCGCCGGCAAGGTGAGCTTCCGCGAGGCCGCGCTGTTCACCCATCGCGGCCTCAGCGGCCCCGCGATCCTCCAGATATCGAGCTACTGGCGCCACGGCGAGCCGGTCGGTATCGACTTCCTCCCCGGCCGCGCGCCCGACTGGCTGATCGCCGCCAAGCGCGCGAGACCCCGGGCGTCGCTCGCCGCGACGCTGGCGACCGCGCTCCCGGCCCGTCTCGCCGAAACCCTCGCGGAGCGGCTCGGCATGCCGGGCGAACTCGGCACCGTCACGGACAAGCGCCTGGAAGAGGCGGCCCGCCGTCTCGCCGACTGGCGCTTCCACCCCAATGGCACCGAAGGCTTCGCCAAGGCCGAGGTCACCGCCGGCGGCATCTCGACCGACAGCCTTTCGTCACGCACGCTCGAGGCGCGCCAGGTGCCCGGCCTCTACGCCATCGGCGAGGCGGTCGATGTGACCGGCTGGCTCGGCGGCTATAATTTCCAATGGGCTTGGGCCAGCGGCTGGGCGGCGGGGCAGGTGGTGTAGCCAGCGCGGTTTTGTGCGATGCAATGCCGCCTTGAGCGGATGCTTCCTAAATCCGTAACCAATTTCCTCCCGGTAAATAGAACCAAAATGGACTTATAATATCACAATGAAATTTCCTCCATGACTGCGCGCGGTTATTGACAGCAAGAAAAGCCTTGTTCAGTTTCGGGGTTCGAAGTGGAACGACCTCGCGCTGTCGATTCGCTTCCACCGGGGGGATGCGAATGAGCAAGCGGTGGCTGGTACCAGCCTTGTTGGCACTGATGGCTTTGCTGGTCGGTGTACCGTCATTCGCGCAGGAGACGACCACATATACTTATGATGCGCTGGGGCGTCTGATCGCGTCATCTATCTCTGGCGGTACGGCAAACGGAACGCAGACGGGCACGACGTTCGATCCTGCCGGCAACCGGACGACCTATACGGTGTCGGGTGTGCCTGTTACGCCACCTTCGTTCACGATCGGTAACGCGGCTGCGGTGACCGAGGGCGGGACGCTGACGTTCACCGTCACGCGGACGGGTTCGACCACCGGTACCAACGCGGTCAACTTTGCGACAGCTGACGGCACGGCGACGGCGGGCAGCGATTATACCGCGCAATCGGCGACGCTGACCTTTGCGCCGGGCGAAACGAGCAAGCCGATCGCGGTTCAGACTACCCCCGACACGGCGGTCGAGGCGAATGAGACCGTCCTGGTGAACCTCTCCGCGCCGACCGGCGGGGCGACGATCACGACGGCACAAGGCTCGGGCACGATCAACGACGATGACGCCTCGTTTGCGATCGGCAATGCGACCGCCGTGACCGAGGGTGGAACGCTGACGTATACCGTCACCCGGACGGGTTCGACCACCGGCACCAACGCGGTCAACTTTGCGACGGCGGACGGTACGGCGACCGCAGGCAGCGATTATACCGCGCAATCGGCGACGCTGACCTTTGCGCCGGGCGAAACGAGCAAGCCGATCACGGTCCCGACGATCGATGACACGGTGGTGGAATCTCCTGAGACGGTGCTGGTGAACCTGTCGTCGCCAACCGGCGGGGCGACGATCACCACGGCGCAGGGTTCGGGCACGATCAACGACAACGACGCATCGTTTGCGATCGGCAATGCCACCGCAGTGACCGAGGGCGGTACGCTGACATACACGGTCACCAGGACGGGCGGGAGTTCGTCCACCAACACGGTCAATTATGCGACGGCGAGCGGCACGGCGACGTCGGGCACCGACTTCACCGCTACGTCGGGCACGCTGACATTCGCGCCCGGCGACACGACCAAGACAATCACCGTGGCGACGATCGACGACAGCGTGATTGAGTCCGCCGAGACGGTGCTGGTGAACCTGTCCTCGCCGACCGGCGGGGCGACCATCACCACCGCACAGGGCACGGGCACGATCAACGACAATGACGCCTCGTTTGCGATCGGCAATGCGACCGCGGTGACCGAGGGCGGGACGTTGACCTTCACTGTCACCCGGATGGGTTCGACCGCAGGCACCAACGCGGTCAACTTCGCGACAGCGAGCGGCACGGCGACGTCGGGCAGCGATTTCACCGCGAATTCGGGCGCGCTGACATTCGCGCCCGGCGACACGACCAAGACAATCACCGTGGCGACGATCGACGACAGCGTGATTGAGTCCGCCGAGACGGTGCTGGTAAACCTGTCATCACCAACCGGCGGGGCGACGATCACCACGGCACAGGGCTCGGGTACGATCAACGACAATGACGCGTCGTTTGCGATCGGCAACGCGACCGCGGTGACCGAGGGTGGGACGCTGACCTTCACTGTCACCCGGACGGGTTCAACCACGGGCACCAACGCGGTCAACTTTGCGACGGCGAGTGGCACGGCGACGTCGGGCAGCGACTTCACCGCGAATTCGGGGACACTGACATTCGCTCCAGGCGACACGACCAAGACCATCACAGTCGCGACGATCGACGACAGCGTGGTCGAATCTGCCGAGACGGTGCTGGTGAACCTGTCCTCGCCGACCGGTGGCGCGACGATCACCACGGCGCAGGGCTCAGGCACGATCAACGATAATGACGTCGCGCCGCCGTCATTTGCCATCAGCAACGCGACTGCGGTGACCGAAGGTGGAACCCTGACGTTCACGGTGACCAGGACCGGCACGACCTCGTCCTCCTATTCAGTCAACTACGCGACAGCGAGCGGTACCGCGACCTCGGGCACCGACTTCACCGCAACGTCGGGGACGCTGACGTTCCTCGCGAGCGACACCGCCAAGACGATCACCGTATCGACGATCGACGATACGGCGGTTGAATCCGCCGAGACGGTGCTGGTGAACCTGTCATCGCCCACGGGCGGGGCCACCATCACCACGGCACAGGGCTCCGGCACGATCAACGACAACGACACGGCCAACCTGCCGCCCGTGGCGAACGCAGATACCACGTCCTTTAATTGTAGCGCCTACCAGACGGTCAATCTCGTGGCGAACGACACCGATCCCGAAAATAACGTGCCGCTTGTGCTGGTGTCGGTCACCGGGCCGGGATCGGTTACGGTGTCGAGCAGCACATCGGTTACCATCGGTGAGTCGTCTACCGGGTCCTTCACCTTCAGCTACGTCGTCCGCGATAGCCTTGGCGCCACATCGACGGGCCAACTCACCGCAACCGTGACCGGAATGGCATCGCAATGCCTCCAGTTCTGAGCGATATCGGAAATCATATGAAGAGAACCTTATCCAGGGGTGTTTCACTGGCTGTTGAAACAGCATGCCCCGATCGCAACACGATCCTGTTGGCCAGGCTGGATGCCAGTCGTTCGGTCAACGATCGGCGCGTCGCACACGGGAACGTTTACCTACAGCTACGTCGTCCGCGACAGCCTGGGCGCCACCTCGACGGGTTATCTGACGGCGACGATCTCCGGACTGGAGAGCTCATGCCTGCAGTTTTGACATGCGAGATTGTTGGGGAGACCCCCGACTCGAGCCGGAAGTCCCATAGCCTTGCCAAATACCGGTTTCCGAATTGCACTCGATCCCGTTGCTCTCCTGATTAGAGGCCCAGAAATGGCTCCTGCCATACGCCCAGCCCGAAATACTCGACCGTGGTTGTTCTCTCTCACTCCGATGCGTGTGCCGGCCACCACACTGTGAGCCCGCCTCACCGTCAAATCGAAGAACAATCCCTGCGACGCCCTCGGCCCGCGCTTTCAATCCTCACCAAGGGCCGCTGGCCCCGCGATTACCCTAATTTCGAATCAAAAGGGCAGTTCCATGACAAGTTTGATCACGGTCGGACACGTGCGGCGGCGTACGCGTCGCGCACTACTGGTTGTATCCACGGTTTTGTGTTCGGGGCTCGCGGCGCCAGCCTTGGCCCAGACGGTAGCACCAGTGAAGGTCAGTACCGTCGACGAACTTGGAATCGAACTTGCCACGCTGAACTTGTCGCAAAGTGACGCGGCCGACGTAGCGATTGGCGCTGGCGCGTTTCCAAAGAGCCTAGAATTCTCGCGCGCCGGCATCCCCTGGGGTGGGGGTTCGAACCTGGATATATTTATAAATGGTCCATATGGCGTTTTTCTGCCGTCCGAAGTTCATAATATTTATCTCACGATGGGGCACATTACGAGAAGTTTTTATTCTGACGGAACAGTCGGTGCACAAGGAATAAAATTCCTTCCCGTGGACGGCCGTGCCGGGTTCATTCTCAAGACTAGTGAATCCGGAACGCCTATTTATACTTATATTTCCTCGTCTGGCGACGAGCTACGATTTGTAATTTCCGGATCTACCGTTTGCGGAAGATTCAATTATTTATATGCTTCGCAATATATTACATGCAACAGAATATCTAACTGGACTTCACACGACGGCGTAGTTGCTAATTTTAGCTATAACACGAGGTCGGAACTTTCCGGGACTTACGGCGAAACAGATTTATCTACTGTTACAAATACCCTTGGCTTATCATTAAATTTAAGCTATACAAGATTCAAAGATTCTGGGCATAATACTACTCCTGTATTTGGTGTTACATCTATCTTAGCATCATCTAATCAATTGGGGGTTTGCAATGCTCAGCCTAGCTGCTCCAGATCTGTTTCATACCAATATGGTGTTACGCCACCTATCGACCCCGATGTTCTGGCGCAAAGCAATATCGTACTTACCAGCTATACGGACGCGATGGCTAACACGAGCCAATATTTCTATACTGGTTTAACAACGCAGCATTATCCTATTCTACATTCCATTCGGAGGCCGGCCAATCCAACGGTTGATGCGATAATTTTGGATCGGCCATCTTCGTCCACAGGAATCTTCCGTGTCATTGATAGTATTGGCAATGCGTGGGGCTACCAACGTATCCCCGGCACTAATGGCGATGCGACCGTAATCCGAACCGATCCGCTGGGCAGTACACGTCTTTATCAATTCGATGGTGACGGAAATCTGTTTCGTTTTCAGGACGAATTATTACACGAGTATGCTTGGGGTTACGATTCCCAGAAGCGAGTGACGACGATCACTCCGCCTAGTGGTGTTATCACGCAATACACCTATGATGGGCGGGGCAACATTCTTTCCACTACCATCCACGCCAAACCGGCGGGCTCAGCCCCCGACATTGTCACGACTGCTCAGTTCAGTCCCGATTGCGCCAACGCAAAAACCTGCAACGAGCCGTTATCTACTACAGACGCGCTCAGCAACGTCACCGACTACACTTACGATCAGAACCATGGCGGAGTGTTAACAGTAACCAAGCCGGCTGCGGCAGCCGGGGGAATCAGGCCGCAAACCCGGTACACTTACGGTGTCGTATCAGGGGCTTATGTCGTGACAGGCACATCGACGTGTCGCACGACGGCTTCCTGCACGGGAACGGCCGACGAGACCAAGGTCGCCCTGGGCTACGGCGCGAACGGGCTGCTGCCGACGTCCAAGACGGCGCAATCGGGCGACGGCTCCGTTCAGTCATCCGTGAGCGACACATATGACGCTTTCGGAAACCTGATAAGCGAGGATGGCCCCCTCTCGGGTAATGGGGACACTATTTACAGGAGATATGATCAGCTTGGCCGGGTCGCGGGAGAGATCAAGCCCGATCCCGACGGTGCCGGCCCGTTGGCACGCGCCGCCAGCCGGCTAAGCTACGATGCCGACGGGAATGTGACCAAGGCCGAGAACGGCGTTGTGCATGGCGTGACGGATACGGATTGGGTGGCGTTTAGCTCCAGCCAGGCGGTGACCAGCACCTACGACCTTAACGATCACAAGGTGATGGACGTAGTGACGGCAGGCGGCTCGACCTATGCGGTGTCGCAATATAGCTACGATGCCGCCAGCCGGCTGGATTGCACTGCGGTTCGAATGAATAGCGCGACTTGGGGATCGCTTCCTCCGGCTTGCACGGCGCAGACGGCAGGTAGCGCAGGGGCCGACCGCATCACCAAATACAGCTATGACAATGCGAACCGCCAGACCAAGGTGACGAGCGGTTATGGCACGCCCGCGCAGGCAGACGAAGTGACCCGAGGCTATACCAATAACGATCTGGCGAGCGTGACGGATGCGAACGGCAACATCACGGCATATGGCTATGATGGGTTTGATCGGCCGTCAACCATGACGTATCCCGACGGCAGCTACGAGCAGTTCGGCTACGATGCCAACGGCAAAATCACCAGCCGAAGGCTGCGGGATGGGACGGCGATCAGCTATGTGTATGACGGTCTCAACCGGGTGATCACCAAGACGCTCCCCAATGGCGAGGCGGGAGCGAGCTATGGTTACGACCTGACCGGTCATCTGTTGACCGCGATGCAAGGCACCACCGCCCTGTCCTATGCCTGGGATGCACTGGGACGGATGACGAGCGAGACACAACCGTTTGGATCTCTCAGCTATCAATATGATCCGGCGGGCAATCGTACGCGAACGACATGGCAGGACGGGTTCTACACAACCTACACCTATGACAATGCCGGCCAGTTGACGGTGATCAAGGAAAACGGCTCGGCCGTGCTGGCGACGTTCACCTATGACGACCTCGGACGTCGGGCGACACTCACCCGCGGCAACGGCGTGGCCACAACATACAGCTATGATTCGGTGTCGCGGCTGACGGGTTTGATGAACGACCTCACCGGCACGGCGGATGATCAAAACGTGACGTTCGGCTACAATCCGTCGGGACAGATCACCTCGGCAACGCGGTCGAACGCCAGCTATGCGTTCACCGGCTATGTCGGCGTGAACCGATCCTATGCCGCCAATGGGCTGAACCAATATACCAGTGCGGGCGGCGCAACCTTCGGCTATGATGGGCGCGGTAACCTGACGAGTTCCGCGACGACTTCGGGCACACTGGCATATGGCTATACGTCGGAGAATTTTCTCAAGAGCATGACGGGCGGCATCTCGCTCTACTATGATCCGGCGGGACGCCTGACGGAGTATGACACCAGCGCCTCGACGCGGTTCATGTATGACGGCGGTCAGATCGCGGCCGAAATCGCCAATCCGTCAGGCGCGATCACCAAGCGTTATGTGTTCGGGCCTGGTACAGACGAGCCGCTGGTCGAATATGACGCTTCAGGTACAAAAACTTATTTGGTCGCGGACGAGCGTGGCTCGATCGTTGCCCGGACCAATGCTTCCGGCGCTACCGTCGCCAGGAACAGCTATGACGAGTACGGCATTCCGGCCTCCACCAATGTCGGGCGGTTCCAGTATACGGGGCAAGCATGGCTCTCTGAGCTGGGGTTGGCCTATTACAAAGCGCGCATCTACTCGCCTTCGCTCGGTCGGTTCATGCAGACCGATCCGATCGGATATGGTGATGGGATGAACTGGTATAACTATGCCGGTAGCGATCCTATCAACGGCAGCGATCCCAGCGGTCTGCAAACAGTTATCGGCGTTGACGGATCCCAACCTTGTTATGCCTATTCCGGCTGCGCATCGGACGCCAACATTACCGTTTTCGGGTCTTCTCCCTATTCCGGTGGGTCCAATTTTGGTGGTTATCGCGACTATAACTTCGGCGCACGCTCGGACTTTGGCGGCCAAGGCGCGTTGTGGGCACTGAATAGAAATGCGCCCCGGTGGACAAGCGGGGCGGCAACTCCGAAGCCAAAATACAGCTTTTGCGAAATCGGAAACAGGATAGAGTCCATATCTAATGGGGTCGGAGATTTCTCCTGGGGTATGACTAAGCTCGGCATAGGCACAGGCGTTGTTGTAGCGGCGTCGGGTCAGCTGGAACTCCTTGAGATACCTGCCGCGATGATAGAGGTGGGAGGTGTCACTGGTGAAATCGCGGGCGTTCTGCAGGTGAGCGGTGGAGTTTTGCAGGGGCTGGGCGGCGGCGGCTGGCACAACGCTGCTGCTGGAACGGTATCGCTTGGTTCGAGTGTCCTTATCAGTAAATTCTTTAAAGCCCTGACGGCTGGTTATCGCGGGACCGCTTGGGGTAGGGTGCGGGAGGCGAAGCAAAATAATATTGCTGGAAACGTTCTGGGCGCGCTGACGAATTTTTCGGATTGGCTTGCCCCCTCTCAAGTCCGATGCCCGAGGTGAATTATGGTATTGCCAAAATATATGAGATTAACTTATTTTTTTATTCTAATTATACTATTTATTGGTGAAGCTAATCACTATTATTTCGATGTTTCTTTTTTTGGCCTGACATCGAAGCAAATATCGATCTTACTTTATATTCCTGCTGCTATATCGTTGCTAATGTTAAAAAAGAGAAAGAGTAATAGTTTGGAATAAGCTGCGATAGCCCAGAATTATCTCTTTTAAACGAAGTGTAGCTATGTTGAGTTGCGGGGTTCCGGTAACACTCCACGTAATTGACACCGCTCTGATGTCTTTGCCGTCCTATGCGGTTTCGCTCTCTGACCCCGCCGGGGCGGGCACGCTGGTCGCGGCGGTGGCGTGGCTGCAGGGCACGCTGCTGGGCACGTTTGCCACCACCGTTGCGGTGGTCGCCGTCGCGTCGGTGGGGTTGGGCATGCTCGCCGGGCGGTTGGAGATCAGGCGGGGCGTTGCGGTGATCGTCGGCTGCTTTCTGGTGTTTGGTGCGTCGAGCATCGTCGCCGGTGTGCGGGCGGCGATCGGCGATGGGGAGAGCGGCGTACCCCTCGATGCGGGCGCGGCGTTCGTCCCGGCGCCGGGACCCAGCCCGACCGTGCGCCCCCCGCCCACGCCTTATGATCCCTATGCCGGCGCCTCAGTTCCGTCTGGGTGAGTGGCGCCCCTCGACGCTATCGGAGCGGCTTGAGCTAAACGGGCGACCAGCCGGTGGTGCGAACGCGAAGCCGGCGAAGTCGAAACCGGAAGTCACGACGCCACTAACCAGCGTGCAGCCGTCACGCCTCTCGAAAACACCTCCGTACGTGGTTGCCTCAACCTTCGATCTTACGCCCCCGATACAAAGCGGCATCGTCGTAGTGGCTTCGGTTCACGAAAAAATGTCGGGGCAAATTGCCGCTCACCTTTGGCGGTCGAAGAGGCCTTTCTCGATCCCGACGTCGCGGCGCGCTGGGCGCCTTCGCCCCGGTACTCAACCCGATTCACCCACCCCGCAAAACCCGCCATAACCACCGTCGCTCTTTCACATCGTCCGCCACGCTCAACACCCGCCCGCGCGGCGTCGGTGGCGCGGCCACCGCGCGCGCGGGCCGCGCATTCCTCACCTGCTACCACCTGTTCCGACCTGCTGACGCACCTGTTCGGCACCTGCTCCTTCACCTGTTAAGTTGGATTTGAACTTCATCCAAACATCTGACGAACAACGATAAGATGGAAACCACACCATCGCAAAAAAAGCATCCACCTGCTTTAACAGGTCGGAACAGGTGAAACTCCACCCACGCCACCACGACGCCCGGCTGCGCAGCTTCACCATCAACGCCGGGGTGCGGTTCAACTTCTGAACCGGGCACAGGCAAGCGATTGGCGGGGCGGTCTCCTCAACGGGAGGCCGCCCCGTCCGTTTGAGATCTGGATGGTCACCCCCAAAGTGTTCCTGCGAACGCAGGAACCCAGGGCCACGGGCGTCCCGCTTGCAACCATGGGCTCCTGTTTCCGCACGCCTTTCTCACCCCGCGACCGGCATTCGCAACACCAGCCGGAACCCCTCGGCCCCGGCCGAGGCAACGCACGTCCCGCCAATCTCCCCGAGCCGCGCCGCGATGTTGCCCAGGCCATGCCCCGCTCCCGCGGCGCGCGCTTTCGCCCCCGCCCCGTCATCGGCGATCGCCAGCGTCAACACGCCGTCCGCAATCGCCATCGTCACCGTCAGCATCGCGGCGCCGGCATGCTTGATCACATTGCTCACCGCCTCGCGCAGCGATGAGGCCAGCGCCTTGTGGCGCGTATAATCGAGCAGCACCGCGTCCGTCGCCGCGCCGTCGGCGACCGCCCAGTCGAGCGAGACCCCCGCCGCCGCCAGCCGCTCCGCCGTCTCGTATCGCAAATCGGCGATCACCGTCGCCAGCGGCAGCGCCGGGCCGGACAGGCTCGACACCATGGTGCGGATCTCGACCAGCGCCTGCCGCACATCGCCGCGTACCAGCGCGACCTCCTCGCGGTGCAGCCCGGTCAGCAGATGCGCCGAGACATCATCATGCAGGTCGCGCGCGATGCGGTGGCGCTCCTCGGCGACGCCGCGGCCATATTCCGCCCGCGCCGCCTCCGCTTCCGTCATCAGTGCGATCAGCTCGCGCGCGGTGCTCAGCTCGGCCGGCCCGAACAACCGTCGCCCGCGCCGCGCGAAGCGTAGGGAAAGCGCCACGTCATCGGCGATCGCCGGCAGCGCCAGCACCTCGCCCGCGTCGCGCACCGCCGGCGCCGCCACCCCGTCCGCGCTCGCCACGATCTCCAGCGGCTCGAACAGCCGGTCGAGCAGCGCGCGCCACCCGTCGCGCCGCGCCTGCGCGCTGGCCGAAAACGCTACCACCGTCGCCGCGCGGAACAGCGCGTCGCTCGACAGCGCCCGCTCCCCGCTGATCCACCGCCACAACAGCGCGCGCAGCGGGAAATAGAGATAGCCCACCGCCAGCACCGACAGCCCCAGCGCCACCGGCGCCTCGACCCGCAGCAGCGAGACCAGCGCCGCATCGCCCAGCACCAGCAGCAATATCGCCAGCGCGCCCAGCACCAGCCGATAGGTCCAGCGGTCGAGCTCGAACAGCCGGAACCCCGCCACCCCGAAGGCGATGCCGCCATAGATCAGGAACAGCGGCACGATGATCATCCCGTCCGAGGCGATCGGCGCCAGACCGAACAGGATCGGCGCCGCCATCGCCAGCCCGATCTGCGCCGATCCGAAAAAGGTCCACGCCCCGTTCCAGCGCAGCAGCGATCGCCCCGCCGGATCGTGCCGCGTGCCGCGCCATTGCAGCGCATAGATCAGCGGAAAGGCCAAAGTCGGCAGCAACAGCAACAGATAGAAGCCCGCGCGCGGGATCACCGCCGCGCCCTCCAGCATGCCGACCGCCACCGCCGCCGCGATCGCGCCGACCTGTACCCGGCGCGGCGCGATCTCGCGCGGCACCAGCAGGAACAGCGCGCACAGCCCGACCCCGCACAGGTTGGAGCCGATGAAGTTGATCGCCTGCAGCAGCTGCAACAGCGTGCCGTCCGCCACCAGCTCGCGCGCGTCGAACACCGCGCCGGAAAAGCCCGCCAGCATCACCCCGTCGCTGCTCGCGCCGAACAGCCAGGCGCGCGGATCGCCCGGCCGCGCCAGCCTCAGCCCGATGCCGAGCAGCCCGATCACGATCGCCTGCGTCATCAGCAGCCAGAAATCGCTCGGCAGGTCGCCCAGCGCTCGGCCGCGCGGCGCCAGCGAGGCGCGGATCGTCCGCCCGCCACCCGCCACCGTGATCGTCGCCCCCGGCGCCATGGCGATCCGCGCCATCGCGTCGCCGCGCCGATACCAGCCGCGCACCGCGCCCGGCCCGCCATCGGGCATATAGTCAGCCACCAGCTCCCCCGCGGTCGCCCGCGCGCTGCCCGCGCTGCTCGCGACCGTCACCACCGTCCCCGGCTGCACGATCGCGACGCGCCCATCGGCCAGATACACCGCGATATCGTCCCCCGCCTGGTCGAACCGCGCCCCGAACGCCGGCATGTGCAGCGCGATCGCCAGCGCCGCCAGGCACAGGGCCGCCATGGCATAGGCAAACACCCCGATCGCCACCGCCGGCCGCCGCCACAGCCGCGCGGCGAGGGCGGGGTATGTGTTGTCGGGAGGTCCGCTCACCTGATTTCCGTCACCTGAAACGAGTTGGTGCTCATTCCCTTCCGACAACTCCCGTGCTCCTGCGCACGCAGGAGCCCAGGGTTCCGGGCGCAACGCTCATGGCCCTGGGTTCCTGCGTACGCAGGAACATCCCAGCTTGTTTCGTCGGGACAAATACCAGACGAGCCCAGGTGACCACCGATATACCCGCTCACGTCAACCGCCGCCGCGTCGCCTCCAGCGCGGCTTCCGCGCGCGACGTCACCCCCAGCTTGCGGTACACCGTCTTGACATGGCTCGCCACGGTCGAGCGCGAGATGCCCAGCGCCTTGCCCGCCTCGTTCAGCGTCAGCCCGCGCGCGATCATTGCCAGCACCTCGTTTTCGCGCGCGCTCAGCTCGGGCTCGCCCGACTCCGCCGCGCCCGCCGTCATGAAGGTCGCGTGGCGCCGGAAATGGTCGAGCAGCCGCCGCGCCATCGGCGGCGACAGCGCCACCTCGCCATCGCCGATCCGCCGCAGCAGCGCGACCAGCTCCTCGGCCGGCCGGTCCTTGAGCAGATAGGAGTCCGCGCCCGCCGCCATCGCCTGCATCAGGTGTGCGTCATCGTCATAGATGGTGGTGACGACCAGCTGGACATGCGGGTGCGCCGCGCTGACCTCGCGGATCAGGTCGATGCCGGAGCCGTCGGGCAGGCCGAGATCGACCAGCGCGATGGTCCGCCGCTCCGCCGCGCCGCCTTCCGCGAACCACGCCCGCGCGGTGCGCAGGTCGCTGGCGAAATAGACCCCCGCGCGCTCGAACGCGCTGTGCACCAGCCCGGTCAGCCACTGCCGCGTGGCGAGGATGTCCTCGACGATCAGCGCCTGTTCGAACGTCTCGCTGGTGACCATCGCGGCTCATCCTAATCCCGGCGCGCAAGGATTGATACGGCCCGCGCCGGGGACGGAATATGGCCGATTCGGACGCGCCGGGCTTGAAGATTAACGACGCGATGGCAGCGTGCGATACTTCCGTTCTGCGGCGTGTCGCGCGCTATTGGAACATCGACGCGACCGGGCTGCCCGATTTCAGCGCTTTCCAGATGGCTTCGTTCATCTGGGCGGGGGTGAAAGGCTTGGTGAGCAAGGTCGCCTGTTGCGCGGGAGGAAGCATGGCCGGGTCGGCATAGCCGGTGATCATGATGGCCGCGAGTTCCGGGCGTAATTTGCGTGACCCCGCGATCACCTCCGCGCCCGAGATATTGGGCATGGCATAGTCGGTGATCAACAGATCGAACGACTGTTTGGCGGCCAGCAGGCGCAGGGCGTTGCTGCCGTCCTTCGCCTCGACCACCGCGTGGCCATTATCTTCCAGCAAGGCGGCCGTGGTCGCCCGCACCTCGGGATGGTCGTCGACCAGCAGGATGCGCAGCGGGGGCGTTTCGCCGATCAAAGGCGCCTCGTCGGTCGCCATGGGCAACGGCGCCGTCGCTTCGTGCGCGCGGGGCAACCACATGGTGACGGAGGTGCCCTTTCCGACATGGCTTTCGATGCGGATCGCGCCGCCCGACTGCTCGACAAAGCCGTAAACCATGCTCAACCCGAGCCCGGTTCCCTTGCCGATCGCCTTGGTCGTGAAGAACGGCTCGAGGACCCGTGCGAGAACGTCGGGCGACATGCCGGCGCCATGGTCCCTGACGATCAATCCGACATAATCGCCCGGCGCGAGGCCGGGTTCCTCGTCAGCGCCGATCTGGCGGTTCGCGGTGCTGACCGTGATCGTGCCGCCCTCGGCCATCGCATCGCGCGCGTTGATGATCAGGTTCATCAGCGCGAGTTCGAGCTGGGCCTCATCGGCATAGGCCGGCCATACGTCGCCGGCGATCTGCCAGTCGCATTGCACCAGCCCGCCCAGCGTGTGCGCGAGCAGGTCGCTCGCCGCGCCGGCCAGCCGCGCGAGATCGACCGGTGCCGGCTCGAGCGTCTGCTTGCGGGCGAAGGCGAGCAGGCGGCCGACCAGTTCCGATCCCTGCTCGGCGGCGCGGCGTGTCATGTCGAGGATGCGTCGATGTTCGTCGGCGAGCGGCACGCGCTTCTCGATCAGGCCCAGCCCGCTCAGCACCGCGGCCAGCAGGTTGTTGAAATCGTGCGCGATGCCCCCGGTCAGCTGGCCGATCGCGTCCATCTTCTGCGCCTGGACCAGCTTGTTCTCGAGATTCTTCCGCTCGGTCACGTCCAGCAGCGTGCCGGCATATTCCGCCGCCCGACCATCCGTGTCGCCCAGCGGCACCGCCTGGTCGAGGATATGGCGATAGCTCCCATCGGCATGCTGCCAGCGATATTCCATCGCCAACGGCCCCCCGGTCGCGCGCGCATTCAGCGCCGCTTCCGCGCGCGCACGATCCTCGGGATGCAACCGGTCGTGCCAAAGCGTTGGCTGATTGTCGATGTCCGCCACGGAGAAGCCGGTCATCGCCACGAAGTCGCCGCTCACCAGGCGGGGTCGGCGCGGCGTGACGCCGGCGGTTTCGAGATAGAACAGGATCGGCAGCGAATCGATCAGCGCGGCCTGGCGTTGCTCGGCAATGCGCAGCTCGCGCTCGACGCGCAGCCGTTCGGCATTGGCCTTGAGGTTGGCGTCGAGCAGTTCGCGTTCCTGCAGCGCCTTGCGCTCGATCTCGCGGCGCATCAGGTACAGGTCGACGAACACGCTGACCTTGGAGCGCAGCACCGCCGGCTCGACCGGCTTGAAGACATAATCGACCGCGCCCATCGCATAGCCACGCAGCAGGTGCGCGCTCTCCTTGTTGACCGCGGAGAGGAAGACGATCGGGATGCGGCGCGACTGCTCGCGGCTGCGGATGATGCCGGCCGCCTCATAGCCGTCCATCCCCGGCATATAGACGTCGAGCAGGATCACCGCGAATTCGTGGCGCAGCAACTCACGCAGCGCGTCGTCGCCCGACGAGGCCGTCACCACCTCGGCGAGATCCTCCAGCACGGTGCGGATGGCGAGCAGGTTGTTCTCGTCGTCATCGACCACCAGCACCCGCGCCGGCGCGGGCCGCGCGCCGAGCAGCAGCCCGCCCGGCGCGTCTTTCGCCGGCGGCTCGCCGGTCGGCCTGGTGCGCCGGCTCATTCCGCGGCCATCGCCGATGGATTATCCGCCACCGAGCCTTCGCGTGCGCGGGCGATCCACACGCGCAGCAAGGCGAGCAGCAGGTCGATGTCGACCGGCTTGGCGATATAGTCCGAGGCGCCGGCGTCGAGGCATTTCTGCCGGTCGCCCTTCATCGCCTTGGCGGTCACCGAGATGAGCGGGATGTTGTTCAGACTCTCATCCTCGCGGATCTGCTGCATCGTCTCATAGCCGTCCATCTCCGGCATCATGATGTCGATCAGCGCAACGTCGATCCCCGGCGTTTGTTGCAGGATGAGGATGCCATCGCGGCCGCGCTCGGCGTGGAGCACCTCGACGCCGTGGCTCTCCAGTACGCTGGTCAGCGAGTAGATGTTGCGGATGTCGTCATCGACGATGAGGATTTTCGCACCGGCCAGTTCGGGCACGCTCGACGGGGTGCTCGCCGCCTCGGGCTGGTCGAGCAAGGCCACCACCGGCCGGTCGTCGCGCGCGGCCCGTTCGGCCAGTTTGGCGAACAGCTTGGCCAGCTCGCGCGGCTTGGCCGGCTTCTCGGTCACGCCGCTCGCCCCCAGCTCGAGCGCTCGGCCGAGCTTGTCCGCGCCGGAGATGATGTGGATCGGGATGTGCGCGGTCTGCGGATCGTGCTTGAGCAGGTCGAGCAGCACGAAGCCATCGATGTCGGACAGGCCGAGATCGAGCGTGATCGCGCTTGGCTGCATCTTGCGCGCCGTCGCCAGCGTGCCCGAGCCGGCGGTCGATATCACGCCCTTGATCCCCGCCTCGTGCGCGATGTCGAGCAGGATCGAGGCGAAGGTCGGGTCGTCCTCGACGATCAGCACGAAGGCCTCGCCGTCCAGCGCGTCGCGATCGTCGCTGACCTCGAAATTAGTCGGCAGTGCCGAGGTGATCATCGCGCCGCTATTGTCGTATCGCGCGATGGTGGTGCCCTCCAGCGCGGTCGCCGGGACCATCGCCTGGGGCGGCACGAACAGCGTGAAGGTCGATCCCACGCCCGGGGTCGAGCGGACCTGCAGCTCGCCGCCGATCAGCCGGGCGATCTCGCGGCTGATCGACAAGCCGAGACCCGTGCCGCCATATTTGCGGCTGGTCGTGCCGTCGGCCTGCTGGAAGGCCTCGAAGATCAGCTTCTGCTTGTCCTTCGGAATGCCGATGCCGGTGTCGGTCACCGCGATCTCGATCGCGCTGGTCGTATTGCGCAGCACCGGATGGTTGGAGCTCCACCCGCTCGTCGCCGGCCGCACCGCCAGCGTCACGCTGCCCTGCGCGGTGAACTTGAAGGCGTTCGACAGCAGGTTGAGGATCACCTGCTGCAGCCGCTTCTCGTCGGTGCGGATAGTCGGCGGCAGCGCCGGGTCGAACTCGACCTTGAAGTCGAGCGCCTTGTCCGCGGCGAGCTGGCGGAAGGTGCGCTCCATATGCTGCTTGAGCCCGCTCATCGGCATGTCGCCGATCTCGATCGACACCGTGCCGGATTCGATCTTCGACAGATCGAGAATGTCGTTGATCAGGTTGAGCAGGTCCGAGCCGGCCGAGTTGATCGTCCGCGCGAATTCGGTCTGCTTCTCGTTGAGGTTGCCCTGCGGGTTGTCGGCCAGCAGCTTGGACAGGATCAGCAGCGAGTTGAGCGGCGTGCGCAGCTCGTGCGACATGTTGGCGAGGAACTCGGACTTGTATTTCGAGGTCAGTGCGAGCTGCTCGGCCTTCTCCTCGACCGCGCGGCGCGCCATCTCGATCTCGAGATTCTTCTCCTCGACCTGCTTCTTCTCGTTTTCGAGCAGCTGGGCCTTCTCCTCCAGCTCCTCATTGGTGGCGTGCAGCTCCTCCTGCTTGGTGGTCAGCTCGGTCTGGCGCGCCTGCAGCTCCTGGGTCAGCAGCTGCGACTGCTTGAGCAGCCCTTCGGTGCGCATCGTCGCGGCGATCGTGTTGAGCACGATGCCGACCGATTCCATCAGCTGGTCGAGAAAGCTCTGGTGCGTCTCGTTGAACTCGCTGAACGAGGCCAGCTCGATCACCGCCTGCACGTCATCCTCGAACAGCGCCGGCATGATGTTGACATTGGCCGGCGTGGCATGGCCCAGCCCCGAGCCGATGCGCAGGAAGTCGGCCGGCACGTTCTTCAGCAGCATGCCGCGCTTGTCGGCGGCGGCCTGGCCGACCAGTCCCTCGCGCAGCTTGAAGGCGGGCTTCAGCTCGCCCTTGCGCTCGGCGCCATAGCTGGCGGCGAGCTCGAGCACGGTCTCGTCGTCCTCGCGCGTCGCGACGTAGAACACGCCGTATTGCGCGTTCACCAGCGGGGCGAGTTCAGACATGATCAGGTTGGACACCGTCGCCAGGTCGCGCTCGCCCTGCAGCATGCGCGAGAAGCGCGCCAGGTTGGTCTTGAGCCAGTCCTGCTCCGCATTCTTCAAGGTCTGTTCCTTGAGGTTGCGGATCATCTCGTTGATATTGTCCTTCAGCGCGGCCATCTCGCCCGACGCCTCGACCGCGATCGAGCGCGTCAGGTCGCCCTTGGTCACCGCCGTCGCCACCTCGGCGATCGAGCGCACCTGATTGGTCAGATTGGCGGCGAGCTGGTTGACGTTGTCGGTCAGGTCGCGCCACAGGCCGGCGGCGCCCGGCACGCGCGCCTGGCCGCCCAGCTTGCCCTCGATGCCGACCTCGCGCGCCATGTTGGTCACCTGGTCGCCGAAGGTCGACAAGGTCTCGATCATGCCGTTGATCGTGTCGGCCAGCGCGGCGATCTCGCCCTTGGCGTCGACCGCCAGCTTGCGCTTCAGATTGCCCTGCGCCACCGCGGTGACCACGTCGGCGATGCCGCGCACCTGGTTGGTCAGGTTGATCGCCATCAGGTTGACGTTGTCGGTCAGGTCCTTCCACGTGCCGCCGACGCCGGGCACCTGGGCCTGGCCGCCGAGCTTGCCTTCCGTGCCGACCTCGCGTGCCACGCGCGTCACTTCCGAGGCGAAGCCGTTGAGCTGGTCGACCATCACGTTGATGGTATTTTTCAGCTCGAGAATCTCGCCCTTCACGTCGACGGTGATCTTCTTCGACAGGTCGCCCTTGGCGACCGCGGTGGTCACGTCGGCGATGTTGCGCACCTGGCCGGTGAGGTTGTCGGCCATCAAATTGACGTTGTCGGTCAGGTCCTTCCACGTGCCGGCGACGCCGCGCACCTGCGCCTGACCACCCAGCTTGCCTTCCGTGCCCACCTCGCGCGCCACACGCGTCACCTCGGACGCAAAGGAATTGAGCTGGTCGACCATCGTATTGATGGTGTTCTTCAGCTCGAGGATCTCGCCCTTCACATCGACGGTGATCTTCTTCGACAGGTCGCCCAGCGCCACCGCCGTGGTCACCTCGGCGATGTTGCGCACCTGGCCGGTCAGGTTCGCGGCCATCGCGTTCACATTGTCGGTCAGGTCCTTCCACGTGCCGCCGACGCCCTCGACCTTCGCCTGGCCGCCGAGTTTTCCTTCCGAGCCCACCTCGCGCGCCACGCGCGTCACCTCGGAGGCGAAGGAATTGAGCTGGTCGACCATCACGTTGATGGTGTTCTTCAGCTCGAGGATCTCGCCCTTCACATCGACGGTGATCTTCTTCGACAGGTCGCCCAGCGCCACCGCCGTCGTCACCTCGGCGATGTTGCGCACCTGGCCGGTCAGGTTGCCGGCCATCAGGTTGACGTTGTCGGTGAGGTCCTTCCAGGTGCCGGCGACGCCCTCGACCTGCGCCTGGCCGCCGAGCTTGCCTTCCGAACCCACCTCGCGCGCGACGCGCGTCACTTCCGAGGCGAAGGAGTTGAGCTGGTCGACCATCACGTTGATCGTGTTCTTCAACTCGAGGATTTCGCCCTTCACATCGACCGTGATCTTCTTCGACAGGTCGCCGCGCGCCACGGCGGTGGTCACGTCGGCGATGTTGCGCACCTGGCCGGTCAGGTTCGCCGCCATCAAATTCACATTGTCGGTCAGGTCGGCCCAGGTGCCCGCGACGCCCGGCACCTGCGCCTGGCCGCCCAGCTTGCCTTCCGTGCCGACCTCGCGCGCCACGCGCGTCACTTCCGAGGCGAAGCCGTTGAGCTGGTCGACCATCACGTTGATGGTGTCCTTCAGTTCGAGGATCTCACCCTTCACATCGACGGTGATCTTCTTCGACAGGTCGCCGCGCGCCACCGCGGTGGTCACCTCGGCGATGTTGCGCACCTGGCCGGTGAGATTGTCGGCCATCAGATTGACGTTGTCGGTCAGGTCCTTCCAGGTGCCGGCGACGCCGCGCACCTGCGCCTGACCGCCAAGCTTGCCTTCTGTCCCCACTTCGCGGGCGACGCGGGTGACTTCGGATGCGAAGGAGTTGAGCTGGTCGACCATCGTGTTGATGGTGTTCTTAAGCTCCAGTATCTCGCCCTTCACATCGACGGTGATCTTCTTCGACAGGTCGCCCAGCGCCACCGCCGTCGTCACCTCGGCGATATTGCGCACCTGGCCGGTCAGGTTGTCGGCCATCAGATTGACGTTGTCGGTCAGGTCCTTCCACGTGCCCCCGACGCCCTCCACCCGCGCCTGCCCGCCGAGCTTGCCTTCGGTGCCGACCTCACGCGCGACGCGGGTGACTTCGGATGCGAAAGAGTTGAGCTGGTCGACCATCACGTTGATGGTGTTCTTCAGCTCGAGGATCTCGCCCTTCACCTCGACGGTGATCTTCTTCGACAGATCGCCCGACGCCACCGCCGTGGTCACCTCGGCGATGTTGCGCACCTGGCCGGTCAGGTTGGTGGCCATGGCGTTGACGTTGTCGGTCAGGTCCTTCCACGTGCCGCCGACGCCCTTCACCGTCGCCTGCCCGCCGAGCTTGCCTTCCGTGCCCACCTCGCGCGCCACGCGCGTCACTTCCGAGGCGAAGGAGGCGAGCTGCTCGACCATGGTGTTGACCACCTTGCCGATGCGCAGGAATTCGCCGCGCAACGGGCGGCCGTCGATCTCGACCGTCATCGATTGCGACAGGTCGCCCTTGGCCACCGCGCCGATCACGCGCGCCACCTCGGCGGTCGGCTGCACCATGTCCTCGATCAGCTCGTTGATTGATCGGATCGCGGTGTCCCAGCTGCCGGTCGCGCTGCGTACCCGGCCGCGCTGGGTGATCTTGCCTTCCTTGCCGACCACCTTGGAGAGGCGCTCGAACTCCTCGGTCATCTGCTGGTTCAGCCCGACGACCTCGTTGAAGAGCTGGGCGATCTCGGCATCGGCACCGGGCTGGTCCTCGGGCAGGCGGACGGTGAAATCGCCGCGGCGCAGGCTGCGCAGCGCGGACACGAGTTGGCGGCGATCGAACGTGCCGCGAGGGGATTCAGCATTCACCGCAGGGGCTCCTCACCGTCGCCCCCCCCCGATCATTCCAACGCCGCCCCCCGACGGCGCACGCCAAATAGCAGCACATCAGCCGCGTCCGCGCAACCATCGCGCCACGGCGGCTACTATTCTCTTAATCCGCCGCGCCACGCCTTTATGCAGATCAAGTTTTGCCGTCCCTGGCGCGGTGATCGTTGCAAAAATGCCGCACGCTTTTGCACGCCGTCACCCGAATCTGTTTGGTCCCCGTCCCGTCAAAACCAGGAAAAGTGTTCCTGCGCACGCAGGAACCCAGGGCCAGGAGCGTCGCGCCCGGAACCCTGGACGCCTGCGCGCGCAGGAGCACGGTGCCAGTCCGAAGGGAATGAGCGCCAACCCGCGTCAGCGCCCCTACGCGATGGACTCCCCATAACGCTGGCCAACGCCCGCGAAGCACGCCACACCGGTGCCCGGCGACATTGGCCCGGGGGGACCGCATATGTGCTTTTCGGCCACGTCCAGCTTCATCGCCGCCGGCGTGCTCGGTGGAATCGGCGTGGCGACGCTGCGCCATGTCCGCGAACCGCGCGCGCTGCTCTTCGCCGCGGTGCCGTTGCTGTTCGCCTTCCACCAGGCGGCCGAAGGAACGGTGTGGCTCGGCCTGAACGGGCAGATCGGCAAGCTCGCGCTCGATCATGCCGCCTTCCTCTTCACCGTCTATGCGCAGGGGATATTGCCCTTCCTCATGCCGCTCGCCATCGCGCTGATGGAGCCGCGCGGCTGGCGCCGCATCGCCATCGTCGCGCTGACCGGCATCGGCCTGCTGGTCGGCCTGTGGGATCTTTTCGGGCTGGTCTTCTATCCCAGCGAGGTCTTCGTCTCGCACCACTCGATCGCCTATCGCAACCCGCTGACCGGCGGCGTGGTGATCCCCAGCCTCTATGTTCTCGCCACCTGCGGCGCGATGCTGCTGTCGACCCACCGCGTCGTCAGGGCCTATGGCGTGCTCAACGTCGTCGGCCTGACCATCGTCGGGTTCGTCAAGGGCAACGCCTTCGCCTCGGTATGGTGCTTCTACGCCGCGACGCTCAGCGTCATGCTCTACTGGCAGTTCGCCCATCGCACTATCGACGTCGAGACACCCAACGGCACCTCGCCGGTGCTCCGGCCGCTGCTGCTGCCCTGGCTGCGGTGGCGGGGGGAGCCACCCAGGCCTCCATCCTGACGCGTTTTATTTCGGTGACACGTGCAATAACCCCTAATTAAACAGCGGGAAGCAGCACGCGTCACCCCCATTGCCGCTTCGCGCCGCACGTCGACGACACGCACCTCATGTCCCGCGCGCCCAGGAAACGCGGCAAGATCGGCCTCGCCTCGCGCCCGAAGATCGGCAAGGAGGTGTTCCACCGCGCGACCGATTCCGGTTTCGGGCGCGATGCTCTAAAAAGGGGACATCGGTCAGCCATGACAAAGCGAATATTGCCCCTGGTCGCGATGGTCGCCGCCCTGTCGCTGTCGGGCTGCCTCAGCGTTCCACCAGCCTATAGAGTGTCGGGCGCCGGCTGCACCCCGAAGATGGAGGCGCCCGTGCCCGCCCGGGAGGCGATCTATTTCGTCGCCCTCGGAGACCCCGATTGCGCGGGCGACAAGCTCGTGGCGCTATCGGCCAGGCGCGGCTCTTTTCATAACCTGCACGAGCAGGCGATCGAACCCGTCCGCTATGGTTTCGCCACGCAGGGTACGGAGAAGGCCCCAGTGCTGGCCTTCGCCGCGAAAGACGCATGGGACGACGGGCTGCGCCAGTCGCTGCAAGCGCCGCCCCGGCGCATCCTTCTCTATGTCCATGGCTATAACAACGGCGCCACCGCCGCGCTGTCGGCCGCCGACCAGATCGCCGCTGCCGCGCGTTTTGACGGGCCCGTGGTCGCCTTCATCTGGCCCTCCCAGCATGCCGTGACGAAATATACCTGGGACGAGGAAAATGCCCATTGGGCGCAGGCCTATTTCGACGATGTGCTCGTCGATCTCGTGCGCCAGATGCCGGAACGCGAAGTGGTTCTGGTGTCGCACAGCATGGGGACGCGTCTCGCGATCGACGGGCTGCGTCACCTGCAGACGACCAACCCCGACCTTGCGGGCCGCATAAGGACCGTCGTGCTCGCCTCGCCCGATATCGACCGGGAGGTGTTCGACCATGATCTCGCGCGGGACGTGGTTCGAAAGGGCCGGCGCATCGCGCTGTTCGCCTCCGGCCATGATCTGGTCCTGCGGTCGTCATGGGGCGTGCACGGCAACCCCCGCATCGGCGATCTCGGCTGCGTCTTCCGCCTGCGTCGCCTCAACACGATGCCGTCCGATCGCTGTTATCCGGGCGCCCCGACATTGCCGGGCATGCCCGCGCGCCCGGCCGATTTCACGGTGATCGACGGGACGGACATCACCGCCGGTCTCGGCCACCGCAACCATATCGAGACGCCGGAGGGACGCATGGCGCTGCGTCAGTTCCTCGCCGAGCCGCCCCGGCTTCCCCCGGCGACGGACGGCAGGATCGTCCTCGCGCCGATGATCTCGCCGGATTGCACCAGCGGGCGCACCCGCCTGGCACTCAAATTCTCCATCGCACGGTGCGGCAGGAAAACGCGCGGCGGTTTGGAGGCGCCGGCGGGAGCTCGTGATTGAACCGGGGGTAAAGCCCGTCAGTTCACATTCTCGTCCGTAATATCCCGCCCGCTCGCCACATCGATCACCCGCCCCTCGCGATAGGCCAGCACGCCGGGGATCGCCGCCAGCCGGTTGCTCAAAAGCGTATTGGTCTCGACGAACGCGCCCACCGCATGCAGCGCGGCGGGCACGACCCGCGCCGCGTCGAGCCCGGGCGTACCGCATCGTCCGCCCGCCGCAGCCGCAGCGCCGCCGCGAACAGGCCCATAGTCCATGTCGGCCGTCCGCACCAGATTCCTAGATTGGGCCGCCCATATCCTGCTATGCTATAGAGCTACTATGGCGAAAAACTCGGCCAGAATCGGGGCGACGGTAATGAAAATTAATACAAGCGCCGCTGGGCCATCGCCATATTGTGAATGAGCGTCGCCCCTATGCCCAACGTAGCATCGTCGAGCTAGAGAAGCTCGTCGATGACGCCGCAACAAATACTGGCGTACAACGTGCTGTGCTCTCGGAACTTCAGCACCGTACTACAATGCGGGCCGCAACGTTGCGTAAGCGACTCCAGCAGCTTCTGTCGAGCCCTCCAGCGGAGCCGCGACGTTCTCCTCGCCAAGCCGCTGCGGTTGCAGCAGCGCCGAGTGACGGTGGCCAAAGAGCATCACCAGCATCTCAACCGCAGCTACCGGTCACGCCCCGTGCAGCCACTATGCCAGCGGGCAAAGTCAGAGTGCCATTTGTAAGCCCGGAGGCAGCGGCACCGCTCTTCCGTCCGTTGGCTCGCAAAATCACGGTTCCCGACGATCCGATCAATGTCATTCATGCTTGGACGGTGCTCGAAGTGCTTTCGCCCGCGACTTTCCGCAAACCCGCGGATTTGGCGGGCGGGGATATGCGGCGAATTGCGCGGATCGAGCAGGGACTGCCGTGGGACGGTGGGCCGGCCAAGGGGCCACCGGGCAAACGGCTTTACTTTCAGATCGTGCTTGGTTCTCTTCCCATGAAACCGGCAATCGATCACCTGCTCGAACGCTTTGCGGATACACGGCCGGAGCGACCCCAGGCGCGGGGGGATGCGCCGCTTGCTATCGTCATCGTCGATCGTGAAGGGCGTCCGATCGACGATAAATGCGTGGTCCTTTCGAGCTTTGGTTGGGGCTACCCACAAGCGCTCGCCAATGATCCAGCAACGCTGAGCAGTTGGACGGAAGCGGGTCCCCGTATCGAGGCAGCGCTACATAAGCGTCTGTTCCAAGAAGGCAGTGATGGCAAAGCCAAACCGCTAGACCTCGCCGCAATTCAATCTGCTTATAGCTGGTTGGTTGACACGTTCGGCTTGGCGTCGGGATCTACCCGCCCACCCAGCTTCGCTGTGCGCAGTCTCGTGCCATATCGGCAAAGTGAACCACCTGAGCCGCTTTTGCTGAACAGCTTCTATCTTGATGATCTTTCCAAGGCGGGCGCGCTGTTGCGCGATGGCGAGGCGCCAGACGGCTTGAGGCGTTTCCTGGGCGCTCTGGCGCCGACCCAACGCCGTGACCTTTTGCATGACGAGACGGCGATTGAAGACGCGACCTCGCCGGCAAGGTTTCCTGGCGGCCGTTGGCCGGGGCCCGGCCGCCACCCGTTGGTCCTGATGCAGCAAGCTGCCGTCAATCTCGCTTTGGGCCAAGGGCCCGGCGAGATTCTCGCAGTGAATGGTCCGCCGGGCACCGGCAAAACGACTTTGCTGCGCGATGTCGTTGCTGGGCTTGTGACCGCGCGCGCCACTGCAATGGCTGCGTTCGATTATCCCGAAACGGCATTCAGCAACTCGGGTGAACGGCTCAACATGGGTGGTGCGTGGATCCATCTCTACAAGCTCGATCCACGCCTCAAAGGCTATGAGATGTTGATCGCGTCGTCGAACAACAAGGCGGTCGAGAATGTGAGTGGTGAACTTCCAGCATTGGCCGCGATTGCCGACGACGCGTCGGAGCTGCGTTATTTTAAGCCGATGGCTGATGGCCTGGTCAATGGAGAAAGCTGGGGCGCGATTGCTGCCGTGCTCGGCAATGGAGGCAACCGTTACACGTTCAAAGATCGCTTCTGGTGGAACGAGGACACTGGGCTGTTTGCCTATTTCAAAGCGCTTGATGGACGGCAACCTGAAGTCGTGGGGGAGGATGGGTCGAAGCGACCGCCATATATCGTCACAGCATTGAAGCCGCCGCTTGACCGACGCTTGGCGCTCTCGCGCTGGCAGACAACGCGCCGACGCTTTCTGGAAATATCCGGGGCAGTTGATAAAAAGCGTGCTGAACTCGAGCAATTACGGCTGCGCAACCGCCTCTTGCCCGCGGTAGCGCGAGCCTATGAAGCCGCGCGGGCGCATGGGGAACAGCGGCCCGGATTGTTGGCATGGCTATTCCAGTCGCGCCGATATCGTACGTGGCGTGAAACGCACCTACCGTTGTCTCAAGCCTTTGGTGAAGCGGTGCGCGCTGCTTCCGACGCTAAGGTGTTGCCAGCGGACCGCAGCCTTCGCCACTTTCGATCCCCTTGGGAGGGCTTTGGCGCGGCCAATCGAGCCGCACTTTTCTGGGCGGCGTTGCAGCCCGCACTTGAGGCGCTGGCGCGTGATCGCGAGGCGCGCACCGCGCCGCTCGTCGATGACGCCTTTTTTGAAACCGGACCACGCGCCTTCCAGCTGGCCTCACCGTGGTTTACCGCCGAGGAACACCGCCAGCGTGACGACCTTTTCGCCGCAGCGCTCGACCTCCATCGCGCTTTTATCGATGCTGCTGCAAAGCCGCTGCGCCACAATCTTGGCGCAGCTCTGCAGATTATTGACGGGCGTGGCTTTGCCGATGCTGAGAAGGACGCACTTGCCCCAGATCTCTGGTCGAGCCTGTTTCTCGTCGTGCCCGCAGTTTCGACTACCTTTGCCTCGGTGGCCACCATGCTTGGACGCTTGCCACCGGCGTCATTGGGCTGGCTATTGATCGACGAAGCGGCACAGGCCTCACCTCAGCAGGCGGTCGGTGCCCTCATGCGTGTCAATCGCGCTATCGTTGTTGGTGATCCGGTGCAGGTTCCACCCGTTGTGATGCTGCCCGATCGACTGACGGCAGCGGTGTGCGGCGCCTTTGGTGTTGATGCGGCCCGCTTTGCCGCACCCGCCGCCTCCGTTCAGACGCTGGCCGACGACGCGACGCCTTGGTTCGCTGAGTTCGGCGCACGGATTGGCAGCCGCACCGTAGGCGTCCCACTGCTGGTTCATCGTCGCTGCTCGGCTCCAATGTTCGAGATAGCGAATCGCGTCGCCTACGAGAATTTGATGGTGCAGGCGAAGACGCCGCGTGCGTCCGCGATACGCGATTTGCTAGGACCTTCGTGCTGGCTGCACGTTGCCGGTTCGGGCACCGATAAATGGTGCACTGAAGAAGGCGCTGTGGCAGTCCACCTGCTTGAACGGATTGTTCGAGCTGGACTTGCCCCCGATCTGTATTTGGTGACGCCCTTCGTCCAGGTCGCGGAAGGTTTGCGCCGAGCCTTGCACGAGAGTGAGGTCATTGCTGCCGCGATCCCGGACATTGACCAGTGGGTCTATGAGCGTGTCGGTACCATTCACACCGTGCAAGGTCGCGAAGCGGAGGCGGTGATTTTCGTGCTTGGTGCGCCCAATCTGAGCCAGCAGGGTGCAAGAATCTGGGCTGGCCGAGAGCCGAACTTGCTCAACGTCGCGGTGACGCGCGCCAAGGAAGCGCTCTACGTTGTCGGTAATCGTGAATTGTGGCGATCGGCAGGTGTGTTTGCGGACTTAGACCGTGAACTGCCATAAGCTTTGCCGGCAATAGAACACATATTTGTTCTAGTTTTCAAACGCTTGCGGTCAGGCCGCTACTCGTCGTCGTCAACTGGTTCCGGGGAGCCGCCGGCGATGCATTGCCAACCAATGCCATCATGTCGATAGACTTGCCCGACTCCCCAACCGACACCCCGTCCTTTCTCTAGAAAGCAGGGCAGGCACATGTTGGCCCACATGCCGCCGCCTTTTTTGATTGCGCCATCGACGTAGAGGCCAGCCTGCTCAACGGGATAGCTGCATAAATCGCAGGTTTCTGCTGGATCCACAGGCCTGCCGTTCCACCCGATCACTTGCGCACGACGAAGGCCGATCATGAGATTGACAATCTCGTGCTTAAATTTCTCAAGCATCTGACCGCGAGGACCATCTGTAAAATTGATTTTATCCATTAAGGCAGCGCCGAGTCCGTTATAATCTAGCTGGCTCACTGGCATCTCGCTTCTCCTGAGCTTTCTGTGCAGACGTTGGCGGTTGACATAGCGTCGAAGGCGACAGGTTGCTACAACACCCTGAATAGGATCAGCTGCGTAGCATTGACACGCCATAATGAGAATAAGGTGCGAAAGATTTTCGTATATGCGAAACTAAAGTCACAATTATTAATCACATGATGTGAAGATATAGATTGCTAGGGGCAATTCATGGCCGCGAATGTCAATGGGAATATCGGTCTTTCTCCGTATTATCTGAACACTCGCCGCCTTGAGTCACTTGCGTTGATCGAGATACCGGCAGTTGCTCAGACCTCGCTCAATGCGAACAGCATCGAGCGTGTAACCGCGATGCGCTACGCTCTGAGCGTGGCGAACAGGCTCTTGCAGTCCGGGCTTATTCCCAACGTGGCGCGTGCTTATGCGGAAACATCTAACCCAACGCGGTTCTTGGCATCTACTTGGGGAACATTTAGTTTCAAAGGTTCTCGTTTAGCCTTTGAAAACCAGGCAACGGGTAAGGCTCCGTGCCCGGCAACTTTCACAGGAGTCCTGAATCTAGGTGACAGAGAGCATAATGTTCATGGAGAACTCGGCAATGATCACTACTACTCACAAAGTTCAATTGGTATGCTATCCGGTAAACGTAATCTATTTATCTTAGGGATGTTCGAGTTTAGTGAAGAGAAAGTCGAAATATTCCCTTACATGATCGGAGACCTTGTCGATAACTTATCGCCCATTATAAATATGTCGATTCGAAATTCCATTCGCGTTTATCCGGACTACATCGATTCTTTTGACAGATTGCAGAATGCACCGCGTGCGAACGTCGGCGACGTCAAAGCACTTCAAGCTATATCGGAAGCGGAGATCAAGGATGCCATTGCTGAAATTATCGGGGAGCCTTTCGTTCCTGCGGATTGGGGTGGGGAAGTGTCCGACCTGCAGACCAACCGCCTGATAGTCGGTGGCGCCCCGCAATCTGCTGCGTTCATCCTGAAAGGGCCGGCGCTCAAAGGCGAGATGCACCCGAAAAACATGGGTAAGCGGGGCGACCAGCTGGTCCGAGCGTTCGGCGAGCCGGCCGATCTCATCGTCATTCAGCACTGCAACAAGATCGCCAATACTGTCGTAAAGATGGCCGAAGCCTTGGCGATCGATCCTCGAAACCCGAAGCGTTTCTGTATTCTCGATGGAGCCGACACAGCACGCCTACTGAAGGCGTATGGCAAACTATAGGAGCGACTAGTCGGTGTTCGATGCACGCGACCCTCATCCCGATTCACCCACCCCGCAAAAGCCGCCATAACCACCCTGCGCTCTTTCACATCGTCCGCCACGCTCAACACCCGCCCGCGCGCCGTCGGTGGCTCGGCCACCGCGCGCGCGGGCCGCACTGTCTCACCTGCTACCCACCTGTTCCGACCTGCTGGCGCACCTGCTCGCCACCTGCTCGCCACCTGCTCGCCACCTGCTCCTTCACCTGTTAAGTTGGATTTGTATCGCACCCAAGCACCTGACAAGCAACGATAAGTTGGATTTCGCACCGCCACAAAAAAGCATTCACCTGCTCAAGCAGGTCGGAACAGGTGAAATCCCGCCCACGCCCCCACGTGCTTTTCCCGCGCACCCATGCTATATACGCCCGAACGCCGCGCTCCCGCGCCGCCCCCAGAACCGGAATATCATGCCCTTCTCAACTCTCCCGGCGCCGCTCGCCGAGGCGCTCGCCTCGCGTGGTTATGCCGCGCCCACCCCCGTCCAGGCCGCCGTCATCGAACCCCAGGCGGAGGGGCGAGACCTCATCGTCTCGGCCCAGACCGGCTCGGGCAAGACCGTCGCCTTCGGTCTCGCCATCGCCCCGCAACTGCTCTCCGACGAAGACGGCAAGCTGCCGCGCGCCGCCGCCCCGCTCGCCCTCGCCATCGCCCCCACGCGGGAACTCGCGCTGCAGGTCAGCCGCGAGCTCGAATGGCTCTACGAAAAGGCCGGCGGGCGCATCACCACCTGCGTCGGCGGCATGAACCCGTCCGAGGAACGTCGGGCCCTGTCGCGCGGCGCGCATATCGTCGTCGGCACGCCGGGGCGCCTGCGCGACCATATCGAACGCGGCGCGCTCGATCTCTCAGCGCTCCAGGCCGTCATCCTCGACGAGGCCGACGAGATGCTCGACATGGGCTTCCGCGAGGATCTCGAGCAGATCCTCGACGCCACGCCTGATCAGCGCCGCACCCTGCTGTTCTCCGCCACCATGCCGCGCCAGATCGTCGCGCTCGCCAAGCGCTACCAGCGCGACGCGCTGCGCATCTCGACCGTCGGCGAGGATCGCGGTCATGGCGACATCGCCTATCAGGGCGTCACCGTCGCCCCGTCAGATATCGAGCATGCCGTGGTCAATCTGCTGCGCCTGCACGATGCCGAGTCCGCGATGCTGTTCTGCGCCACGCGCGACAATGTCCGCCACCTCCATGCCAGCCTGGTCGATCGCGGTTTCGCCGCCGTCGCGCTGTCCGGCGAGCACAGCCAGTCGGAGCGCAACGCCGCGATGCAGGCCTTGCGCGATCGCCGCGCCCGCGTCTGCGTCGCGACAGACGTCGCCGCGCGCGGCATCGATCTGCCGACCTTGAGCCTCGTCATCCATGTCGAGCTGCCGCGCGATGCCGAGACGCTCCAGCACCGCTCGGGCCGCACCGGCCGCGCCGGCAAGAAGGGCACCGCCGTGCTCATCGTGCCCTATCAGCGCAAGCGCCGCGTCGAGATGATGCTGAAAGGTGCCCGCATCGCCGTCGAGTGGATGAACGCCCCGACCGTCGACGACATCCGCCGCGCCGACCGCGGCCGCCTGATCGAGGCTTTGCTCGCCCCGGTCGAGGTCGATGAGGAAGACCGTTCGCTCGCCGCCGAGATCATGGCCAAGCGGTCCCCTGAGGACATCGCCGCCGCGCTCGTCCAGGCGCATCGTGCGAAGCTCCCCGCGCCCGAGGAAATGGTCGACCAGGGCGCCGCCGGCCCGCCCGGCAAGGAGCATCACCGCGCCGGCTTCGACGATGTCGTATGGTTCCGCATGGATATCGGCCGCCGCCAGAACGCCGACCCGCGCTGGATCCTCCCGCTGATCTGCCGCCGCGGCCACATCACCAAGAACGAGGTCGGCGCGATCCGCATCGCACCGAACGAGACGGCTTTCCAGATCCCCAAGCCGATCGCCGCCAAGTTCATGGCCGCGATCAAGCGCACCATGGGCACGGAAGCCGAAGGCACCGTCCAGTTCGAGCAACTGCAAGGCGACCCCCGCCACGATCCCCGCGGCGCCCATGCCGGCGGCGGCAACGACACCGGCCGCCGCCCCAACGGCCCCGCGCCGGTACGCCACAAGCCGCGCCCGACGCTGCGGCGGAAGTAACCTCTTCCTAAAGCCCCTCCCCTTCAGGGGAGGGGTTGGGGTGGGGCCTATCCCCGTAGACTGTGGTCTCGATGAGATTGAGACGCCCCACCCCCAACCCCTCCCCTGAAGGGGAGGGGCTAACAGTAGACGCGCCGAACCCATCCCGCTAACGCGCCGCCCATGACCGCACCCCAACCCAAACCCTGGATCATGGCGATCGCCCCCTACGTCCCGGGCCGCTCGACCACCGACAACGGCGCCCCCGTCGCCAAGCTCTCGTCGAACGAGAACCCGCTCGGCACCAGCCCGGAGGCCAGGACCGCCTTCCTCGCCCACGACGCCGACCTCTCGCGCTACCCCGACGCCTCCGCCGCCGAGCTGCGCGAAGCGATCGCCGCCCATCACGACCTAGACCCCGCCCGCGTCATCTACGGCACCGGCTCGGACGAGCTGCTCCACCTCGCCGCCGGCGCCTATGCCGGCCCGGGCGATGAGGTGATCTTCGTGCGCTACGGCTTCGCGGTCTACGAGATCGCCACGCGCCGCGTCGGCGCCACCCCGGTCATCGCGCCCGACCGCGACTATGCCACCGACGTCGACGCGATCCTCGCCGCCGTCACCGACAAGACCCGCGTCGTGTTCATCGCCAACCCCAACAACCCGACCGGCACCTTCGCCGACAAGGGCGAGATCGCCCGCCTCCATGCCGGCCTGCCGCCGCACGTCATGCTGGTACTCGACCAGGCCTATGCCGAGTACCTCACCCCCGAGGACGATGACGGCGGCCTCGACATGGCGCGCGACCTGCCCAACGTCATCGTCACCCGCACCTTCTCCAAGATCCACGGCCTCGCCGCCGAGCGCATCGGCTGGGGATACGGGTCCTCGGACGCGATCGACGCGATGCACCGCATCCGCGCGCCCTTCTGCGTCACCACCGCCGGCCAGCAGGCCGCGATCGCCGCGCTCGGCGCGAGCGACTTCATCGCCCATAGCCGCGCCCACAACCTCCAATGGCGCGCCTGGCTCGCCGCCGAGATCGCCGCGCTCGGCAATGCGGGCTTACGCGCCGTGCCCAGCCACGCCAACTTCCTGCTCGTCCTGTTCAACGGGCCGGTCAGTGCCGAGGCCGCCTACAAGGCGCTGATGGCCAGGGGCTATATCGTCCGCTGGCTCCCCGGCCAGGGCCTCGCCAACGGCCTGCGCATGACCATCGGCACCGAGGAGGAGACCCGCGGCCTCGCCGCCGCGCTGCGCGAGATCGTCGCCGCCTAGGCGCGGCGTCCCCGTCTCGCGGCGCAAGGCTTGCGCGCCGATAATATTGTTGCTTGATATAGCAATCAAGGCGACAATGCCGGCAAACCAAGGAGGGGCTGATGGCAACCGATCCGCGCGCGATGATCGATCGTGCACCCATGTCGCGATTCCAGTGGACCGTGGTCGCGATCATGGTCGGCCTCAACGCGCTCGACGGCTTCGACGTGCTGTCGATCAGCTTCGCCTCGCCCGGCATCGCCAAGGATTGGGGCATCGATCGCGGCGCGCTCGGCTTCGTGCTGTCGATGGAGCTGGTCGGCATGGCGGCCGGCTCGTTGCTGCTCGGCGGCGTTGCCGATCGCATCGGGCGCCGGCTGACCATCCTCGGTTGCCTGGTCGGCATGGCGTTCGGCATGTTCGGCGCGGCCTCCGCGCATGACGTCACCACGCTGTCGCTGTGGCGCGTGGTGACCGGCCTCGGCATCGGCGGCATGCTCGCCTCGACCAACGCCGCGGTGGCCGAGGCGGCCAATGCCTCGCGCCGCAACCTCGCCGTGGTGCTGATGGCGGCGGGCTATCCCGTCGGCACGATCGTCGGCGGCCTCATCTCGGCGCGCCTGCTGGCCGACCATGGCTGGCCCGCCGTGTTCGTGTTTGGCGGCATCGCCACGCTGTGCTTCCTTCCGCTAGTGCTGCTGTTCGCGCCCGAATCGATCGCCTTCATGATGGAGCAGCGCCGCCCCGACACGCTGGTGCGGGTCAATCGCGTGCTTCGCCGCATGGGCCATGCCGTTGTCGACGCGCTGCCCGATGTCGCGCCCAAGGCGCCGCGCGTCCGCATCGCGGCGCTGTTCACGCCAGCCTTCGTGCCGCTGACCATCGCGCTGACCATCGCCTATCTCGCGCACATCATGACCTTCTATTTCATCGTCAAATGGATCCCCAAGATCGTCGTCGACATGGGCTTCGCGCCGCCGCTCGCCGCCGGCGTGCTGGTCTGGACGAGCATCGGCGGCGCCTCGGGCGCGTTGCTGCTCGGCCTGCTCAGCGTCCGGCTGCGGGTCTATGCGCTGACCATCGGCGCGATGCTGGCGTCGACGCTGGCCATCATCGTCTTTGGCCGCGGCCAGACCGACCTTGCCTCTTTGTCGTTGGTCGCGGCGATCGCCGGCTTCGCCACCAATGCCGGCGTCGTGGGGCTCTATGCGCTGGTCGCTTCGGTCTTCCCGACCCAGCTGCGCGCCACGGCAACCGGCTTCGTCATCGGCGTCGGGCGCGGCGGCTCGGCGCTGGCGCCGGCGCTGGCCGGCCTGCTGTTCAAGGCGGGATATGGCCTCCCGATCGTGGCGGCGCTAATGGCGATGGGTTCGCTGGTCGGCGCGATCAGTCTGTTCAGCGTCAGGCGGCGGCTACACGCGACGCCATGACGAGCACCAACAGGGAGCAAGGGATTTGACAAGCGCATCGTCGGCGGCCGCGATGGACGAGGTGACGAGCGGCAACCTCGACGCGCTGGTCGGCTATCACCTGCGCCGCGCCTTCGCGGTGGTCGGCAACGACTTCGCCCGCGCGCTCGACGGCACGGCGATGCGGCAGGTGCCGTTCGCCATCCTGGCGATGGTCGAGGCCAATCCCGGGATCAACCAGGGCGCGGTCGGGCGCGCGCTGGGCATCCAGCGTGCCAACATGGTCTCGCTGATCAACGAGCTGGTCGATCGCGACCTGCTCGACCGCCAGATCGCGCCCGACGACCGCCGCGCCTTCTCGCTCACCCTGACGGCGGCGGGCAAGGCGATGTTCAAGGATTGCCTGGCACGGATCCACGCGCATGAGGATCACCTGCTGTCCGACTTCAGCGCCGCCGAACGCCGCACCCTGATCGACCTGCTCGGCCGGATCGAGGCCAGGGAGCGCTAGGCGACGGGCTCGTTCACGCCGCGCCAGCCGTCGAGCAGCGCGCCGCTCTTGAGCCGGCGCAACTCGGCGGCGATCGCCGCGCGGGGTGCGGTCCACGACGTCATAGGCGACGGTCCCTTGCGGGCTGGTCTCGGTCATCTTTTCTCTCTTCCTGACTCCCCTCCCTTGTCCAGGGAGGGGCGAATGTGGTCAGATGGGATAGTGACCCGGCACGGTTTCGATGGTGACCCAGCGCAGTTCGGTGAAGCTGTCGATGCCGGCCTTGCCGCCGAAGCGGCCATAGCCCGAGCCCTTGGTGCCGCCGAACGGCATCTGCGCCTCGTCGTGCACGGTGGGGCCGTTGACATGGCAGATGCCCGACTTGATCTGCCGCGCGACGCGCAAGCCGCGCGCGGTGTCGCGGGTGAAGACGGCGGCGGACAGGCCATATTCGGTGTCGTTGGCAAGGGCGATCGCCTCGGCCTCGTCCCGCGCGCGGATGATCGCGACGACCGGGCCGAAGCTCTCGTCGCGGAACAGCTTCATGGCGGGCGTCACCTTGTCGATGACATGCGCCGGCATCAGCACGCCGTCCGCCGCGCCGCCATTGACCTGCGTCGCGCCGGCGCCGAGCGCGTCGGCGATCAGCCCCATCACATGATCGACCGTCTTCTGGTCGACCACCGCGCCGAGCGGTGTCTTGCCCTCGCGCGGATCGCCGACCGGCATCGTGCCGACCTTGGCGGCGAACTTTGCGACGAACGCATCGGCCACGCTGTCGACCACGATGATCCGCTCGGTCGACATGCAGATCTGGCCTGAGTTCATGAACGCGCCGAACGCCGCCGCCTTCACCGCCTCGTCGAGATCGGCATCGTCGAGCACGATCAGCGGCGCCTTGCCGCCCAGTTCCAGCAGCACGGGCTTGAGATGCTGCGCGGCGCGCACCGCGATGATCCGCCCGACCGCGGTCGAGCCGGTGAAGTTGATGCGTCGGACATGGGGGTTGTCGATCAGCGCGCCGACGATCTCGCCGGCATCGGACGGCGCATTGGTGACGAGGTTGACCGCGCCTTCGGGCAGCCCGGCCTCGTTGAACGCCTCGACGATCAGCGCGTGCGTCTGCGGGCATTGCTCGGAGGCCTTGAGCACCACCGTGTTGCCGCACGCCAGCGGCATGGCGATGGCGCGCACGCCGAGAATGATCGGGGCATTCCACGGCGCGATGCCGAGGATCACCCCGACCGGCTCGCGCAGCGCCATGGCGATGCAGCCCGGCTTGTCGGACGGGATCACCTCGCCGCCGATCTGCGTGGTCATCGCGGCCGCCTCGCGCACCATGCCGGCGGCGAGCATCAGGTTGAACCGTGCCCAACCTTCGGTCGCCCCGATCTCGCCCATCATCGCCGCGACGAACTGCGGCGCCTTGGCCTCCAGCGCATCGGCCGCCTTGTTGAGCAGCGCACGCCGCGCATTGGGGCCCAGCGCCGACCAGGCCGGGAACGCCGCCGCCGCGGCATTGGCCGCCGCATCCGCGTCCGCCACCGTCGCCGCGCCAGCCGTGCTCGCCACCTCGCCCGTGACCGGGTTGCGACGCTCAAAGGTGCTCAGGGTATCGTGGTGGCGCCCGCCAACGAGCATCGAAACCTGCATTGCCATCTCGGTCCTCTCCCTAATTGCTATGTCTCATAGCCTATTTGGGAAAGCCGCGCAATGGCGGAGGACAGGGTCGAACGGGCCAGGGCGAGAATCGTGGAAATGGCGGCCGGCAATCGAGATTGCCGGCCGCCGACCATGGGAATGGCGAAAAGGCGCGTCCCGCCGCCGCCATTGCTGACCCCGGTATAGTTGAGGAACGCCGCCCCCGGCAGCAGCTGGATGCTGTAGTTGCGCAGTGCGGGGTGTCGGCCTCGAGCCGCCAAAGGTTCGCCTGCCATGATCAGGCCGCGGCCGCTCCTTTATTGAACGGACACGTTCTATTGTGTAGCGTGCTTCGTCGACTGCAAAGGGACAAGACCAACGATATCGGGAGAGCGGGTGTGGAACTGGACAGGCGGAATCTGATCGCCCTCGGACTGGCGGCCGTCGGGACGGTGAGCCCGCCGGCTATGGGTCGCGGGGCCCTGACCCGGCGCTTCGCCATCCTCGACTTGCGCGTCGATGGGCTCACTGAGCCGCTCGCCACCGGCGACCGCGTCCCCCATTTCTCCTGGAAGCTGGCCGGTTCGTCGGCGGGGCTCAGGCAGAGCGCCTATCGCGTCACCGTCGCCCGCTCGGCGGTGGATCTGGCGACCGGCCGGAATCTGGTCTGGGACAGCGGACGCGTCACATCGGCGGAGACGTTCGACATCCGCTATGGTGGGGCACCCGCGGCGCCGCGCACGCGCCTGTGGTGGCGCGTGGAGAGTTGGGTGGCCGGGGAGCAGCGATCGGTCGCCAGCCGCCCGAGCTTCTGGGAGACCGGCCTGGTCTCGCCTTCCGACTGGTCCGCGCAATGGCTGGCCTGCGAAACCGCGACCGCCCGCCGCGATCGCGAAGCCGGTCTCCACTGGATCACGGGCAGCGGCGTGGTCAGGGTCGATCAGGAGCGCGCCTTCCGCACGGTGCTTTTGGCGGACGCGCCCGAAGCGGCGGAGTTGCTTGTCTCCGGGAGCCGTGTCGCGGGCGTGTGGCTCAACGGCCTGCCGCTGGTGGCGCAGCAGGATGACCCGGTGTCCTGGACGACGATGGCTGTCTATCCTCTGCCGCTGCTCGCCGGGCGGAATGCCATCGCGGTAGAGGTAAAGCGGGTCGGCGGGCTCGGCACACCCCCGCCGATCCTGGCGGCCATTGTCCGCCGTGGACCGATCAGCCGGGCGACCACGGCGGAGGGCTGGAAGACGAGTCTGGCGGGCGCTGCCCAATGGCGCGAGCGTGATTTCGACGATAGCGGCTGGGAGCCGGCCATACCTGTCGCGACCAAGCCGGTGGGCGAGCCCTGGCCGACCTATCCGGCGGTCCTGCTCCGTCACGATTTCAGGGCCAAAGGCGCCGTCCGCTCGGCGCGCCTCTATGCGACCGCGCTCGGCGTTTACGAAGCGTGGATCAACGGACAGCGGGTCGGCGACGCCCGCATGGCGCCGGAATTCACCGACGCCCGCAAGCACATCCTGTATCAGGCCTATGATGTGACCGCGCTGGTGCGCGGCGGAGAGAACGCGATCGGCCTGTGGGTCGGTGACGGCTGGTACGGCAGCGAGTACAGCAACGGCAGCCGCTTCGCCTTCGGACCGGCGCCCTGTCGCGTGCGCGCCCAGCTCGAGCTCGGCTATGAGGATGGCTCGACCGAAATCGTGGAAACCGGCGATGGCTGGGCGACGGCGCCGTCGCCGATCCTGTCCTCCGAAATCTATGATGGCGAAATCTACGATGCCCGGCTCGATCAGCCGGGTTGGGCGACCGCGGGCTTCACCGCCGCCGGCTGGCGGGCGGCCGATCGCGCGGAACCGCCCGCCGTGCCGATCGAGCCCCAGCGCTGCCCGCCGATCCGGGTCACCAAGGTGCTGCAGCCGGTAAAGATCAGCGAGCCATTGCCCGGTGTCCATGTCGCGGACTTCGGGCAGAATTTCGCAGGGTGGCCGCGCCTGCGCGTCCGCGGGCCCGCCGGCACCCGGGTGGAGTTGCGCTTTGGTGAGGTGCTGAAGCCTTCGGGCGAGGTCGACCAGGCGAATCTCCGCACGGCCTGGGCGCGCGATATCTATATTCTCGGCGGGCGCGGCGAGGAGGTCTGGGAACCGCGCTTCACCTATCATGGCTTTCGCTATGTGGAGCTTCGCGGGCTGCCCGGCCCCCCGGACGCCGACACGATCGCGGGGCTGGTCGGCCATACCGATTTGCGCATCGCGGGCGCCTTCCGTGTCGGCGACCAGGTGATCCAGCAATTCTGGCGCAATTCCGTGTGGAGTCAGCGCTCGAATTTCTTCGGCCTTGCGACCGATTGTCCGCAGCGCGATGAGCGGCTGGGCTGGATGGGCGATGCCGCGGTGTTCTGGCCGGCCGCCGCCTATAATATGGACGTGGAGGCCTTTACGGCGCGCGTGATGACCGACGTGCGGCACGGCCAGAGCCAGAAGGGTGCGTTTCCGGACGTGATCCCTCCGTTCCAGCCGGGGCTGTCCCTCTCCTCACCCGGCTGGGCGGATGCCGGGGTGATCCTGCCCCATACGGCCTGGCGGCAATATGGCGCGACCGGTGTCGTGACGGAGAACTGGGATGCGATGGAGCGCTATCTGGCGCTGATCCTGGCCGATAATCCCGATCACCTGTGGAAGAAATCGCGCGGCGCGGACTATGGCGACTGGCTCGCGGTGGATGCGAAACAGCCGGGTGACCCGACCACGCCGAAAGACCTGATCGGCACCGCGTTCTGGGCGGCCGATGCGATGATGATGGCGGAGATGGCCGAGGCGATCGGCCGCCCCGCCGATGCCGCGCGCTACCGCGCCTTGTTCGAGAGCATCCGCGCCGCCTTTGTCGACGCCTATGTGCAGGCGGACGGCACGATCGGAAACGGCAGCCAGACCAGCTACGTCCTTCCGATCCGCTTTGGCCTCCTGACGCCCGGCGCACGCGCGGAGGCGGGCCGCCGCCTCGCTGCCGACATCGCGCGCCGGGGCGACAGGCTTTCGACCGGTTTCCTCGGCACACCGCACATCCTCGACGCGCTCGCCGCGACCGGGCAGGAGCGCGCCGCTGTGACGTTGCTGCTTCAACGCGGTTATCCGTCCTGGGGCTATATGGTGGAACAGGGTGCCACCACGATGTGGGAACGCTGGAACAGCGATCATGGCGACCTGTCGATGAACAGCTACAATCATTATGCGTTCGGCGCGATCGGCGCGTTCCTGTACCGCCGCATCGCCGGGATCGATCCCGCGCAGCCGGGCTTTCGCCATGTGCGCATTGCCCCGATCTTCGACCGGCGGCTGAAAGGGGCCGGTGCCGACTATCATTCCGTCATGGGCCCGATCCGCACCGATTGGCGCTACGAGGGCGATGGGCTGCGGCTCGATGTGTCGCTGCCCCCCAATGTCACGGGCGACGTCACGCTGCCGGGGCGGGCAGGGCGGATTCGGCTCGGCCGGCAACCGCTTACCGGTCGGGCCGTGACGGCGCGTGGCGCTACGACACAGGTCCGGATCGGCCCCGGTGACCACAGTTTCGTCGTTACCGCCTAGCGCGATGCGTCGCGGCTCGACGGCACTCAAGGCTTCACTTCCGGCGAAGCGCCTGCCACCAACGAGAATCGACGAGTGAGGACATGCATCACGGATATCACGCGCGTCTGCGATCCGATCATCAAGGGCGGCATGCCGGTGACCTCGTCCAGCGAGTGCCGCGAACGGCCGTCCCCTCCACCCTGCCAGCTGCCTGAAGGAATGGACCATGGCCTATGAAACCATCCGCTACGAGGTCGAGGCCGACGGTATCCTCCTCCTCACGCTCGCGCGACCGGACAAGCTGAACGCCTTCACCGTCACGATGTGCGAGGAGTTGGTCGATGCCTATGGCCGTGCCAGCCGGGACGATGCCGTGCGCGCGATCGTGGTGACCGGGGAGGGAAGGGCGTTCTGCGCGGGGATGGACCTGTCCACAGGAGGCAATGTTTTCGGGCTCGATGAGACCCTGACGCCGACGATGGCGGACCTGCGCGAACATGGCGACGAACCGGAGATGCTCCACGGCGTGCGCGATACCGGCGGACGTGTCGCGCTTGCCATGTACAATTGCCTCAAGCCCATCATAGGCGCCGTCAACGGGCCGGCGGTCGGGATCGGATCGACCATGCTGCTGCCGATGGATTTCCGGCTGGCTTCGAGCAAGGCGAAATTCGGCTTCGTGTTCGGCAAGCTGGGGATCACGCTGGAAGCATGCTCGTCCTGGTTCCTGCCACGCATCGTCGGGATCGAGCAGGCACTCGAATGGGCCTATCGCGCCGAGATTTTTGATGCCGCCGAGGCGCTCGCAAAGGGCCTCGTCCGGGCGGTGCATCCGCCTGAAACGCTGCTCGAGGAAGCCCGGACGCTGGCGCTGTCGCTCGTCGCGAACCGCTCACCCGTGTCGATCGCGCTCACTCGACAGATGCTCTATCGCAACAGTGCACAACCGCATCCGTTCGAAGCGCACCTGACGGAATCGCTTGCGATATTCTACACCAGCGCGACGGACGGCAAGGAAGGTGTGCGCGCATTTCTGGACAAGCGCACGCCGGAATTCGCCGGCAAGGCATCGCGGATGCCGCCTTTCTTCCCCTGGTTCGAGGTATAGGC
>Ga0207676_10000292_pt1 | contig 43147 bp, 58 predicted proteins | sample KBSSwiS72_FD_184307 | JGI IMG/M metagenome (GOLD analysis project Ga0207676, IMG submission 184307) | Switchgrass rhizosphere microbial communities from Kellogg Biological Station, Michigan, USA - KBS Switchgrass S7-2 (SPAdes) (version 2) | ecosystem: Host-associated > Plants > Roots >...
AACGTCGCCGCGCCGCCCGTGTCGCTCGCGCCGGGTGCGCCCATTGACCCGCCGATCGAGCCGCCCATTGAGCCGCCCGATCCTCCGATTGACCCGCCTACGACGGAGCCCGATATGACCGCTGCCGACATTCGGCGCTATGTGGCCGAGCTAGGAAATGATCTGTTGTTCGGTGCCGTGCAGCGGTACCACGGCGACGTGCTGCCACGCGACCGCCCCATGGACGGGGCGATCAAGTCGGCCGCATGGACGGAGGGCGACCCCGACTTTTGGACGGGCGACGTGACCACCGGCGGCGCGAATGGATTTTTTTGCCGGTCCTATGTCAGTGAGTACCTGATCGCCCGCGACACCGGCCGCACGGCGGCGCAAGCCTCCGGCGACGGGTACGACGCCGCGATTAAGGCGTACAACCACGCCGTTAACCCGCCGCCTACGCCGCCGCCCGGTGCCGTCAAGGGCCCGATCGGCGTGGTCGAACGCGATTTCACGGTGGGCTAATGGGCGCCCTCCACGCGATCCGCGGTGCCTCGGTCCTCTCCGCCCTTCGACCTGGCCACGACTACCGGCCGGCGCTCGATGAGGTCTACGCCCTCGGCTTTGATCTGGTGCGCGTGTTCTGCGGCGCGCTGCCGTGGTGCGGCCAGCGGATCGAGGACGTCTACGCCAACCTGCCGACGTTTCTCGCGGAATGCGAGGCGCGCGGCCTCAACGTCTATCTGTCGTTCAACACGGAGGCCGGCACCGGGTACGACCTTGAGGCGCACGTGGAACGCGTCGAGGGCATCGCGCGCAATTTCCCCGTCGTCGTGTTGCGCGAGGTCGCGAACGAACCATGGCACGACACGCAGGGCGGCCGACTCGATCCGCAGCGGTGCGCCGACCTGGCCACGCGTATGTCGTGGCCGGTCGGCCTCGGCGCCGCGCACGACGACGAATCGCACGAGTACGCCGGCGGCGCGTTCGCCCCGGTCCACCTCGATCGCGGGCGCGACAAGTGGAACATGGTGCGGCGCGTCCGCGAAATGTTGCAGCTATCGCTCGACACCGGCAAACCGGCGCTCAATCAGGAGCCGATCGGCGCCGATGAACAGTCCGACCCGGGCCGGCGCGAAGCGGACCCCGCGATCTGGTACACGATGGGCGCCCTCAATCGCCTGTTCGTCCACGGCTCCGGCGTGTTCCATTCGCAGTCGGGCCTCGACGCCGTCCCGCTCGGCCCGAATCAGCGCACGTGCGCCGTCGAGTACCTGACCGGCGTCAACGTGTGGCCGGGCGCGCACCACGTCCAGTACTTGAACACGGGACACACCGGCTCGCCGGTGCTGTCCGCGGACTTCAACTACGTCTGCCGCGTCTACTCGGGCATCGATGGCAACGAGGGCTTTACGATCGCCCTCGGCATCGTCAACACGATTCAGGATTGCCGGATCGAGTGGGGCAACGGGTATAGCCCGGTCGGCGTGATCCGGGAATTGCCCGGCGTCACTGTGTGGCACGTGCGCTGGAACGGCAGCACGGCGCGGACCTACACGGGGCGCGAGGGGCCGCGCTAACGCTTTTCTAAAATGACGTGGATGTTCGCCGTGTAGGCGAGCCGTTCCCATACGTGCGGGATGCGGTTGGCGATCCAGTTGATCGGCGCCATCCACGCCGCGCGCCACACGACGATCTCATTGACGATCACGCGGAGATCCTTAGTGGCGTCGTGCGGCTCCGGGTACGCCGCCCAGTAGCCGTACGAAAACAGGTGCGTGTGCGTCATCCGGTAGGCGCCCGGATTTTTGTAGTGCGGTACCCAGATTTCGAGCCGGCCGCCGGGCTTGAGCACGCGGGACGCCTCGGCCATGAAAAACGGCACGGACGCCTGATGCTCAAGCCCGTCTTTGCAGTAGATCAGATCGACGCTGCCCGGGGCGACGAACGCCCACGGCTGGCCGAGGTCTGCGATCACGTCCTGGCCGAGCGCGACGGCGTCCACGTTGATCCAGCCAGGCTCGCGGAAGTGGAGCCGGCCACAACACAGGTGCAGGCGAACCGGGGCGGTGGGCGAGGCAGAATTTATCATCAGATCGAGGGTAGCACGGCCGGGCTAGACGCCTTAAACGACAAACGGCCCGGCGGGTCAGGCCGGGCCGTTGGTTCCGCCGCCGTGCGCGTCTAGCGGATCGTGATGTCGATCGTGTAGTTGCGCGAGGCGCCCGTGACGAAGCTATCGACCCATAGCGTGTACGTGTCGCCCTGCGTGACCGGGCGGAGGATCGTCTCGCTGGACCCGGTCGCGCTATCCGACGCCACGAGGATCTGACAGCCGCCATTGAGCGGGTACACCTGGCAGCTTGCCGGCGTCAGGTAGAAATCCAGATCCCCGCCGCCCGGCCAGGTCAGGGTCAACGTCATGTTGCCGCTGCGGGGCACCGTGAGCGGGTGATGGACGGCGCCGAAACTACTCACCGTGCCGACGACGGTCTGTGTATACGGCTGCGGCTGCGCCGATGGGCTGTTGGGGTTGCCGCCGTCTTTCCCGCCACACGCCGCCGCCAGGCTGGCGACGACGATCAACATTGCGATGCGCTTCACGCTGGATCCTTCCGTTGAGGTTAAAAATTTGAGTATACCGAAAGCTCGACCATACGGAGACGCCCGCCCGCCCGGCGTCTGACCGTTAGGCGGCCTCGGGGCCGTCGTCGGCGTGGTCGGCCGCATAGGCCGCCGCGAGGTCAAGTTGCTGCCGGGCGTAGGCCACGGCCCGGGCGTGCCCGATCAGGGCCTCGGCGCGCGTGGCGTGCCGCTCCTCGAATTCGACCCCGTCCAGCCCACAGACCATCGTCTCGAATAGCCGGGCCGGCCCCGGCCGTGGCGACTGCCAGCCAAGAAAAATCGTACTCACGTAGCCGGAGCCGACCTCGGTCCGGGCGACCCGAAAATCCGACGTCGCCCACGTGACCCAATCCGCGCATCGAACCGGGTTGCCCGCCGCGTCGAGGGTGTAGAGATCCAGCAAGGCAGTTACCGCCCTTTCCCCGCCGCCCTGATACAACGCCTGATACAACCAAACCCCTATTCAGGTGGTCCGGGATGGTCTGACGTATTTCAGAATGGCTTGATTTTATTGACGTGTTTGAAAACGCCAAGCGAGGAAAGAGGGCCTAATCGGCTTAAAAGGCGTCTCGTTCCCCGCCTATAATCCCTTACGCTACTGCGCTTTAGCTGCCGTTCGCGGCTTTCTGATACAACCGACTGATACAACCGACGCCCCTTTGGAGGCCGCCGCCGCCCTGGCCGCTGCCCGGCCTGCCTCTACCGCCGCATCGAACGCCTCGACCGCGCGCCGGTTTGCCCGCGCCTCGGCCGCTCGCACGTAGATTCGCGTCGTCGCCTTCGATCCAGGCGCGTGCAGCATGAGCCGGTTCACCGAATCAAGATCCCCCGACGCGTCGAGGGTGACCGTCCCGAATAGATGCCGGAGGCTGTAAGGATTCAGGCCGGAGCCGGGCGCTACCTTGGCCACGGCGCGCGTAAAGCTCTGCCACATGGACGACACCGAAAATTCCTGCCCGCACGCGCCCGCGTCCACCAACTCCCGCAGCGCGGCCATACCGTAGCCGCTGACCTCCACGATCCGGCGCTTGATCTTTTTGCCCTTGCCGCGCGTGACCTCGACCCGGCCCCGCTCCCAATCGATCTTGTCGGGCTGCAACGCCATGATCTGTTTCTGCGGCAGGCCGGCGAACGCGATCACCTTGAGCCGGATTTTCGTCAGACTGACTTCGCTTCGCCGCTGGCCCGGTTCGATGGCCCCGAGATCCGGCATGGCGTCGAGGATGCGATCGAACAACTCGATCGAAATCGCAGGCGGCGGCGCGACCTCATCGGACTGATCGAACCGCTCCACGTCTTTGACGGGGTTGTGTCCACGCTTGCCGCCGAGCACGGTAAAGAAATTCATTAACGCGGTCCGGTAGAGATCGACCGTGCGATCGCTCAACTCTTTGACGACCCGGCCGCCGGCCCTGACCGTGCGCCCGTCTTTCGTTTGGCGCGTGGCCCTCGGCCGCCCGGCCGCCTTGAGTCGCGCCAACACTCCGAGCACGTGAACGGGCTCGATCTGATCGCGGCGCTTGGTCGGGCCGAGCATCCCGATCATGACCCGGAGATCCTTCTCGCGCTGATCGTAGGTGGGCATCCCGAGCCGCTTTTTGATCGGCAAGTAGTGCGTTTCAAGATCCTCAAGCATGGAGCCTTTCGCCCGTTCGGCGCCTCCCTTCCGTAGCTCGGCCTTTGTGTCGCCTATCCAGTCGGCCATTTCCTTCGGCGGCGTGCCCGTGGGAAACCGCTTCGTACGCCGCGGGCCCCGGCCGAGCGCGGCCACTGCGAAAAAGCCCGTGGCCGTCCGGTGGACGTTGGGCGGGAGCTTGTTTAGTTTCGTCGTCGTCATGTCGTCTCAGGGGGGCGGCTAGGCCGCGTCAAAGGGTGCCGAGATACGTAGTGCCGCCGGGGGCAATGCGCGAAGGGCCCGAGGCCGCTCCGGACGGTCGCCAGCCGGGATCTCCGATCGGGTTGCGACCGTCAACCCTGTGCTTTTCCCCGGGGTGTGCGTTCGGCGGTCGGCGCCGCCGGAGTCGAAAGCGTCCACGCCTGATGCAGGAGACGGGTCCGGCCGTCCTCATCCAAGGCGCACCAAAAACCACGAAGTTTCTCGAAGCGGTCCGCGTCGGGCGTGTATTGCACAGTGGGGCCTCCGGTCTTGATTGGCGCTGAGGGAGGAAAATTTACGCCCCCGTCACGATCGGGGTCAACCCCTACGGCATCAGACGAAAGACCTAGATCCCGCAACTTCTCCATGTACGCCGCCTCCTCGCGCTGGCGGCGGCGGTACTGCGGCCGGGCCCCGTTCGGATCCCAGGGCGGGCCGAGTACGTCCGGGTCCACGCCGAGGAGCTTGGCGACCGCGGCGCGGCTGCGGAGGCTCATGGCGCGCCCGTATTCCCAGGCGGCCACGGCGGTTCGGCTCTTGCCGAGCTTGTCGGCAAAAGCCTGCTGTGTGAGGCCCTTCGCTTCGCGCAAGCGCTTGAGGGTCGCACCGGGGGCGGCAGGCGGTATCTGTGTCATGTCCTGCCGAGAATAAATTTTTTCGCGTGGCATGTCAAGGGACGAACAGAAAAAAGGTATTGCCGCGTGTCATGTCGAGGCGTATGCTCCGCGGCATGATCAACACGCTTTACATCCGGCGCCACGAGCGGCGGATTTCGCAAATGGCGCTCGCGCGCGCCTGCGGGATCCCGTTCTATCGGTACTGGAAACTCGAAAACGAATACGTGGAACCGCGCCCGTCTGACCGCGAGGCCCTGTCCGCGTATTTCGGCGTGCCTGACTCGGTCATCTTCCCCGAACGTCCTGACGCCGCCGCCCCCGCCGACGACGACGCCGCCGCCCCGATCTAACGCGTCCGTCTCCCGGCCGGAGGTGTCTATGCGTACGCCCGTCCACGAATCCACGCTGCCGCCGATTCTCGGCGTGCCGGAAATGGCCGCGCTGCTCGGCTTGTCCAAGAGCGGCCTGTATAACGCGATGAAACGGCCAGGCTGGCTGTACCCGCCGCTGCCGGCGCTCGACCGTGCGCCGCGCTGGTCGCGTGAGGAAGTACTCGCCACGCTCACCGCGCCGCGCTTGTCCGTCGCCCGTCGTCGCGGGTGACGTCATGCCCGAGGACGATCTGCGCGGCGCCGCCGGCTGTATCGCCGGGATCGCGTTCGGCGTGCTGTTCCTGGCGCTGGCCGCCCTGGCCGTCTACGGGCTAACGCGATGACCTGGCGCTGCCTGCTGTTCGGGCATGCCATCGGCTGGGTCGTGGCCCGCGGCTCCACGCTGCACGTCGTCTGCCCCCGCTGTTTGCGTATCAGTCCGGGCGTCCGGATCTAATCAGAAGGGACGTGATCTAATGCCGATCTTTGCCCGCGAGCCGGATAGCAAGTTTTCGCCGTGTCCGGAGGGCCTGTTTCAAGCGGTCTGCGTGGACGTGGTCGATCTCGGGATGATGGTCACGCAGTGGGGCGACAAGCCCAAAGTGCGGATCGTGTGGCAGGTAGACGAGGAAGATCCGCAGACCGGCAAGCGGTACGACGTGCGCGCGCTGTACACGCTGTCGCTGTCGGACAAGGCCACGCTCCGCAAACATCTTGAGGCGTGGCGCGGCCGGAAATTCACCGGGCCGGAACTGCGCGGCTTTGATCTGGAAAACCTGATCGGCGCCAATTGCCAGATCCAGATCATCCATCACATTTCCGACGAGGGTAAGACGTTCGCCAACGTGCAGGCGATCGTGCCGGCCAACGCCAAGGCGCCCAAGCTGGTTCCCGATCGCTACGTCCGCGACCGCGACCGCACGCCAGCCGACGCCAGGCCGGAGGCGCCGCGCGAGCTTGACGAGGTGCCGTTCTGATGGTCACGCGCCAGGACACGCCGGCCGGGCGCTTTTACGACGTGGACGGCGAGGCGTTCCCGAGCGTGACGCACGTCCTCAGCGTGATCGGCAAGCCCGCGTTGATCAACTGGGCGGCCAATCAGGAACGCGACCTTGTCACGGAGGCCGCCGCCGACCTCTACCTCGATCTGCTCAAGGCACAGCCGATGTCACGGCCGGTGTTCACGATGACCCTGGCCGGTCGGCTCGGCACCGTCCGCGCCCATCGGCGCGCGCTCGACAAGGCCGGCGCCATCGGCGCGCAAGCGCACGCCTTGATCGAGTGGCACCTGCGGACGCTTCTCGGGCACAAGGTCGGCCCCGAGCCGGCGGCGAGTGATCCGGCCCGGTGGGCGTTCGTCGCGTTCCGCACGTGGGCCGAGTCGGTCGATCTCCAGCCGCGCCTGATCGAGCAAACCGTGTGGAGTCGGACGCACCGCTACGCCGGGACGATGGATCTGTTGGCCGACGTCAACGGCGTCTCCACGCTGGTGGATTTCAAAACGGGCAAGGCCGTCTATCCCGAGGCGCACTTGCAGAACGTCGCCTATCAGGTGGCGCTGATGGAAATGGGCCACGCCACGCCCGAGGCCGGGCTGATCGTGCGGCTCCCCAAAGTGCGGAGTGATCCGGATTTCGAGTTGGCGCCGGTGCCGCCGGTGGCGGAGTTGCTACCCGTGTTCCTGGCGGTGCGCCGGCTATGGGAATGGAACCACGCCAACGAAACGAAACGCCAAGCCGCGAGGGCATCATGACGACGACGCGTACGGCGGCGCTCTTGACGTGCAGCCTGGCCGCGCGCCACCTGTCGGCGGCGGTCGAGGCATTGCGGGACGCGCTCGACGTGCTAGAGGTGGCGCTCGTAGACGAAATTTATCAACACGGAACCAACGACAAATCGCAGTACGACAAAGATTCGCGCGACCCCGAAAAAGTTTCGCCGGCGACCCACGCTGACCCGTTGGACCCAGCCGACGAACCTTTTTCGCACGACGAAACTTCGCATGTCGGGGCCGCGCAAGTTGGCACGGACCCTGCTCCGTACGTACGTACGTACGATCTAGATCCTGTACGGCCTGTACAGCCTGTACGTCCTGTACCTGCCTTGTTAGTACGTGAAGCAAACGTACCTGATGATCGCCGCGACGAAACTTTTTCACTAACCGAACCGACGGGCCCGCCGCGGGATCGGCCGTTCAACGCGCGGCTGTTCGCGGAGTTTTGGGAAGCGTACCCGCGGCGCGTCGGCAAGAAGGACGCCGAAAAGGCGTTCGCGCGGATCTGTCCGACCGCCGCGGAGGTGGCCAGGATGATCGCGGCGATCGCGGTGCAGCGCGGCTCGCGCGACTGGCACGAGGGATTCATTCCGCATCCCGCGACCTGGCTCAACGGCGAGCGGTGGACCGACGATTACGGGGCCGGCCCGCAGGTGGCCGCTGTGGGCCCCCAGGCGGCCGTCAGACGCGCGATCGGTCCGCGGGCTGACGGTGGCACCTGGCGCGATCGCTGTTCGCACACGCCCGAATGTACGACCCCGACGCAGTGCGGCGCGCGCCGCCTGGCCGCGGTCGTGGAGATCGACGCATGACGACGTGCGCGATCTGCGGCGGCGGGCGGGTGTCGGGCGTGTTCATGGACGCCGTCGGCCGGCCGGTGCATTACCTCTGCCTGGCGCCGCTCATCGCCGCGCGCAAGGCCGCCGAGGCGATCAAGGCGACCGGCACGCCGCCGAGGCCGCGCCGGCAATCCATCCGACGGGTGCGCCGATGATCCAGCCGACATTTTTTGACGGGGCGACGTTCGATCCGGCGCTCGACGGTGACCGCCTGCGGATCTTGCTCGGTCGCGTCTATGCGCTGATGCGCGACGGCGAGTGGCGCACGCTGGCGTCGATTGCCGAGCGGTGCGGCGGGACGGAGGCCAGCGTCTCGGCCAGGCTGCGGGATTTACGGAAAGACCGATTCGGCGCGTACCGCGTGGAGCGGCGCCGCCTGGCGCCCGCCGAGTCCGGACTGTTCGAGTACCGGCTCGACGTGCGCGAGGATTGGCGGGCGTGATGCGGCTAGAGCGCCGCCTCTTTGTCGATGTCGTCAAGGATCCGGGCGCACTGCGAGCACGATACGTCGCGGTCCTCGTCAATCCAGTAGCGCAGCGTGCGCCCGCAGGCCGTCCGGATGCTGCCGTTCGCGTTGTAAGTGGCCGCGTGAGCCGCATGGACGGGCACCGGACGCCCGGCGCGATCGTTCATGTCATCGCGCATGACGCGAAGCGGATAGCGGCTCACGCCGACCTCCGCGCCGCGTGCTTGACCTCGACGGCGAGCGTATCGAGCATGCGCGACACGAGGCGGTGCGGCTCGCGGCCCTGTTCCCATCCTTCGACCGTTCGGCCGCTGACGAGAAACCGGGCGCCGAACGTCTCGGCGTTTTCTTTCAGCGCGTGGCGGAGGGCTTGGATCTGTTTGGCAGTCATGGCGTCAATCTCCCTGATCATCCCAGTCGTGGCACTCGGCGCGGCAGTCGAGGCAGATCCACGGCCGGCCGTCGTCGTCCTCGGGCTCGATGCCCTCGGTAGCCGAACAACATTCGCAGGCGCGGACGTAGCGGCCGGCGCTATCGCACGATTCGGCGTAGCAGGCCGCGCAGATCGCGCCGTCGCGCCGGGTGAGCGTGACGAGTCCGATCTCGTCACAGTGATCGCAGAGGCCGGGCTCGGCGTGGACGCCGGGCGCGAAGGCCGGCACAGGTGAGGGCGTGTGGAGGTTCAACATACCGACGAGTATACGCTACAGACGTATACGCTGTCAAGCGTAGACGATGTGACGTGCGCGTTCGGCGTGCCGTGGGCCGACCACGTCCCGCCGGTCCTGCCGCTGTTCGCCTGCCAGGCGTGCGCCGCTGAGACGGCGCGACTGATTGCGAGGGCCCGTGTCGATCCTCGACCTCGATCCGCTGACGCGCCGGCTCGTGACGTTCCGCGCCGTCGCGGTGCCGGTCACCAAAGGTAGCGTGCGGGCGTTCACGCCGGCCGGCTGGACGCGGCCGGTGCTCACCAGTACCTCGACCGGCCTGAAAGCGTGGGAAGCGGTCGTACGGCACGCCGCCACGGAGGCGTTACGCGAAACCTGGCCGCGGGGCGTCGGCGTGCGCGTCGATCTGGCGTTCATCCTGCCGCGCCCGCAGGCGCACCCGAAACGCCGGGCGATCGCGCACACGAAAAAACCGGACCTCGACAAGCTCACGCGCGCGGTCCTCGACGCGCTGACCGGCGTGGCGTACGCCGACGACGCACAAGTGTGCCGGATGACCCTCGACAAGCGGTACGCCGAGCCGACGGAGCAGCCGGGCGTGATCGTGGCGGTCGGCCTGGCCGGGGATCCGCTGTAGACCGATCGGCCTATTTACCGACTCAACCGCGCGCCACGTGTCAAAACATTTCGCCGCGTCTGATACATTTTGCCGCCATGGTTGAATCCTCGCGCACGCTCGTGCTCCGGACGATCGCGCACATGCAGCACGCCCACGCGCAGCCCGGGCTTGAGCCGAAAGTGGCGGCGGTCCTGGCCGCCGAGATCCGCCGGCTGCAAGCGACCCTCGATCACCTCGACGGCGAATCGGTCCAGCTTGAACTGATGATCGATGCCGCCGTGGCCGAACGCGCCCGCCTGCGGGCCAAGCTGGCGCACGCCGAGGGCACGCTGCAACGGATCATGCAGGTACTCGGGCCCGACGTGCCGAGCAACGCCGAGTGCGCCGGGTGCGCGTCGGAGATCGCCGCCGCGCTCGATGAACTGCACGCCTACGGGATCCGCTATCGGCCGCGCACACCCGACGGCGAGGATCCGCCCGATGAGTGACCTGGCCCGCGCCATCCTCCGCGCTGTGCTCGACCTGGCGACCCGCCGCGGCCTGCTCCGGGCCGGCGCCGCGGTCATTCCCTCAGACCGGCTCACGGGCTTTGAGGACGCCGCCGAGGCCGCGATCGATCGGCTCGTGGACGCGCACGCGCAAACCCTTGCCGCCGTCCACGCCGAGGCGCTGGCGAACGCGCGCGCCGACGTCGCCCACGGCATGGACGAAATCGCGCGGCTAACCGGGGGCCGCGATGCGCTCGCCGCCGAGGTGACCGCGTTGACGCGCGATTTTCTCGCGTCACAGGCCGAGGTGGACCGGCTCACCGCCGGATTGCGCGGCCTGATCGACTTGAACCGCCGGATCGAGATCCGGACCCGGGTCCGGTATCTGTTGGACCCGACGCCCCCGCCCGACGCGCGCTGACCCGCGCGCAAATTCTCGCCGCCGTACAGGGACGCGCGCGCAAACCCTCGCCGCCGTACAGGGGCCCGCGCGCCAGGGCCGCCGGCCGTCGGCCCGCTCCGGGCCGCATCGGGGCCGCACGGGCCGCACGCCGGGCCGTCGCATTTCCCTGTTGACACGCTACGCAAAACGCGTATACTTCCGATCATGACATACGAACAGCAGACCGCGCACGCGGCCGAAACTCTGACACGCGTCCACGATATCGCCCGCGAGCTTTCGAGCCAGTCGGGCGTGATGTGGACGACCGATATCCGTAACGACATGGGCGGGCGCTGGATCCGCGTGGATGGCCTGGCGGTCTACTTCCACACGTCCCGGTGGACGGGTAAGGCGTCCGTCCACGTGTCGGCCGACATTCCGAACGACGCCGACGGCAGCCGGCCCTACCTCCGCGACGAGGACAAGATCGACGGGATCAACGTCGGCACGGGCAAGACCGACGCGCAGATCGCGCGCGACGTCCTCCGCCGACTCGTCACGCCGTACGAGCCGATCTGGATCCGCCTGACGGAGCGGACCGCGGCCACGGTGGCCAACTACAAAGCGGCGCGCACGTTTGCCGATCACGTGGCGGCCGGCATCGGCGCCGAGGTGTGGGCCGGGCGAAACGGGGACAATGCCGGCGCGCACGAGCACGAGATCATCCGGCACAATCGGCAGAACATCGGCACGCTGAAAGTGAACTATCACGGCCTGGCCACGATGGAAATTACCTTGCCGATTCAGGCCGCGATCAACCTGATCAACGCGCAGCCGCGCCGGGCCGCCGGAGAGTAACGGCGCACGGACGCGCGCGCAAAACCTTGCCGCCGTACAGGCGCCAGCGCGGCGCGCAAAACCTTGCCGCGGCAGGTGGCCAGGCAATCGAGACGGGCCCCCGGGGACACTCCGGCGGGCCCGTTCCGCGTTCGGGCCCCTGGCCCGGCCCGGGCCGCCACCTGGCCCACCTGGCCCGCCGAGCACGGGCCGCCACCTGGCCACCTGGCCCGCCGGCCCACCTGGCCAGGGCCCGGCACCGGCCGGCCACCTGGCCACCTGGCCACCTGGCCCGGCGGGCCCTGTTGACACACACACGCATCGTGCGTATGCTGTGTGACATGACCGACCAATTTTCTAAACTCCGCACGATCATCCTCCGGCCGTACCGGCCCGGCATGGGCCCGCGTTTCCGGCTGCAAACATGGGACACGTACCGGACCGATTCGTACGGCAAAACGATCATCCGGTACCGCTTCGATATCCTCCCCGGCGGGCCGGCCGTCCCGTTGTTTAGCGGGGAAGACTTCGCATGCTCGCCCATGTATGCGATTGACTCCGATCGTTGCATCGCTGCACTGCTGTCGTTTTTGACACTCCGGCCCGGTGACACGGACCGCGAGTACTTCGATAACTACACTCCGGCGCAATTGGCGTTTGCCGCCGAGCACGCGGAATACCTCGGCGCCGAGGTATCGGCCCGATTCGGGGAGGATCGCTGACATGGCGCAATGTTTCGAGATCGTCGCGTATACCGCCGACGGGGCCCGCTACTGTCCGGATTGCATGGAGGACGATCACGACAATCCGGAGATCGGCGTCGTGTTCGGGGACCAAGAATCAGAGATCATCGGGGACACGTGCGACACGTGCGGCCGGTGCTACGCCGATCCTGGCGGTAACGACGGGCCCGAATGGATCCACGATGCGGCCACGGTTTGCAGGTGGGCCCGCTGCGTGTCGTGCAATGGCCAATATCCCTACGGCCGTGATGATTCGGACGCGCGTCTACTGGCCCGGCGCAATGAATTGCAGTGCCCGAATTGCCACGGCCGGTTGCATTTCGGTTCCCGGACCATTTGACACGGAGCACGCATCGTGCGTAGACTGTCCGACATGATGAAACGTCAATCCGGTACGCCGATCGTGGAATGGACCGCGGTCCGGCCCGTCCGCAACACACGCAAGGATCCGAATGGTCTGGAGACGGACCGCGCAATTCGGCAAATGCACTACGCACGGCACTATCGGGCCCTGTATCAGACGGCCGTGGACAACGCGATCGCCGTCTATGGGGATGCGGCGCCCGACTATCCGTGGATGGCGCATGCCGGAGATGGATCCATCATTCCGCCCGGCTGCCGCACGTTGATCGCTGGCGTCTACCGCCGACACTTTCCGCATGCGATCAAGGCGCAATTGCGGGCCCTGGCCACGTGGCAGACCACGGAAACCGATCATAGCGTCGCATCGTGGCGTGCCGCCGGCCGGACCATGGCCACCTGGCGCAAGTACCTCCGTCTCAATGACCTGACTGCTAACTGGTAAAGGATCCCAACATGATTACGCTCAAAGCTACAGACTTCTCGGCGGCCGGTACCCTGGCCACGTTCCCGGATTACGTCTCCAATGGCCATTGGATGATCGCAAAATCGCAGGTGGACAACGCGGCCATGTTCGCGTCCGCGGACATGATCAAGTTGTTCGCGCCGAAATTGGCGGCCCCTGGCGTCCTCCGCATGTCGGAGACGAACAACGGCGCCGCTCAGATCCTCAAGTGCATTCCCGAGGACGACTCCGCGATCGTCTGGACGGTACAGCCGATGATCCACGTGAGCACGCAAACGGACCGATACCGGAAACTCGGCGCCAGGGGCCGCGGCCGGACCGAACGCACGGAGTGTTACGTGCTCACGTGTGCCGGCGGCCCGGGCGTCACGACGCCGGGCGTGGCGTACGTGGCCAGGGAGTACTTGGACCGCTTCGAGATCATGCCCGGCATGGTTCTACACTCGGCGCATGCGGACGGGACCGGGACGCTATGCACGCCCGATCGGCTGTTCGTCGTTATGCCGATGCGGAACGATGCGGCCGGGACGCTGGCGGCCCTGGCACCGGCCGCGGCTGCGGCTGCGGAGTCCATCCGGGCCGCGGCTGCGGAAGCGGCTGAGGTAAAGCGGCTGCACGACGCCAACGTGGCGGCCCGCAAAGCGGCCCGGGCCGCAGCGTAGCGGCCGGCCACCTGGCCAGGTTTCAACGGGCCCGCATGCGTCACAGCATGTCGGGCCCGTGGTCTGTACAGGGCCCTGTTGACACGGACACGCAAGATGCGTATGCTTGGGGACATGATGAACACGTGGATTGACTCAGCCCTGGCCGATACGCGGTACACGACGCTGGCCACGGCATGGCTGAAGTACAGCGGCCAGCGTGGTACCGCGAAACAGATCGAACGTCTCGTGCGGCAGTTTGGCGTCAATGGCGCCGATACGCTGGCCCGCATGCTGGCCGAACGCGGGATTGTGGAGGTACTCGCGTAATGACTACCAAGCACACGCATGCTGTCGTATTCGGTCGCAAGGTTGCCGATTGTCCCCGCTGTCAGGAATTGGCGAACGGGGCCCGGCCGGTCCGCTGGCCGAACGGGACGCAAACCGATCGACTGGCGGAGGTACATGCTCACTTCCGCAGCGTTCGCCATCTGTCCGGCGGTTGCGGGCCCGTTTGCACGTTCGGAGACAACTAATCATGTCCGACACGATTACGCTTCGTCTCCCTGCCATGGACGCGCGCATGCTGGCGCATTACCTCCGGATGGCCGCGCGGACGTACGCCGATGGCGCCGAATCGGCGCCGGGCCCCGTGCTCTACTTCCGCCGGATGGACCGCTGGCGCCATGCGGATAAACTGGCCCGGGACGTGGAACGGCAGACGCACGGATAAAAACTGCCGCATCGTCTCGAGGTACCGGGCCCGCTACTCCGCCAGGGTAGACGGGCCCGAACCATGTACGGCCGGCCGCCAGGTGGCACGCCCGGCCCGCCACAATGGCGTAGGATAGGCGACACGCATCGGACGCATGCCGGGCCGGCCCTGGCCCGATCGCCCGCGGTACGCGCGTACAGGGCCCGCCAGCGGGAAAGGGCGAACCTTGGCCACTAAGCGATTGTCGTATCTGACACGGGCCCTGGTACTCCGGCTGCGACAGGCCGAACCGGACCGATCCTTAGCATCGATCGCGGAAGTTGTCGGGTGCTCCGAACCAAGCGTACGCCGCATCGTGCAGGCGCATACGACCGATGCGCGGTCCCTGACACATGATCTGCTCGTGAGCGGGACGATCGATCGCTTGGATGAATGGGCGATCGCGTCCAAATTGGCCAGTCGCAAGGGCTTTCACCACGGGGCCCGCGAATGGCTCGAAGCGGCTGAAGTGATCGATCGTAAGGCGGGCCCGTCGGTCAACGTGGACGCCCGGCCGTCGATCGTCGTGAATATCCCGTTTGCGCTCGGCGCCTTGCAGGCGGGCCCACCTGGCCCACCTGGCCCGGCCGAACCTGGCCCGCCGATCGACGTCCACGATCGGGCCGTTCCTGCGACACGCGACACGGATTGACACGGGCCCGGGCCAGGCGTAGCCTGCCGCTAGTCCGTGTCAGATTGCGTGTCGCCGGCCCGTGTCGCGTAACGGGCCCGCGTCTCCCCATGGCGCCCGCCAATGATGGGGATCCAATGCTCGGCGCCCGCATGCGCCCGAGCAAGTGGGGACACACGATACCGCTCCGGACCGCTCCACCTGCAACGCATGCGTCCACCTGGCCCGGCCGGAGGTACGCCGGCCCGCCAGGTTTCCCAACAATCTGAGGGGTTTGGGGAGGACACGTGCTGTACAGGCAGCACAGGCCGTACAGGCAGCATGGGCCCACCTGAGATCCGGGGCAGCCGGGGGCAGCCTATCGCTGCCTGCCCTGCACATGCAGGCGTGGCAGGCAGGCGTGACGTCACGGACCGACACGATCGCCCATGCCCCTAGGTTTCCTTGGGAAAACGTGAGGATCTGATAATGGATCCTCTGTTAACACACTGTAACTTGTTGATTCTATGAGACTTGGGCGAACCAAGGCCGGTCCGGCCTCGACGGGCGTCGGATCCCCGTAGGGGGCCCGACCGGGGTCGGTCCCGGACGCCACCCCAAAATTTTTACGTCTGCGACGGTTAAGCGGTACGTACAGCGTGTCATGTCGCGTGACGAAGAATTGCGGTGTCGGCTAGCTCTGCCTAATCGATCGTACGGATGGGCGGGTCGGCGCGGAGGCCGGTACTACAGCGGGCGGTGACGATGAGGACGGCGAGGATGACGGCGAGGGCGACGAGGGCCCACGTGATCCTGGTGAGGGCGGTCGCGAGGCGATCGGGCATCATCGGTCGCGGCCGGGATCGGTGTCGCGCATGGCGTCGTGGCGGGCCTGCAACGCGGCCAGCTTGCCCGCGCTTTTGTCCCGGCTCAAGTGGCACCCGTTGAGGATGCAGACGGCGCTCACCGGGATTTCGGGGTGCTCGCCGCGTAGCTCCACGATGGTCGCGGTCGGGGCCTCGCGCACCTCGGCCACGATCAGGCGGGCCAGGGCCACGGCCCCTTTCGCGATGTTGGGTCCGTCGAGGGGTTTATCCGCGTGCATGGTCACAAAGCCGGCGGCGATGTTGCCGGCGATGCGGGCTAACGTCGTGTCGTAATCGTGTTTCATACCTTACCCAACTGCACCGCCAGGCGGCGCACGACGGAGCGGGACAGAATCGATTCGGCCTCTAGCGCCCGCCAGATCGCCTGATAGCGCGCGATCGTGGCGGCCTGTTCCTGCACGCGCGATTCGAGCCGCGCGACCTCGGCCTCTAGCGCCGGCACGCGGCGGAGCGCGCGGTGCGCCGCGTCCAGCCAGGACACGCCATCGGGATCGGGGGTGCTCTCTGGGTCGGTGTCGCTCATGACCAACTCAGCGATGAGGCAGCCGGCGCACCAGCGGCTCGGGTCGTCTGGATGCGCCTCGCGGCACGAGGTCGCGCGGCCGTTCCCCTGCGGGTCGCACGACGTCATCTGCGGGTGAGCGGCGGCGGTGAGTAGCGCGGGTCTGTTCATGGTGTCTCCTTCTCGGGCTGCACACGGCGGAGGGCGGCGAGGATCTCAACCGTCCTAGCGTCGGTGGCCTCATCCCACGCTTTCCAATCCGAGCCGCTGATGACCTTGCCGAACTTCGGGTCATCCTCAAAGGGCATCGTGACGTGCCGCTGCACGATGTGCTTTCGCAGCGTGCGCGCCAGCGCCTCCACGTCCACCGGCTCCCGGCTCGGCTCGGGGGCGGCTGGCTGGATCTGCTCGATGCGGTCGAACTTCTTCATCGCTTTGTCTCCTGGGTTTGCCCCCGTGTTAGATCGGCCACGATCAACCGCGCAAGGATCTGCACCAACGCCCGATCGGTGGCGCTAAAGACGGTCGCCGGATGTTTCGACTGCCAACGGCGCAGCACGCGCGGCCACCGGGGCGGGATCGGGTTTTCCGGGGCGCGCCCGCACGCGATCAAAAACGCATTGAGCGGCGTCTCGCGCATCATCGCCTCCGAAAGAAAAACGAGCGGTCAGGCGGGCGGGTAACACCGATCGTGGTGCAGCGGTCGCAATAATTCGCGACATACGAGCCCGATTGCGCGTAGACGAGTCGCCCGCCACACGCGCACCTGGCCGGGAGTTTATGGGCGCGGCGGATCGCGGCACTCGCCGCCGCCTCGGCTCGCGTGACGCGCATCGTCGCCTCCCTCTCAAAAACTGGTGCGCCCGGCCGGGATCGAACCGGCGACACCCCGGTTAAAAGCCGGGTGCTCTACCAACTGAGCTACGGGCGCGTGTAAACCACAATTTTTTATCACAGAAAGGCGGCGCTATGTCCGACCCGTTTGCCGTCACGGTCGGCGGCGCCGTCGTCTATGAACCGTTCGACAAGCAGCGCGAATTCCACTCGTCGCGCGCCCGGTATCGCCTGTTCGGCGGCAGCAAAGGGTGCGGGAAAAGCCTGGCCGTGCGGTGGGATCACCACCTGTTCTGTTTGAGCGTGCCCGGCGCGCAAACGCTCATCGTGCGCCGCAAGCTGACCGAACTCCAACGCAGCCACCTCCGCTATATCCCGAAAGACATGCAAGCGATGGGCGGCGAGGCCGTGGGCTTTCGCTGGCGCCCGTCGGAGGTCGGCGCGGGCGTCCTCTACTACCCCAACGGCTCGCTGACCGAATTCGGCCACGTCCAGCACGAGGACGATGTGGAGACGTACCTCTCCGCCGCCTACGAACGGATCAGTCAAGACGAACTGGTCACGTTCACCGAGTACCAGCACCTCATGTTGTGCTCGTGTCTCCGCACGACGATCCCCGGCGTGACGCCGCAATTTGGCGCCGCCACCAACCCCGGCGGCCCCCAAGCGCAGTGGGTCAAACGGCGGTGGATCGATCAGGACGTCACCGCCGACGAGGACGAGGTGTACGACGCCGCCGACTACCACTACATTCCGGCGCTGCCGAAGGACAACCCTCACCTCAACTGGATCGAGTACGAGCGCGAACTCCGACGGCTGCCGCCGGAAATGCGCCGCGCCTACTTGGAGGGCGATTGGAATATTTTCCTCGGCCAATTCTTTCCGGAGTTTCGGCGCGCGCTGCACGTGCTCGACGGCGCCGACCTGGCGCGCTATGGCGCCCTGCCGGCCGTCTACCTGCGGGACGCGGCGATGGACTGGGGCTACGCCCACGAGGGCGTGATTTTGTGGTTCGTGCTGGCCGAGGACGGCACGCTCATCGTGGACGATGAATACGTGTTCAACGGGCCACGGCGCGACAAGCTCGTGGCCGGCGAGGTGGCGCGCGCCGCGCGCGAGCGCGTGAAGGAACGCGGCTGGCGCGTGCGGCGCTGGCTGGCGGATCCCAAGATGGCCGATCAGACCGGCCACGACGGCGGCGAAACGCACCTCGATACCTTTCGGCGCAACGGCGTCCCGCTGCACCCGGCCGATAACGATCGCGTCAACGGCTGGGGCCGCGTGCGCGCCTGGCTCCGCACGAATCCCGCCACCGGCAAGCCGTTTCTCCGTGTGCATCCCCGCTGCCAGTACTTGATCCGCACGCTCGGCGCGGTCCTGATGGATAGCGACCGTCCCGAGGACGTGGACACGGACGGCCCCGATCACGCCTGCGATGCGTTGCGGTACTTTCTGATGGGCCGCCCGTCCCCGGCGCGCGATCAGCCGACGCTCGTCTACCCGCCCGGGACCGTCGGTTGGCTCAAGCGCCAGGCGTTGCGCGAACAGGAGCCGCGCGAGCGCGTCCTCGGCGCGTCGAATCGATCGCACCGCTCGCGCTTCGCCGGCTACTAGATCACGATCACGTGTCCGCGCCGGCCGATCTGTTTCGCGTACTTCACCGTCCAGCAACCACCGCTTTTGACGTGATCGGCGGTGCCGCAGTGATAGCAGAGCGCGAACCGGCGGCCCGTATAGGTCGGCGGTAGCGTGGCGACGACGATCGAGTACACGACGGTGGACGCCTCGGCAATCTGGATGTTGCGCGGCTTAAACCCGCGATCCCACTCGTCAACGGCGGGCGGGAATTCCTGTGTAGGCACGCCGGCCGCCTCCGCCTCTTGGATCGCCCATATGTCGATCCCGCCCAAGCGACACGCCCCGGAGACGACGCGATCGGCGGCCGTGCGGGCGAGGATGCGGCGGATCAACGTGCGCGCGCGCGCCTCCGTCTCCGCCGTAAACTTGGCCGCCTCGTGGCCGACAATCCCAACGGTAACGCCCATGAATAACAATTGTATCGCCGTCGCTCTACCCTGGCACGACGGGCCGCGGGCCGCTTACCTGGCGCCGGGCGAGGTCGCGCCGGTTGATCCCGGCGCCGTCCTCTGCCCGTGCGCCGACTGCGGCCAAGTGCTAGCGGTCGGACCCGCGCTCGCCCTGGCCCTGTCCGTCGATTCGTCCCTCGACCTGTGTTGCCCCGCGTGCGGCGTCGGCCGGTGTCGGGGGGCGAGTCAGATCGTCCGGGTCACCCTGGCCCGCAACGGGCTCACGCACTAGCCGCGTAATGCGCCGGTGCGGCGTCGTGAAGCGCCAGGCGCGCAGGGTCGCGCACTCGTCCCGCCGGGCATGCGCGAGGTCATCGAGATCGCGATTGTGCAGGCCGAGCACGATCGCGTGACCGCCCACGACGGCATCCAAGCCGTTGCCGCGGTAGTGCCCCCACGAGAGGCCGCACGTACAGGCCGTGCGGTCGCGGTGCAGGGCGCGCACGTCGCGGCAGCGTCCGCAAAAGATCAGTTTCATGGCACCACCTCCATGTGAAAAAGAAGAATTTTCACAACGCGACATGCCGCGTCAAGTGTAAAGAATTGACGCGTGACAGAGCGGCGCGCATACTCCGGGTCATCCCGTCATGGCCGACGCCCCGCCCGGCACGCCCGCGCCTCCGACTCGCCTGAAAATCCCGCTGTCGCGCGAGGAGGCCGGCGCGTGGACGGCTCGCATCGAGGCCGCCACCAAGGCCGCCGACGCCAAGCGGAAAGAGTGGCAGGCGTACGTGACCGCGTACATGGTCCGGACGCTGCAAGCCCGCGGCCCCGATCACCAGATCACCGTCCCGCTGGAATTCGCCTACACGGAACTGAAAAAGGCGCAGCTAGCTTTTCAAGTCCCCGAGGTCAATCTCAAGGCCAAGCGGCCCGAGTTTGCCGCCGCGGTGCGGGCGTTTGAGGGCGCGCTGAATTTCGAGCTAGCCGAGGCCGGCGCCGATGGCCTGCTCGACCTCGTCATTACCGACGTGCTCGTGTGCGGCATTGCCGCCGCCAAGGTCGGCTACTACGCCGACATTCGGCAGCGTGACGTGCCCGTGATGGGCCCGCCGCCGCCGGACCCGATGACCGGCGAGCCGGCGCCCGACGGGCAACCCGTCGCGCAGACCGATCCGCTGACCGGCGAGCCGTTGATGCAGCCGGAGCCGTACCTCGCGCACGAGTGTTATTACGGCGATCAGATCCCGCCGGAAAATATCTTGATCCCGCCGGAGTTTGCCGGCGGCGATTACGACCGCGCCGCGTATCTCGGCCATCGGTTCCAACTCGACGTCCAGACCGCGATCACGCGCTACGGGCTCGATCCGACGTTCACCGCCACCGCCACGCGCCCGATCGAAACGCTGTCAAGTGCCGAACAGCCCGAGGGCCGCGACACGCTGACGACGAAAGACGTCGAGGGCGTCGAAGTGTTCTACCTGGCGACGGTGTTTGATACCGCCACAGAGCCGGCCGACGCGGCGCCGCCCGCGCTGCCGGGTGTGGCCATGGCCGGCGCCGATCGCCCGCACGTCGGCCAGTACCGCCGCCTCGTGTTTCTCAAGGGCAAGTCCGAGCCGGTGGTCCACGAGGACAGCCCGTATCAGTATGTCGATGAAGTAGACGGCAAGCTGAAGGGCATGCGCGGCAACCCGATCCACGTGCTCACGCTCCGCGTGCTGCCGGGCTCCGCCTATCCCGTCTCCGACATTCAGGCCGGCCGCCCGGCGTCGGAGGAAGTGAGCCTTGGCCGCTCGCAAATGGTCAACTTCCGGCAACGCGTGATGCCCGTCCTCGGCATCGATCGCAACCGCGCCAGCCCGGAACTGCAACAGAAACTCTTGGCCGATGCCGACGTGAAGATCGGCGCCGTCATCGGCACCGATGGCCCGCCCGGCGAGATCGTCACGCCGATCAGCGTGACGCAATTCCCGCGCGACAATTTCAAGTTTGACGAGGTCGCGCGCGGCGATTTTGAACTCGCCTGGTCGATGGGCGCGCGCCAGGCCGGCCAGGACGTGCCCGGCGAGCCGATCACCGCCGAAGAAGTCCGGACCTCACAGGCCGCCACCGATACCCGCCTGGCGCGCGAGCAAAACCGCGTCCTCAAGTGGTGGACGGGCTACGCCGAGAAATTTGGCGCGCTGCTCCAAATGTTCAAAGACGATCCCGGCTACGCCGAGATCGTGGGCGACGACGGCGCCAAGGCGTTGCAGGCGTGGAACCGCAAAGGCGGGGACGGGATCGCGTCCATTGCCGGCGAGTTTCTGTTTTCGGCGCGGCCCGACTCCGCGCTGCGGCTCGACGCGCAGGCCGACCGCCAGCAGAAAACGCAGTTGTACACGCAACTGGGTAACGACCCGAACGTCAATCGCGTCGAACTCCTCAAAGCGGTCCTGCTCTCGTACTCGCTCGACCCCGAGAAAATCGTCGTGGAACAACTGCCGGAAAAAGGCCCCGAGCCGCCGCGCATTTCGTGGAGTTTCCGCGGCGAGGATCTGGCCGTCCTCGATGCGAAAACCGGCCAGCCCAACACCGCGTTTCCCCTCGTGCTGTCGGTCATGGAACAGGGCGGGATCAAGATCCCGCCCGAGGCCGTGCAAAACGCCATGACGATCGCGCACCAGTTGATGCAGTCCGCTGCCGCGCTGGTCCCGCAGCCGGGCCTCGGCCCCGGCCCCGACACCGCGCACCCGGGCGGCACGACGCCGGTGCAACCGCTCAACAAACACGCCGCCGACCGCGACGGGATGCCGGAGCCCTCCGGCGGCCCGCCGACGCCGCCGATCATGTAGAGGCCCGTCATGACGATCAAATTTACCGACGACGAGAAAGACGACGCGAAAGCCGCCAAGGATGCGGCGAAGGATGCGCCCAAGGCCACGCCCAAAGTGGAGGCCGCGCCGCCCCCGCTGCTAGAGGGGTATCCCGACACCGGCCAGGGCGTACAAGAGATCAACTTTACCGGCGTGGGCGATCCCTCGACCGCGAGGGTCGGTAAGCCGCTGCCGCAGAGTATTAGCCTCGGCGGTGTCGCCTACGATCTCAGCGACCGCGCAGCCGGCGTCTATATCTTTCGCCACAAGTAAGGCGCCGTGCAGTTGTGGATCGTTGATGCGGGCGCAACCGTCCGGCCGGCACTGGTGCCCGTCGTGTGGGCGGGTCCGCCGGTTCGGCCCGATCCGCCCCGAGGTGCCTAGACCGTGACGTGTGATCGCTGCGGCATCGTGCTCGCGATCGGGGACTACCCCTTTTGCCCGCACGGCAGCGGCAGCACGGCGATCGAGGATGCGACCTGGCCAGGCGGGCGCGTCTTTGAAAACCTCGGCCACGAGCCGGTGCGGTGCGACTCACCCGCCGACCTCAAGCGCGAAATGGACGCGCGCGGCCTGATGCCGTTCGTCCGGCACGTGCCCGGCGATCGGCACACGCGATCGTGGGCGACGACGGACCCCTACACGTTGGAACAGGGCCGCATCCTGGCCGAGCGCCAGGGCACGACGCGCGTGCGCGGTGACGACGCGCCGAGCGCGGAGACGGTGGCGATTGTGCGTGCCGTGCTGGCGCGCGGGGGCAAGACATGATCGTGAATGCCGGCGGCAATCTCCAAGCGGCGATCGATGCGGCGCGGCCGGGCGACACGATCGATCTCGAAGCGGGCGCGACGTTCAGCGGCAATTACGTCCTCCCCGCCACGGACGGCACCGCGCCGATCACGCTGCGGACCGCCGGCACGCTGCCGCCCGGCCTGGTCGCGCTCGATGCGCCGCTGGCGACGGTCCGCACGCCGAACAGTACGCCGGCGCTGCGGACCTACGGCAACGCCGCGCGCTGGACGTGCGACGGCGTCCGCTTCGCTGCCGGATCGAGCCAGGGCGATATTGTGGCGCTTGGCGACGGCGTCACCGCCGACGCCGCGCAGTTGCCGCGGAGCCTGACGATCGAGCGGTGCCTCGTGCAGGCCGACGCGACGGCCAAAAACGGCATCGTGATCAATTGCGCCGATACGACGATCCGCCACTGCCGGATCACCGGGATCAAGCTGCAAGGGGTCGAGTCGCACGCGATCGTCGGCTACAACGGCCCCGGGCCGTTTCTGATCGAGGACAACTGCCTAGAGGCCGGCTCGATCGGCATCCTGATCGGCGGCGCCGCCCCGGCGGTGCCCGGCCTGATCCCGTCCGATATCGTCGTCCAGCGCAACACGATCACGCGCCCGCTCGCGCTCCGCCAACAGACCGGGTGGGCGATTAAAAATCTGTTTGAACTGAAAAACGCGCAGCGGGTCACGATCCGCGGCAACGTGTTTGAACACAACTGGCCCGACGGACAGGCGGGATTCGCGATCGTGTTTACCGTCCGCGCCAATAGCGCCAATGCGCCGTGGTCCACGGTTCGCGATGTGCTCTTTGAGTGCAACACGATTCGCCACGTCGCCATGGGGTTCAACATCCTCGGGATCGACGACGCCGCGCCAAGCCAGCCGATGGAGCGGGTCACGATCCGCAACACGCTCGTCTACGATCTCGATCGCGTCAATTGGAAAGGCCCGACGGGCCAAATGGGGAGCGGCATTTTTGCCGGGATCAGCGGCGCGCCGCGGTACCTGACGATCGAGCGGTCCACCGTGGTCGGCGCGGTCACCGGCAATATTTGTAATTTCAGCGGCCAGCCGATCCCGGGCCTCGTGATCACGCGGAACCTGTTGCAGAAAGTGATCACGCCGTATCAGACCTACGGCATGAACGGGGACGCGGTCGGGGAGGGCAATCCGGCGTTTGCGCGCTATGCGCCGCCGGTGGCCGGGTATCCCGATTTCGTCTGCACGGACAACGTGCTCGCCGGCTGCACGCCGGCCACCTACAGCACGCAGCCGAATAATCACTTCCCAACGGTGGCCACACTCACCGCGAACTACGTCGATCCCGCCGCCGACAACTATCGTCTGGTGCCGGCCAGCCCGTACACCGGGCTCGGCGTCGATCACGACGCACTAGAGGCCGCGCGCGTGCCCCCGGTGACGCCGGTCCCGCCGACGCCCTCGACGCCGGCCGAGATCATTATCGCGGTCGCTGAGGAACAACTCGCCTTGTGCGCGGCGATCGGCGGCGACGTGTCCCCGCAGGATGCCGGGCGCGGCGCGATTATCAGTTACCGCGATGCGCTGCTCGCGGTCATCGCGCCGACGCCGCAGACCCATCATCATCATCACCACCACGGCCACGTATGCCCGCCCTCATAACCTCGCTCCGGGACGCGCAGGGCCGGCCGATCGTGTCGCTGCCGATCGCCGTGCGTCAGGCGCTCATGGCCGCCGACGAACTCTTGCGGCTACACGGGATGCAGTTTGAGATCGTCTGTGAGACGTGTAGCGGCCGGTGGCCTGGCGACCCGAATCGATGGACCGTGATCGCGGAACACGGCGATAGCGATGGGTCGCTAAATGGGCTGGTCTGTGCCTGCACGCGACGAAAGTTTGTCGCCTTGTTCTGACCGTCGTTCGCCATGTATTGACACGCGTCACGTCGCGGCGCATGCTGAGCGTCAAATTTAGTCTGACGCGATGCCTGATGACCTGACCTCCGCGCCTGGCCCCGGATCACCGGATTCCGGCGGAGCCACGTCATCGGTTCCCGAGTCCAGCCCTGCTCCACCCGACACGCGCGCCATTGCGGCGAGCGTGTTTGCTGGCGATACTCCGGCCGACTCGCCACCGGCTGACCCGTCCTCCACGCCCCCACCGCCCGACGCTGCGACAAGCGTTGGCGAGGAGAACGATCCCGACTATCAATCCTTGCTCGCGTCCGGGTCGATGCCCGTCGATCGGCACAAAGCCGTATTGACGAACGCCCGCAATAAGACGCGCGCCGAGGTCGAGGCGTCCGTGCGCCAGCGGTACGGCTGGGTTGACGATCTGAAAGTCGATCGCAGCCGGGCCGAACAGGCGCTCGGACTCATGCAGGCGCTTGACGCCAATCCGGAACAAGCGATCCGGACGCTCGCGCATGCTTTGGGGATCACCCTCACGCCCCCGCCGCCCCCGTCGGAGCCAGAAGGCCCGCCAGGTCCGGACGTGCGGCTAGAGGACGGTAGCGAGTTTTACTCGGCCGCGCAGTTGGGGAAACTCAACGCGTGGAAAGACGCCCAAGTTGATCAGAAATTGGCGGCCATGCGTCAGGCCGTCGATCAGCAGTACCGACCGCTGATCGAGGAACGCCATTTCGCTCAACTGAAAGCGCACGCTACCGCCGAAGCGACCACGACCCTTGCGGAGTGTCGTGCGTCCTGGCCGTCGTTTGCCAGCCTTGAGACGGACATCAAGGCGCGCATGCAGGCCGATCCCGCCCTCTCCCTTGACCGCGCGTACATCAAGGCGTTTGCCGCCAAGGGGCTCCCCGCCCTGCAAGCGGCGCATGCGACCGATCGCGCGAGCCAACTGCAACGCAAAGCCGCCGCCAGCAACCCGGGTCCGGGTGCGGCACGGCCCGTGACGCCGCTTCGCTACAACGAACGCTCGACGCGCGATATCGCCGCCGAAGTGTTTGGACGCGCGCGGGGTCAGTAAAAGGGAGGGGCCGCCATGGCGGATCCCAACATCGGCCAGATCACCGCGACCACGTTTGAACTGAGCACGGCGCGCGATCCCGCCGACAACGTGTTTACGTCACAGGCGCTCTTGAACCTGATCAAGCGCGGCTCCGGATTCAAGAAAGAAAGCGGCGGCGCGCTGATCGAGGAGCCGATCGAGTACGCCGAAAATACGACGTTCCGATCGTACGGCGAACTGGACGTGCTCGACACGACCCGCGTGGACGTGTTCGACGCCGCGCGCTTCGAGTGGAAACAGCCGGCGTGCGGCACCATCGTCTTTTCCGAACTGGAAAAGCTCCGCTGTGCCGGCGAGTCGGCCAAGATCGATCTCGTCTCGCGCAAGGTCGATAACGCGAAAAACACGGCCATGGCCGTGCTCAATCGTATGTTCTACGGCGACGGCACCGGCAACGGCGGCCTCGACTGTAACGGCCTGGCGCTGCTCGTCTCCTCGACGCCGACCACCGGGATCGTTGGCGGCATCAACCGCGCCACGTTCGCATTCTGGCGCAACCGGCAGACCTCCGGCGCCAACAGCGGCACCGCGTTTAACGAACTCCGCGGCGCGATGCGGACGATCTACAACAACTGCTCGAAGGGCGCATCGGCGGAACACCCGACCGATTTTCTGTTCGATCAGACGTCCTTTCAGGGCTACGAGGGCACGCTCACCGTCAATGAGCGGTTCACCTCGAAAGAGTCCGGAGACGGCGGATTCAAAAACGAAACGCTGAAATTTAAAGGCGCCAAGGCGGGCTTTGACGAGGACGCGCCGGCCGCGACCGGCTACGCCCTCAACGATCGCAATCTGTTTTTCCACTACCTGACGTGGATGAAAGCGTTCCCCGCCGTCGATCCCGCCAATCAGTTGTCGGAGGTCGTGAAGATCATGACCGCCGGGCAAATGACCATCAACAACCCGCGACGCCTCGGCGTCATCACCGCGATCAACTAAGCGGGCGCGAAGGGAGCACGACATGAACGGAACGAGCGCGCCCGCCACCTACACCTCGGGCAACGTCCTCAACTTCACCACCACGCGTCAGGCGGAACTCGGCGCCCTGCTCAACACGCGCGACGGGCGCACGTTCCGCTACGTGAAAGCGGGCGTGGCCGATCTCGTCGTCGGCAACGTCATTCAGGGCCCGGCCGAGGTCACGCTCAATCAGCAGTTGACCGCGGTCATTACCGCGGTCGGTTCGCGGACGATCTCGGCCATCAACGGCGCCACCGCAATCACCGCCAATCAGTACGCCGGCGGGTGGGCGATCATCGATACCGCGCCCGGCCTCGGCTACGCCTATCCGATCGCCAGCCATCCGGCGGTCGCGGGCGCGGCCACGGGCGTATTCACGCTCCATCCTGACGCGCTGGTACAGGTCGCGCTGACCGGCGTGTCGCGCGTCTCGCTGGTCGCCAACCCGTACAACGGCGTCATTCAGTCGCCCATTACCACGCTGACCGGCGCCGTCGTCGGCGTGGCCGTCGCGCCGATCCCGGCCGGGCAGTACGGCTGGGTCCAGATCAGCGGCCCCGGCGCCGTGCTGGTCGCGGGCACGCCAGGCGTCGGCCTGGCGGTGGTGGTGCCCGGCACCGTGGCCGGTTGCGTCGTCGTGGACGGCGCCGCGGCGGCCACCAAGGTCATCGGCTCGATGCTGGTGACCGGCGTTAACGGCAAGGTGCAGGGCGTTCTGCTCGACATCCAGTAATTGCGAAACGCCAGGGGCGTCGGCGTGAGCCGGCGTCCCTGGTGATCGAGGATCTATGTCTACACCCGAACTGCCGCCGCCCGCGCTGGTCACCAAAGACGGCGCCCGCACGCCCGCCGCGGCCGGCCCGATCTCGCGCGATGAACTGCTCGCGCTGGTGAAAGAAATCATCGGCTCGCAGTCCAGCGCCGAAGCGATCGCCGCCAAGGTCGCGTCTGAGGTGGCCACGCAGGTGTCCGCCGACGTGTTCGATCGCATGGAGGGGCGCAATCAGTACGGCGATTGGAACGTCAAGAACTACCACGCGCGCTCCGTGTTCAATCCCGACGGCGATCACCCGACCGATGGCAAGCCGCGGCCGGACATTGTCGGCCACGTCTTTTGGGTCGGCACGCTGATGGACGCGCGCGAAATGACGCACGAAGAAATTGCGCTCACCAACAAGCTCGTACCGGGTCGCTTTCATGGCGGCGCCTGGCGCGTGGTCGATCTCGCCCCCGGCCAGGTCGGCACGCGTGCGCTCCTCGTGCTGTTCCCGTGCGCCGAACCGGATCAGCGCGCGGCGCTGCCCGACATGGTGACGATACTCCGCGAACTGACCGCCGCGCCCGCCGTGCATTAACGCGCCCCGAGGGCCGCCGTGACGTTTCTGGAATTGCAGAATTCAACGCTCCGGGCGTGCGGCCACTCCACCGCCGTGTCGTCGGAGCCGCGTACCCGCGTCAAGGCGGAGATCAACGCGTGGCAGCGGCGCCTGTTGACGCGGCCGGGCTTTTCGCGCCTGCTCCGCGATTCGGAGAACACCTTTACCACCGTCGCCGGCCAGCGCACCTATGGGCTCGGCATGTCCGTAGGGCGCATCCTCGGCATACAGGCCGTGGTCGATCGGACCGTCCTCGCCTTGGGCGATACCGCCTGGCTGCGGCGCGTCGGCACGCTGGCATCGCTCGGCACGGCCTCGGTCTACATTCCGCGCGGCTGGTTCCCGGTGCAAACGCGCCCGCCGTCCCCGACCTCGATTTTTGCGATCTCCACCAGTGCGGCCGACACGACGCAGGTTATTGACTGGGAGTTTGTCCTCTCGACCATGCACCGCGTCTCGGGACAAACGACGCTTACCGGCACCGTTCCCGTGCAACTCGGTCCGCTCGCCGCGCCGTCTACCGTCGTGGACGTCGTCAAGTTGTCCCTGCGGACGCCCGCGGCCGGCATCGTGAGTGTGACGACGGCGGCCGGCGGCGGCACGACCCTGCTCGCGCTGCCCGTCGGCCAGCAGTCGGGGCGGTTCCTACACATCGAACTGTACCCGACGCCGTCCAGTGCGTTGCAGTACCGGATCGACTACACGCGCGAGATTAGCGACCTCGTACAGGACACCGATCAGCCGCTCTTGCCGCCGGACTATCACCACTTGCTGGCGCTCGGCGCTGAGTACGACGAGTGGCGCAAGCTCTCCGACGATCGGATGGTCGTGGCGAAACAGGATCTCGAACAGGAGATCAAGTCCCTGAACGCCTGGCTGTGGGATCTGCCCGACGATTCGCAACTCGGCCGGCTCCCGACGTCGCGCCTTGGCGGCATGTACCCCGCGGACAGTTGGCGGTGACGCGTGGCGCAACCGACGCGGCCCGTCGCGGAACTGCTTGATTTTACCGGCGGCCTGAATAGCGCCGAGCCGCCCGATCAGTTGATGCCCGGGCAGTTGGCCGAGATCCGCAATCTGGAATACCGCCGCTCGCGCGGGCTCAAGCGGCGGCGCGGCATGGTCGCGCGGCTGACGGGCACGATCGGGCTCGGGGGCGGCTTTGCGATCCTCAGCCTATTTCGGCACACGCCCGGGCAATCCGAAACCACGATGGAATTGTGGGCCGCGCATAACGATCCGGGCGTCCTCAACGCGCTCGGGCGTGTCGCGGCGGGCTCCGTGTGGGCCTCCGTCGCGCTGGCCGATCCGATCGCGAGTACGACGGCGGCGTGGTTCTGCCGCGGTGTCTCGTTCAACGGCAAGCTGTTTTTGCCGTACGACTCCGCCGTCGATCGCCTGCACGTGTGGGATGGCACCGTGGTCCGGCGCGTCGGCATTGCCGGCGCGACCGCGGCGCCAACCGTCGCCAACCAAGGCGCCGGTGCCTATGCGGCCGTGCCGCGGCAGTACAAAGTGTCGTACGCCGTGGGCGACGGCGGCGGCAAACTCGTCTTTAGTCCGCTGTCGCCGGCCTCGGTCCTGTTCACGCCGAGCGGCGCCGGCCTGGCCGCGCGCGTCACGCGCCCGGCGCTGCCGGGCGACGGCGAAACGGTCTGGTTTCTCTGGGGCTCGCCCGACGGCGTCAACTATTACGCGATCAACAGTGCCGCCGTCGCCACGACGTTTATTGACGACACGGTGACGCCGGCCACGTATCCGACGCAGGATCCGACGTTTGCCGGATTCCCGACGAGCGCCGACTACTTCACGCCGCCGATCTCCGCGAAATTCCTCGTCGTCGATGGCGCGCAACTCCTACTTGCCGGCTCCTGGGAAGCGGTCGCGCTGTCCTCGACCGTCCACTACACGCCCGCGCTGAATACGACGGGGTTTAATACGGCCGACGACGAGCGCGTACCGACCTTGAACCGGATCGAGATCGATCCGCAGTTGGGCGGCGGCATCACCGGCATGGGCGGCCCCATCGGCGGCACGCCGGTTGTGTTCAAGCTGGAACGCACCTACCTGCTCAATCCGACCTCGGACCCGACGCGCCCCTACACGCGGCAACTGCTCTCCGATGCGGTCGGGTGCGTCAGTTATCAGGGGATCGTGTTGGCCGAGGACGAACAGGGATCGCCGTCGCTGTACTGGCCGTCGCGGCGCGGCTACTACCGCTACGGCTCCGGCGGCCTCGAATACTGCGGCGCCGACATTGAGGATCTGTGGGCGACGGTCAACCTGTCCGCGCAAGCCGGGATCACGGCCGCGTATCACCGGGACGCCGGCCAGGTGTACGTGTATCTGCCCGTGTCGGGCCAGAACACGCCGCAAGTACTCGTCGTGTTCGACGTGGCGCGGGCGCGCCGCTCGACAGAGGGCGTCCGCGGCGGCTGGACGCGCGCCGATAGCAACCTCGCGCGCTGTAGCGCGATTGCGATGTTTTCCGATACGCCCGGCGCGCCGATGGGCCTCCGCCTCAAGCCGTACGTCGGCCGCAACAATCTGGCGGGCGCGTCGGGCTTGGGCGTCTATCAGGCCGACGCCGACGGGATCAACCGCGACGACAACAACGTGACGCCGTACACGGCGTCGCTTGTGACGCGCGCGATCGACAAGGGCATCGGCTCGCAATTCGGCATCCAAAACGTCTACGTGCAGGGCATCGGGGAAACGGCGCTCACGCTGGACGTGTCGCTGCGGCGCAACTTCGATCCCGCTGACACGATCCCGTCGGTTCCGATTGCGCTCGGCACACAGCGTGGCGCCGTCACCGCGACCGGCCTCGAATTGTCCGAGTGCGAATTCATCCAAGTCCGGATCGCGGATCAGGCGTCGATCGATCAGCACTGGTCGCTCGACCGGATCGGCCTCCGCGTGCGCGAAGAAGCGCCGAAGGAATAACCGCATGTCCGTTATGACTCCGGCGGATTTTCACAATCCCAACCGCCAGCCGGTTGATATGAACGGCCGACCGATCGATCTGCAACGCGGCATCCAGCCGGTGCAGCCGAACTATCAGCGCCAGGCCGTGATCGATCAACTCGCACCGCCAACGGCGGGCGCGCCGGGCGCATTGCCACGCCCCGCGGGTGCGCCAACGACGGGCGGCGCGAGTCCGTTTGCCCGCGGCGGTAAGGTGACGCCCCTCCCCACCGCCGGGAAACGTGAGGCGTACGGCAACCTGGCGGCCGGCGTCGGCTCGCAGGTGGCGGGCAACGTGCTCGGTAACGCGGGCCAGAGCGTGGCTCGTCAGGGCGTCAATAGCGTGGCCGCGCAAGTCGGCGGCGGCGCGGCCAAACAGGCCGCCAGCAAATTGACCTCGTTCGGCGGCGGCGCGGCCGGCGCGGCGACGAGCGCCGGGATCGGCCTCGCCACCGGCTACCTGGCCGACAAGCTCAAGGTCAAAGAGGACATGCCGACGTTCGGCGGATCGAACGCCGAATATCTCGATGACCTCGGCCGCCGGTTTGAGGGCACGGGCGGCGGCGTGGCGAGTAATGCGTTGCGCTATGCCGGCTACGGCGCCGCGGCCGGCCCGATCGGTATGGGCATCGGGGCCGGGGTCGGCGCGATCAAGGGCTTGGCCAGCAAGAACGCCAAGAGCGCGTACACCGATTTCAAAGTCGAGGACGCCGCCAACGCGATCAAAGCCGAATACGAAAAGGAACTCGGCCGCCCGGCCTCCGATGAGGAGGTCATGGCGCAGTTGAAAGGCCAGGGATTCGATCCGAACGGCGGCGATCGGTGGGTCGGAGAGAAGGGCCTCAACTCGGTCATGGATCAGATCCGGGCCAGTCCGGAGGCGCAGGCGTTCAAAACGACCGGCCAGCCGGCGACGGCGCGCGCCGAGGTCATGAATCAGTTGGGCGGGTCGGCCTCCGGCGCCGCCGATCGCGAGTCCAGCAAGCTCGGCGCACAGGGCGGCGTGCCGGGCTCGGCGCCCGCTCCGCCGGCCGGTACCGGCACCGGGCCGATTGCCAATAACGCGCTTGAGAGTCGCGGCTCCGCGCCCGCGCCACCACTGGGGTCGGACCCGGGACCGGCCGCGCCCACGGGCGGGCCCGCTCCGGCCGATGGCGGCGCGGGTGCGGGCGTGGGCGACACGTCGGCGTGGGATACGGACGGCTACAGCGCGCCCGCCTACACGCCGCCGAGTGCCGGCGCGGCGCCGCCGGGATGGGATGCGGACAAGTGGAACGACCCGAATCACCAGACCCCGAAATACGGGGTCGGCCGCATCCTCTCGAATTTCCCGCCGACGCTCGACGGGCTCAAGTCGGCCATGGGCGACATCGAAAAGGCGTACCCCGGCACGACGTACGACGGCAAAGACAAGCTCACGATCCCCGGCGTCGGCACGATCGACGTGCTAGAGGCCGCGGGCGAGGGCGGCAAGGCGTGGCGGTGGGATGACGGCAGCGGCGGCGGCGAGGCGGCGGCCGGGGGCAGTACCAGTGCCGGCGCCGGGCCCTCCGCGGACATGGGCGAGGGCGGCGATCTGCTCGCCAAGCTGCAAGCGGAAATTGATCGCATCCAGAAGGGCGAACCGAACCGCCAAGCGGTGATGTCGCAACTGGGGGCCGCGTAATGGCTGACCTCACTACGTCTGACGCGGGCTTTTGGGTCAAGAGCAAAGCCGGCGGGATGGTCCCGTATAACCATCCCGACGCAGCGCCCGGCACGACCGCCGACCCGACGCAGCCGGGCGGCGGCGGCGCCGCGCCGGCTCCGTCGCCTACGGCCGCGGGATCGGGCACGCCAGGCATGCCGGGCGCCGTCGATCCGGCGCTCAAGAATCCCGCGCCCGCGACCGCCAAGCCGTTGGCGCCCTCGCCCACGCCATCGATCGGCCTCGGCAATACGACCGACAACGCGCAGCTAACGGCGGGCGGCACGCGCGCGCAGGCGCCGGGCCTGCTCGCGGCCGGCGCTACGCCGCCGCCGAATCCGCAAGCGCAAATGCAGGACGCGCTTCGCGGCCAGATCATGAACATGCTCGGGACCAACGTCACCAGCGCCAGCGTGACCGATGCCGACATTGCGCCGGAGTCGCGCGCGTTTGCCGCCGCGCAAGAACGCTACGGCGCCCAGCGCCGCGCCGAAGTGGCGCAGCAAGCCAGTCACGAGGGCGGCGGCGGCTGGGTCGATCAGCGGCTCGACAAACTGAATCAGGACACCGGCCAGGCGGTCGGCGCGAACGATGCCGCGCTCGTGTCGAAAAAGCTCGATCAGCGCCGCCAGCAATTGCAGTCCGCGATGTCGGCGGCACAGGACATGGGGATGCAGGAGGAGGCCAACAATCTCAAGCGGCAGTTGGCCAACCTCGACGCCTCGATCCAGACGCGCGGCCAGGACGTGGAGCGCGAAAAAACCGGCGTCTCGCGCGACCTCGCCAACCTCGACGCGAGCACGCGGATCTACTTGGGCGACCTCAACGCCAAGATGCAGGCCGAGGGCCTGTCGTCACAGGAACGCTTGGCGAAGATGGAAAACGAAATGAAAAAGTACGGGATCGACGTGCAGGGCAAGCTCGGAGAACTCGACGCCGCCCTGCGTGGCCAGTTGGGCAATCGCCAACTCGATCTCGGGTACGACCAACTCGGCGTCAACGTCGCCAAAACGCAGGCGGATTACAACCGCGATGCGGTCCTGGCGGGGATGTGATCCATGGCGATTGATTACGCCGCCCTCGTGCCACTCGTCACCGCAGGCGTCGGCGCCGCGCAGTCGATCGCCGCCTCGCGTCAGGCGGCGCGCGAGCGCCAGGCGACCGCCCAAGTGCCGGTCGATACGCTCAATCAGAGCGCGCACCGAACCGACGTAGACGCGAAACAGGAAGGGCTCAAAGCGCAAGACGCCGCGCTGATCGCACGCGCCGCGGGCATGTTGCAGGAACAGGCGGCAGCCCGCAAAGCGCCCGGCGAGCGCGCGACGACGAGCGTGCGCGGCGACATTCTTGCGAACGCCGTCGATTCCACGTTTCATGGCTCCTCGAGGATTCCGAAATTCTCATTCGAGGGCGGGCTCCATCCGGGGATGTTTTCCGCCAACACGCGCAAGCTCGGCGGCGAAATGAGCCGGGCCGCGCTGCTCGATCAAATGAGCGGTGAGAAAACGCCGTTTGCCGATCTGCCGGCGGCGGATTTTTCCAGCGTGATCGACTCGAAAGCGCCCGGCGCTACGCCGCTCCCGCAGGGGTCGCGGCTCGATTCGATTCTCAACAACATCGGCCAGATCGGCGGGATGGCCACGCCGGTGGCGATCGAGATCGCGCGCCAGAACGCGGCCCGCGGCAACGCGAACGCGCCGATCCCGCCCCCGCAGGTGACGCCGGGGGCGCCGGCCGCGGCGTTCGGCAACGTCGCGCCGCCGGCCCCGCCGCCGGTGCCGCCGCCGATGGTCCCGGGTCGCTACACCGGCCCGAATATGGCGACCGCGCCAAGGGGGTACTAAATGGCGGACTGGTCCGCAGCCGGCGGCGCGGCGGGCGCGGGAGACTTTCTGCAAAAGTTTCTCGCGGACAAATTCGCGCAAGACAAGTTTGCCGAGGTGCAGCGCCAGGCCAAGGCCGCCGAGGCGGAACAGGTCGCGCAGCGCGCGCAGCAAGCGGAGCAATTCCGACTCGCGCAGGCGACCCGCCAGGCCGAAATGGTCGGCACGCGCGACGAGAACTATCAGAACCGCGTGCAGGACGTCGCCTGGCGCAACACGCAGCTACAGGACAAGCAGACCGATCGCGAACTGTCGCGGAAAGAGCATACCGACGACGCACTCCGCCAGGCCGAGCGCGACAAGGCCGAACAGGACTGGCGTACCGGCGAAAGCGAATTGAACCGCAAGAGCGCGCGCGAGATCGCGAGTATCGCGGCCAGCGCGCGCAGCGGCGGCGGCTCGGGCAAGCGCCGCCTCGTGGAGTGGTACGACCCGCAGACGCAGAGCAATAAACGGGCATTTCTGACCGACGACGAAGCGGCAGCGATGGGCGAAATCGCCCCCCCGCAGCGGATCGCCGTGGGCCTGAAAGAAAAGCTGGCGGATCTGATGGAGGTCAAGCGGCTGGCGACCGCGATTAAGGAGAGCGGCGACAAAACCGGCTGGCGCGGCGTCGGCCCGCTCGCGGGGCGGATTACGGGCTTCAAAACCGAAACGGGCCTACAGGCGGATCCTCGCGTGGAACGGCAGCACGCCGATATTGCCAACCTGTTTTCGCTGCTCTCGCATGAGCGGTTCGGCGCCGCGCTGACGCCTAGCGAGATCGGGCGTGCGCGCGGCTACAACGTGGAGCGGACGCAGCCGAAAAGCAAACTGATTAGCAACCTCGACGGCCTGATCGCTATGGCCGATGAGAAATTCAACAACATGAGCGGCGGGCCGGCGCAGATTCCCGGCACGGCGCCGCCAGGCGCGGCAGAACTGCGGCGTTCGGGCGGCGGCCATGGGCCCGACGACGGCGGCGATCAGGCGCCCATGACGGCCACCAATCCCGCCACCGGCCAAAAAATCACGTCCACCGATGGCGGGCAGACCTGGCACTAAGCGATGCCACAGAATCCACGCCCGAATCTGCCGCCAGGGTTTGAACTGGACGCCGCGCCGGCCACGCCGCCGACGCTGCCGAAGGGGTTTGTACTCGACCCGCCGCGCGAGGGTGCGATGACGATCGGCGGCGAGCCGAAAGAGGAGGAGCCGAGCCTTAGCGGGTTCGCGTACAACGCGCTTGCCTCCGGCGGCAACCTGCTCAAGAACACGGCGCAAGGCGCGATGCTGCTCGGCAAGGTGGCTAACGCAGGCATGCATGGCGGGCTTGAGTTTCTGACCGATCCGCAACTGTCCGGGATGATGCAGGGCGCGCAAGCCGTCAAGGCCGATCCCATGGGCGCGGCCGGCAAGGTCGCGAGCGGCGCGAAAGACTATCTCAGCAAACGGTGGGGCAGTCCCGAAAAGGTCGGCCGCTACCTCTATGAAGATCCGTTCGGCCTGGCCGCTGATGCGGCGACCGCCCTCAGCCTCGGCGGCGGGGCCGCGGCGCGCCTGCCGGGCGCCGTCGGGCGCGTCGGGAGTGCCGTCGCGGAGGCCGGCTCGCTGATTGATCCCATGACCAACGTGGGCCGGGCGGCCGTGGCCGCGGCGCCGACCGTCGCGCGCGGCGTGGAGCGCACCGGCGAGGCGTTCAATCGCTCGGCGCTCGGGACGTCCGGCGCCATGCGAAAGCTGATGGCCGACAACGACAAGATCAACCTGCCGCGCCTACTCGGCCAAGAAGGGTTGTTGATCTCGCGCGGCTCGCAGGCCACCAACGACGCCCGCATTGCCTCGACTGAATCGGCGCTCGGCAACCTGATCGCGGGCAGTACCAAAACCACCACGATCGCGCCGGTCACCGAAGATTTGCGCGCGCTGTCGGAGGCCAAGCGCACTAAGAATCTCCCCGGCAGCGAACTCTACGAACAGGCCCCCGTGGTCGATGCGGAGGTGCGCCGGCTGTTCGATGCGAACTCGCTAGAGCCGCCGCCGGTGCCGCCCAAGCAGCCGCCGAGCAAGATCATCCTCACCGATCGCACGCCGCCGTCGGCGCCGGCCATCCCGCAGGTACCGCACGGGCCCGGCTCCAATCTGATGGAGTTGCCGGCGCAACGCATCCACAGCGGCAAGGTGGAACTGAATAAGTACTACAAGGCGCCAGGCGCGATCGAGCCGGCGCTCAATCTGCAAATGCGGGACGCGATGCGCCGCGGCTCGATGAAAACGATTGAAACGCTGCACCCGGAAACGGCCGGCCTCAACGCCGAACTCGGCGGGCGCTATGCGCTCGATGATGCGATCGACACCGCATTGGAACAGGGCGCGCACTTCACGCCCGCCGATGCGATGCGGAGCACCACCGGCGGCCTGATCGGGGGCGGCATCGGCGCGCTGCTCGGGCATGGCGTCGGCGGCACGGTGGCCGGCGCCGCCGCGGTGCAGGCGATGAAATCGCCGCTCTTGAAAAGCCTGGCCGGTCGCGAACTGTTCCGTCTCGGTCGCAACGCCGCCCCGAAAGCCGCCGCGCTCCAACAGGCCGGCCCGTGGCTGACGCGGCTCGCGCTACTTAACGCGCTATCACCAGAACCGGCCGAGGAGCCGGGGGAGCCGTAATCATGTTGGTTGAACTGTTGATCCTCGTGCTCGTGCTCGGCCTGATCACCTACGTGGCGGAGTCGCTACTCGGGCCGCCGTTTTCCCTCTACGCCAGGATCGTGTGCGTGATCATTTTGATCGTGTGGCTGATCCGCCTGCTCAAGCCGATGGCCCTGTCGTGGTAATCCCGTGCGCCCAACCCTGATCAATCAGCCGCAGATCGAATCGCTGTCGTCGGCGCTCAAGCAGGCGCTTGCGACGTTGGTTGCGGCGATTCAGGTCGGCTGGGGCCAACAGCACGACGGCGACGGCGGGCATACCGACGTCACGGCCTCGTCGCTGGCGGTGACCGGCCCGACGACGGTCGGCAAGCTGATCCTGAACACGATCACGTTGCCACAGCGGACGCTGGTCGGCACCGAAAACGACTTCGACGGGCCCGGCCTGACCGGCGCGTCACACGTCCGGATCGTGCGCCATAGCAACCCGCTCTTGCTCAACGGCATCAACGCGACCGGACGCGTGCCCGGGGATCTGCTCTTGCTCACCAATGGCGACGATTCGGTGTCCGTGTCGGCCGATATTCACCTTCAATTTGAGAATGCCGGATCGCTGCCGGCGAATCGGTTTTGTGCGAATCCGGCCAGCCCGGGCGGCGGCGCGAATTTCGTACTCAATGGCGGCCGATCCGTGTGGCTCGTCTACAGCTTCACGCAAACGGGTACGTCGCTCAATTCCAACCCGATCCCGCGCTGGTACGTGGTGGATCAGGCGTAAGGGAAAGGCTACTGCTATGGGCCCCCGTGCTCGCGCGTGTTGGCTGTTCGATCGTGCCTGGCTCGTCGCCGCGCTGTGGGCCGTGCAGGCGCCACGCGCGCACGCACAGCCGGTATCGCAACTCAAAACGATGGCCGCGGCCGGCGACATCACCACGAGCGGCGGCGCCGTGACGATGACCGGGACCGCCGGCATGGCGTCCCTGTTGATCCAGACCACCGGCACGTTTAGCGCCACCTGGGAATTGCAGTGTGCCGGCGACGGGACCACGTTCGATCTGGACGATGAGATCCCGGTGTCGCTGGTCGCGGCCTCGCCCGCCCCGGTCGATACCGTCTCGACCAACGTCGAGGGCTTGTATACCGCGTCGATCGCCGGGTGCCGGGCCGTGCGCGTCATCACCACGACGATGGCCTCGGGCACGCTCACGGTCACACTCACCGCCATTAGCTCGGGCGGCGGCGCGGCCGGCGGGGGCGGTGGCGTGCTCGGCTCCGTGTCCGTGTCGGCCATGCCGGCCGATGCGACCGAACTGCCCGCCGCTGCGGCCCTGGCCGACGCGGCGGCGAATCCGACCGTCCCGGCGGTGGGCGCCTATCTGATGGGCTGGAACGGGGCCACCTGGGATCGCGTCCGGGCCTCGCCGGACCCGTGCGCCAGCGGGACGAAACTGTTCGTCGCGATCAATCAGACGGCGAGCACGCAACTGTTTACCGGCACGGCCTCGAATCGCACCTACGTGTGCGCGATTAACGTCGTGTCCGCGACGGCGCAGAATGTCGCGCTCGTCAACGGCACCGGCGCCGTGTGCGCGACCGGCACGGCCGGGATGATGGGCGGTACGACCGCGGCCACGGGCTGGAATTTTGCGGCCAATGGCGGCATCGCGGCGGGCGCCGGCACCGGCGCGATCGCCAAGAGCACGGCCGACGCGGCCAACGTCTGCCTCCTGCAATCCTCGACCGGCCAGGTAAGCGGGACGATCGCGTATGTCGTGGCGATCAATTAGCGCGGCGATCGGCCTCGTCGCTGCCGCGCTGTCGCTGGTCGGCGCGCAAGCGATCCGCATCGTCAAGCCGTCAATCCCGGCGTCCGGTGGTGGCGGTGGCGGTACCGGGATCACGTTCGATTCCGGATTCGACGGCACCGGCACGTTTGCCGATGGCCAGGTCGTGACGATCACGCGCGCGGCCGGATCGTGGGGCACCAAGCCGAACGGCTCCAAGGCCCTTTATTACTGGCCGCTCGAAGCAAACCTAAATCCCGACGCCACCTACTCGCGCAACACGACCAACCCCAACGCGTGGTCGGCGGAGTCCGCGTTTACCACCGTCGTGCTCGCCCCGAACGCGGCCGGCAGCGCCCGGATGGACGTCACGTGTCCGGTCATCGGCGGCGGTAACTGCGTCATGGGTCCACAGGGGGGCGTGCCGTTCACCGGCGCGCAAACCTACGTCTACACGCGCCGCTACTTTCCATCGGCGCTCGACCCGGCCTCGTTCAATCTGAAATTCCCCCGGTTCTGGCCGGTGAGCGGCATTAACAACTTTTACGAGGGCCACGACGGCGCCAGCGGCGCCAGCGGCGACCCGCGTTACAGCACGGAAAATTGCCCGTCCCCGCCAGGCGGCGAATCGGTATTCGGCGGCCATGGCTTTCGGCAAGGGCAATGGATGGTGGACGAGTACGAGGCGCAGCAATCGAGCGCCAGTAACGTGCGCGATGCCGAATTCCATCACATCCGAAACGCCACCTATGCGTTTCCGCGCGCCACACAGCGATGGGTCACGCAGTGTACCGGCCTGACCAACGCGCAAGCCGTCGTCTATGGCGAGCAACACTCCAACAACGTCACCGCTTCGCCGTGGTACGTCTACTGGGATCTGCACGTGGTCGATGATTCGTGGTGCCGGATCATGATCTCGGCCGAGTCCACGTGGAACGTGTCGGGCGCCGTCTCGACCGGCAACGCCGGCACCGAACGCGTCCGCGAGTGGCAACCCGTCTCAAGTTGGGCGACCACCTCGATCACGTTCCTAATCCAGCGGCGCACGCTGGCGCTCTCGGGCATGTATCTATGGGTCATCGGCGGCACCGGCTGTACGACCGCGACCCGGATCGGACAATTCACATGAGGACGATCCTCGCCGCGCTCCTCGTGCTCGCGTTGCCGGCTGGCGTGTCGGCGCAAACGCTCCTCGTGGGCGACAACAACGCGACCTATGCCAACGCCAAGGGACTCACCAACGGCGTGGCGCGCTACATTACCGCCGGCTATGTGGCCGTCGCGTCCGGCTCGGCCGCGCAGGGGTGCGTGCGGATCCTCGACTGGGCCGGCAGCGGTAGTAACTTCAAGATCATCGTGTTCAACAGCGGCGGGACGCAACTGGCGATCAGTAACGCGACGGCGTCCCCGACGGTGCTCGGCTTTGCGTGCGCGACGTTCGCCTCCCCGCCGACGATCACGAGCGGGCAAACGTACTTCCTGGCCGTCGTGGTGAACACGGGGCAAGTGGACTGGTACTCCAGCGCGACGACGTTTCAGGGGACGGACTGCGGCGGCACGTACTCGTTTGCCTCGCCTGGCGGCGCGACGTTGGCCGGGACCGGCGCGAATATCGGGGCGAGTGCGATCTACGTGCAGGCCACCGGGGGCGGAGGCGGCGGCACGACGCCGCGCATGCTGACGCTAGGCGTGGGCGACGGCCAGTAACGACCGCCGCCCCTCGTCTCCTAACCGGCGACGGCCTCTTTCGCCGGCATCCCGCCGGGGCGCGGGTGGCGGCGCAAGGTGCGCTCTTTCGCGGTCAGTTTCGGCTTGGGCTCCTCGCGTTTGCGCTTCTCGCTCTCGTCAGAGTGGAGCCAATGCTCGGCCTCTTTGCCTGGCAAGTTGGCATCGAGGACGCACAGGGCCACAAACACGGTGCGCTCCCCGACGCCCTCCAATCGCAACAGATCAGCGGGGGTCGTTTTCGCCAGCGCCTTAGTCGAGTCCACGCCGATCGACTGCAAGGCGTGCGAAAGGTTCTGCGCGGCCTTGAAATTCGGACAGCCCAACTCGGTTACGCAGGTCTGTCGCGTATATTTTTTCGCGCCGACGGAGAGGATCGTTTCCTCTCGCCACCACCGATCGTAGCTGCGGGAAAAGTGCATAGGTTACTCCGCGGCTGTCGCCTCCCCGCTCGCGGGGGCTGCGTTGGCCGAGTGGTTATTGTTGGTTTTGGCCGCCTTGGCTTTCGCTCTTGCGGCCTCGATTTCGGCGCGTGAGGGTGCGCCCTGCTCTTTGCGATCGACGCCGGCCCCCTTCGCCTCGGCCCAGTAGGCGCGCATGCGCTTACTGATCTCCGCGCGCTGTTTGGCCGTCCACGGCGAACGCGTCGGCGCTTTGCGGCGGGTGCCGGTGCCGTTCGTTCGTAGCTTGCGGGACGCCTCTAAGTCTGTGGACAGTCGCGCGCGTGCCGTCCCGTTGACATGCGCGGCGGCGCCCGTGGGTTTATAGCCGAGCGTTTCGCGCACCAGATCACGCGCGAAGCGTTCCAAGTCGGGAACGGCTTTTACTACCTCCTCGATCTGTTTGCAGAGGTCTACGAGTAGGGACCGCGCGCCGCGCTTGACCAAGTCTGACGTATCCACGAATCCTCCGATCGTCTCGCGGGCTAAGGGCGTATCCTTAGTCCGACTGTGTACATGTACCGTGGCAGGAAAGTCAAATTTTTTATCGACTACCCAAGGTTTTACCACGACTGAGGGGCACGCGCCCTATAGGACCGGCTGATGAGGTTTGACCCCACGGGCCATCGCATCGCGTACACCCTGGGTTACGGCGATCCGGCCGCATCCCGCCGCCTGCGAATCGTGGTGGCCGACCGGACCGGCATCGGCCTAACCGAACTCCCCGGCGGTCATGAGCCGGAGTGGTCCGGGACGGACACGCTCTATGCGCGCTCGCTCGATGGCAGTCACGCGGACCATGTCGGCGGCGGCTTTACGCTGCACCTCCGCGGCGCCAACGACGGCGACCTTAGCGCCGCGGCGGGTGTCGTGGCGGTGGCCGCCGACCGGGCGCACGGCGTTACCGTCACCGGGCCCTCGTTCGGGCAGACCTACGCCGGCACCTTTGAGCCAAGTCTCAGCCAGGGCCATACGCTCGCGCTCCGTGACCTGGCCTCCGGCAGCCTCCGCCTAGAACGCCTGCCAGGCTGCCGGGACGCCGCGGCGACCCTCCCTAGCCTCGGCCCCGGCACGCGCGCCCGGTGGGGCTCGCAGACCGTCGTGTTCGATACGGTGCCCTTTGGCCGCGTCCTCGGCCGCGTGACGCCCGATCAGGTGACGATCGATGTCTCTATCCCCGGGCGCACCTGCACGCATCCTGTCGCCCTGTGGACGGGCACGGTCCTCTACGTAGGGATCGTCCTCGATGAGGGCGAGCTTGTCCTCGCGGAGTGGGGCTCGCTGACCCGCCACGAGGCGCGCGGCTGGCGCGTCGGCGTGAGCGGCGGCTCGGCCTTTGACTGGGATCTGGCCAATAGCGCCGATGGGCCGCTGGTCGCCTGGCTGACGCCGGAGGGCACGCTCGCCACGGCGATCGTCAACGTCTCCGCCCCGCCCGTGTTTCTCGGTATCGAGCCGCCCGAGCCCCCGATCGACCCGCCCCCGATCGATCCCCCCGATCCACCTGACCCCCCGCCCACCGGAGGCGACGATATGACCGCTGCCGACATTCGGCGTTACGTGGCCGAGCTTGGAAATGATCTGTTGTTCGGCGCCGTGCAGCGGTACCACGGCGACGTGCTGCCGCGCGACCGCCCGATGGACGGCGCGATTAAGTCTGAAGCGTGGACGGAGGGGGACCCCGACTTTT
>Ga0207676_10000294_pt1 | contig 43081 bp, 45 predicted proteins | sample KBSSwiS72_FD_184307 | JGI IMG/M metagenome (GOLD analysis project Ga0207676, IMG submission 184307) | Switchgrass rhizosphere microbial communities from Kellogg Biological Station, Michigan, USA - KBS Switchgrass S7-2 (SPAdes) (version 2) | ecosystem: Host-associated > Plants > Roots >...
GAAGCGAATCGCGAAGGGGCATTGGTCGACGCCCGCCAATACTGGTTCACCGGCCGCGACCAGCCCGAGTCGTGCCAGCCGCTGTTTGCCGAGCTTGAGGCGAGAAACCAGATCACTTCGGACGACATCTGGAGCCGGTTCCGGCTTGCGCACGAGGCGGGAAATTTCCGGCTCGCATCACGGCTCGTCGGCGAGCTTCCAGCCAGCGATCGCCCAACGGCCGCCGACTACGAACGCGTCGAGCGAAATTCCGGGCCCGCGCTGGCCAAGGGCGAGTTTCGGTTCGCCTCCCGCAGCGGACGTGAGATCGCACTTTATGCGCTCGACCGAGTCGCACGCGCCGACGCCGAGGCAGCACATCGCGCCTGGTTGCGCTGGCGCGCCCGCTTGCCCGAGGCGGATCGGCAGTACGGCAATCTGCTGGTCGCATATAGCGCAGCCAGGCAACTGCTGCCCGAGGCCAACGCCTGGTATCGCGAAGTCGGCGAGGCTCCGCTGAACGAGGTCCAGCGCGAGTGGCGTGCGCGCGCGGCGCTGCGCGCGCTGGCCTGGCACGATGTCGCTCGCGCGATCGATGCGATGCCGGAAAGCCAGGCGCAGGAGCCGGCGTGGCGCTACTGGAAGGCGCGAGCGTTCGAGGCGCAATCGCGCAAGGACGATGCGATCCGGTTGTTCGGCAGCCTGGCCGCCGAGCCGCATTTCTACGGGTTTCTCGCTGCCGACGCGATCGGAGCATCGATCATGCCGGTCAGCGAGCCGCTGCCGATCGACGACGAGGCGCTGGCCGCATTTGGCGCCCGTCCCGCCGTGCAGCGCGTGCTTCGTCTTGCCACGCTAGGCATGCGGCCCGAGGCGCAGCGCGAGTGGACTTACGTCGTGCGCGGCATCGACGACCGGTCGCTCTTGCTCGCCAGCGAGTTCGCGCGCCGAAATGGCTTGTACGATCGCTCGATCAACACCGCGGACCGGACGCAACGACGACACGATTTCGGACTCCGCTACCAGACGCCTTACCGCGATGCCATCGGTTCCGCCGTGCGCGAAATGGGCCTCGACGAGGCGTGGGTGTTCGGGCTCACACGGCAGGAAAGCCGCTTCGCCGCCGACGTCGTCTCCAGCGCAGGCGCGATCGGACTTATGCAGCTGATGGCGCCGACCGCACGCTGGATCGCCCAGCAAACCCATCAGAGCGACTATCGCATCACGCAGCTCGGAGAGCCCGAGATCAATGCCCGCTTCGGCACCTACTATCTTCGCCATGTGCTCGACCGCCTCGACGGACTGCCGGTGCTCGCGACCGCGGCGTACAACGCGGGGCCTGGGCGTGCGCAGAGCTGGCGCGGTGCCGCGCCGCTGGAAGGGGCGATCTACGCCGAGACGATCCCGTTCAACGAGACGCGCGACTATGTCAAGAAAGTGATGGCCAACGCGATGTTCTATCAGGCGCAACTCGGCCTGCCTTACGTCACGCTGACCGATCGGCTCGGCATCGTCACGCCGCGCGGCACGACGGCGGGCTCGCCGGTCGCTTCGGTCGACCGCTCAGCGCTGCCATGAACGGCAAGGCTATCGTCGTTCTCGGCGGCAGCGGCTTTGTCGGGCGGCACCTTGTCTCGCGGCTGGTTGCCGACGGCAATCGCGTGGTCGTCCCCACCCGGAGCCGCGAGCGCGCAAGACATCTGATCCTTTTGCCGACGGTCGACGTGGTCGAAGCCGATGTGCACGACGCGGCGACGCTCGCTCGCCTGGTTCGCGGCGCCGCGGCGGCGATCAATCTGGTGGGCATCCTCAACGAATCGCGCCCCGGCGACTTCGATCGGGTTCACGTCGAATTGCCGCGCAAGCTGATCGCCGCTTGCCGCGACGGCGCCGTCACACGCCTGCTGCACATGAGCGCGCTCAATGCGGACCCGCAGGGGCCGAGCCGGTACCTGCGCAGCAAGGGTGAGGCCGAAGCGCTGGTCGCCGCATCCGGCCTGCAATGGACGATTTTCCAGCCGTCGATCATCGTCGGGCGCGAGGATTCGTTTCTCAACCTGTTCGCCAAGCTGCAACAACTGCTTCCGGTGATCGCGCTGGCATGCGCCGCGGCGCGCTTCCAGCCGGTGGCGATCGACGACGTCGCGAACGCCTATGTGCGCGCACTCGGCGACGACGCGACTCACGGCCAGCGCTATCCACTGTGCGGCCCGAAGGTCTACACGCTGCGCGAACTGGTTGCCTATGCGGGCGAGCTGACCGGCTACAGGCGGCCGATCGTCGCGCTCGGGCCCGGCCTCTCAAAGCTCCAGGCAAGCGTGCTCGAGCGGCTTCCTGGCAAGCTGATGAGCCGCGACAATCTGGCTTCGATGCAGCGCGACAGTGTCTGCGACTGCCCGTTTCCGCCGTTGTTCGGCGGGCCTCCCGTCGCGCTCGAGGCGATCGCGCCGACGTACATTGCGGCCGCCGCGCCGACAGGCCGCTACGGCCGCATCCGCTCGCATCGCGGCGCCTGAAATCGTGAAGGCTTATCGTGTGGGCGGCTCGGTCCGCGACGAGCTTCTCGGCCGTACGGTCGCCGATCGCGATTTCGTCGTCGTCGGCGCCACGCCCGAACAGATGGTGGCCGCGGGCTACCGTCCGGTCGGCAGCGACTTTCCGGTATTCCTGCATCCGCAGACGAACGATGAGTACGCACTGGCGCGGACCGAGCGCAAGAGCGGCCGCGGCTATCGGGGCTTCGTCTTTCATACGACGCCCGACGTGACGCTCGAAGCGGATCTTGCGCGACGCGACCTGACGATCAACGCGATCGCGCGCGACGACGACGGGACGCTGATCGATCCGCACGGCGGGGTCGCCGACTTGCGTGCCGGCATCCTGCGCCACGTCAGCCCGGCATTCGCCGAGGATCCGCTGCGTGTGCTGCGCGTCGCGCGCTTCGCGGCACGGTTCGGCTTCAGCGTCGCCCCGGAGACCGAAGCGCTGCTGCGCGAGATCGCGGCCGGCGGCGAACTGGCGACGCTGACCGCCGAACGCGTCTGGCAGGAGCTCGCCAAGGCCCTGATGGAAGCCCGCCCGTCGCTATTTTTCGAAGTCCTGCGTCGCTGCGGCGCGCTGGGACAGCTGCTGCCGGAAGTCGATGCGCTCTTCGGCGTGCCGCAGCCTCCCGCGCATCACCCCGAGATCGACGCCGGCGTGCACCTGATGCTGGCGCTGGATTTCTCCGCAGCCGCGGGCGACCCGTTGCCGGTGCGCTACGCAGTGCTCGCGCATGATCTGGGCAAGGCGACGAGCGATCGCGCGAACTGGCCGAGACACATCGCGCACGAGGCCCGCAGCGTCGCTCTGGCGCGGCGGCTAAGCGAGCGCTTGCGCGTGCCTGCCGACTGCAGCGAGCTTGCCCGTCTGGTCGCCCGCTATCATGGCGACGTGCATCGCGCGGCGGAGCTCCGGGCCTCGACCTTGCTCGACCTGCTGCTCGCGGCCGACGCGTTGCGCCGGCCCGAACGCCTCGACGGCCTTCTGCGCGCCTGCTCCGCCGATGCGCTGTCCCGCCCGGGCCGCTTCGGCGAAAGCTATGCGCCGGGAGTGCGGCTTCGCGCGGCGCTCGCCGTCGTGCGCGACATCGATGCCGGCGCCATCGCCGCAGCGCATCCCGATTCGCCCGAGCTGCCGCAGCGGATCAGAACAGCGCGACTCAAAGCCTTGCAGGCATGGGAAAAAGCGAACGACGGCAATCCGCGGCAGGCCGAGCCGTCCCGGTAGGCGAATGGCGAGCCGACCTCAGAAGAAATGCGCGATGCCCAGTACGACTCCGCCTGGCTTGGCGCCCGGGGCGACGGGATAGGGGTTGATATTGAACGTGTAGGCTGCGTTTGGCCGATTATTTATTTTCACCCATCCAGCGTAGAGCATCGTTCGCAGCGACAGGTTGTAGCTGTATGACAGCTCCCATTGCTGGCTCGACGTATCCGGTCCTTTGACCAGCGCTCCGATCGTTGTGCCGTCGACGGCGCTCCCCTTCCCGTCTGCGGCCTTGCCCCAGAACGCGTATAAGGTGCCGTCCCCGAGCGCCAGCGTCGTCGACAGTCCGTAGAAGTCGCGCGTCAGGCTGCCGGTCGGCGTATCGTACTTGAGCCGCTCGTAAACGCCGGCAAGGCGCAACCCGACGTTGCTCGCTATCGTCCCGAAATCGTACCCGCCGGTAAGGGACAGCGCCTCGTCGATAGGGCCGGTCGGGCGTATCCGGTAATTGCGCTCGTAGGCGACACCGAGGTCGAGGGGCCCTCTGTTGTAGAACGCGCCTCCGGAGATGACGTTCGCGTGCCTCAACTCCGACAGCCGGTCGCCGTTGTCGCCGCCATTCGGATCGCCTGACGTATCCCTCGTGGCGAACTGCAGCGCGGCGGAAAAGCCATCGAGCGGCGGCGTCTCGTAGCGGATCGAGTTGCCGAGCCGGGCGTCGAATCCTCCCTCGGTCTTGGTCAATGCGCCTTGCGCCCACAGGGCCGCAGTCGAAAGGATCGACGTTGTCAACGTGGGGGTATTGCCGAATATCGTGAGGATGTCATCGTAAGGCGTCAGGAAACTGCCGAGCTTCATCGTGCCCCAGTCGCCCTGAAGACCGACATAGGTTTCGCGAGAGGCAAGCGCCGAGCCGCCGGTGTCGCCCAGGATCGTCGACTCGAGCTGAAAGATCGCAACCTGACCCTGCCCGAGGTATTCATGGCCGCGCAAGCCGAAGCGGGACGAGTTGCTCGACACGCGCACGACCGACGGGTTGCTGCCGTCGCTTTGCGCGCCGTTGACCAACTCCACGTCGAGATTCAGGTTTCCGTACAGGCTGACATTGAGGAACTGAGCATGGGCGAGCGGCGACAGCACGACACCCGCGACCAGCAGCAGTAGCGCCCTGCGGTCAAGCAAGGCGCTCTCCAGTCTGCGCGAGTTCCGGCGCATCGATCACCATGTCTTCCCGCCAGCGAAACAAATGATCGGAGTGTACCGCAGGGAACTCTTAACCCGATTCAGATGCGATAGGCGGTGAGCGTCATCAGCCTTGCGGTCGCCCGCATCAATATGCGAACCGGCAGTGGAAGCGCGGTCGCTCCAGCCTCGCTTGCGGCCGCGCCGTGCCGAATTTCATCGTCGCGCATTGCGGCAACGATCGCGCGACTTCGCGAATCGCCGACGGGCAGGCGATCGATGTGCGACGACAGGTGTTCCTCGACCTGGTGCTCAGTCTCTACGACAAAGCCGAGGTTGCCGCGGTCGCCCGCCAACCCCGCGGCGATGCCGATCGCGAACGACCCCAGGTACCACAGCGGGTTCGCGAGGCTCGTGCGACCGCCGAGCTCCGCGATTCGCTCTTGCGTCCAGGCGAGATGGTCTTCCTCTTCGCGCGCGGCGGCCGCGAAGCTGTCGCGCACGTCCGGATCGCGCGCGACCAGCGCCTGCGCCTGATAGAGCGCCTGCGCGCACACTTCGCCGGTATGGTTGACGCGCATCAGCCCCGCGACGTGCCGGCGCTCTTCCGGCGTCAATTCCTCGCTGTCGACTCCCGCGGCAGGGTTGGGCCGCGCGGCCGATGTCGTTCCGGACAACGTGCGCAGCGCGCGATCGAAGCCGACGATCAGCCGGTCGATTCCCTCAGGCATCTTGCGTCGCCATCGATTGAGTTCGCAGCGTATTTGCGAAGTGTAAACGACTCGCGACCGGAAAAAAAACGGGCGTCCAGAGGACGCCCGAGTGATCACTTCAAACCCAGTTACGCTGAACAGCCGCTGTCCTGGCCGTTTAGAAGTTGTGGATGATGCCCAGCACGAAGCCTTGCGGATCGCCGCCCGGCGCCACGGCATAGCCGTTGACGTTGAACGTGTAGTTGGCCCTGGCATCGTTCTTGATGTAGACCCAGCCGGCGTTCAGGCTGGTGCGCTTCGACAGGTCGTAGCGATAACCGATTTCGAAGTTCTGCGAACCCGAGTCGGCGCCGTGGACCAGCGAATTGATCCGCGATTCGCTGTCAGACGCTCCGCCCTTGCCGTCGCCGGCGTTACCGTAATACACGTACCAGAGGCCGCCGCCCATCGGGATCGTGCTCGAGATGCCCCACATGTCACGCTTCAGATCGCCGGTGGGTGTCTCGTACTTCAGGTGCTCGTACATCAGCGCCAAGCGCAGGATGCCGAAGTCGTAGCTGCCCGCGATCGTGACCGCGTCGTCGCTGGAGGCCTTTCCGGCGAACGGCGTCGCTCCGCAGGGCGCTTGCGCTGTTCCCGCCGCGTTGTAGCAGCGGAACTTGTTATGCCGCGAATACGTCAGGGCGCCCTGGATCGGGCCATTGTTGTAGAAAACACCCGGCATGAACGCCCAGCTGTGACCGGTGTTCTCTCTGGTCGCGACCTGGACTTCCGCGGTGAAGCCGGACCATGTCGGGCTGTTCCAACGGATGCTGTTGCTGTAACGGTCGTCGTAGCCGCCGATCGCCTCTTGGGGCGCATTCGAATTGTTCGCCCACAGGCTCGAGTTGTTGAACAGGCCGGTGTTGTAGTTGTACGGACCCGAAGCCCAGATCGGCGTCGAGTCGTCGTACGGCGAGAGCGAGCGACCCAGCCAGATCTGACCGAAGCTGCCCTGCAGGCCGACGAAGGTTTCGCGGTTGGCGATCGTATTGGCGCTGCCGACGCCGCTGGCGTTCGGGTTGCCGTCCCATGCGACCGAGTTCTCAACTTGGAAAAATGCGGTCAGCCCGCCGCCCAGCGACTCGGTGCCGCGCAGGCCAAAGCGCGACGAGTTGCTGGCCACGCGAGTTACCGTCGATGTCGAGCCATCCGTGGCGCCAGGGCCCGATGCCTTGACGAATTCGAGGTCCATATTGGCACGGCCGTACAGCGTGACCTGTGCGGTTTGCGCTTCCGCCGCGAGCGGCAGCGCGAATGCGCCGGCCACGGCAAGAGCGACGAGTTTCTTATTCATGGAATCTCTCCTCTAACGATAAGATTGGCAAGGATTGCGATTGCGCCTGCCACCGGAACCTTCTCAGGAGCAACGGAGAAGTTGCCCCAATTGTGCCAAACGCGTGATTCCCAAGGCAAGCTAAAACCCCAAGGCCCCAAAACCCCCATCAATCCTGTTGCTTAATTGCAACAAGGAATGCCTTTTGGACAGAGCGCCTCCCGAGCGTGCGAGCGCGTATAATTAATGCTCCGCCGCCGTTGCGGCGTTTGGCGCGCGAGGCGGGCGAAAAATGGGTGCAAATAACGGCTTGGCGGCCGGATTTCGCGATCCGGACCGTTTTTGCGCAAACGGCAGCGAATGTCGATGCTGTTGCCCGCGTTGATCGCTGCAGTCGTGTCCGGGATCGCGCTTCGCTTGCTCGGCCGCGCCGGTTTGCCGTTCGACCGACCGAACGCGCGCTCGCTGCATCGTGGCATCGTTCCGCGTGGCGGCGGGCTGGCCATCTGGCTCGGCTGGTGCGCCGGCATTCTCTGGCTCCCCAGTGCGCAACCGTGGCTCTTTCCAGTCGCCGCGATCGTCATCGTTTCGTTTTTCGACGACCGTCGCGGCATACCTGCGCTGCTGCGACTGTTCGTGCAGTTGGCAGCGGCGATCGCCTGGCTTTGGCTCGCGGCTCCGACGCCCGATTTGATCGTTGCCGCGACGCTGGCCGTCGCGATTGTCTGGGTGGCCAATTTGTACAACTTCATGGATGGCAGCGATGGCCTTGCGGGGACAATGACCGTCGTCGGATTCGGCGCCTACGCGCTGGCTGCTTTCTGGGCCGGAAGCGACCGTGCGCCGACCTTGCTTGCGCTCGCGGCCGCGACGCTCCCGTTTCTGCTGGCCAACTGGCCGCCGGCACGCATTTTCCTAGGCGACGCCGGATCGGTGCCTTTGGGCTTCCTGGCCGCGGTGTTCGGCATCGAAGGCTGGCGGCAGGGATGGTGGCCGTCGTGGTTTCCGCTGCTCGTTTTCCTGCCATTTGTTGCGGATGCCAGCGCGACCTTGCTACGCCGGCTGCTGCGCGGCGAGCCCGTCTGGCAGGCTCACCGCGACCACAGCTACCAACGGCTGGTGCAACTGGGATTGGGCCACGCCGGGACGCTGGCACTCTATGCTGCTCTGATGATCGGCGCGGCGGTGTCGGCGCTGGCAGCCTTGGCGCGTGCGCCGCAGGCGGGTTGGTACTTGCTGGCCGTCTGGGTCGCGGTCCTCGCGCTGCTGTTCGGGTCGGTAGGCTATCATTGGCGCACCAGAATCGGTGGATTGCGTGAGAGTAAGCGCTAACTGGCGAGCACTGCTGGCCTTTGCCCACGACGTCGTCGCGGCGGCGATCGCGTGGACGGGGCTTTACTGGCTGCGCTTCAATCTCGACCTGCATGAGCCCCAGCTTGCCGACATGACCCGCACGCTGGCCTGGGTTCTTCCGTTGCAGGCCGGCATCTTCCTCGCCTTCGGCCTGTACCGCGGTCTCTGGCGCTTCGCCAGCGTTCCCGACCTGCAGCGGATCATGCTGGCGGTGGCGCTCGGCGCGGTAGCGATCCCGGTGGTGCTGGTCATGCTGCGCCTGACGGCCGTCGTGCCGCGCAGCGTCCTGATCCTCTACCCGCTGATCCTGATCTTCCTGATGGCGGGCAGCCGCTTCGCTTACCGCATCTGGAAGGAGCATCGGCTGTACAGCCCGCTGGCGGCTCTGGGTGAGCCGGTGCTCATTCTCGGCGCCGGGGAGGCGGGGGCACGGCTGACCAATGAGCTCGCGCACAGCCGCCAATGGCGAGTCGTCGGGCTGCTCGACGATGACCCCGGCAAGCAAGGGCGGCTGCTGCGCAACATCAGCGTCCTGGGGCCGATCGCCGAGCTTCCGATGTGGGTCAAGCGCTTCGGCGTGCGCACGGTCATCCTCGCACTCCCGGCCGCCGCGCACGGCGTGCGCCGGCGAGTCGCCGAGCTCTGCGCGGCGGCGGGGGTCGAGGCGCTGACGGTTCCTTCCTACGATGACCTGATCAGCGGCCGCTCGCAGCTGACGACGATCCGCCACGTCGAGCTCGACGACATCCTTGCGCGCGATCCCGTCGTGCTCGACAGCGCGGGCTTGAGCGAATGGATCGGCGGCCGGGTCGTCATGGTGACGGGCGCCGGCGGCTCGATCGGCGCGGAGCTTTGCCGTCAAATCGCCCGATTCCGCCCGGTGCGGCTCGTGCTTTTCGATTTGTCCGAATACGCGCTCTACCAGATCCAGCAGACGCTGCAGGACGAGTTTCCCGGGCTGTCGCTGGCCACGCTGGTCGGCGACGTCAAGCACCGGTCGCTGGTCGAGCAGGCGCTGACGCGTGAGCGCCCCAGCGTCATCTTTCATGCCGCGGCGTACAAGCACGTGCCGCTGATGGAAGAGACCAACGCTTGGCAGGCGGTGCGCAACAACGCCTATGGCACTTGGGTGCTGGCGCGCGCCGCGACTATCGCAAAAGTCGAAAAATTCGTGCTGGTGTCGACCGACAAGGCGGTAAATCCAACCAATGTGATGGGCGCCTCGAAGCGGCTGGCCGAGATGGTGTGCCAGAGCCTGCAGAACGGCACAACACAATTCGTCATCGTTCGTTTCGGCAATGTTTTCGGCAGCGCAGGCAGCGTGATTCCCAGATTCAGGGAGCAGATCGCGCGCGGCGGCCCGGTCACCGTGACGCATCCGGAGATCACTCGCTATTTCATGTCCTCGTCCGAGGCGACGCAGTTGCTGCTGCAGGCCGGGCTGATGGGACGCGGTGGCGAAGTGCTGGTGCTCGACATGGGTGAGCCGGTCAAGATCGTCAATCTCGCCCGCGACATGATCCGGCTGTCAGGTGGCGATCCGGATCAGATCCGCGTCGTTTTCACCGGGCTGCGGCCGGGCGAAAAGCTCTACGAGGAACCGCTCGCCTCCGGCGAAACCACGTTGCCGACGCCGCATCCGAAATTGCGGATCGCGCAGGCGCTTCCCGGACATCGCGAAGCCGTCGAGCAGATGGTCAGCTGGCTCGAGCGCGACCGTGCCACCGGCGACGCCGAGGTCCGGGCGTGGCTCAAGACGTGGATTCCGGAATACGCGCTGCCGGGCGAGGTGCCGGTCCAATTGGCTGGCGCTGTGCCGCTGTTCGCCCGGCGCCGCGGCTGATCGCTGCGCTTTCGATCAGACCCGATTACGCGTCCACGACGCCCAGATCGACGATCGCGGCGCAGCTTTGCGCCAGATCGATCGCCTCCATGCAGCGCGGGCGCGGGCATTCGGCGATTCCACGGCCGCAGCGGCGCACCCAGGCGATCTCGCGCCTGAACAGCACTCGCTGATCGCGGCAGGCAAACGGATCGACGGTCACCGCGCGAAACGGCGCGTCGCGCCAGAAAAGGCCGGCGCCGCTGATCAACGCCGAGCCCGGACCGAACAGCGCGACCGTCGGGACCGCAACGACGCGTCCAAGGTGGGCGATGCCGGTATCGGGCGCGACCAGCAGCGCGGCGTCGGCGAGCAGCCGCCACAGTTGCGCCAAGGTCAGCGCACCGGCGTACGAGAGGTGGCGCCTGCCGGGATCGCATTCGCGCACGATCGCCTCCTCGCCGCGACCCGCCGACCAGACCGGTTCGACGCCGCGCGCCGCGAGCCATGCCGCGAGCGCACGCCACTTGTCCGGCTCCCAGCGCTTGAGCGGCGTGCTCGCGCCTACGTGCAGCACCGCGTAGCGGCCGCGCGGCAATTCGAACGGATCGGCGGCCGGATCGCGCCAATCGCGCCTAGCGTACGGCGCCGGTGGCGGCCCGTCAGCCAGCGCCGCGACCATGTCGGTCCACGCCGCGGGCTCGTCCGGATAGCGGCGCAGCTCGTCGAACAGCCAGCTCTTGCGCGCTGGCCGGTCGCCGTCGAAGCCGACGATCCAGCGGCTGCCGAGTGCCTGGGCTAGCCAACTGAAGCGGTTGTCGCCGGGAACGAAGGCCAGATCGAATTCGCGTTCGCGCCACAGCGGCGAACGCGAGGGCACGCGCGGATTCCAGCCGATGGCCCGCACGCCGTAAGGGGCCGGCTGGTAGAGCGCGGCGTAAGGCTCGGGCAGTGCCATCACGATATCGGCTGCCGGATGCCGGCCGCGGAGCTTAGCCAGCAGCGAGGTGAGCATCAGCGTATCGCCGAGCAGCAGATGGTGCGCGATCAGGATCCGTCGCGGCTCGCGCGGCGCGCTGCGCCGGCCCAGCGTCGAGGCACGCCGGGCCAGCGCGCGACTGACGACTTTGGCGCGTCCGGCCAAGCGATGGCCGCGGCTACTCGTCGTCATGAGCGTCGACGGCGCGCTGAAACACTGCCTCCATGCGATCGAGCATCGCGGTGAGGCTGAACCTGGACAGGGCGCGCTCCCTGGCGGCGTGGGCGATGCGCCGCGCGAGTGCAGTGTCGCCGAGCAGGCGGTCTATACCCGCGGCGAGCGCGACCGCGTTCTCCTTGGCCACGACGACCGCCGTGTGATCGGGGATTGCCGCCTCGCCGATCGCCCCCGCGTCGGTAGTCACGCAGGGCAGCGCCATCAGCATCGCCTGCAACAGCGCCTGCGGCACGCCTTCGTTCGCGTACGAAGGAAGCGCGAACACGTCGAGCGCCGCGAACCAGGGCGCGACATCGTTCTGGTTGCCGGCGAGCCGAACGCGCGCGTCCAGGCCAAGCGCGCCGATCTGCGCGCGAAGCGCGTCGCGCTGCGGCCCGTCGCCGACGATCACCAGCTGCGCCTCGCGATGCGCGAGCAAAGTCATCGCCTCGATAAGGATGCGATGCCCTTTCCAGCTGCGCAAGGTTGCGACGATGCCGATCAACGGCACGCCGGCGGGCAGCCCGAGCGAGCGCCGTGCGTCGTCGCGGTTCGCCGGGCCGAAGCGGACCGGATCGATGCCGGTCGGAATCGAGCTGACGCGCGAAGGCGCCACCCCGATGTCGCGGATCAGCTGCGTGCGTATCGCTTCGCCGGTGGTGACGATCTCGGCGGTCGCCTTGGTGTACAGCCATCGTGTCAGTGCATCGCGCGGCACCGGCGCCGAGATGTGCCGGGTCCGCACCAGCGGCAAGGGGCGGGATAGCGAGCGGCCGGCGAGCGCAGCGAGCCAGGCATCGGTCGAGCTGTGCGCGTTGATCGCGTCGATTTGGCGCGCAGCGAGAAAGCGACGCAGCGCGACGACGCCGCGCGGCCGCTTGCGTCCGATCGGCAGCGCGGTTGCCGGCACGCCGAAGCGCGGCGCCTCGGCGAAGATTCGCGCCTCGCGCGGGCAGGCGATCTCGACCTGATGGCCGCGAGCGATCATTCCGGCGGCTTCTGTCAGGATACGGATCTCCTGTCCGCCCCAGCCGAGCGAGGCCTCGGTATGAACGATGCGCACGGCTAGGACTGGGTCGCGCGGGTACGCATTTAGCGTGAACAGGCCCTTAACCAGCGACCGGCGCCGCCGCCGAAAACTGGATCCGGTGCAGCTTGGCGTAAAGGCCGCCGCGCGCGAGCAGCTCTGCATGCGTGCCCTGCTCGACGACTCTGCCGGAGTCGAGCACGACGATGCGGTCGACTCGCTCGATCGTCGACAGACGATGCGCGATGACGATCGTCGTGCGGCCGCGCATCAGCGCGTCCATCGCCGCCTGCACGTGGCGCTCCGATTCGGAGTCGAGCGCGGACGTCGCCTCGTCGAGAATCAGGATGGGCGCGTTTTTGAGAATGGCGCGTGCGATGGCGAGTCGCTGCCGCTGCCCGCCGGACAGGCGCAAGCCGTTCTCGCCGACCAGCGTTTCGAACCCGTCCGGCAATTCCCGGATAAAGTCCAGCGCGTGCGCGGCGAGCGCCGCTTTTTCGATGGCCTCGCGCGATGCGCCGGTCATCGAGCCGTAGGCGATATTCGCGGCGACGGTGTCATCGAACAAGGTCACGTCCTGGCTGACCAGCGCCAGGTGGCTACGCAGATTGGCCAGGGTCAATGCATCGATGTCGTGACCGTCGAGCAATATCCGGCCGGCGCTTGGCTGATAGAAGCGAGGTATCAGGTTGATCAGCGAGGTCTTGCCGCTGCCGGACGGACCGACCAGCGCCACGCTTTCGCCGGGTGCGATCGTCAGGCTCACGTCCTCCAGGGCGTCCTTGTCCGCCCCGGCGTAGCGCGACGAGACGTGCTCGAACTCGAGCTCGCCGCGCAGGCGCGCGATTTCGACGGTGCCATTGTCGGCCTCCGGTCGTTCGTCGATCAGGCCGAAGATGCTTTCAGCCGCGGCGAGCCCGCGCTGGATGTTGGCATTGACGCCCGACATCGACCGCAGCCGGTCGAGCAGGGTCAGCAAGGCGATCACGTAGGAGGTGAAGCGCGCGGCGTCGAAGCCGCCGGTTTCGCTCTGTTTCAACGCGAGATAGACGATCAACCCGACTGCGCACGCGCCGACGAATTGCAGAAACGGCGAGCTGGCGGCGCTTGCCGACGATTGCTTGCTCATCGATTGGCGCAGCCTGTTCGCGCCGGCGACGGCGCGCACGCGCTCGTACGCCTGGCCGCCGAAGATCTTGACGACGCGCTGCGCGCCGACGATTTCCTCGAGCACATGGCTCATCGAGCCGGTGCGCTGCTGGACGTCGCGCGCCACGCGGCGCAGCCGCCGGCTGAAATAGCGGATCACGACCGCGACTGCCGGCATGATGACGATCGAAACCAGCGTCAGCTGCCAGTTGAGCCAGAACAGAAGGCCAAGCGTCCCGGCAATCGTCAATGCGCTGCGCACCGCGGTCGTGATCGCCGACGAGGTCGCGGCGGCGAGCTGGTAGGCGTCGAACGTGAACTTCGAAATCAGCCGGCCCGACGACTGAGCGTCGTAATACGGCGTCGGCAGCGACAGCAGGCGATCGATCATCTCGCGCCGCAGGTCGAACACGACGCGGTGGCCGGTCCACGCCATGCCGTACTCGGACATGAACGAGCCCAATCCGCGCAGCAGGAACACCGCAACCACCGCCAGCGGAAGCTGCACCGTCATCGCAGGATCGGGGTTCTGCAGCTTCTGGATGATCGGCATCACCATGTAGGCCATCAGCGTATCGCCGGCGGCGACGATAACCATGCCGATAAGCGCCAACGCGAACGCCCACCAGTAGGGGCGGACGTAGGTCAGCAGACGCCGGTAGAGGACCAGGCTGGGCGACACGGCGGGTCCGATGCGGCCGGCGCCTGGTGTTCCTCGGGCGGCCGGCGGTGGTATGAACGGGCCGCGATTATAGCGCAGCGGTCTTCGGCTGCTCGGTCCTGGCCGCGTGCGCCGCGGCCAGGAGATCGCGATAGAGCAGCACCAGTTGCAGCGTCATCGCCTCGGGCGTCAGCGTCAGCACCGCTTCGCGCGCGCGTTCGCCCCGTCCGGTCCGCGCCTCTGCATCGGTCAGCGTGCTCATGTGCGCGGTCAAGGCGTCGAGGTCGCCCGCATCGCAGACGAATCCCGCATCGTGCTCGAGGACGAGCTCGGCGGCGCCGCATTTGGTGCTGGTCACAACAGGAAGTCCGCAGGCCATCGCCTCGAGCGCGGCGTTCGGACATGGATCATAGAGCGTCGGCAGTACGAAGACGTCGGCCGCGCCGTAGAACGGCTTCGGATCGTCCTGCGCGCCGACCAGTGCGACCCGCGATGCGATGCCGAGCCGCCGTGCCATCCGCTTGTATCGGCCCCGCGCCTTGTCGCGGCCGACGACCAACAGATGCGTATTGGCCGGCAGCCGCGACAATGCGGTGAGCACGGCGGCCACCCCTTTGCGCACATAGCCGGAGCCGACCAGAAGGAACAGGGTCGCGTCCGGCGGCACGCCGAGCTTCTGCCGCATCGAGTCGCGATGCGCGCGGAGCTTCGGCGAAAACGCTTCGCTGTCGACGGCGTTGTAGACGACCGGAAGGCGCTCGTCGGGCAGCCCGAAGCGATCGCGGATATCCTGCCGGACCATCCGCGAATTGCAGATCACCGCCTTCAGCAACGGACTCGCGAACAGCCGCCGCTCGATCGCGAGCACATAGCGATGATAAGGACTGAGCTCGGTCCACCAGCGGCGGAGCGTCGAGGCGCCGCGCAACCGCTCGTCGAGCCAGGAGCGGTGCACGCCATCGCCGGCGCGGTACACGTCGCAGCACAGCAGCCGCTCGTGCGACTGGACGAGCTCCGGGGCTTTTTGGGTCACTGCCCGGCACACTGCGCGGGCAAAGCTCCAGTCGCGCCACAGCCGCCCGATGTGAAACGGGTCGCAGAGAACCGGTTCGATCAACTGCAGCCTCGTCTGCGGCCACTCACGCGTGTACAGCGAGATCGCGACTCCGCGCTCGAGCAGCGCTTCCAGCGCCGCTTCGACGAATCGCTCGGCGCCGCCGTACGGCGTATAGCGCTGCCGGATGATCGCGAGCCTCAACATCGCTCAGCCGCCCGTCTCGGCAAGAATTGCAGCAAGCGCCGCGTGCACGCGCGCGACCGGCAGCGTCGTCAGGCACTCGGAGATCTTGCCGCCGCCGCACCCGTCGTTGCCGCAAGGCCGGCACGGATACTCGGTCGATGCGACGATGCGGTGCGGTACCTTCCACGGCGCCCACTCGATATCGCCGCTCGGACCGAACAAGGCGACGACCGGCGTCTGCACCGCCGCGGCGATATGCATCGGCGCCGAGTCGACGCCGACGAAGGCGCGCGCTTCGCGGGTCAGCGCCGCGAGTTCGGTCAGGCTCAATTGTCCGCCGAGATCGGTGACACGGCTTCGCGCCGGCTCGGTTGTCGCGGCGAGGATCGTGTCGACAAGCGCGCGCTCGCGCGGGTCCGGCGCGCCGGTCAGCGCGATGCGCCACCCGTCCGAAGTGAGCTGCTCGAGCAAGGCCGTGTAATGCTCGGCGGGCCAGCATTTGAACAGCCAGCGAGAACCGGGGTGCAGCTGGATGAAACGCCTGGGCTCGATCCGGTGCTGGGCGAGCAGGCCGCGCACGCGCGCCGCCGCGGCGCTGTTCGGCGCGAGGACAAGCGCTCTGTCGCCCGGCGCAGGCTGCACGCCGATGCGACGCAGGCTGTCGAGATTGCATTCGACGGTGTGGCGCGGCGTCCGTCTCGGCAGCCGGTAATAGTGGGTGAAGCTCGTTCGCCACAGCCAGTGCGCGCGATCGAGATGGCGCGCGACGCTGTAGCGCGGACGCAGCAGGCGCGAGAGCCAAGCGCCGCGCGGATGCTCGGTCAGGTGGACGATGAGATCGTAGCGACGCTTCGAGAGTGCCGACAGCAGCGCACGCTCGGCGCGCGCCTGGCGGGCAAATCCCTGCCGTTTCCAGTCGCGATCGATGACATGCGTTTCGGTGATCGCCGGATGGCCGGCGAGCATCGCTGCGGTTTCCGCGTACACCAGCGCATCGATTTCCATTGCCGGAGCGGCGCGCTTGAGTACGGTAAAGACCGGTGAAGCAAGCAGAACGTCGCCGTGGTGGCGGAGCTTGGTGACCAGCGCGCGGTGGACAAGACCGAGGTCGACGGGGTCCGGCAGCGGGCTCGGCATGGAGGCAAGATAGCAAAATGCCTTGTTCGATACAAACGCGGACAGCGCTTCGCCAGTTAGGGCTTACTCGTTGGCACAGCGGCGCTCGTATTCTATTCGGGCGCCTTCAAGTACAATCGCCGCAACCCGAAGCGTCTGATGAAATCCGTCTCGATCGAGGTCGGCTCGTCCGCCCTGAAAGCCCAAATCCTGGCCGAGGCGCTGCCTTATATCCAGCGTTTTCACGACAAGGCGATCGTCATCAAGTACGGGGGCAATGCGATGACCGAGCCAGCACTCAAGGCGGGATTCGCGCGCGACGTGGTGATGCTGAAGCTGGTCGGAATGAATCCGGTGATCGTGCACGGCGGGGGCCCGCAGATCGGCGACCTGTTGAAGACGATGGGCATCCACAGCGAGTTCCGCCAGGGCATGCGCGTTACCGATGACAAGGTGATGAACGTCGTCGAGATGGTCCTGGGCGAGCTCAACCAGGAGATCGTCGGGCTGATCAACCAGCACGGGGGACGCGCGGTCGGCCTGACCGGGCAGGACGGCGCGTTCATTCACGCCCGCAAGCTTCTGCTGAAGAGCGAAACCAACCACGGGGAATTCGTCGACATCGGGCTGGTCGGGGAAATCGAGAAGATCGATCCGGAACTGATCAATCTGCTCGATTCGCGCGACTTCATCCCGGTGATCGCGCCGATTGGCGTAGGCCACGAAGGCGAGGCGTACAACATCAATGCAGACCTCGTTGCCGGCAAGCTCGCCGAGACGCTGAATGCCGAAAAGCTGGTGCTGATGACCAACACCGCCGGCGTGCTCGACAAGCACGGCAATCTTCTGACTGGGCTTTCGGCCAGCGAGATCGAGGCGCTGTTCGCCGACGGCACGATCCACGGCGGCATGCTGCCGAAGATAGGCTCGGCGCTGGACGCGGTAAAAAACGGCGTCAAGAGTTCGCACATCATCGACGGCCGCGTCGAGCACGCGCTGCTGCTGGAGGTGCTGACCAACGAGGGCGTCGGGACGATGATAAGCGCGGACTAATCGATCCACGCAGGCAGCGAACGGTCGTGGCGAAGCTAAAGTCGCGATTCGGCAGCATCGGGCGTCACGAAGCGATGCCGCCGATTTGATCAGGGAGCGGGAGAATGGCGAGCAAACCGGGAGAACGGCGGCTGCAGATCCTGCAGACGCTGGCCGCCATGCTGGAGACGCCGCGAGGCGAGAAGGTGACGACCGCCGCGCTGGCGAGTCGCCTCGATGTCTCCGAGGCGGCGTTATATCGCCACTTCGCCAGCAAGGCGCAAATGTTCGAGGGGCTGATCGAGTTCATCGAGACAACGCTGTTCTCGCTGGTCAATCGCATCAGCAGCGAGTCGACCGACGGCGTCGCGCAGGCGACGCAGATGGTTGCCGTGCTGCTCGGGTTCGCCGAAAAGAATCCGGGCATGACGCGCGTGCTGATCGGCGATGCGCTGGTCAATGAGGATGAACGCCTGCAGGCGCGCATGAACCAGCTGTACGACCGGATCGAGGCCGCGCTGCGCCAGTCGCTGAAGATCGCGCAGGCGGGCGGCGCCTGGCCGGGGGACCCGGTCGCCGACGCGAACGTTCTTCTCGCGTTTGTCGTCGGGCGCTGGACGCTGTTCGCCAAATCCGGATTCAAGCGCCTGCCGCAGGACGGCTGGGACGCGCAGCGCAAGTATCTGTTCGCTTAATGCTTAAAGCGCAAGGCCCCAGACCTACGCCGCGCGCACGGTCGACGGGGCGATCCGGCAGCTCGAGATCCGCCATTCGCCGTTGGCCTGTTTTTCCATCGTGTACAACGCGACGCGCACGGTGTTGTCCGCGTCGATCAGGCGCAGCGGCTGCACGACCAGGCCCTCGATAACGGCGCCTTCCAGAAATTCCACGTAGCGCGCCGACTCCAGCGCGGCGTAAGCCGCATCGACCATCGCGAGGAAGCTTGCGGCATCGCCGAACTGCTGCTGGATGCCGGGCGAAGCATAGCTGAACGCCTTTTCCGCCTCGCCGGCGATGATCGCCGCCCGCTGTGCGGCGATGACTTGCTGGATCGCCTGCCATTCCGCGGCCGTCGGTGCGGTTTGCGCGGCAGCCGCAACGCCCAGCCAGCAGGCGATCCCCACGACGGCGAGTCGCGTCATCGCACCGCTGAGGCTCCATCGCGCCGGCACGACGCCCCTCATCGCGCTGGCGTGCCGCACACCGGACACGCCGGATCCTTCAGCACCCGGACTTCGCGCCATTCCATCGTCAGCGCATCGACGAGCAGCAGGCGGCCGGCGAGCGAGCGGCCCGCCGGGGCGATCAGCTTCAGCGCTTCGGCAGCCTGCGTTGCGCCCACGATGCCCACCAGCGGCGCGAACACGCCCATGACCGCGCAGCGTGTCTCCTCGAAGTCGCTACCCTCGCCGAACAGACAGTGATAGCAGGGATGGCTGCCATCGCGCGCGTCGAATACCGCGATCTGCCCGTCGAAGCGGATCGCGGCGCCGGAGACCAACGGCTTTTTCGCGGCGACGCAGGCGCGGTTGATCGCATGGCGCGTGGCGAAGTTGTCGGAACAGTCGAGAACGATATCCGCCTCGGCCGCGAGCGGCGCGAGATCCTGCGGGCCGACGCGCCTGGCGACGCGCTCGACTCGCACTTCCGGATTGACCGCGGCAATGCGCTCGGCCGCGGCGTCGACCTTGGGCCGGCCGACGTCGGCGGTGCCGAACAGGATCTGGCGCTGCAGATTGGTCAGGTCGACCTGGTCGGCGTCGACCAGAGTCAGCGTCCCGACGCCTGCCGCCGCGAGAAACTGCGCTGCCGGGTTGCCTAGGCCGCCGACACCGACGATCAGCGCATGCGCGTCGGCAAAGCGCTGCTGCGCGTCGACGCCCAACTCGGGCAGCAGCACGTGCCGGCTGTAGCGCAGCAGCTGGGCGTCGTCCATCGTCGTTTTCCGTTGCCCGGTCGTTCGCCAGCAAAAACGCCCGGCGAGCCGGGCGTCTTGCGTTGCCAGAACCTCGTTGCTTACTGCGGCGCTACCGCGGCCACCGCCTTGGTCGATGCGATGACCGGAAGACCCTTCAGGCGGTTAAGCGCCTGCTTGAGCTGAAAATCATCGGTCGAGCCGAATTCCAGACGCGGCTGCGCAGCCTCGCCCTTCTTCGGATTTTCCTGCGTCTTTTCGACCGGCGTCTTGATCGAAAGCGTCGCAGCGCCATCGGCGCTGGCGATCGGCGTCTTGCCGTCGAGCAGGTGATGATCGAGATTGGCCTCGCGCAGCCGGTAGTCGCGTCCGTCATCGACCGCGATGTCGGGCTCGATGCCCTTGGCCTGGATCGAGCGGCCGCTCGGCGTGTAGTAGCGCGCCGTCGTGAGCTTCAGCCCCGCGTTCGGCCCCAACGGAAGGATGGTCTGCACCGAACCCTTGCCGAAGGTCTGCGTGCCCATCACCACGGCGCGCTTGTGGTCCTGCAGGGCGCCGGCGACGATCTCCGAAGCCGACGCGGTGCCGCCGTCGACCAGCACAACCATCGGCACGCGCTTGACCGCTGCGGGCAGGTCCTTCAGATAGTCGTCGCTGCGCCCTCGCAGATAGTCGCCCTTGGTCGACGAAAGGCGCATGCGCGCATCGGACGTGCGGCCATCGGTGTACACGACCAGCGAATCCGCCGGCAGGAACGCCGCGGCGACGCCGACCGAGACATTCAGCAAGCCGCCCGGATCGCTGCGCAGATCGAGGACCAGCCCGGTGAGCTCGCCCTGCTTGTACAAATCGCGGATCGACTTGGCGACGTCCTCGCCGGTATGTTCCTGGAACTGCACGACGCGGATGTAACCGTAGCCGGGCTCGATCAATTTGGCGCGAACGCTGCGGAAATTGATGATCTCGCGCAACAAGGTGAATGTCAGCGGCGTCTCGGCGTCCTTGCGCGCGATCGTCAGCACGATCGACGTGCCCGGCTTGCCGCGCATTTTCTCGACCGCCTTCGACAGCGGCAGCCCGCGAGTTGAAAGGTCGTCGATCTTGACGATCAGGTCTCCTGACTTGATCCCGGCGCGGAAGGCCGGCGTGTCCTCGATCGGCGATATCACCTTGATCAGTCCGTCCTCGGCGCCGACTTCTATCCCGAGGCCGCCGAACTTGCCCTGGGTATTGATCTGCAATTCCTTGAACGCGTCGGCGTCCAGAAAGTCGGAGTGCGGGTCGAGACCGTGGACCATGCCGTTGATCGCTTCGCGAATCAGCTTGTCGTCCGGCACGACCTCGACGTAGTCGCTCTTGATGCGGCCGAACACGGCCGAGAAGAGCTGCAGATCCTCGTAGGGGATCGGAAGCTTTGCCTCGCGCTCGGCCAACGCCGAGAAGTTGAGGCTGAGCAGCAGCCCCAGCACCGCACCGATACCGATCAGTCCCGCCTTTTTCCAGCCATTACCCATGTTTGCCTCGTCGTGTCGCGATTGCGCGCTTGGACGCAACCGCTCGGTATGCCGGTGTTCGGCGGCCCGATGGTCTATCGATGTCGCTGCGCTCGCTTCCCTGAGCGCGGCCCTCTCGGCCGGCGGGTTGCTGCGCAATCGTTGCAGGATCATGGCGCGATCCACATTGCCGGATCGACCGCCTCTCCCTGGATTCGTATTTCAAAGTATACGCCGGTTTCCTGGCCGCCACTGCTTGCGCCGGCCTGCGCCACTATCCGGCCGGCGTCGAGCTTTGCGCCGCCGGCGACAACAGTGACTCGTTGTTGCCGCAGAGGCTCATATAGCCGCCTCCGTGATCGATAATCAAGAGGTTTCCGAATCCGCGCAGCCATTCGGCGTAGACGACCTGACCGGCGGCGACCGCTCGCACGGCCTGTCCTCCGGGGCAGCAGACCAACGATCCCTTCCAGCGCGCTCCGCTCCCGCTGCGTGGACTGCCAAACCGGCTCGCAAGTTCCCCGCGCGCCGGAAGGTCGAGTCTTCCTTTTCAGGCCGGCGGTGCTAGCTGCGCCGTCGTCGCTCGCTGGTAGTAGACAACAAGCGGGCGAGGCCGGCGGACGACGCCAGCCCGACGCGGCGCCCCAACCCGGAGGCGCGCCCGCTCGCTTACTTTCCGATGTCGAACAACGCGTGCCCGGTCATTTCCGCCGGCTGCGGCAGGCCCATCATCGCGAGCAAGGTCGGTGCGATGTCCTGCAGCGCGCCCGGGCCGCGCGGCCTCGCGGTGCGTCCGACGTACAGGCAGGGCACGAGATTGAGCGTATGCGCGGTGTGCGGCTGCCCGGTTGCATCGTCGTGCATCTTCTCGGCGTTGCCGTGATCGGCGGTGACCAGAATCTCGCCGCCGCGCGCCCGCTGGGCGGCGACAACGCGGCCGACGCAGGCGTCGAGAACCTCGATCGCCCGCGTCGCCGCCTCGAGCTTGCCAGTATGGCCGACCATGTCGCCGTTGGCGTAATTGCAGACGATCGCATCGTAACGGTGCGATTCGATCGCGGCGACCAGCTGGTCGGTCACTTCGAACGCGCTCATCTCGGGCTTGAGATCGTAGGTCGCGACTTTCGGCGACGGCACCATGATGCGGTCCTCGCCCGGATACGGGGTCTCGACGCCGCCATTGAAAAAGTAGGTGACGTGAGCGTATTTCTCGGTCTCCGCGATGCGCAACTGACGCAAGCCGCGCTCGGCGACAATCGCGCCAAAGCTGTGGGTGATCGTCTGCGGTGCAAAAGCAACCGGCAAGGCCGCGAATTCCTGGCCGTAGCTCGTCAGGGTGACGAACGTGCCGAGCTTCGGGACGCGCTCGCGCTTGAAACCGGAAAACGAGGCTTCGGTCAGCGCGCGAGTCATCTGACGGGCGCGATCGGCCCGAAAATTCATGAACACGACGACGTCACCGTCCTCGATGCGTGCGCCTTCGCCTATCCTCGTCGGTTTGACGAACTCATCGTTTTCTCCGCGCGCGTAGGCAGCCGCCAGCGCCGAGGCGGCGTCCGACGCCGAATACGGCGCCTCGGCGTCGACGATCAGCCGATACGCCGCTTCGGTGCGCTCCCAGCGCTGATCGCGATCCATCGCGTAGTAACGACCGACGATGTCGGCGACGCGGCAGCCGGCACGGCCGGCGCACGCCGCGGTCAGGTACTGCAGCGAGGCCTCCGCGCTTCGCGGCGGCGTATCGCGCCCGTCGAGGAAGGCATGCACCGCCACACGCGGCGCGCCGCCGTCGGCCGCCATCGCGACCATCGCCGCGATCTGCCGCTCGTGACTGTGTACGCCGCCCGGTGAAACCAGGCCCAGCACGTGCAGCGTCGAGTGGTTGCTTCGCGCGGTCGCCACCGCCTGGACCAGCGCCGGATTGCGCACGAATTCGCCGGTCTCGATCGCCTTGTCGATGCGCGTGAATTCCTGGTAGATGACCCGGCCGGCGCCGATGTTCAGATGACCGACTTCGGAATTGCCCATCTGGCCGCGCGGAAGCCCGACGGCGAGCTCGGAAGCGTCGATCGTCGTATGCGCGAAGGAGCGCCAGAGGCGATCCCAATGGGGCTTGGCGGCGCGGCTGATCGCGTTGTCAGGCGCATCGTCGCGGCATCCGACGCCGTCGAGAATCAGCAGCACGACGGGAACGACCGCGGCCGCGGCGGCGGGATGCTCGGTCATCGGGGAATTCGCGATCGTGCTCGAGGTCGAAGGGTTTACGCTATCATTTTACTTTATCCATTCGCTTCGGCCGCGCGCCGCCGCCGACATCTGTGCCGACCATCCAATTCCTGCAGAACAACTGGCCGCTCGTCCTGGTCATGCTCGTCTCCGGAGCGATGCTGGCGTGGCCGCTCATCGGCAGGCCGCTGTCGACGATGCGCGAAATCGGCGCCGTTCAGGCGACACAGCTGATCAATCGCAAGGACGCGCTGATTCTCGATTTGCGCGAGGCCAAGGAGTACGAAGGCGGGCGTGTCCCCAATGCGATGCACATTCCGTTGTCGCAGCTTGCCGGCAGGGGAAAGGAGCTCGCCAAGTTCACCTCTCGGCCCCTGATTGCCTATTGCGGGCGCGGCAATCGCAGCCGGAGCGCGGCGGGGGCGCTGAGCAAGCTCGGGTTCAAGGAGATCTACGCGTTGCGGGGCGGCGTGCGCGCCTGGGCCGAGGCGGGGCTGCCGCTGGAGAAGGGCTGATGGCTGAGGTCCTGATGTATTCGACCGCCAGCTGTCCATTCTGCACCCTCGCCGAGCGGCTGCTTCGCGCCCGGGGTGTCACCGACGTCCCCAAGATTCGCGTCGACCTCGAGCCGGCGCGGCGAGGCGAAATGATCGAACGGACCGGGCGGCGCACGGTACCTCAGATCTTCATCGGCGAGCGACACGTCGGCGGATACGACGACCTGGTCGTGCTCGACCGCGAGGGCGCGCTTCTGCCGCTGCTCGCCGCGGACCCGCAGGCGGGCGCTGCAACCGGCGCTACGCTATAATCGTACGTTTACCGCCGGGGAAATCGCATGGCCGACACCCAAGCTCAACCGACGCCGTCGCTGTCGATCGAGAAGATTTACGTCAAGGATCTTTCGCTCGAGAATCCGGGCGCGCCGCAGTCGTTTACCACACCCGAGGCGCCGCAGGTCGAGGTCGGACTGCGCACGCGCGGCGAGCAGATCGAGGAAAACGTCTACGAATGCGTGCTGACGATCACGGTGACCGCGAAGACAGCGGACAAGACGCTGTTCCTGGTCGAAGCCGCGCAAGCGGGCATCTTCCGCATCGTCGGGGTCCCGCTTTCCGATATTCAACCGCTAATGGGCATTCATTGCCCGACCGTGCTGTTTCCCTACATCCGCGAGACGATCGCCGATGCGGTTTCACGCGCCGGCTTTCCGCCAGTCCACCTGGACCCGATCAATTTCGAAGCGCTGTACCAGCAGCAGATCGCCAGCATGCAACAGCAGGCGCCCGCGGTACCGGCGACGAACTAGCGGGCGATGGGACGCGTTAGCTCGCTGCTGGTCGCGACGATCGCGCTCAGCGGCGGCGCGGGGGCGGCGGACTTCCAGTCGGCGAGCGGAGCAGCGGTGCTCTATGACGCGCCGTCGCTCAAGGCCAAGCCGCTTTTCGTCATCGGCCGCGACACACCGTTCGAAGTCATCGTAGGCGTCGAAGGCTGGCTCAAGATCCGCGACGCCAGCGGCACCGTTGCGTGGATCGAGCGCAAGGCGGTGTCGGAGCGGCGCACGTTGATCGTGCGCGTCCCGGTTGCCGATGTGCTCGCCACGCCCGAAGGCAATGCGCCGCTGGTATTCAAGGTCGAGCAGAACGTCGTACTTGAGCTCATCGACCCGGCGTATGTCAGCAATACGCCGGGGTGGGCGAAGGTGCGTCACCGCGACGGACAGCAGGGCTACATTCGCATCGCCCAGGTCTGGGGCCTGTAGCAGCGTCGTGCAGTCGTACCGATGAGCGACACCGTTGCGATCGTCGGCGCCGGCGCCTGGGGAACGGCGCTGGCCGTGCATCTGGCCGGCGTCGCCGCACCGCCGGCGCTGCGTCTTTGGGCGCGCGATTCCACGGCAGCGCGCGCGATCGCGGCCTCGCGCGAGAATTCGCGGTACCTGCCCGGCATCGCCATTCCGAGTGAGATCGACGTCGATTTCGAACTGTCGCGCGCGATTGCCGGCGCTTCGCTGATCATCGTGGCCACGCCGATCGGTGCGCTGACCGGTATCGTGCAGTCCCTGCGCACGCAAACCAAGGCGCCGCTCGCCTGGCTGGGCAAGGGCTTCGTCGCAGCCGCCGAGGCGCCGGGCGTCGCGCTGGCACATCGTGTCATCGCGCCGATGTGGCCGGCGCCGGTCGGCGTAATCTCCGGTCCGAGCTTTGCCGAGGAAGTCGCGCGCCGGCTGCCGACGGCCATCAGCGTCGCGGCCACTGAGCCCGATTTCGCGCAATCGATCGCCCAGCGGCTGCGCGGCGACACGTTGCGCGCCTACGTCAGCGACGACTTGACCGGCACCGAAGTCGGCGGAGCGGTGAAAAACGTGCTGGCGATCGCCGCCGGCGCGAGCGACGGGCTGGGTTTTGGCAACAATGCGCGCGCCGCACTGATCACGCGCGGTCTGGCCGAAACAGCCAGGCTCGCGGTGGCGCTGGGAGGCAGGCGCGAGACCCTGACCGGGCTTTCCGGCCTCGGCGACCTAGTGCTGACTTGCACCGGCGACCTGTCGCGAAACCGGCGCGTGGGACTCGGGCTCGGGCGCGGCGAATCGCTCGCCGCGATTCTTGCGGCGCTGGGCCATGTCGCCGAGGGTGTGTCGGCCGCGCGGGCGGTGCACACGCTGGCCGCCGCGCTCCGCGTCGACATGCCGATTTGCGAGGCGGTCTACCGGGTCCTCTACGAGGACCTGCCGCCGCGCCGCGCCGTCGAGACGCTGCTCGCGCGCGAGCCCGGGCCGGAATTCCAGTAGTCCGCGTGGCGGAAAGCGGAGCGCTTAGCGATTCACTCTTGCGGCGCCGACGAATCCCGCCTGCCGCCAGGCTTCGTACACGGTGATGGCGACGGCATTGGAAAGGTTCAGGCTGCGGACCGCGGGCCGCATCGGAATCCGCAGCCGCGCCTGTGCCGCGAATTCGTCGAGGACGGCGTCGGGCAAGCCGCCGGTCTCGCAGCCGAACACGAAAGCGTCGTCCGCCGAAAGCCGGCAGCTGAATAGCGACGTCGCGGCGCGCGTCGACAACGCATAGCGGCGGCGCCCCGCGAGTGCGTTGCGGCATGCCGTCCAGTCGCGATGCACGACCAGGCGCGTGTACTCGTGGTAGTCGAGGCCGGCGCGCTTCAATTCGCGATCGTCGAGCCGGAAGCCCAGTGGTTCGACCAGATGCAGCTCGGCCCCGGCATTGGCGGCAAGCCGGATCACGTTGCCGGTGTTGGGCGGGATTTCCGGATGGACGAGGACGATGGCGATCATGCTGGCGCGGCTCGTCGTTTTAGTGTGCCGGCGGCAGCGTCCGCGCGACGACCCAGTTCTCCACGCCGGCCGCACCGGCGGCCCGCAGCGTCCCTGCCAGTTCCGACAGCGAAGCGCCGGTCGTCATCACATCGTCGATGATCGCGATCCGCAGCCCGGTTAGGTCGACGTCGCAGGCAAACGCGCCACGCACATTGCGCGCGCGCGTGGCCCATGGAAGTACCGCCTGCGGCGGTGCGGCTCGAATGCGACGCACGCCCGCCGACGATAGCGGAACGCCGCAGCGCGCCGCCACGACGCGAGCGATTTCCGCCGCCTGGTTGTAGCCGCGCTCGCGCTGGCGCTCGATCGACAACGGCAAGGCGACCAGCCGATCGGGATCGGATCGTTTGAGCCGCAGTCGCTCGGCCAGGACCGCGCCGGCCGACCACTCGGCCAGCGCGAGGCGGCCCTGGTACTTGAAAGCGTGTATCAGCCGGTCGATCGGGAAAGCGTAGGCGAAGGCGGCGATCGTCGCGTCGAACGCGGGAGGGTGGGCGAGGCAGCTTCCGCAAACTTCGCCGCCCGGCGCCGGCAACGCGCACACCGGGCATCCCGGTCCAAGCCGCGGCAGGTCGCGCGCGCATGCCACACATATCAGATCGTTGCCGGAGGACGCGGCGCAGAGCTCGCAGCGCTGCGGCAACGCGCGCTGCGCCGCGCCGACTGCGCCGCGCCGCGCTCGGCCCAGGGCGCGGTCAAATGCGCCGGCCAGAAAATTTGACAACGTGATGACCCTCCCCGACACTTGGGACCCATTGTAACCAGCCGGCCGCACGATGCAGATAGTTCCGATAGTCGATCGCGCTACGCGCGGCGAGCATCGCCCGCGATGGACCGTCGACGCTGTCGCGGCGCTGCTCGCACTGCCGATGAACGATCTGTTGCACCGTGCGCAACAGATCCATCGCGCAAGTCACGATGCTAACGCGGTCCAGCTGTCCACGCTGCTGTCGATCAAGACCGGCGGCTGCCCGGAAGACTGCGCCTACTGCCCACAGGCGGCGCGCTACCACACCGGCGTCGACAATCAGGCGATGCTTTCGCTGCCCGAGGTCGCGGCCGCGGCGGCCGCGGCCAAGGCGGCAGGCGCGTCCCGCTTCTGCATGGGCGCTGCATGGCGAGGCCCGAAAGACCGCGATCTGGAACCGGTGCTGGCGATGGTGCGCGAGGTCAAGGCGCTGGGGCTCGAGACTTGCGCGACACTCGGTATGCTGAAGGATGGCCAGGCCGAGCGACTGAAAGACGCCGGGCTCGATTACTACAATCACAATCTCGATACCGCGCCTGACTTCTACGGCGAGATCATCTCCACGCGGGAATACCGAGATCGCCTCGACACGCTCGAGCGCGTCCGCGCGGCGGGCGTGCGCGTCTGTTGCGGCGGGATCGTCGGCATGGGCGAATCACGCGCCCAGCGCGCCGGCCTGATCGCGCAGCTCGCCAACCTCGATCCGTATCCGGAGTCGGTGCCGATCAACAACCTGGTTCAGGTCGAAGGCACACCGCTTTACGGCGGCGAAGCGATCGACCCCTTCGAATTCGTGCGCACGATCGCCGCCGCGCGCATCACGATGCCGCGCGCGATGGTGCGGCTTTCGGCCGGCCGGCAACAGATGGGCGACGGCATCCAGGCGCTGTGTTTCCATGCCGGTGCGAACTCGATCTTCTATGGCGAGAAGCTATTGACCACGGGCAATCCCGACGTCGCCGCCGACCAGGCATTGTTCGAGCGCCTCGGGCTGCACGCCGGCGTCGACACGCACTAGAGCCGGTATACAGGCGCTGAGCCGGCTTCCGCCCGGACGAAAAGCGACGATGGCGCGCCTGATCGCGGAGCTCGACGCCGCGCTTGAGCAGCGCGCCGGGCGGCGGGCACTGCCCACGGACCGCCCTGCCTCGATCGCGAGCGCAGTGCACGCGCCTTTCCTGTCGCATCCCGAGCCAATTTTTGCTGTATCGGAGGCGTTCTGCGATGACCGATGATCGCAAGCCCCAAGGTGCTCGCCTCGATCGCGTCAGCGTGCGGCGGGCATTCGAGCGGGCTGCCGGGAGTTACGACAGCGCGGCGGTGCTGCACCGCGAAGTCGGGCAGCGCATGGCCGAGCGTCTGGGCATCGTTCGGCTGGATCCTGCGGCGATCCTCGATGCGGGTTGCGGCACCGGCGAGGCGCTGGGCGAACTGCACGCGCGCTATCCGCGCGCACAGCTGGTCGGTCTCGACCTGGCTTATCCGATGCTGCAAGGGGCGCGGCGCCGCGATCTGACGGCGCCGGCGGATACGCAACCGCTGGTTCGGCGATTGCTCGGGGCGTTCGCGGCGGCGGCGCGCAGCGGCCCTGGGCTGGTCTGCGCCGATCTCTGCCGGCTGCCGCTCGGCGCACGCAGCGTCGATCTGGTCTGGAGCAATCTGGCCTTGCAATGGGTCGACGAGCTGCCGCTTGCCCTCGCCGAATTCCATCGCGTCCTGAATATCGGCGGCCTCTTCACCTTCACGACGTTCGGTCCCGATACGCTGGGCGAGTTGCGGCGCGCGTTCGCCGCAGCCGATGCAAGCGCGCACGTAAACGACTTCCTCGACATGCACGACGTCGGCGACATGCTGGTGCAGGCCGGATTCGCCGATCCGGTAATGGACATGGAAATGATCACGATGACCTATGCCGACGCCGGTTCGCTAATGCGCGATCTGAAGGCCATCGGCGCGCAGAATGCGCGCATCGACCGCAGGCGGAGTCTCACCGGGCGGCGCCGATGGCAACGGATGCTGGCGGCCCTGGAGGACTTTCGCCGCGACGGGCGCTTGCAGGCAAGCTTCGAGGTCGTCTACGGACACGCATGGAAGGCCGAGCCGCGCGTCGTCGACGATGGGCGTGCGATCGTGCGCTTCGATCGCGGTCCGCGCGAGCGCAGGTGAACCGTTGCGGCGCTGCGGCGGAGCGATGCCGGCACACCGACATCGAACTGCACGGCGAAAGATCTGGACGCGTAGCGGCGCCCGCTCGGGCCCGGATCGTTCGGCTTTCCGCGCCAACGAGAGCCATGCTAACATCCTCGGGTTTTTAAGCGCAGAGCCTGTTTCGATGCGTAGCGCGGGCGTTTCGCCGCCGGTTGCCGCAAGCCCGGGCGCAGAGGCCGAGTTTTCGCTGACGTCGCGACGCCACGATGCGATCGGGCCGCGTGGCCGATGGTGGCTGTTCGCTTCGCTGTGCGGGCTTTCGTTCGGGTTCGCGCTGATGTTTGCGGTCCGCGGCGCCTGGCCGGTGCTGCCGTATTCGGCGATCGAGATGGGCGTGTTGTTCTGGGCATTTCACCGCTTCGAGCGCCGGATCGCCGAGTGGGAGCGCATTACGGTATGCGGCGACCGCGTGATCGTCGAAAGCGAGCGAAACGGCGAGCGGACGCGGCGTGTATTCAACAGGCAGTGGCTGCGCGTCGAGCTGGAAGAACGGAGTTTCGGCCGCCCGCCGGCGCTGGCGTTACGCTACGCGGGGCAGCGCACGACGTTCGGCAACGACCTGCCGGCCGGCGAGCGAATAAGACTTGGCCGCGAACTGCGACGCGTGCTGGCAGCAGCAGTCAGATCGCCGGCACAGGGGTTAGGGGATGGTTGACGTTTTCGGGGAAAGCATGGATCGCATCAAGACAGCGTGGCGTATCGGACGGCTGCTTCCTGCACTACTGATTACGGCGCTGGGGTCCGGCGCGGCCCGGGCCGATCGCGAGTGGAATTTTCCGCCGCCGGTAACCCCGATCGCGCACGAGATTTTCGAGCTGCACGCGATCATTTTCTGGATCTGCGTCGCCATCTTCATCGTCGTCTTCGGCGTGATGGGGTACTCGATCTACGCGCATCGCAAGTCGAAAGGTCACGTCGCCGAGCAGTTCCACGAGAACACGACGGTCGAGATCATCTGGACCATCATTCCATTCATCATCCTGCTGCTGATGGCGTGGCCGGCGACCAAGACCGTTCTGTCGATGAAGGACTCATCCGCCGCCGACCTGACTGTCAAGATCACCGGCTCCCAATGGAAGTGGAACTACGATTACCTGAACGACGGTTTCGGTTACTTCAGCGAGCTCGCCACGCCGTTAGCCCAGATCGAGAACCGCGAAAAGAAGAACGAGCATTACCTGCTCGAAGTCGACCGTCCGCTGGTCGTTCCAGTGAACAAGAAGATCCGGCTGCTGATCACGTCGAGCGATGTGATCCATGCGTGGTACCTGCCAGCGGCCGGAGTGCAGCAGGACGCGATTCCCGGATTCGTGCGCGACGACTGGATGAAATTCGACACGCCGGGGACTTATCGCGGCCAGTGCGCGAAGATCTGCGGCAAGGAGCACGGCTACATGCCGATCGTCGTCGAGGTCAAGTCCGAACAGGATTATGCGGCTTGGGTCGGCGACCAGAAGAAAAAGCTCGCCGCCACCGCCGATGACGTCAACAAGACCTGGGACATCAAGGATCTGACTGCGCGAGGCGAAAAGGTCTACACCGCGAACTGCGCCGCCTGTCATCAGCCGAATGGCAAGGGGCTGCCGCCGGCGTTCCCGCCTCTCGACGCATCGAAGGTCGCTACAGGCGCGAAGCTCGCGCATATTACGACAGTGCTCAACGGCGTCACCCGCGATGGCAAGCCGACGGCGATGGTGGCCTGGAAAGGGACCCTCTCCGACGTCGACATTGCGTCGGTCGTCACCTACGAGCGCAACAGCTGGGGCAATCACACCGGCGAGGCGATCCAGCCGGCCGAGGTCGCAAGCGCCAAGGCGTCGGGCAAGTGACGCCTCGTCCAAGCGAGACAGCGAAGCATTCCGAGATCGATCCAGGAGTCAAGCGATGAGCAGCATTCCACACGATCACGCCGCAGGTCACGAGCACGAGCACGCGCATCATCCCGGCGGGATCATGCGCTGGATCATGACGACCAACCACAAGGACATCGGCACCTTGTACCTGTGGTTCTCGTTCATCATGTTCATCGCGGGCGGCATCATGGCGCTGACGATCCGGGCGGAATTGTTCCAGCCCGGGCTGCAGCTGGTCGAGCCCGAGTTCTTCAACCAGCTGAACACGGTGCACGGCCTGATCATGATCTTCGGCGCGATCATGCCGGCGGCGGTGGGCTTCGCGAACTGGCAGGTGCCGATGATGATCGGCGCGCCGGACATGGCGTTCGGGCGCCTGAACAACTGGAGCTTCTGGCTGCTGCCTTTCGCCGGTTTGCTGCTGCTCGGCTCGTTCCTGTCTCCGGGCGGTGCGCCTAGCGCGGGCTGGACGCTGTACCCGCCGCTGTCGGTGCAGGCCGGCATGGGCATGGACATGACGATCTTCGCCGTCCACATCATGGGCGCATCGTCGATCATGGGGTCGATCAACATCATTACCACGATCCTCAACATGCGCGCGCCGGGCATGACGCTGATGAAGATGCCGTTGTTCGTTTGGACCTGGCTGATTACCGCGTACCTGCTGATCGCGGTGATGCCGGTGCTGGCCGGCTCGGTGACGATGCTGCTGACCGACCGTCATTTCGGCACCAGCTTTTTCAACGCGGCGGGCGGCGGCGATCCGGTGCTGTTCCAGCACGTGTTCTGGTTTTTCGGGCACCCCGAGGTCTACATCATGATCCTGCCGGCGTTCGGGATCGTGTCGACCGTGATCCCCGCGTTCGCGCGGAAACCCCTGTTCGGCTATGCCTCGATGGTCTATGCGACCGCTTCGATCGCGATCCTTTCGTTCATGGTCTGGGCGCACCACATGTTTACCGTCGGCATGCCGGCGGCAGGCCAGCTGTTCTTCATGTATGCCACGATGCTGATCGCCGTCCCGACCGGGGTCAAGGTATTCAACTGGCTGGCGACGATGTGGAAGGGCTCGATGACGTTCGAGACGCCGATGTTGTTCGCGATCGGGTTCATCTTTCTATTCACGATGGGCGGCTTCACCGGTCTGGTGCTGGCGATCGTTCCGGTCGACATCCCCCTGCACGATACCTACTACGTCGTCGCCCACTTTCATTACGTGCTGGTCGCCGGGTCACTGTTTGCATTCTTCGCCGGCATCTACTACTGGCTGCCGAAATGGACCGGCCGCATGTACGACGAGACACTGGGCAAATGGCATTTCTGGACGTCGTTCATTTTCTTCAACATCACGTTCTTTCCGATGCATTTCCTCGGGCTCGCCGGCATGCCGCGCCGCGTCCCGGATTACGCGACCCAGTTCACGGACTGGAACGTGGTCGCCTCGATCGGCGCGTTCGGCTTCGGTCTCTCGCAGCTGTTGTTGCTGATCGCTGTTCTGAAGACGATCCGCAGCGGGGCGCCGGCGGCGGCGCGGCCATGGGACGGCGCCGACACGCTCGAGTGGACGCTGCCTTCGCCCGCGCCGTACCACACGTTCGAAACTCCGCCCGTCGTGAAATGACGAGCCACGCGGCCGAGCCGATGCGACCCGACGCGAGAACAGCGCGGCGACGTGCGGCGAACCTGCGCACGGCAACGATCCTGCTGTCGATCGCCGCGGTGTTCTTTTGCGGCATCATCGTCGCTCAATACTCCGACACACCGGCAGTCGCGATCGGCATTCTCGGCCTGGCCATAATCGGTTTTCTCGGCGTCACGATTGGCCGTAACGTCGGCAGGCGGGAGCGGCAGTGAGCGTTTTTCGTCGCGCAGAAGCGCCGGATGAATCCGGCCGCGCCAACCGCAGGATGGTCGCGCGGCTCTCGATCGTCGTCGTGCTGATGTTCGGGTTCGGCTTCGCGCTGGTACCGTTCTACGACCAGATCTGCAAGGCGACGGGACTGCGCGACATCGGCACCGCCGACCGCGTGACCAATACACAGGTGGACACCTCACGCACCGTGCGGATGGAATTCGATGCCAACGTGCGCAAGCTGCCATGGACGTTCCGTCCGCTGACTGCGGCGGTCGATGTGCATCCGGGCGCGGTGACCCAGGTAGTCTATGAGGTCGAGAACACCACCGACCGGCCGCTGACCGGACAGGCGGTGCCGAGCTACGGCCCGCAGCTCGCCGGCGCGTATTTCAAGAAGCTCGAATGCTTCTGTTTTGCGCGGCAGTCGTTCGCGCCGCACGAAAAACGGCAGATGCCGGTCGTCTTTGTCGTCGATCCCGCGCTGCCGCGCGACGTTGGCACCATCACGCTGTCGTACACGTTCTTCGAGGTCGAAGGCAACAACTCCTAGCAGCCGCCAGCCGCGGCGAAAGATCACAAGGCAAAAAGCGAAGGACAATCGATGAGCACAAACCCAACCGGCGCCGGGCCTTATTATTTCGTTCCGCAACCGTCGTACTGGCCGATCACCGGCTCGTGCGCGCTGTTGCTGATGGGATTCGGCGCGGCGTCGTGGTTCAACTCGTACGCCTTCGGCCCCTGGATGGTGCTGGCAGGGTTCCTGGTCCTGTTGATGATGATGTTCGGCTGGTTCGGCCGCGTAATCGACGAGTCCGAGCACCGCTTGTACAACGCGAAGGTCGACGTGTCCTTTCGCTGGGGCATGAGCTGGTTCATCTTTTCCGAAGTCATGTTCTTCGCCGCCTTCTTTGGCGCGCTGTTCTACGTGCGCAACATGTCGGTGCCCGACCTGGGCGGGCTGGAGCAGAAGCTGCTGTGGCCGGATTTCAATCCATCATGGCCGACCAACGGTCCCTATCTGAAGGACGCGTTCACGCCGATGGAGGCGATCGGCATTCCGCTGTTGAACACGATCATCCTGGTCAGCTCGGGCGGAACGCTGACGATCGCGCATCATGCGCTGAAGGCCGGGCATCGCGGGGCGCTCAAGGCATGGCTGTTCGTCACCATCGTGCTCGGCTTCACCTTCCTCGGTTTCCAGGCCTACGAGTACACGCATGCGTACAGCGCGCTCAACCTGAAGCTGTCGACGGGGGTCTACGGATCGACGTTCTTCATGCTGACAGGATTTCACGGCTTCCACGTGACCATCGGCGCGCTGATGCTGTCGGTGATGCTCGCCCGCGCGTTTCGCGGGCATTTCGACGCGTCGCACCATTTCGCCTTCGAGGCGGCGGCGTGGTACTGGCACTTCGTCGACGTCGTGTGGCTGCTGCTGTTCATCCTCGTCTATTGGATGTGACGCATTCGCGGCGGGCCGCGGCGTCAGGCCGCGGCTCACCGCAGGCCGGTTTCGCCGATCCAGCCGAGCTTGTAACTGACCACCAGAAAGATCAGCAGGCACGCCGACAGTGCGACGCGGATCGCCAGCGCCTTGACCATGCGGGTGCTCTGGCCGCGATCGTGATAAAGGTAATAGAGCGCGCTGCCCAGGCTGCCGACGATCAGCAGCAGGGCGGCGATGACGATGATCCGGATCAATGCACTCTCGCGCTTGTGAATGAGCGTGGAGGGCCAGTCTAGTGCAAGGGCCGGCGCGATGCCAATGAAGCTGCTCGCGATCCCCTCGCGACGCCGCTTTCGTCCATCGCTTTGGCCCACGCTGGGGCTGGTGCTTCTGGTCGCCGTGACCGTCGCACTGGGCAACTGGCAGCGCCAGCGCGCGCACGACAAGCAATCGCTGCGTGACCAGTACGAGGCCGCGTCGCATGCGCGGCCGCTCGAACTCGATACAGACAAGGCTGTCGCAGCCGATCCGGGCAAGTTTCGATTTCGCTCGGTCCGCGCGCGGGGGATATACGATGCGGCGCATCAAGTGCTGATCGACAACCGGGTCCACGCCGGGCGCGCCGGTTTCGACGTGGTCGCACCGTTGAAACTCGAAGGCGCCCGCTACGTGCTGATCGACCGCGGCTGGGTGGCGCAAGGAGCAAGCCGCGCCGTTCCGCCGCAGGTGCCGGCGCCCGCCGGACCCATCGTCGTCGAAGGGCGGATCAATCTGCCGCCGGCGCGCTATCTCGAGCTCGGCGCCGATTCGAATGCGGGGCCGATACGCGAGAACCTCGACATCGCCCGAATCGCCGCGAGCAGCGGACTGCCCTTGCTGCCGTTCATCGTCGAGCAGACGCAAGACACCGGCGACGGGCTGGTGCGCGACTGGCCGGCGCCCGACTTCGGCATCGAGCAGCACAAAAGCTACATGGTGCAATGGTATTCGCTGGCGGTGCTGGGCATCGTGCTCTGGCTTGCGCTCAACTGGCGGACGGACAAGGGTGATGACGCGGCATCCCGCTAGGCCAAGCGGACGCCGCACGCTCTTGCTGATCGTGGCGATCGGCTTGGCGCCGATCATCGCCTCGTACGCCGCGTATTATTGGTTCACCCCGTCCAAACGCGTCAACTACGGCGAGCTTCTGGAAACCGCGCCGGTACCGATCGTTACCGGGAGAGATGCCGACGGAAAAGCCTTTTCGCTGACCGAGCTGCGCGGCAAATGGGTGCTGCTGATCGCGAGCCGGGCGAGTTGCGCCGATGATTGCGTGCGCACTCTCTACGCTACGCGCCAGGCGCGCACGATTCAGGGACGCGAGCAGGACCGCGTGGTCCGAGTTCTGCTGCAGCCGCTGACGGCCCCGACGCTCGCGCCCGAACTCGCGGCCGCACATCCCGGGCTGGTCGTCGCCGGGGTCGATCAGCCAGCGCTCGAGCAGTTGCCGCTCGGCACGAGCGCCGTCGACGGCGTGCTGCTGCTCGACCCGCGCGGCAACCTGGTTTTGCGCTATGGTGCCGATCCCGACATCCGGGGGCTCGCCAAGGATCTGCAGCGACTCCTCAAGGCGTCGCAAATCGGGTGAGCGACGATGGTAAAATTCCTACCCTGTCCTGCCCGTTCCCTTCCAGTCCGATGACCGCCATCGCGCTTCGCCCAGACCGCCTGCGCCAGTTCCTGTCGCTGACCAAGCCGCGCGTCGTCTCGCTGATCGTGTTCACGGCGGTGATCGGGATGTTTCTGGCCTCACCGGCGCTGCCGCCGCTCAACGCGCTGGTCTTCGGCACGCTGGGCATCGCGCTGGTCGCCGGTGCGGCAGCGGCGATCAATTGCTTGGTCGAGCAGAAGATCGACGCTGTGATGGCCCGCACCCGCGCGCGGCCGCTGCCGCGTGGCGACTTGACCTCGACGCAGACGCTGGTGTTCGCCGGCATCGTCGGCGCCGCGGGTCTGGCGATACTCCACGTGATGGTCAATCCTCTGACGATGTGGCTGACACTGGCGACGTTCGTCGGCTACGCGATCGTCTACACGGTGCTGCTGAAGCCCGCTACGCCGCAGAACATCGTCATCGGCGGCGCTTCGGGCGCGATGACGCCGGTACTCGGCTGGGCTGCGGTCGCCAATGACGTCGCGCCCGAGGCGCTTCTTCTGTTCCTGATCATTTTCGTCTGGACGCCGCCGCATTTCTGGTCGCTGGCGCTGTACCGCGCCAAGGAGTACGCGAAGGCGGGGCTGCCGATGCTGCCGGTCACGCACGGATCGGCGTATACGAGGCTCCACATCGTCCTGTACACGGCGGCGCTGATCGCCGTGAGCTTGCTGCCATTCGCGATCAGAATGAGCGGATATCTATATCTTGCGGCTGCCGTGGCGCTGGGCGCGGTGTTCGCGGCCTACGCGATAGCATTGCTGCGCCGCTACAGCGACGGCCTTGCCCGCAGGACCTTTCGCTATTCGATCGTCTATCTGGCGGCGCTTTTCTCGGCGTTGCTGCTCGACCATTACTGGCACTGATGCGCCTGCTGGCCATTCTGGCGCTCGCGCTGACGGTCGCGGCCTGCGGGCCGGCAACGCCCAAGTTCCAGGGCTCCGATGTGACCGGCGCCGCCTTCGGCCGCGACTTTCATCTCGTCGATCACAACGGCAAGCCGCGCACGCTCGCCGACTTCCGCGGCAAGGCAGTCGTCATTTTTTTCGGCTACACGCAGTGCCCGGACTTCTGCCCGACGACGCTCGCAGAGCTCGCCGCCGCAATGCAAAAGCTCGGGCCCGATGCGAGCCGGGTTCAGGTTTTGTTCGTCACCGTCGACCCGGGGCGCGATACGCCTGACGTGCTCGCCCATTACGTTCCCGCGTTCGACCCATCGTTTCTCGGCCTGTACGGGGACGACAAGGCGACGTCGGAGGTGGCCAAAGAGTTCAAGATCATCTATCAGAAGCAGCCGGGCAAGGCGCCGGGAAGCTATACGCTCGATCATTCGGCGGGCACGTATATTTTCGATCCGCAGGGCAGGCTTCGCGTCTACGAAAACTACGGACCCGGTCCCGAGGTCTACGCGCACGACCTGCGCGAAGTGCTCAAACCCGCGGCCTGAACGCCTTCGGTGCGGCGCGCCCGCGCGCGGCGACGATCATGCAGACCACCGTCCAGGACGCCTTTGCGCTCGCAGCCCGGCACGAAGCCGGCGGCCGGCCCGCCGATGCGCGCGCGATCTACGAGCAGATTCTCGCGGCGATGCCCGAGCATCCGGGGGCGCTGCTGCGGATCGCCGAGCAGGAGATCGGCAGCGGCGACATCGACGCGGCGCAAGCCTTGCTCGCGCGCGCACTGCAGGCGGCGGCGGCACAATCGCTGCCGGCGCAAGAGATCTGGCTGGCGGCGGGGCATGCGCACCTTGCGCGTGGTGGGCGCGACGCCGCGATAGCCGCCGTCGTGCAAGCCATGGCGTCACCCCCATCGAGCGCGGCGATCGCCGAGAAGCTCGGTGAGCTGGCTCGCGACGCGGGCGGATTCGATATCGCCGAACAATGCTTTCGCGTGGCGTCGGGGCACAAGGCGGCGCGCTTGCATGCGATGGGTAAGGCGCAAAAGGCGGCGGGGGCGCTCGCCGCGGCGCGCGCAAACCTGGAGCAGGGCGCGAAGCTAGCTCCCAGCGACCCGGAGATACTCACCACGCTGGGCGCGACCTGCCTGGAGCTCAATGATGCGAAGGAGGCGCGTCGGCATTTCGAGCGCGCGATAGATCTGGGCGCCCGCCAAGGCGAACTCTGGGACAACCTGGGTTTGGCCTGTCGCGCGCTGGGCGATGAGGAGGGCGCGGCGGCGGCATTCGAACGCGCGCTGCAGGCCGCACCTACGCTGACGCCGGCGATGGCGAATCTGGTTTACACGCAGCAGTACCTGTGCGCCTGGGATGCGCTCGAACAAAGCGAGCGCCGCCTCACTGCGACACTTGCCGATCCGGCGGCTGATCCGCGCTGGCCGCCGTTTGTCGCTTTGGCGATGCAGCTCGCGCCTGCCCAGCAGCTCGAGGTCGCGCGCCGCTGGTCGCGCGCGATGCTTCCGCCGCCCGCGCCGCGGCGGCGGCCGCAGCCGCGGGCCAACCGTTTGCGCGTAGGCTACTTGTCCGGCAGTTTTCACGAACATCCGACCGCGCGTCTGATGGTCGGCCTTTTCGAGGCGCATGACCGCGAACGCTTCGAGGTGACCGGGTACAGCTACGGGCCGGACGACGGGAGTCCGTTGCGCGCGCGCGTGCGCGCCTCGTTCGAGCATTGGCGTGACGTTCGGGAGTTGTCGGACCAGGACATCGCGCGGGCGATCCGCGAAGACGGAATCGATCTGTTGATCGAGCGCAAAGGCCACACCCACGGCGGCAGGCTGGCCATCCTCGCGCAGCGACCCGCCCCGGTGCAGATCCACTACATGAGCTTTCCCGGGACGATAGGCTATGACGCGGTCGACGGCGTCATCGCCGACGCCGAGGTCGTGCCACCGGGTGCGGACGTCGATTTTCACGAGCGCGTATGGCGACTTCCGCGATGCTATTACGTCAACGACAACCGGCGCGGCGTACCTCGCGCCAGCCCGCGACGCGACAACGGTCTGCCGGAAGACGCGCTGGTGCTCGCGTGCCTCAACCAGGGCTACAAACTCCGCCGGCCGTTCTTCTCCGTGTGGATGGAGGCGTTGCGCGCCCAAGCCGACGCCGTGTTATGGCTGCTCGCGGGGCACCCGCGAGCGCAGGCCAATCTGCGCGCCGAAGCCGCGAAAAGCGGCGTCGATCCGGCGCGGCTGATCTTCGCGCGCGCCGCGCCGCAGGACGCGCATGTCGCGCGGGTTGCCTGCGCGGACCTGGCGCTCGACACGCTGCCTTACGGCGCGCACACGACCGGCGTCGATGCACTGTGGGCGGGCGTGCCGATGCTGACCTGCCGCGGCGACACGTTCGCGGGCAGGGTCGGTGCGAGCCTGCTGCTCGCGGCCGGCTTGCCCGAGCTGGTGGCGAATACTCTCGACGACTACCGCGCGCGCCTATTGTCGCTTTCAGCAGACCGCGCGGCATTGCATGGCTACCGCGCCTACCTCGAAGGCAGCCGCGACAGCAACCCACTGTTCGACACAAAAGCCTTCGCCCGCGATTGGGAAGCGCTGCTGCTGACGATCTACAGCCACGCGGCGGGGATCGAAGCTTAAGCCTGCCTAAGCGCTGGCAGCGCGCAACTGCAGCGTCAACTCCGCCACACGCCGCTCATCGACATCTTTCGCCGCGGCTGCGATATCGGCAAATGCGACTCGGGCGACCAGCCGCGGCTGTGGAGCGATTCGGTCGAAGCTCGCCGAATGCGCTGCGACGAACTTCTCGTTATAGCGGTGCCATTCGGCGTCGAACGATCCAGGAGAGCGATGAAAGACGGTGATGTCCGAGGCCACCGCCACCGCATGTCCGGCGGCGCTGGCGCGGAACGAAAAATCGGCGTCGTACAAGTGGAAGCCGTCGAAACGCTGGGCGTCGAAGCCGATTGCGACAGCCACATCGCGGCGCGCCGCGATCATGCATCCGTCGAGCAGCCTGATGTCGTCGACCCGGCGGCGGGACGCGCCCCAGACCAGCAGATCGACATGCGATCCCTGGGGCGCGGAGGCAATGACGTGGCCATGGGTGTGCGGCTGGCCCGCGTAGCCCCAGAAGCCGGATAGCGCTGCGGTCGCGCCGGCGATGCCGACGACGTCGACCTGTTCGAGATGCGCGGCCAGCCGGTCGGCGAATGCGATGGAGATCGGAAACGCGTCGTCGTGCGAGAACACCAGGTTGGCGCCGCGCGCGCGGGCGATACCGCGGTTATAGGCTTCGGCGAGAGACTTCGCGTCGTCGATCACGATCAGGTCGAACGCTTCGTCGGCGAAGGCAGCGCGGTAACGCGCGACGCACTCGTCGAGGCGCGCGCGATCGACGCTGCAGACGATGAGGGAGAAGCGCGGCAAGGTCGGGCCCCGGCCGGCGCCGGTCAACGCTGGATCAGCTCGATCTTGTAACCGTCCGGATCCTGAACGAAGGCGATGACCGTGGTGCCGCCCTTGACCGGACCGGCCTCGCGCGTGACGGTGCCGCCTTTGGCGCGGACCTCCGCGCATGCAGCGGCGACGTCCGGCACCTCGATTGCGATGTGGCCGAAACCGTCACCGAGCGCGTAGCGGTCGACGCCGTAGTTGTAAGTGAGCTCCAGCACCGCATGCGCGGATTCATCGCCGTAGCCGACGAATGCGAGCGTGTATTTCTGTTCGGGGCGGTCGGTCGTGCGCAGGACGTTCATTCCGAGCACGCCGGTATAAAAGGCGACCGATCGCTCGAGATCGCCAACGCGCAACATCGTGTGCAGGATTCGCATCGTTTTGGCAGGACGCTAGAATTCGACCAGTTCGTAATCTTCCTTGCGGGCGCCGCAATCGGGACATGTCCAGTTGGGCGGGACGTCTTCCCATTTGGTGCCCGGCGGTATGCCGGTGTCGGGATCCCCGTAGGCCTCATCATAGATATGTCCGCAGATCAGGCACATGTATTTTTTCATTCGCTACGGCTCGACTGGAGTAAAATCCCATTTTAGCAAGCATTCGCCGGCCTTTAGCGTCGGCCCGGGCATCCCAGCGTGCGCCCGGTTGCACTGAAAGCGCCGCCGCAATGCCGCAGCCGTCCGACGCCGAGTCCGATTTCCCGCCCGTAGTGCTGACTTTCGCCGCATCCGATCCGTCGGGCGGCGCCGGCATCCAAGCCGACATCCTGACGCTAGCCAGCATGGGTTGCCATCCGCTGTCGGTAATCACCGCGATCACCGTTCAGGACACGCTAGGCGTCGAAGCGGTGCAGCCGATCGACGCCGACTGGGTCGCCGATCAGGCACGCTGCCTGCTCGAGGACATGCCGGTCGATGCTTTCAAGATCGGCGCGCTCGGCAGCGTCGAGAATATCGCCGCGATCGCCGAAATCCTGTCTGATTACCCGGACGTCCCGTTGATTCTCGACCCGGTGCTGGCTTCGGGACGCGGCGACGAGCTGGCGAACGACGAAATGCTGCATGCGCTGCGCGAGCTGCTGCTGCCGCGCACGACGATACTGACGCCGAACAGCATGGAAGCGCGTCGGCTCGCCGACATCGAGGACGAGGAGGAGCCGTCGCTCGCTACCTGCGCCAATCGACTGATCGAAAGCGGCTGCGAGTTCGTGCTGATCACCGGAACGCACGAGCCGACCCCGCAAGTGGTCAACACGCTGTACGGCAAGAGCGGTGTCGTGCGCAGCGACAGCTGGCAGCGGCTGCCCGGCAATTATCACGGCTCGGGTTGCACGCTGGCCTCCGCGATCGCGGCGATGCTGGCCAACGGGCTCGACCTGGCGGAGGCGGTGCGCGAAGCTCAGGACTACACCTGGCACACGCTGCAGAAGGCCTACCGTCCGGGCATGGGTCAGTTTCTTCCAGACCGCTTGTTCTGGGCGCGAGAGGACGACGCCGAGCCTCGCGTCGACGAAGACGTTCTGCCGGCGTCGCCCGATCTGCATCGGCACTGAAGCCGCACTGATGGCCGCCGCGGGATCGAGGACCGTGCCGCGGCCGAAGCTTGCCGGCCTCTACGCGCTGACCCCCGATCTCGCCGACACGGAGGCGCTATTGGCGCGAACCGACCGCGCGCTATCCGGCGGCGCATCGGCGATCCAGTACCGCAACAAGGCCGCCTCGGCCGAACTCAGGTTGCAGCAGGCGGCGAGCTTGCGTGCGCTGTGCTCGGCGCGCGGGGCAATCTTCATCGTCAACGACGATGTCGAGCTCGCGCGCGAGGTCGGCGCCGACGGTGTGCATCTGGGCCGCGACGACGCGAGCGTCGCGGCGGCGCGCGCGCGGCTCGGGCCTGCGGCGATCGTCGGCGTTTCATGCTACGACGAGCTCGCGCGCGCAGAGGCGGCGATCGCCGACGGCGGCGATTACATCGCGTTCGGCAGCTTTTATCCCTCGCTGGTGAAGCCGAACGCCGTTCGGCCGTCGCTCAGGCTGATCGCCGAGGCAAAGGCGCGCTGGCCGGGGGTCGGCGTCGTCGCCATCGGCGGAATCAACGCGGCCAATGCGACACCGCTTATCGCTGCGGGTGCCGATGCGGTGGCGGTGATCAGCGCGCTCTACGATGCGCCTGACGTCCTGTTGGCGGCGCGCGAGCTGGTCGCGTGCTTCGGCTGATGCCACACGTGCGCCCGCGACTGCGCAAGCTCGCGCCTCATCCCGATCGACACGAGTCCCCGTCTTTCACCCAACCCTCTACGCTCACCGGTTCGAGACCATGACCCGAAACGAACAGCTGTTCGCACGCGCGCAAAAGACGATTCCCGCAGGAGTCAATTCACCGGTGCGCGCGTTTCGCTCGGTAGGCGGCACGCCGC